>Ga0315312_1000857_pt1 | contig 28843 bp, 30 predicted proteins | sample TDP7_MG_FD_203629 | JGI IMG/M metagenome (GOLD analysis project Ga0315312, IMG submission 203629) | Freshwater sediment microbial communities from Lake Towuti, South Sulawesi, Indonesia - TDP7 | ecosystem: Environmental > Aquatic > Freshwater > Lake > Sediment | place: Indonesia: South Sulawesi... | reverse complement strand
GCCAGTGGAAAGAAGAATGTAGTTAATTAAAATAGTCGCACTAACCTTTAGTAACGCCTATTGGCACCAATCTCGCTACTTTCGTCGCGATCCCGACTTGATGGCTAACTTCCGCAACCGCATCCACGTTTTTATAACTTTCCGGAGCTTCTTCCGCAATCACAGCCATACTTGCGGCGCGAATCAAAATCCCACCCTGTTCCAAGCGTTTTTTCACATCAGCACCCCAAAACTTCTTCGTCGCAGCCGTCCGCGACATATAACGCCCAGCCCCATGCGCCGTACTCCCAAACGACACTTCCATCGCCCGCGGAGTCCCAACCATCACCCACGAAGAAGTGCCCATCGTTCCCGGAATCAACACAATTTGCCCGATGTTCCGATGATCTTTTGGAATATCTGGGTGCCCAGCGCTAAACGATCTCGTCGCCCCTTTACGATGCACGTATACTTTGGTTGGTTTTCCGTCTATTGTGTGGGTTTCGATTTTTGCGATGTTGTGGGCGACGTCGTAGATGAGGTGGAGGTCGAGGTTTTCGGGTTCGGTTTGGAAGATGTCTTGGAGTGTTTGTCTGGTCCAGTGGGTGATCATTTGGCGGTTTGCCCAGGCGTAGTTTGAGGCGGCTGCCATGGCTGCGTAGTAGTCTTGGGCTTCGGGTGACGTTCCGGGGGCGCAGGCGAGTTCGCGGTCGGGGATTTGGATTTTGTATTTGTAGGTGGCGTGTTCCATGACGCGGAGGTAGTCGGAGCAGACTTGGTGTCCGAGTCCGCGGCTGCCGGTGTGGATGAGGATCATGATTTGTCCGGGTGTGTGGATGCCGATTTGTTTGGCGATTTGGGGGTCGTAGATTTTGTCGACGGTGTCGATTTCGAGGAAGTGGTTGCCGGATCCGAGGCTGCCGGTTTGGGGCATGCCGCGTGATTTGGCGTTGGTTGAGACTTTCGCTGGGTCGGCTTGGGGCATGTGTCCGTTTTCTTCGCAGTGTTCGGCGTCTTCTTGCCAGCCGTAGCCGTTTTTGATTGCCCATTCGACGCCGTTGGCGAGGGCTTTGTCGAGTTCGGTGGGGGTGAGGCGGATTTTTCCTTTTGAGCCGAGTCCGCTGGGGATGTTGCGAAAGAGTCCTTCGAGGATTTGGGGGAGTTTGGGGCGGACGTCTTTTTCGGTGAGGTTTGTACGCAAGAGCCGGACGCCACAGTTGATGTCATAACCGACCCCGCCGGGTGAGATTACGCCTTGTTCGTAGTCGAAAGCGGCGACTCCGCCGATGGGGAAGCCGTAGCCTTCGTGTCCGTCTGGGAGGGTGATTGAGGCTTTGTATATGCCTGGGAGGCAGGCGACGTTGGCGCATTGTTCGAGGGTGGCGTCGGTTTTCATTTTTTCGAGGAGTTGGTCGTCGGCGTAGATGATGCCGGGTACGTGCATGCCTGGTTTGTAGGTTTGGGGGATTTGGTAGGTGTAGTCGGCGATTTTTCTGATTTGGACTTGTTTGGTTGGGCGGCGTTCGCGGGCTTCTTCGCTCATGGTTTGTTTGCTCCGGTGGGAGTTTGAGTTATTTGTGAATCTGGTGTAATAGTTTGTGGGTTTGGTGTAATATAAGGAATGTTTTTTGTGGGAAGATATGTTTTATCGGGTTCATTCGATTTTCTAGGTAATTCAGTTTTGTGAGAGTTGAGCATCGGCTTACGAGTATTGAGAAGTGTTCGCCGTCGGCAAGTGAGTAGGGTTGGGGCAGTGCAAGGGTTTAAGAGCGAGGTGAGCCCACATACTTTGATTTCATTGAGAATACAGGCTGAGATGCTTCATTGTCAACGAGGTAGACCGCGTGGCCCATTACACTCCATGGCTGATATGGTTAGCTTCGAATATCTGATTAGAATCTCGAATAAGTATGAGATAGATGCAGTCAAGCTTTTCGAGTGTTTTCTTGACGCGTGGACTCATGGTAAATCATTTTGTAAGGGTATGTCGATTGAGTGCCGCGAAAAAAGAGAGAACTATGCTAGCTTTCTTGTAATGCAAAATCAAAAGGTAGTTTCGCAACTCAAACTCAGTGAAGGATTTTTGAAACATCTGCCAGAAGTAGATTTCTCACGTTTTCAGTTGGAAGAATCCCCCGCCAAGAAAAATGGAACGCCGAAAGCGGTTGACTTAAAAATTAAAGATCTAAATGCTGGAGCTAAATTGGTTAATTTGAAGGCGTGGGTCATTGAGAAATCAACTAGTAGGATGGTTTTCTCAAGGTTTGGAGATGCTCTTACTATTTGTACAGCCATAATATCTGACACCACTGGCTTAGTCAAGTTAATACTATGGAATAATCAGATAGACGCGATCTCGGTTGGTGACGCGGTGCGAATTGAAAATGCAAAGTTAACAATGTTCAGAGGAGAGTTGCAGGTAGGCTTAGGCCGGAAGGGTAGACTTTATGTCATCAAGAAACAATCTGTGGCAGATTATGTAAAAGCAAATTTACCAGCAAAAGGTATTCAAGAAGTAAAGAGTAGGTGTGTTTAGAGTACATGCCTGACTGTCCATATCTACAAGTATATTTGCCTAGGAAACGGAAATCTGCCATTAGATTTTTCTGCTCCGCTGTTCTCCCGAAGAAATCTTTGAAAGAAAAAGTTATTGAGGCGACATGCCGAGAAGAAGAAAAATGGAAAAAATGCCCTAACTACGTAGCCAAAGAAGCCACATAAAGATAACCAATGTAAGAAAGTAATATGCACCCATTAATTTTCAATGCATTAGTTTTTAAATTAGTTCGGTAATTTCTCGTTATACGGTAGCTATATGTTTAATAGTAAGTTGTTTCATTTTTGAGGAAACATACAAAAGCTCTCACTTTCAAATATGATCTTTTGTATAACCAAAATGGAAAAGAGGTAAGAGAAAATGGGTTATGAAAGACGCAGATACGGCGGCCCAAGGACAATGTACAAAGCAATTTGTGCTGACTGTGGCAAAGAATGTGAAGTTCCGTTCAAGCCCACGGAAGGCCGACCGGTCTACTGTAGGGATTGTTACCAAAAACACAGGAAGTATTAATCTCATTATCTTCCTAGTGACTATTTTACTACGCCTTTTTATTTTTTTGATACTCTCGTTTTTTAAGGAGTATCCGATCTGAGCTAAGTTTTGTATTTTTAGAGTAGATTATGACAGGCGCGCTAACATTAGCCCTTGGAAGCTAGGAGTGAGCTTCTAACTGCAATTATATCATTATACAGTATACCGCGCGTAGTGTAAACGCCATCCGGCGGAGCTGAGGCTGTGCAGGGTTGGACGAGGATTACAAAAAAAGTTTAAGTTTGATTCAACGCGAGTATTGATGTGGTGATGAAATGATCTTTATTACCTTGGCCAGGTTTAAGGGGAAACCAACAAAGGAGTCAATTGCTCAGTCCACGAAGCTCTTTGGGCAGGCTGTTAAGGAGGGCGCTAAGTTCTTAGGTATGTACTGGACGCTGGGCAGATATGATGCAATTCTCATAACAGAGGCAAAGGATGAGAAGGCTTTCATGAAAGCAATCATGCGATGGGGCGACCTTGTCTCAACTGAAACCCTTGTTGCGTTGCCTAGAGAAGAGGCTGTTAAGCTCCTCGAGTAGCCGTCAAACGTGAGGTCTAGGGAGACGCCTCGGGTCTTGTGAGCCCAAGGGGTTGGAGTCCCCTCTCTTCCTTTTTTCTTTTTGAAAGTGTACGTGGTTCTCGTTTTGATGAAGTTTTTATAAAAATGCTGGAAGTGTTCTAATTAGATTTCTTGAAATGGAACCTGACTTAGGATTTTCTTTCGCTTGCTTCTTCTTTTACAATTCGTTCACCGGTTTGTGCATGTCGTTTGATTTGTCGTCTTAGTAGGAGTAGGCCTGTTAGGAAAGCTAGGGCGACTAGGCTCATTCCCTGTGGGTTGTCGGTTCTTGTTTTGTCAAGTTCTTGTATGGGAGCTAGGAGGATGAAGAATGTTAATCCTCCGCTTATTAGGGCGAGTTGGTGTAGACCGCTTGGTTCTTTCCAGTTGAAGTGCTTGAGAAAAGTGGCGATTACGAGTACTAGGAGTGCTCCTAGGAACATTATTGCGATTGGTATACTCAGAAGGTGGGGCAATAGCCAGAAGGTCGGAAAGAAGGTTACTGTTGCTAGAAAGCCGGTTGCCCAGAAGAAGATTGATCTGCGGAGGGGGACGGTTCCCTGTTTTCCGTAGTCGGGTGGGAGTTTTCGAGCCAGATAGACGAGTAGAATCGTTGCTAGAATTGCTAGGGAGTATTGTGGAAACGGCGGTCGATATGGGGTGAGAACAAAGTATCCGAAGAGAACAACGGCTACTAAGAGAAAGACGAAACCTTTCAGTGCCCGGTTGCTTACCCAGCACTCTTTTCGCCTTGTTGGGTATGCCAGTTCTACGAGTAAGATGGGGATGGCGATGCTGAAAACAGCGTGGTAGATGGTAAGCATTTCAGCCCATACCCAGTTAATTCCAATCCATCGCCCGAATGTTCCCAAGATTCCGAGATCAGGCCAAGCAGGGTCGAAGAAACTTTTTACCATTAATCCTTCTTCTGCGACTCCGTAAGCTGCTCCCAGTAAAAGCAGCGAGCCATATCCTTTCTTCCAACGAATTGTTAGTTCACGCGCTAGAATTGCACCGCTGCCATATAGTGCTGAAAGGAGGGCGAAACCAATTGGGTTAAAGAATTCAACTGGTGGCGCTGAGCCTGAAAGAAGTTCGCCGATTGCGGGAGCGAGGAAGAAAAGTATGATGGCAGGTGGGATCCTTGACGTACATAGCTTTATGGTTTGCAACAAACTAGTCCCAGACACGTATTGGGTACAGCGCAGTGTTTTAGTTGAAAAGTAATATAAAATATCATACGCCCAACCTTTCCAGGTTTTTTGTTTAGTTACTTTTCGGTAACAAAGTTTATATGGAACCAGGTTCATTTAAGGTAAAACCCATTTAGAGTGCTGCTAGGGAGTGAAATCCAATGTTACGTCGACCGGATCCAGATGATAGATTATTACCAGAAGATCGTCCTATGCCTGAAAGGCGATGGTAGTACGAACTGCGTTTCTATCGATAATTAAACGTTATAGCATTGTGGCAATTAGTAATTCCAACGGGTTGTGGTAGTGCAGGGCGGTTTTTGCGTTTGGGTAGATGTTTTCCAATAGTTTGATTGATTCTTGAATTCTAGTTTTGTCGTCGGCTTTGTTAAAATCGGTCATTTGTGCGAGGTTTGAACTCTGATGACTATATATTATTATTTGCCCAGTTTTTTGAGAATAAGTAGCGTTTTCTTGGAAATTATGCAAACAGTTAGGTCAAAAACAGCAGGTAATTTCTAGAAAATTGCTGTAAGGTAGTAGAATACGGAAATGAGAGAGCAAGTTTCACCTTATCTAGCGCGAGGAAATGATTATGCCGCTGATTGGTCTTGATGTTGGAACAGCCTACTGTAAGGCTTATGGTGATACTGGGCGAGTAATTTTTCCAAGCATGGTTCTGATGCGTCGTAAGACTGTTTGGAATCGCATTAAGCGAAGACCTCTGACACTAGTGGGTGAAGCTGCAGAGAAAGCGATAGCTGAAAAGGGAAAGCTTTTGCGTCCGGTTCGGGAGGGCAGAGTTGTTCATGAGGATACGTATCAGACCGTGGTTCTTGAGGCTCTTTATCGATTGGGGTTACCTCCTGAGCAGACTAGGGCTGTTGTCGGCACTTTATGTCGCCCAACTGAAGAAGAAATGGGAAGACTTGAGAAGATATTGAAGGAACGGGTTAAGCTAGGTGATGTACAGGTATATCCTGCGTCGATGGGCGCCCTCTTGGCAATGGGCCTTGATTCTGGGGTCGTCGTAGATATCGGCGAAGGGACAACTGGCTACTTGGCTGTCGAAGATCGAGAGGTTGTCGACTTTGCCACCACAGCAGTTGCAGCAGATAGCGTTCTTGATGCCCTACACGACCTAGTGCTCACTGACTTGGAGGCGGATCTGAAGAAAGAAGAGATTAGGATGTTAGTAACTGGGGCGAAAAAAACCATTAGCAGATACACCGCCACGCTTGGGGTTAAAACGGTAACTGGCGAGAAAATCAAAGAAATGGCTAAGCAAGAGGCTGTATTCTTCGCTGAAGAACTCACTGAGTGGATGAGGACGTACTTAGCCAGCGCTCCTACAGCCGCGTTGGAAAATCCAATCCTTACTGGAGGCGGATCTCTGATCTATCGTGAAGCGTTGACCAGCTTAATACCGGAAGTCAGCTTCATAGTACCCACGGATGTCATTTATGCAAATGCTGAAGGCTTATTTAAGCTCGCAAAGGAGACTTTCGCTGCTCCCTCCTCAGCCCCTGCCCCAAACTTCCCCAGCAAAACAGTCGAAACGGAATAAAGCTCATCTTAAATGGGAACGACTCGATTACACCTTAACTGTGTCTCAGCTCTTTACCTGACATTTTTTAGATAAGACCATAATCGTGCCCAAAAAAAGAAGAGGCGGGAAACGCGTCAGCGCTGTTGTAGTTTGCCTTCAAAACAATCTTTTTTGTTTTGAGTTCTTCCAAGTTGAATTGTTTAAGAAGGGTTTGAACTCCTTTTGCCCGGTTTTCAGTTCTTAACAGAAATACTGTAGTTTTATCGTTCACCACTTTATTAGTAGCCTCCAAATCGAGTGGCGCCATGTGAAGATTCTAGGATGATCGCTCATATGAAAGTTAGGTTTGGGTACGCAGCACTTTATTGCACTTGTAGCTTTTGTCCGCACTTCGGGCAGAAGGTTGCTCCTTCGGGTAGCTCAGCACCGCAACTTGGGCAATAAACAAAACCTGAAGGTGGAGGAGCGGCTGGACTTGGAGGTGGGGGAGCAGTTGGGATTGGGACCGAAGGCGCTGCTGGTGGAGCGCAGACTTCGGGTGCTCCATCACAGTAGATCAATACGGCGGATCTTGAGACGAAAACGTAGAAAATCGGAGTTATTACGGCTGAGATTAGCCACCCAATTGCTGGGATTCCGGCAATAGCGTGAACAACTACCATGCACACGAAGATAACTATAACCCAAGCTACGTATTTGCCCTAACCAATCTTTTTGATAATAGCCAAAATTTCGCTGAAGGCAAATGCCTTGCCAAAACTGTTGTGCTTGATCATGTGTACAATTCCCATAGCTAGAATTATGCTTAGGAAGAAGGCTATGATTACGCCTACTAAGATTGTAATGATTCCAGTTGCAGTTAAAAATCTTAGTTGCAGCCCGTGGGTCCACATTCGCGCTACTAACCCCAAAGCACCGAAGAGAATTATTATAATTGGAATAATCATGTAGATGATCGAAGCCACCAAAACTTTAAGCCCATTAACCCACATCTCGCCATAACGCTCCAATAGTGGGAGATCCTTAGAACTCGGAGACTCGTGAACAACCCTCCACATATATCCGCCGACGATGAAATCGACAATGGGAATGAAATTGAGCACGATTAGTATCAATAATCTGCCCAGGTTGGCGAACATCTTCTTGGCATACTCGATAGAAGTTCCAAGATTCTCCTCTAACTTCATAATCTTTAACCCCTGATAGGTTAGTTGACGAAGCACAATATATAAAACACATGTCTAAGAGTTGCTAGAAGCATTGTTTGGCGTTCTAAGGAAGATTTGTTTAGGAATAACTTCTCGCGGAAGCCCATTCCATCAACGGCATTGTTGCATTTCTTAGTTCTAATCCATCTTTGGTTAGGGAATACTCGACTCTTGGGGGTATTTCTGCAAAGGCTTCTCGCTTGACCAGACCCACCATTTCTAATTCTTTTAGTCTATCAGCTAAGGCCTTCGGACTTATCTTTCTTAGCTTTTCCATGATTTCGTTGAATCTTAGTTTCTGATAATTGCCTAATGTAGCGATAATTTGTAGCGCCCATTTTTTACTGATGATGTCTATCACGCCTTCTAGGGGGCATAGGCAGATGTCTTCGCCTCCCTTGCGTGGGCTACACGCCTCACCACTTTCTTTTGGCATAGCGACTTTCCTTCCATATACTTGTTACATTACTTTAAACTTGATAGTTTAAATACTATATTTTTTATATTAAGTTTACGATTTATAAGAGGTGGGATTAAATGTGCATCGAATGTCTGTGTACTGGCAGTAAGAAGAGGAAACGGTGAAACATAGAGAATAAGAATAAAACGAATAAAACAGCGGTACACGCGATCTGACTTTCAGGCTTCTTTTTGTCTTACTCAACACTTATTGTCCATGAAATGGCAACGGAAAGCAAAACTGTTGTAAATGTTATTTTTGGCTTGTGAAATGTGGTGCCGACACGTAGCCTATATCTATAATGATAGCAGTTTGTCAGTAGTTGTTATGGCTGCAGCCCAGAGGGCGTCTGGGAGCATATGGTGTTCTGCTGTGGCATCAAAAAGAATGGATGCGTTCGGGGGAAACTCCTGGTCTCCAACCCAAAGTATAAAGGTTAGCGGAATCCGTGGAAGCACCTGCAGCTCAAAGGCTACGTCCCCATGAGGTACCTTTTTTCCACCGAGTGAAAGTCCAGCTCTTAGAAAAGCTTCAGGGTTGTGACCGAACTTCTGCTTGATTGGTTCAACTGGCATAGCGTGAGGCCCAACGAAAAATACGTCTCCACTCTTGAACTGTGTTGGCTTGACCAGCACGCCACTAGGCTCGATATCCTTAGCATTTACAAGATACGCAACAGTCATGATACGAAAGGGGAGTTTAATTTTCGGGGAACTTGATTCTGTGCAATAGGCTTTTTCAATCAAGCATTTGCTTGGCCAAATGAAGTAATCTTCATTAAGAATTTTCAAGGTGTAGTGGTTTGCTTCGGTATTATAACTTGCTAGACTTCTTTTGCAAACGTCTGTCGGATCAAGTTGCGCCAGATCGTTCCAGATCGCTTCTTCTCCGGCGCCGAGGGTTTGTAGCAGTGGAGCGAGGCGATCAAGTAGGGACAAATTCTTGCTATTTTTCATGCTTATTCACTGGCGGTTGCTGAGTTTTCTTGAATTTATCCGGTTCAAACTAATAAACTTCAACCTTATTGCTTGGCTAGAATTTTTGTCCTGATGCCTAGGAAAATGAGTAGGAATTGTTTTACCGGGTCTTAAGTTTTCCCCTTACGCCGACGTACACTAGCGCTGCAATGACACCGTTTAGGGTTGCTGCAAGTAAAAGGAATGGCACGAACGTTAGGGCTGCGATCCAGCCTATTGCTGGGATCGCTACAACGAAAAGTGCTGTGTTAATTGCTACGCCAATAAGGGTCGCCGGTATGAAACCCCATTTATAGTTAACCTTGTTCACAAGCCCTGCAGCCCCCCCGGCTATAGCCATTCCTAAAGCGATTGGTAAATGAAGCATACCTAGTGGAAAGCCGTTGATTAATGAGGTAATTATATGTCCGATTCCAGACACCAGAGCGCCGTCGAGGGCGCCGAAGTATAGAGCTGCGAAGAAACCAGGAGAAGAGTCGAACGCTACGGTCGGGATTGGACTTGGTGGATGAATAAAGGAGCCGATAACGCACAGAGCGGAAAAAATTGAAAGTCGTGCAATACGTTGGGATTTAGATGTTTTGAAGACTCTGGTGGCTTGTGACTCATGTTTCATGGATGTTAGCTCCTACTTGTGCGTGCCGAATTTTGCGGTGTTTCATTTGCTTAAGCAAACGCTCAGCAACCTCTAAATCTTGGATTGTGTTAATGTTAACAGCTATTTCTTCTTTCTCAATTATGAATGTTTCTTGTTCTAATTCGCTTTCATCGATTCTTTTTCCATCGATCATGTTTATGCCGGTAGGAACAAGTGTCTTTTTTTCCTTAAGGACGCGATCTGCTTTTAAACCTAGTTTTTTTGGAATTTTTGCTGGGACCATTACAGCTAACGCAGGCTTGCCACAGCGCTCATACTTTTTGACAACTTTGTTGATGATTTCGCTTGTAACAAATGGGAGGTCAGCAGAGATTACTAATACTTTTTCTAATCCAAGTTTTTTGATGGCATATTGTGTGTCTGATACGTAGTCTTCTCCGGGTGTTTCTAGTACTTCGACTGACCATTCTTTAACCTTACTTTTTGTGCGAGGTGTGTGCTTACTTACTGCAACTATGATTCGGTCTATTTCCTCGGCATTCCTTAGGGCGTATAAGACATATTCAATAATTGGTTTGTTTCCAATGCTAACTAGTGGTTTTTCAATCTCAAGGTTCATCCGTGTGCCTTTGCCACCTGCTATAACTAGAGCGGTTATACCCATTGGATCATCGCCAAAATAATAATCATAGAGAACATTCGGGTGAGTTCATTTGAAGCACCGAAGACGTCCCCGGTTATACCTCTAAAATGTCTGTTCGAAATCCAGACAATGATTAAGGCGACTAGAACGCTTGCTAACGCCGCAATGAAACCAGTCAATCCAAGTAGAAGTACCGCTATTCCAAATGAGATAGCTAGAGCAACTATCAGACGAAGATTGCCATGTGGACCATGCATAGCGTTAATGACGTACGTGTTTAATCCCTTTTGAGCGGATTTACCAGCCCAAGCCTCAACAACCATAGTAAGTTTAGCCAACGCCTCAGATACAATTAAGGCTTGGAAGATAATTCTGATAGTTAATCCACCGATGCATAACGCAGTTGTCAACAAGACAATTAAACCTAGAGTTAACCCACCTGCACCAGTTTGTTGATCATGCATAACTTGGATTTTCTCTTCCGGAGTGCCTCGGAACATAATCCCGTCTCCAAAATCTAGTAGCCCATCTGTATGGTTAACACCAGTTATCAAAAGTAGAAAACCAAGACTTAGTATGCCCACTATTAAGCTTGACAAAAAATGGAGAAGAAGCCACGCGAATATGCCTGTTAGAAAACCTATGAGGATCCCAATTAATGGAAAAAGGTACATATGATTTGCAGCTTCAGCGATTCCATCTTCACTCATTCCAACTGGAATTGTTGTAAGAAATCCGATTACGTTCTTTATGCCCTTTAATTTGCTCAACTAAGTCGTCTCTCACTTTGCCTTGTGGCTTGGGTATACATTTTTGATGAACACCCTGCAATTAAACCTCCAATGGCATCATTCATGATGGGTCCTAATTTTTTTAGAATCCCGGGTTTAGTTTGATCGAAGCGAATGAACTCGAAAATCCCTCTCGCTCCAGCGATGTAGTTGGCAATACATATACCTAGAAGTTCATCAGCCACTAGCCCCGGACGCCCAGCAAACCTATCCTTCGTTAACCCTGGAACTAAACCAGCTTTTGCGTCTTCTTCTACGCGGTAACATGCAACTACCATGCAAGAAACATTAACGTCTGATAAGGCATCATTAAACTCTTCCACTAGGTAGTTAATCGCCTTCTCCTTGGTTTCCACCCCGGGATGTGGAACAAACAGCTCTAACGCTGTATCGATCATAGCTTGTAACGTTATTCCTTGTTTCTCAAGGTATTCAAGTAGTTGTGGTTTTGACTGGTTGGATCTTCTTTGACGTTTGACCAAATTAATCGCCAGTAAGGTTATATGGTTGGATTATCCATCCAATAAAACTATTGGAAGATATGAAATGAGATTAAATATTCCAACAAAGCAACTCTCAGCTATATCGCTATTAGTTGCCACTGGAGCAGTTCTAAGGATGGGGTTGGGATGGGTTGCTTTAGCATCACCCATTCATATACATGATAGTCTGGTCTAACCTATGAAAGTAGCAGCTTTTTGGAGCGGCGGCAAAGACTCTGCCCTAGCTTGTTATAAAGCAATAACTGAAGGTCATGAGGTCGCCTTTATTATTACATTCATCTTCAGTGATTGGCCTTTCCTCTGTCATCCGATGCCAATAATGCAACTTCAATCTGAGGCTTTGGGAATCGCTCATCTTAGGGTTAAGGTTGAGGAGCCATATCGCGAAGGGTACAGAGCAGTTCTCTCTCGTTTGAAGAGGGAAGAGGGAATTGAGGGTATAGTGACTGGGGATATCTGGATTGAGGATCATAAGCGTTGGAATGAAAGTGTGTGTGAGGGATTGGGGATTAGATTGATTATGCCATTATGGGGTTTAGATCGTTATCAGATTTTAAACGAGGTGATTTCAAGCGGATTTAGATGCGCTATCACGTGCGTGAAGCAACCTTGGTTTGACGAAGGATGGTTAGGTCGCAAGTTAGACATGGATTGTGTAAAGGACTTGAAAGTTTTGAACACCCGGTATGGGATAGACCTTTGCGGAGAAAATGGGGAGTATCACACCATGGTCGTCGATGCCCCAATCTTCAAAGAAACAATTGAAATTTCCAGCTTTAGCAGAGAGAGAAGGGATTCGGTGTTATTCTTAAAGATTAACGAGTACTCGTTAAAGCCTAAAAGTAACTGCAAAATTTCTAGCCCTAACGAAAAGAATAGTTAATAATCTTGTGTTAAATCCACTGGTTTCTCCAAGGGTTATATGAGCATTCGTTTCGGCAGTAGTTGCTACGTTTGTATATACAACCACGACATTCGGGCGGAATGACTATTCGCGGCGGTTGTTTTAGAGCTTGTTGAGACGTGTAGGATTTCACCTTTTGCTGGGTTGTGTTTTAGGTGAGTTGAATATTTTTATGACTTTGTGACACTGTGTTTGGTAAAGGTTTAGTCTGAGATGAAGCGTTTAACATGTTTTTGTTCTGTTAATTGGCTGGTTGTTAGAGATTTTTGGTTTGAGGCGTTTAAAGATCCATATTTTGAAGTTTTATCCTCTCGAAGTTCTTTATAAAGCAGTTTAGTTTCTCAGCGAAAAATAACTACAATCAATTTTTCTAAATCATTTATTGATCGATTTAAATGTCGAAGAGAACTTTAACAGTGACATTGTCAGGTTGTTTAATTATTTCCATTTGATGGTAGGTGACAGCTTTTATTCCAGTCTTGGATGGATGTTTCTCAGGGTTGTATGGCTCACCCCAAATTATTGCAGTTAAGTGATAACCTGATGGTACTTGTTTGATTGCTTTTACTTTGAATTTCGAGTATAACGAGTCCTTTGTTTCAAAATTTACAAGGAGACGTTCCAACCAGTTGTAAAGGAGGGCATACTCATCTTCTGCAGTTACTTCGATTTGCTCCCGCTTTTGTGGAGAGACTTTCTTGGTATCAGTCATCACATTAAACATAGCTAATGCTACGTTCTCAAACGCTTCTTCGAGGTTTCTTCCATACGCAGCAACGTAGGCATCGCTAACGTGTTCTAGGAATTCGAAGAATTTCTTCCGCGGCACAGTGTACCACCAAAATCATCTAAATATGGTCTGGCTTCCTATAAGAGCGTACAATAAGGTAATAAGGCTCATGGATTTAGTTAGAAATGCCATGCCGGGGTGGCGGAGTCCTCTGAATGAGGACGAACTGGACGAACGCGCCGGCCTTGAGAGATTGCCCATGGGAGCCGGTGGCCCTTTTGGGTCTCAGGGGTTCAAATCCCTTCCCCGGCGCCAAACTTCCAGCCGAGGTTTAAATTCTCGGTTTTCAACATCTATGGATACTGATAGCAAAGAGCAGGTTCAAATATCGGTTTAAAATATCGGGGTTAAGGTTTGATTCTTTTCTTTTCGGAAAAATATACCCATAATGAACCTAAAATAAGATTCCGAGTGAGAGCTTGGAATAGCTTCAAACTTTTCCGGGCACTGTTAAGTCTTTTCTGCCCATACTATTTCCTTCGGAAACCACATGAGAGAACCAATGTATTCTCTTTGAATATTTGAGAATCCCACCTCTTTCATGAATGGCTCTGTTAGTATTGGTCTACATCCCCAATTGCCATACATATTTTTAATGAAAAACAAATAGGAACGGTGCATGATTTTTGAAAGTAATGATTGTTTTCCTTCCGGAATTGCCATCGCTGCAATGACAACTTTGCCGTGAGTTTTTACTACTCTTTTGAATTCAGATAAAACCGTGGGAATTTCTGGCGTATCTATCAAGTCCATCATAAAGCAATTTATCAGAACATCGAACTTGTTATCTTCAAATGGCAACTTGGTTGCTTCTGCAATTTGTAAATGAACATTATCACCAAGCTTCCATTTGATTAGTCTTTTCCGAGTAAACTCTATGTAACCTTGCGCAATGTCTACTCCGTACACTCTGCCTTTCTCTCCAAGTCTTCTAGCGATTTTTTCTATAACATCACCCGCTCCGATAGCTACTTCCAAAACAACATCGTTTTCCTTTATTTCAGCGATTTCTACTACACGATTTTTTACTCTCTGCTCGCCTTTTGAAAAGACGGTTTGGAGTTTGTACAGTCTGTGCCACTTACTAACGCGGCTATAGAATTTTCCTATGTCTTCCTTTTTTGCTGGGATTCGAATTACGTCCATCCTACTATCCTCCTTGTCTACAGATAGTGAGGGCAATGTCGCCTATCTTTAGATCATATACAGTTGAAAGATGTATCGTGGGATCCTGCAGATGTTGGTCAAATGGTATGTTGCTAATTGCACAACGACTAGTATTAAGTAGCCTGCCAAAGCGATTTTTATGCCGCGTGTTTCAGTAGCTGGATCTGTCATCTAAGCTAATCCTCTTCTTATCTTCGAACTTTCCTTTCTACTAGCCTTTTTACCTAATATTTCACGATGACCGCATTAAACTTTCAATCACCATCTCATGCACTTACTTTATGATATCTTTGACTACCACTCAATCCCAAGAGATAGAACGGGCAATCTATAAACCTAAATTTACTAATGATAGTTTACACGCAAAGCAATACTGGAGAAATCTAATCATGACTTTTGAAAAACCAGTTTGTTTTCTAAACAATAATCAAAAACTATTTGGAATACTCCATCTACCGAAGCGAAGGGAAAAGTTTCCTGTAATAGTATTTTGCCACGGTTTTATGGGTCACAGACTTGGAGCGAGACACGGCGGAAGACTGTTTGTTAAAGCGGGAAGAACATTAGCTAGCGAAGGATTTGCGGTTTTAAGATTTGATTTCAGAGGTTCGGGAGATAGCTATGGCGAGTTCGAAGATATGACTCCCTCAGCAGAGATTAATGATTTGAAAGCAGCGTTGAAATTCCTTGGAACCATCAAACAAATCGATAAGAAGAAGATTGGCGTTGTGGGGCTGAGTTTAGGAGGGACTGTAGCTATTTGTACCGCTGCAGAAGATCAATGTATTAGAGCTGTCGCTTCTTGGAGTGGAGTGGCATTTCTTGAGGATGTTTTCCGTGTAAACATAATCGGAGAAGAAAACTACCATAAACTGATGAAAAATGGTTTTTACGATATTACTAGGGAAGGTCAGCCAGTGGGATACAGAATTAATAAAAAATTTTTCATGGATCTCAAGAATCATAATCCCATGGAAGCCATTGCTAAAATATCGCCTAGACCAGTCTTGATCGTCCACGGGACAAAGGACGTTATTGTCCCAGCTGAAAACGCCGAAGCTCTCTATAAGAGTGCAAGAAAACCGAAGAAGCTCCGGTGGATTAAGGGAGCAGACCACGTATTTATGGAACGAGGTAAAACCGCTGAAGTAATAGCTGTGACAACAGGATGGTTTAAAGAAGTTTTCTTTTAGCGGCATCTAGAATATGCTGCTAGTTTAGGTAATCTATTTTTATAATTGAAAATCTATGTAGATACACCTCTGCTGGGAGATTTTATGACTGGGCAAACTCCTTGGAAAACTGAGAAATGGTGGGTTAGCCACTTTAACTACCTCGACGAAATTCGGAAGGATTTTACTCCACCTGAGAAAGTGATTGTTCACGACATTACGCTTAGAGATGGAGAGCAACAACCTGCACTTGTCTTTCGCAAAGAAGAGAAACTTAGTATCGCACGGAAGCTTGACGAAGCTGGGATACACCGAATTGAGGCTGGAATGCCTACGGTATCCACTGAGGATAAGGAAGCCGTCAAGGCGATAGCCCACGACGGATTAAGCGCGAAGATCTTCAGTTTTGCGCGATGTATGAAAAGAGATGTTGACGAAGCATTGGCATGCGATGTTGACGGTGTAGTTATGGAGGTCCCAGCTAGTGAGCACATTATTCCCAACGCTTATGGTTGGCCTATAGAAAAAGCGATTGAATTGTCAATTGAGTCAACGAAATATGCCGGAGAACATGGATTACATGTTACCTTCTTTACGATCGATCAAACGCGAGCAGATCTAGCGTGGTGTCTTAAACTTTTGAATAAGGTTGCCACCGAGGGACATATGGATTCTCTAGCGGTAGTAGACACATTCGGCGTTTGCGGTCCCCAAGCGATAACTTACTTAGTTAAGAAGATCAAAGAAAACATGAAAAAACCTGTTGAGATTCACTGCCATAACGATCTTGGACTCGGAGCGGCTAACACAATAGCCGCTGTGTTAGCTGGTGCGGAAGTTATCCACACAACAGTAAACGCAATTGGTGAGCGAAGCGGCAATGCGGCGATAGAAGAAGTTGCACTCGCGCTACTTACCATGTATGGGATTGATCTCGGCATTAAGTATGATAAACTCTTGGAATTATCGGAGTTGGTTCAACAATTATCGGGAGTCTATATGCCTCCAAATAAACCAGTTGTCGGAGCAAACGCATTCAGAATTGAGTCAGGTATTATCACAGCTTGGTGGGCGAGGGTCAGAGATCTTAAAATGCCGCTAGAAATACTTCCCTTCAGATGGGATCTCATTGGTCAAAGAACGCCTCAAGTACTTATTGGAAAAAAGAGCGGGAGAGACTCCGTGATATTTAAGGCTAAGGAATTGGGATTAGCCATTCCAGACGAGTTGGTCGATAAGATTTTGCTTGAAGTAAAAACTATGTCCATTGCAAAGAAAACTCCGCTAACAGATGAGGAGTTTAAGGCTATAGTCAACCGAATCAAAACAGCCAAGTGAAGTTAACCGAAGAAGAACCATTGCCACGGAAAAATTTACTCATTGAAGAGAAATTTCAATGAATACTTCATCTGGCACTTTAATTCGCATGATCCTGCGCATAACCCTCTCCTCTGCTGAGATGTCGATAAGGCGCTTGTGAATGCGTAGTTGATATTTATCCCACGTATGAGTACCCTCTCCGCAGGGAGTCTTGCGGGTTGGAACAATTAGGCGTTTGGTAGGCAATGGAATTGGACCAGCCATTTTTACGCCCGTACGCTCAGCGATATGCTTAAGCTCATTACATATTTCATCGAGTTTTTTAGGATCTGTACTGGTGAGGCGAATTCGGGCTTTGTTAACCATTGGTGTGTTCCACGCTTTGAAGTATGTGTAGGGTTGTGTATGGGTTATTTATGGGTTTTGGCAAAGCGCACGTTGTAATTTTGCCTTAGGTTAAGGAATTTGTATTCAAGAAAGTTTGAAGCCTCTAAATAACAAACTTAAAGGTCTATTCTAGAAGTTTTATAAAAAACCTAGCAAAAAAGGTGGAGGAGGCTTTTAGGCCTTTTGAGTTATCTCTTTGACTACCCCGGCTGCGATTGTCGTTCCCATGTCCCGAATTGCAAATCTGCCCATTGGTGGTATCTCAGAGTAAGATTCGATTGCTATTGGGTGTAATGGTTGGAAGCGAACTAGAGCTCCATCTCCAGTCTTGAGGAACGCTGGTTTTTCTTCGAGCACTTGCCCAGTTCTTGCGTCAAGTTTCTTGATTAATTCTCCAAACTTGCAGGCGATTGTTGCCGTATGAGCGTGGAGAACAGGCGTGTAACCCGCAGCGATAGCAGTTGGATGATAAATGACAATGATTTGCCCAATAAATTCTTTGGCAACAGTTGGAGGCTTGTCGAGAGAACCGCCGACGTCTCCGCGGTGAATATCGGTCTTGGCTATACCTTTAACGCTGAAGCCGATGTTGTCTCCAGGGACGGCTTGTGGAATCCGAACATGATGGGTTTCGATTGTTCTTACCTCACCCTTAACATTGGCAGGCATGAAGACTAGTGTATCGCCTTCTTTAAGGACACCAGTTTCGACTCGCCCGACTGGAACGGTTCCTACACCTGTAATCGTGTAGACATCTTGAATTGGTAGTCTCAAGGGTTTGTCGATTGGTTTAGGTGGAATGGTTAACACGTCAAAGGAGTTTATTAGCGTCGGACCTTTGTACCATGGCATGTTTGCGCTCGCCTTCATCAAGTTATCTCCAGTCCAACCGGAGATTGGAACGAATGGAATTTTAGGAACGTTGTAGCCGACCGTCTTGAGGAGGGAATCGACGCCACTTTTAACTTCTTCAAATCTGTCTTTACTCCATTTTACTGTTGGGTCGTCCATCTTGGTTATACCGACAACTAACTGATCAACACCGAGGGTTTTCGCAAGGAAGACATGCTCTCGCGTTTGCCCGCCTGGTCCGATTCCCGCCTCGTAGTCACCTTTCTTCGCCGAAACTATCAGGAGAGCAGCGTCAGCTTGGCTGGTTCCAGTTATCATGTTCTTGACGAAGTCGCGGTGGCCGGGTGCGTCGATAACGGTAAAGAAATATTTCTCCGTTTCGAATTTCCAAAAGGAAAGATCAATAGTCATGCCGCGTTCTCGTTCTTCCTTTAGCTTATCAAGAACCCAAGCAAATTTGACTTCATCTAATCGCATGCCATACTTTTGCGCCTCGGTTGCATGTTCCTGAATGGCACGCTCATCGATGTAGCCTGACAATAGCAGTAGATGTCCAACGCAGGTCGATTTACCGTGGTCAACATGGCCGATTACAACTAGGTTTAGGTGGGGTTTCTCTGAAGCACCGCCCTTTCCGGGTCCATATGATGACAATTTCGTTTTTAACCTCCTTTTTAACTACATCAAATCGTGGTGGAAAGACCGTAGGGTTTATCGAATCACTCAGTTATTTTAAGCTTTTTCTTATTTGGGTGTAGCCTTAAAAGCAAACAAGAGGAAAATAATGGAGTTTAAAAATGTAAAGGTATGTTTAACAAACGTTTTTTGCCTAAAAAATGTTAATTTTGATTTTTTCAAAAATTTAAATTTCAATAAGTATTTAAATCTCTTTTGCCAGTTTGATCCTAAGGGATATCTGGTGCCATTCTGTACGTATTGCCAAGAGTGGATTGATCGTTGGCAGTCCAGATATCACTGTGAAACTTGTCGTTCGATTTACTGTAGCCGTTGCGGAAGAGCCCTTGACGGAAAATGTCCATATTGTACCAGCGGAGAAAGCGAGTTCCCGCTGAGAATAATTATCCCAGCGTAGGTTATTCTCCTTTAACCTTTCGAGGCTTGATTTATCACCTGATTTAAATCGTATATTTTTATCGGCAGTCTTCGCCGCTTAGCTGCAAGCGTTAAAAACCTATAGCAGAATGGGCAGGTTGATACGATTGCATTAGCCCCAGCGTCAATTGCTTCTCTCACTCGCCACTCACCTCTATCTAACGACGGAATGGGGAAAGCGGTTCCGGCCACACCAGCCCCTCCACCACAACATTCCGCTTTTTTCCGGTTGCGACCCATTTCTACAAATTTCAATCCAGGAATGTTCTCAAGGACCTTTCTTGGCTCTTCATAAACCTCCTCTTGCCGACCTAAGTGGCAGGGATCATGATACGTTGCTGTAGCTTCGAATCGTCCTGGAAACTTGAGTTTTCCTTGGTCAAGGAGTTCAGCGAAAAGTTGGGCAGTATGCACTACCCTTGGCCCTTCTTTTTTGAGGTGTTGATTGAAGACATGATAACAGGCTGCGCAGCTGACAGCTAGTTCTTGAGTTCCCGCTGAGATGAAGCTTTCACGCGCTTTTTCTACGATGTCATCATATACATCTTTGTATCCCGCCCAAAAAGCGAACCCTGAGCAGCAGTATTCTTTTTCACCTAACACTGTGAATTTTACGCCTGATGCTTGAAGAGCCTCTGCCGACGCTTGAGCAATTGGTTGTTCAACGTACGCAGCCGTGCAACCGGGATAGTAAATAGTTGAACTACCTTGAGAAATGGTTACATTTGTTGGAATCCATCTTGCCCGTTCCACGAGAGGTTTTCCGTATGGATTACCTGTTTTATCGAGGTTTTGAATGGCTGCGGTGATAGTTTCTGGGATTACTACTTTTCCAGAGGAGACCATCCCAATTCTCGCGGCGTTTAATGCGTCAACAATTTTAAGTCCAGCGGGGCAAACTACTTCACAATGGCTACAAAAGAAGCATTGGAAAATACGCTTCATTGCAAAATCATTTAGTTTTAGTTGATCTTTAAGCATGGATAAAGTAATTCTTAGTCGACCTCTAGCTGTTGCCGATTCCAATCCATAATAATCGAAAGTTGGGCAGCCTTCAAGGCAGTACCCGCAGCGCACACAGCCCATGAGTTCTTTCTCTACTTTTTCAATGGGTTTCTTAAGTGTAATCTCCGCCATTTTTATAACCCCATCTTTCCAGGATTAAGAACATCATTTGGATCAAGTACTCGCTTTATTTTCCTGACGACATCAACGCCTTCTTTTCCGAATTCCCGTTCAACGTAGTCCGCTTTCGATAAACCGATGCCGTGTTCACCAGTGATAGTTCCACGAAGTTCGAGCGCTGCCTTAAAAATGTCAGGGATCGCCTCGCGGGCTCTGGCAAATTCTTCTTTGTTCCGTTCGTCAACCATTAAAACTGGATGCAGGTTTCCTTCTCCGGCGTGGCCATAAGTAACAATTGTAATGTTGTGTTTCTTGGCGATTTCATCAAGGCTCCGTATATATTCGGGAAGTTTAGAAACTGGTATCGTTGGATCTTCTGTGATAGCAGTCGGTTTTAACCTGCTGATGGTGCCAAATGCAGCCTTCCGCGCTGCCCAAAGTTTGTCGGCCTCCTCTTTGGTTGCAGACCTTTCGAGTTTAACTGCTTCTTTCTTCAGAATTTCCTCAACTATGGCTAGGTTTCTGTTAACCTCCTCTTTGGTACCATCACATTCTACAAAAACCATTGCTGCCACATCTGGTAATGGAAGCTTAGTGAAATCTCTTATCATTTTAGTTATATTGCCATCAAGATACTCAACTGCAGAAACTGGGAGACCTCTTCTGATAACCTCAGAAATAGCCCTTCCTGCGGCTTGAATGTCGGCGTAAGAGCCCATGGCGACAGAGTAGAATTCAGGGGGCGTATGGACCTTCAATGTGGCCTTCGTAATTATTCCCAAAGTTCCTTCAGAGCCAATAAAAAGTCTTGTTAAAATATGCCCCACAGAAACACATTTGAGACATCTTGAACCAGTCTTTATAATTTCTCCTGTAGGCAAAACTACCTCAAGGCCAAGAGTGTGATCTCCAGTCGTTCCATATTTAGGAGAGTGCATACCTGAAGCATTTGTCGAAATCATTCCACCAATTGTGGCGGATGGGCTACTGCCCGGGTCGACAGGAAAGTAGTATCCTTTCTTTCGGAGAAGTGCGTTAAGCTCTCTTAGGGTTAATCCAGCTTCTACGATAATCACGCGGTTTGCTTCGTCAAATTCAATGATTTTCTTCATGTGATTGAAATCGAGTACGATGCCTCCTTTAATTGGAATTGGGCCGCCAGCCAGGTCTGTGCCGGATCCTCGTGGAGTTACTGGAATTCTCTTCTCGTTGGCTAGTTTCATAATTTTGGAGATTTCTTCTGATGACCGCGGAAAAACTACAGCATCTGGCATATGCGAGCGTTCAGTTGCGTCATAAGAGTAACATACGAGATCAGCTTCATCGGTCAGAACATTATCTGCTCCAACAATTTCTCCTAATTCCATCACAATGTTTTGAGGAAGCAAAAATTCTTCTCTCCTTCTACATTAGCGGTTAAACCGTCTAAGGCTTGACCACAACTCCTCAACTTGGTGTGGTAGAACTATGAGTGGGGAAGCAAATTTAAAAGCTTACTTAAGAGCTTACCGTGAGGAAAGGGCAACCCGTTCCATTTCATCTCTCTTTGATACAGCGTAACTCCGACTATCACGACTTGCGGCTAGAATAATTTCTTCAGCTAAGCATTCATCAAAAGTTTTAGGATTACCAAAAGTTGCCTTCTTTGCGCCCTCAGTAAGAAAACGCAATGCCAAATCAATTCGCCTTTGTGGAGAAACATCGACGGCTACGTGATAAATTATTCCTCCGTAACTAATTCGAGTGGTATCCTCACATGGGGCGGCATTTTCAAGCGCCCGAACTAAGACCTCTATTGGGTTTTTTCCTGTTTTTAAACTAATTATCTCAAAAGCATTTTTAACCGTCCTAATCGCTCTAGCCTTTTTACCTCCGCTTCTGCCTGGTCGCATAAGGTGTGTAACTAACCGCTCAACTATATTGACTTCAGATTTCTTGAATTGTACGTGTTCGTGGCGACCTCCACTATGAGGGATGTACGTCCCCGGCTCCAAGGAGATGTATTTTTCAAGGCCAAGGTCTTGAACCTTGATTTCACTAAAGCTCCATTTTCCAAAGAGTTTAGCCTCTTCCCTCTCCTTCTTCTCAACTTTAGCCCCATTCACAGATTACTTCACCAACTATCTTGAAGAGCTAGAGTGTTCGTGTCAGGTTAGCAATATAAATATTTGGGCGATTATTTGAACTGAACTTCCTCGTACGCTCGCTTGATAACATTCACATTCCGCTTTCCGGCTTCACCTGGAAAACGCATTAGGGCAGCTGAGGTTAACGCTTTTAAGCTAACTTGGCCTGAAACTCGGGAAAGGGCCCCAAGCATCGCAGTATTGGCAATTGCAGCGCCAAGCTCCTCTAAGGCTATTTTCGTAGCATTAAGAGAAGCTACCTTAACCCCGCTTGGAAATCTGCTCGACAACTCTTTTGGAGACAAAGGACTGTTTATGATGATGACTCCTTCCTTCTTTAGACCCTTTGAGACATCCATTAGGTCCATTACCGAGGCGTGCACAACAACTGAGTAGTCAGGCGCATAGATCTCGCTTCTGATTTGTATCGGCTCGTTGCTAATTCTTCCGAAGGCTCTTACTGGAGCCCCTCGCCGTTCCACGCCGAAGATTGGTATGGCTTGTCCATATTTGCCCTCTTGCGAAACGGCTTCTGCTAAGACTTCAGCAGCGGTGACTACGCCCATGCCGCCTCTGCCATAAAAGATGATCTCTGTTAGGCTGGTTGTGCTTCCCATAACTTGTCTACCTCCTTCTGAATTTCTTCAATGTCTTGTGGCGTCAAGTGTCGGAAACGCCCCTGCGGCTTCAAATATTCATCTATAGGTTTTCGCTTTGTAACCTTCAAAGTGAGGCGGTATTGTCCATCTTCGATCTCGAACAGCCGCCACATGCCACTTTGCACCGCCAGCCTAGCGATTTCTATTGTCTTGTCTGGGGGGAAACGCCAGCCTACTGGACATGGGGAGTGCACTTGGATATAGGCTGGTCCTCCAAGTTCGATGGCTCGTTTGATTTTGCCTATGAAGTCTCCTGGGAATGCTATGGACGCTGTGGCTACGAAACGCGGATTGTGCGCGGCTATAATTTGAGGCATGTCCTTCTTTCTTTCGCGTTTAAAATGTCTGAGACTCCCGACTGGAGTTGTCGTAGTCCATGCACCATACGGCGTAGTTCCACTACGTTGTATTCCCGTGTTCATGTAAGCCTCGTTGTCGTAGCATATGTAAATTATGTCGTGCCCACGTTCAAACGCCCCTGACAAAGCCTGTATACCTATGTCGGCTGTTCCTCCATCCCCAGCGTAACCAACAACGTTAACATCTTTCTTCCGACCCTTGAAGTCGAGGGCTGCCTCAACACCTGCGATAAAAGCGCCTGTAGCCTCGAATGAACACAAAATCGTCGGAACACTCAGCCCAGCGAGAGGAAGAGGCCCTCCCGCAACAACCGGCACACAGCCGGCTGGAATTGCTAGGACAGTGTTTTTCCCAAGCCCCTTCAAGGCTTGACGGATTGATATGCACATTCCACAACCTGGACAACCGTTATGACCTTTTGAAACCAGTTCAACCCTTGACATTTCTTTTAATGGAACAACTTTTGAAGGCATCATTCTCCCCCCACAAGTTTAACCCACTCTACTTCACGCTCAACCTTACCGGTTTTACTGACTTTGAGCGCCGCATCCAAAACATGTTTAATGTCTGCAACGCTCACATCTCTTCCTCCTAACCCTGCTATGAAATCCAAAACCCTAGGACTGTTGGGGGTGTTATATAACGCGGATTGCGTCTCGATGTATGACGCGCCTCCTGACCCGAATGCGCAGTTTCTGTCGATCACTGCTAGAACCTTTAATTGCGAGCCAAGCTTTCGGATTTCTTCAATTGGAAAAGGCCTGAAAGCCCTAAGCTTGATTAAGCCAACTTTGTGACCAGCTTCCCTCATCTCGCGAACTGCAACACGGGCAGTTCCAGCTATTGTGCCCATAGCCATTACAGCTACATCCGCGTCTTCCATCAAGTAGGGATCAACTAAGCCACCCCAGTTGCGATGGAACTTATTTGCGAAATCTCGATTTGCTTCCCGAATTACCTCTCTGGAGTTCCTCATCGCAACTTCCAATTGGTATTGGTACTCCATGTACCAAGCTGGCGTGACAATCACATTCTCGGTGAGTGGATGGCCAAAGTCAATTACGAAGTGTTCTGGACTGTATGGCGGTAAGTAATCGTCCACAGCATCTTGCTGCGGGAGATCCACTCGCTCTCTAGTGTGGGTAAGAATGAAGCCATCTAGGCAGACCATGGCAGGTAGTAAAACCCTCTTATCTTCTGCAACCTTGTAAGCCTGAATAATGGTGTCGAGAACCTCTTGATTACCCTCGCAGTAAAACTTGATCCAGCCAGTGTCCCGTTGCGCAATTGAATCCTGATGGTGCGCGTACAGGTTCCATGGAGGTGCGAGAGCTCTGTTGCCGACAGCCATCACCACTGGTGTTCGTGCTCCTACAGCCCAATGTAGCATTTCATGCATAAGCGCTAACCCCTGCGAAGACGTAGCCGTGAATGTACGAGCGCCAGCAAGAGATGCGCCTATGCAGGCAGACATGGCAGAGTGCTCAGATTCAACGTTTATCAGATTTGCTTTCAGTTCACCGTCTGATACGTATTGAGCTAAATATTCAGCGATGAACGTCGACGGCGTAATTGGGTAAACTGGGATAACCTCCGCACGCGATAGTTTGGCTCCTAAGGCGGCAGATTCGTTGCCAGATCTTGTCAACCGCTCCATCATTGGACTTCAACCTCCTCAACCATCTTAATTGCATCGACTGGACACTCGTTAGCACAAATGCCGCAGCCTTTACAATAGTCGTAGTCGATGTCGATGTTCTTCTCGTCGAAAGCAATAGCCACGTCTGGGCAATATATCCAACAAAGTAGGCATTTCGTGCATTTGCCCCTATCTAAGACGGGTTTCGAAACGCGCCAAGTGCCAGTTTTATTGGCATGACAAGTTCCGCCAGGCACTACGGCGCCGATTGGTAGATCTTTCCAACTTTTATATTGTTGAGCCAAAATTTCTCCCCCAAAATGGTTGCGATAACTATAACGAACACTACATATAAATTTGATATTTCAGTGGACGAAAATGAATGATGCCGCTAGCGTCCGGCTGTTGCTAGCTCTGCTTCAGTAGCTTAAATTTGTAGTATATTGACCCATCAGGAGTCGGCTCAAACACTGCTTCCACACGCATCCCAACTTTCACGTCCTCAGGCTTAACACCTACCAAGTGAGAAAGCAACTTTGGTCCTTCGTCAAGTTTGGCTATAACGAGGATGTACGGCGCCAAATGTGAGAAGCTTTCAGGAGCGACGTATATGATAGTGTAAGCTAGGATAGCTCCCCTGCCACTTAGCTGAAAACGTTCCATGTCACTTGAGTAACACTTAGAACAGTCAGCCCTTGGAGGGCAGTATACTGCCTTACATTTTTTGCAGCGGGTTCCAACCAGTTTCTTGTTCTTCAGTTCCTCGAAAAACCAAGCAACCTTGGTTTGAAAGGATGAGACATCGTTCATAGCATCATCTCCTATAGACGTGTACGTATACGAAATGCCCTGTTCCGCCCACATTGTGGCTTAAAGCCACTTCGGCACCAGCAACTTGCCGCAAACCACCTTCTCCGCGCAGCTGTTTTGTTATCTCCACAACCTGCGAAATGCCTGTAGCTCCAAGCGGATGCCCTTTCGCCAACAATCCTCCATCAACGTTGACGGGTATCTTTCCACCCATCTCGCTTTGGCCTTCTTCAATGAATTTGCCACCTTTGCCCTTTTCGCAAAAGCCCAGATCCTCGTAAGCCATTATCTCAGCTATAGAGAAACAGTCATGTACTTCAGCCAAGTCGATGTCTCCAACCTCAATCTTCGCCATCTTGTATGCCTGCTTGGAAGCTAGAATAGCACTCTTGATACTGGTAAAATCAGACCTGTCAAATACAGCCATTGAATCGCTTGCGCATCCTAAACCAGCTATATAAACTGGCGTGTCGGTAATTTGCTTTGCTCTCTCCTCTGAAGCTAAGAGTACAGCCGCCGCGCCATCTGATATGGGGCAACAGTCATACAGCTTCAAAGGATATGCAATAGGCTTTGACTTTAGCACGTCCTCAACTGAAATCTCCTTTGGAAAATGCGCGTAGGGATTCTTAGTTGCATTGCGGTGGTTCTTAACGGATACTAGGGCTAGTTGTCTTTCGGTCGTCCCATACCTGCGCATGTGGGCATCTGCGTACATCGCATAGTAGCCTGGAAAAGTGGTTCCGAAGGGTTTGAACTCCCACTGAACGTCACCGCCCATCCCCATTATCTCAATGGCTCGCGCGGTAGGAACCTCAGTCATTTTCTCCACACCGCAAACTAAAACCAGATTATGTAAACCAGACGCTACCGCCATCCAACCAGTTCGAAGAGCGGCTCCTCCGGTCGCGCATGCTGCCTCAACTCTAATGTTGGGTTTAGGGTTCATTCCTACATAGTCAGCTACTGGAGTCGCGGGAAGAAGTTGATCAGCAAGTTCATCACTGGCAATGCCGACAATTGACGCTTCAACCTCGTTCAGAGAAATTTGGGTGTCTTCAATTGCGCTTTTCACGGCTTCAAAAGCTAGTTCCCTCAAAGAAGCATCCGAGCGCTTCCCAAATTTTGTATGACCAACACCGACAATTGCCACCCTTCGCATATTAATCCCAACTTTTAGCGTTTTAATAGAGAAAAACTAATTAGACATATAAGCCCTTCCCGCTCATCGAAGACTAAGGTGTGGTAAATTGGTAATTATCAAAAATACTAGCGTGATTGGTGCTGGGACAATGGGACATGGAATTGCACTAGTTCTAGCACAAGCAGGCTTCAAAGTTACATTAAGAGATGTCACCAATGAGCTAGTTCAAGGAGGGCTAGAAAGGATTAGAAAAAATCTGCAAAAGGGCGTAGAAAAGACAATTATGACCCAGACACAGGCTAACGAGGTTATGTCTAGACTGCGAGGAACTACAGACTTAGCCGAGGCAGTCAAGGACGCCGACTTTGTAATAGAGGCGGTAGTTGAAAACATGGAGTTGAAAAAGCAAGTTTTTACAGAAGTTGACAAAGCCTGCCCAAAGCATGCGATAATATCATCAAACACCTCTTCCCTCAGCATAACTGAAATCGCGTCAGCAACAGAAAGACCCGATAAGGTAGTGGGAACGCACTTCTTTAACCCGCCATGGATGATGAAGCTAGTGGAAGTAGTGCGCGGCGCTAAGACTGCACAAGAAACCATCAATACTACTAAAGAGCTAGTTGAAAAGCTTGGTAAGACATCAGTAGTGGTAAACGATTCGCCTGGCTTCGTCGCCAACAGAATTGGTATGCCAATGATCAACGAGGCAATATATACATTAATGGAAGGGGTAGCTAGCGCAGAAGACATAGATACGGCATTAAAACTGGGCTACAATCAACCCATGGGACCATTAGAGGTAGCTGACCTAATTGGACTAGATACGTTGCTCTTTGCGATGGAAACATTGTACAGAGATTTCGGCGACTCCAAGTACAGACCATGCCCCCTTCTTAGGAAAATGGTGAGAGCAGGTTTACTGGGAAGAAAGACTGGAAAAGGATTCTATAACTATACAAAATGAATGTTTGAGGCAACAAATATGGAATTCAAAAACATTATCGTAGAAAAATCTGAAGGAATTGCGACACTCCGGATTAACAGACCAAAAGACTTGAACATTCTAACTGTAGAAACGTTACTTGAAATGAAGACTGCAGTCGAAGACATTCGAAACGACCGCAGTTTAAAGGCGCTAATCATTACTGGAAGCGGGAACCGCCTATTCTCAGCTGGTGCGGATATCAAAGAAATGAGTAAAATGAATACAATGGAGGCAAGAGAATACTCAGAGTTAGGCCATGAAATTTTTGCGAGTATGGCAAATTTAGGGATACCAGTCATAGTAGCCATTAATGGCCATACTATCGGAGGCGCATGCGAGTTAGTGTTGGCTTGCGACATTAGGGTGGCTTCTGAAAATGCCAAAATTGGAATGCCAGAGACTGGAATAGGAATTACCCCAGGATGGGGAGGAATGCAACGACTGTCCCGGCTGGTTGGAGTAGGCAAGGCAAAGGAACTTGTGTTCACTGGCGAGTTAATAGAGGCTAAAGAGGCTGAAAGAATAGGTCTAGTTAACAAAGTTGTCCCACCTGACAAAGTGGAGGCCGTAGCCAGAGAAATAGCAAGCAAGATAGCAAGCAGAGCGCCGGTTGCTATTAGACTAGCTAAGGATGCGATCAATAGGGGCGCTGAGATGGATCTAGAGAAAGCCTTGGACTATGACTCCGAAGTGTTTGGAATCGTTTGTTCAACTGAAGATCAAAAGGAAGGAA
>Ga0315312_1000856_pt1 | contig 28863 bp, 21 predicted proteins | sample TDP7_MG_FD_203629 | JGI IMG/M metagenome (GOLD analysis project Ga0315312, IMG submission 203629) | Freshwater sediment microbial communities from Lake Towuti, South Sulawesi, Indonesia - TDP7 | ecosystem: Environmental > Aquatic > Freshwater > Lake > Sediment | place: Indonesia: South Sulawesi... | reverse complement strand
GCAATACGCTTGGTGAAGCGCAAAAACGAACGAAGAGAGTTGGCTCGTTTTCATCATTATAAACGCCGTAACTTATTAGCCCCACTACGTGTTGCAGAACGAAAATGAAATTAGACACTACAGCTAATTATTTTAATTTTTTCGCCACAGATTTCACAGAGAAATTAGAGAATATAATGTATATCTGTTTTATCTCTGTGTACTTCTGTGCTCTCTGTGGCTTATTATCTTATGAAAAAGGCAAGTATAATCAGTATCGGCGATGAGATAATCAGCGGTCAGACGGTGGACACTAACACCCCATATCTGGCTAGGGAACTACTCTCGCTCGGAATCCCTGTTGCCAGCTTCTACACGGTCGGTGATGATATAAAATCGATTGTGCGGATACTCGGCCTAGCAAGCAGCGACGCTGACATCGTACTGGTAACAGGCGGCCTGGGGCCTACCGATGACGATGTAACCCGCGAGGCATTTGCTAAATTTCTTGGCAGCGAATTGCAGTTTCATAACGACCTGCTGCAGAAAATCGAGGAGTTTTTTGCCAGCCGAAACCGGCAAATGCCACAGAATTGCACTCGCCAGGCATACATACCAGCCGGCACCGAGCCTATTATCAACAAACTCGGCACGGCCCCAGGCATCATGGCCAAAGAAAAAGGTAAATTGCTTATTGCTTTGCCCGGCGTGCCCAGCGAAATGAAACAGATGTTTCAAGATTCTGTCCTTACCCAGGTCAGAAACTTTGCTGGCGAGCAGGCGGTATTAGTACGGAAGCTCAAATGCTTCGGAAAAGCCGAGTCAGAAATCGCCGCGTTGCTCGGTGACCTTATGCAGCGAGGCAGAAATCCGCTAATAAACTGTACTGTGGAACACGGCGTCATTACCCTGTACATTATCGCAACGGCAAAGGACAAACTGCAGGCCCAGAAACTGGCCCAAAAAGATGAAAAATTGCTCCGCAGCACTCTGGGAGAATTGGTGTACGGAACCAAAGAGCAGACCCTGGCCGACATCGTGGGCGAAAAACTGGCTCAACAAAACAAGACCATCGCCGTAGCTGAATCCTGCACAGGCGGCTACCTGGCCAAGCTGCTGACCGACACACCCGGGGCAAGCAGGTACTTTACATACGGCTGGGTTACGTACAGCAACGCAGCCAAAACGACGGAACTTGGCATACCGGCTGAGCTTATCGAAAAGTATGGCGCTGTCAGCAGCCAGGTGGCACAGGCCATGGCTCAAAACGCCAGAAAAAAGGCCGGCACAGATTTTGCCATCGGCATAACCGGTATAGCTGGACCGACCGGAGAAAGCGAACAAAAACCCGTTGGCCTGGTATATATTAGTGTGGACTCTGTGAGCGGATGCGAAACTAAACGATTTGTTTTTTCACACGATAGAGAGTCCAACCGACTCAGAGCAGCGCTAACGGCCTTAAATATGCTCCGCTTGAAAATCTGTATTTGACTAAATGCCCTGATGGTGTTATAATTGTCATTGGAAAAGGTCAGATATGAGGTTGTATGGCTAAAGAGCGCAGACATTTGGGCGAAATACTTTATAAAGCCGGGCTGGTTCAAAAGGAAGCCCTCATCAATGCGATTAAGGCCTCAAAAGCCAACAACAAGCGGCTGGGCCAGGTATTGCTTGAGCAGGGTCTGCTCGACGAAGAAACGCTAACCAAGGCAATCGCCAAGCAATTCGGGCTACAATATGTAAACCTGGACGAAATCACGATCCCGCCTGACGCGGCAAAAATCATCTCAGAAGAACTCATAAAAAGGCATAATGTACTGCCATTAAGTATGGATAACGGCAAACTGAGATTGATTATTAGCGACCCCTTAGACTTTGACGCCATGGATGCGATCCGATTTCGTCTGAATACCGAATTGGAGTGTTACCTGGCAAATCCCAGGAAAATCCGCGCTTACATTGAAGACTCATTCGACAAAACAAAAAAGGAAGAGGACGACAAGCTCAAACACAGCATTGACGCAACGGCTGCTGAACTGGCCGAGGCTGGCAGCGACCTCCAGGCAGAGGCATTCCGGGGCCAGGTCGCGGTTGACGACAGTGAGGCCCCCATCATCAGGCTGGTGAATCTAATAATCGATAATGCCTTTTTCATGCGAGCCAGCGATATTCACTTCGAGCCGATGGCCGACAGGGTGCGCGTAAGGTTCCGTATCGACGGCGTCTGTTTGGAAAGAGACAACATTCCCAAGAATATGCAGGCGCCACTGATCACCCGTCTGAAGATTCTATCCGGCATGGACATCGCCGAGAAGAGATTGCCGCAAGATGGTCGCATCAAAAGGACGATAGGAGGCCAAGAGGTAGACTTTCGTGTCTCGGCTCTGCCGGGCAACCATGGAGAAAGCGTCGTGCTGCGACTTTTGCGCCGCGAGTCCGTCAACATCGGCATCCAATCACTGGGCTTTGAGCAGGACCACTACGAGCAGTTTCAGCACATAATTAGAAGGCCCAATGGCATTTTCCTGGTTACAGGCCCTACAGGTAGTGGCAAAACCACAACTTTGTACGCTGCATTGCAGGAACTCAATAAGCCTGACAAAAAGATTGTTACCGCCGAGGATCCAGTCGAGTATAACTTCGATGGAATGAATCAATGCCAGGTCAAGGAAGAGATCGGCCTGACATTCGAGCGGATCCTTAGGTCCATCCTCAGGCAAGCTCCCAATATCATACTGGTGGGGGAGATTCGAGATAGCGCCGTAGCAGATATCGCGGTTCAGGCGGCACTTACAGGACACCTGGTTTTCAGCACTTTGCACACCAATGATGCCTGTAGCGCGATTCCACGTCTGATCGATATGGGCGTTAAGCCGTTCCTAGTAGCCAGTTCGATACAGGCCATTATGGCACAGAGGCTGGTCAGAATTATATGCCAAAGGTGCAAAGAAATTGACCATAACCCAGATCCCCACTACTTGCGGCTGCTGAATATAACCCCGGAAGAGCTGGAAAAAAATACCATCTACAAGGGCGCCGGATGCGGCCAGTGTCAGAATACCGGTTTCAAAGGCCGGATCGCAATATTTGAAATGATAGAGATGAACAACGAATTGAGGGAACTTGCCTTCAAAAAGGCGCCCACCGGAGATTTAAGAAAAGCTGCAAAGGCATCCGGAATGAGATCGCTCATGGAGGACGGCAAGATCAAAATATTCAAGGGAATAACAACGCCTCTTGAAGTAGCAACAATAACGCAGACCGAAGGCATAGTGGCGGATTGATCAAAATATAGTTGTTGAGCGAGGACTGTCAAATGGCAACCGTTAACATGGATAGACTGCTGCACGCGTGCGTAACGCAAGGAGCCTCTGATATACACCTGGTCGTTGGCCGGGCACCGGTATTGCGAATAGATGAGCGACTGCGGTCTCTTGAGACTAAGGTCCTTGAACCGGACGACACGGTGGCTCTGATGAAAAGCATTACGCCCGAACGAAATCAGCAAGAGCTACAGGAAGAGGGTGGCACTGACTTCGGCTTTGCCTTCGGTGACGAAGGCAGATTTCGCGTGTCTGTTTTCCGACAAAAAGGCAACATATCGATCGTTTTGCGGCTTATTCCATCAAAAATTATGACGTTTGAGGAGATAGGCTTACCCAAGATTACAGCTGCCCTGTGCCGCAGACCGAGGGGTCTATTTTTGGTTACAGGCCCAACCGGCAGCGGTAAGACAACAACCTTGGCCTGTATGATTAACTACATCAACGAGAACTTCGACCGCCACATTATAACCGTCGAGGAACCGATCGAGTACTATCACCCCCATAAGAAATCGATAGTTAACCAGCGAGAGGTCGGGGTCGACGTGCCCAGCTTCAGCGAAGCGTTAAGACGCGTATTGAGAATGGACCCTGATGTTATTTTGGTGGGCGAGTTGCGAGACCTGGAAACAATCTCAGCAGGTATTAGGGCTGCTGAAACCGGTCACCTTGTTTTTAGCACGGTGCATACAACAAGCGCCGCAGGAACAATTACCAGAATTATTGACATATTTCCCGTCGACCAGCAGGAGCAGATTCGTATTCAGCTAAGTAGCAATTTGATAGCTGTGCTCAGTCAAGCTCTATGTCCTCTGGCCAGCGGTAGAGGAAGAATCGCAGCTTATGAGTTCATGGTGGTAACACCTGCTATCGCCAACCTCATCCGCGAAAACAAGACATACCGAATCGATTCGAGTATCCAAACGGGCAAAAAGCTCGGCATGCAGCTTCTGGACGAACACCTCTGGCAACTGTACGATGCCGGCAAAATCACACTGGAGGAAATGCTGGACAAGAGCCGTCAACCAGGTGCATTGCAGGATAAGGCCATCACCAAAATGAACGCCATAAAGGGAAGAGCAAAGGCCGCCAAAAAAGCCGCAGTTGCTCAGGAAATGGAGGACTTAGGCCCGATTCTGAGAACGTAGACTGGTCAACAGAAACGCGTCCGCTTTTTGCGAGAGAATCTGCGATAAAGCAAAACTTGCCAGGCATCAATTCATGGCGATCAGGCCGTGAAGCTGGATTTTTCAGCCGTTATAGGACTTTAAAGCTTCAATGGTGTTGGGTTGATATTGTCTTAATAACCAGATGTCCAATCCATAATTTGTTTGCCAAAAGGGTGTTAATGTTGTATAATGCGTTTCGTCAGACATAGAACTGCTTATAAGGGTATAGTCGTATGGCAAAAATGAAAATGCTTCAAAAACTGCCGCCGGTAGAACAGTTGAAGGGCCGGCCTCTGGGCAGAATACTGATAAAAATTGGTGTTCTGGACAGAGATAAGGTCCATGAATGCCTCAAGATACAAAACCAGCGGCATGGGAACGTCAAGATAGGACAGATCTTTCTGGAACTGGGCTTGATCGACCAGAACCAATTGCAGCTTGCTCTGGCCGCTCAACGGGGGATGGAATATGCCGACATAGACGGGCTAAACATCCCTGCCGATGTGATCGATAAGGTCCCGGCCCAAATGGCAAAGACCTATCACATCGTCCCTATCGAATATGACAAACAGAAGAATGAGTTAACCATCGCTCTGGATAGCGCCGAGAATTTCAGAGCAACTGACGACTTAAGCACGCTAATGGGTTTCAAAGTCAGCGCTAAGATAACCGATCCCGAAGCGCTGGGAGCTGCTCTGGCCAAATACTACGAAACAGAAGATGAAAGCATTAACGAACTTATAGATGAAATACAGAGTGACAGGTTCCTTGCGGAGTTTGACGGTAGAAATCAGAGTATCGACCTGGACGAATTAAAGGAGTTATCTGAGTCTAACCCCGTCAAAAAACTGCTAAACCTGGTTCTTCTGCAGGCGATTCGCGACAAATCTTCGGACATCCACTTTGAGCCGTTTGAACACGAATACAAGATGCGCTACCGTATTGATGGCGTGCTTTACGAAATGATCCCACCGCCAAAGTATATTGCGGCGGCACTTAGCTCGCGCATAAAGGTCATGGCAGATCTGGACATCGCTGAGAGGCGGCTTCCCCAGGACGGCCGAATATCGCTGACCGTCGAGGGCAAACCCGTGGACCTTCGTGTTAGCGTTCTGCCCACAATGTTCGGAGAAAGCGTCGTGCTGCGTGTTCTGGATAGGTCGCAGGTCAGCTTCGATCTGGGAAAACTCGGCCTTAGGCCGGAACAACAAGACATGGTGCGCCAGCTTATTAACAAACCCAACGGCATCATCATCGTCACCGGGCCTACCGGATGCGGCAAAACCACGACTCTTTACTCAGCTTTGAGTGAGCTCAATAGCGTCCAATGGAAGATAATCACGACCGAAGATCCGGTCGAATACGACATTGACGGTCTTATTCAGGTCCAAATAAAGCCGGATATCGGCTTGGTATTCGCAAGGTGCCTCAGGCACATACTTCGCCAGGACCCGGATATTATACTTGTGGGCGAAATCCGTGACCTTGAGACAGCAGAAATTGCCGCTCAGGCATCTCTGACTGGCCACATCGTGTTCACCACCTTGCACACAAATGACGCCCCCAGCTCGATAGCTCGAATCCTGGATTTGGGTGTAGAACCTTACCTTGTCACTGCTACCCTGGAGGGCATCATTTCGCAACGGTTAGTCAGAAAAATATGCGAAAACTGCAAAGAGCCCTACGAGCCCAATGAAGTCCAGTTGAGAGAATTGGACCTTACTGAGGACGATATCAAAGGTAAAAAGTTCTATTACGGACGGGGCTGTGCCAAGTGCAATAATACCGGTTACAGAGGGCGGACCGGCATCTTCGAGATCATGACTTTCAACGATGAAATCCGTGATTTGATAATGAATCGTGCTTCGACAAATCTCCTGCGCATAGCCGCTCAAAAAGCCGGTATGAAGTTGCTGCGTGACAGCGGTTTGGCCGCCATCTATGACGGCATTACTACTATAGACGAAGTGGTAAAAGAAACGATTATGGAAGCAAAAAATTAGGATTTTATGAATTAGTCAACAGGAACTAACGGTTTAGAGCGAGGTATTTGATATGCCCATTTATCAGTACGTAGCGTTGGACTCACAGGGCGTGGAAATAAAGGATGAAATTGAAGCCCTCAGTGAGAAGGAGGCAATTAGCAAAATACGGAATATGGGATATTTTCCCACCAAGGTCCGTTCACGGGCTGTAACTAAACCGGCAGCAGCCAAAGCCATTGGAAGACCGCAACGTAGACGCGGCGCCGGCGGCAGAGTCAAGGCAAAGAATATAGCCCAGTTTGCCAGGCAGCTTTCCACACTCCAGGATGCGGGTCTGCCTATCTTGCGTTCACTCAGGATTCTGCAAGAGCAGCAAAGGTCGGGAACCTTCAAAAGGGTCATCGGCTGCGTGGGTGATGACATCGAGGGCGGCTCAACACTTTCAGAAGCGATGGCCAGATGTCCGAGGGCCTTCAGTCGGCTGTTCGTCAATATGGTAGCTGCTGGTGAGACAGGCGGTGTGCTGGACCTGATCCTGGCGCGTGTGGCTGACTTCATGGAAAAAGCTCAGAAACTTAAGTCCCGCGTTAAGGGAGCAATGATCTATCCGGCTGTGGTCCTGACGGCGGCTTTTGTTATGCTGTTAATGCTGATGACCTTCGTGATACCCAACTTCACCTCAGTGCTCACTGACATGAGTGAGGGAGCGAAGCTGCCAACGGTAACGCGAGTAGTGCTTGGCATAAGCAGTTGGATAGCATACGGCCCCGAGTGGTCTCCCAGCATAACCATACCAATTTTGGAATACAACCTTCGGATCGGTGGATGGGTCGTCCTTGTGGCAGCGCCATTCATGATCATCGCTTTGCTGCGAGCTATGAAGCAATTTCGCACCGGCAGACTAATTCTGGATACCATCAAATTGAAAATACCGGTGATGGGCCAACTTAGCGGTAAAGTCGCAGTTACACGGTGGACAAGAACACTGGGAACACTAATTAGTGCCGGTGTGCCAATCCTCGATGCCCTCAACGTTACCCGCGAGACGGCAGGGAACGAGGTTTTTTCCAACATGCTGGCCAATGTTCACAATTCCATCAGGCAGGGCGACACTTTTGCCGGCCCATTACGACAGTCCAAAACTGTTGATCTGATTGTCTCCAACATGGTTGCGGTGGGCGAAGAAACAGGCGACCTGGACAAGATGCTTCTGAAGGTGGCCGACAATTATGACGAGCAGGTTGAGGTGATGGTTGGCTCGCTAATGCACCTGCTGGAGCCGGTTATGATCGTTGTACTTGGCTCCATCGTTCTGGTCATAGTCCTGTCGATATTTTTGCCCATGATATCAATTATTTCTACGTTAAGCTCTGCCGCATAAAAAGCCATAATGAGCCGATAAACTGAACATTTCAATTTGCTGCATAAGGAGAAGAAAATGAAGTCGATTTCAAAACCAACCAACAAGAAAGCAGGCTTTACCATCGTTGAGCTGCTGACCGTTATGAGCATCATAGTGATTCTCATCGGCCTATTGGTGCCTGCCATAAACAGGGTCAGGATATATGCTAATGAGGTAAAGCAGAAGGCTCAATTGTCTTCCATTGGCACCGCAATTGAGTTTTTTAGCAGCGAACTCGATGGCTATCCGCCTTCCAGTGCGATAGATGGTACAGGTCAACCGTACTGTGGAGCACTCAAGCTCTGCGAGGCTATGATGGGTCAGGACCTAATGGGTTTTCACCCGGACTCGGTATTTAAACGCGACGGAACCGACCGTATAGGTAAACAACCATTATATGTTCCTGCAACTGTTGAGGCCAGAAAGAAACCATACCTGCAACTGGAGAATGCAAACGTCCAAAAGCTAAAAGACATTTACGGTGTGGGCAATACTAACCCATTCCCTCCGGATAGTTACGTCTTATGCGACGTGTTCAAACACCAGTACAAAAGTGGTATGAGTGGGGGCATGCCCATACTTTATTACAAGGCGGATCCAGCAAACAGCCTGCACGATCCTAACACTGCTCCTACCCCAACCGATAGCAAAGGCAACATCTATAACTACTGGGATAACCAGATGTTAGTGATGCTCGGTAAACCCTGGGAGCAAGGCCTTGCTAATAAGCACAGCCTTGCCGACCCGCAAAGGTTTTACAGGAATACCAGGAACCACAAAATCCTACAGCCATCCAGACCCTACCGGGCGGACAGTTTCATCCTGATATCTGCGGGACCTGACGGCGAGTATGGCACGGTTGACGATATCTGCAACTTTGAGTGGAAATATACAGAATAACAACCACGAAGGTCTGCACGAAAGAATTGGAACCCAGTAATGCTAACAAGGCTGAATAGGACGGGGAGACAGGTGATGAAAAGAACCACAATTGTTGGAGTGACGATGGTTGTACTACTGGTTGCAAACTTGGCACGGGCGAGCGTCTGCCAGATCCTAAACGGAAGCTTCGAAGACAACGGCTGGATAAGCAACGTCGCCGTAAAAGACCCAAACGGCTGGACAGCAAACGTCTCAGGCGACAAGTTCCGTGGATATGTGGGCTCAGATTGGCGGACTGATGGCAGCTACAATTTGACGCTCTACTCGGAGTTCTGGCAGACATTTGCTCCAGGAGATATGGCGACAGTCTCTCAACAACTATATCTGGCAGACGTTAATGAAATCACTTTTGACCTGAAGCTCGACACATACGCGTTTAGTCCGTGGGACCCGAATAAGTGCACTGCGGTTGTGCTAATTGACGACGATGTAGTCTGGCAGTCAAAAAGTATAGGGACGGATGTAAGGGGCGAATATCGTAACCAGCGCTTTACTGTTGGCGAGAAATACAAAACTCCGGGATTGCATAAATTGTCGCTCGGTATCAGAGTGAACGTAGCAGAGCAGTTGTGGGACCGCTATATCACACACTGGGACTCCATCGAGTGCACTGTCTACTGTGGAGGCGGCGGCCTTTTGGCCGGCGATTTCAACCGCGATTGTTATGTTGATGTGAACGATTTGAAGCTGGCGGCAGAGATATGGCTGGCTGAAGTGGACCCGTACGACAGACGGAATTTGTTCCGAGGCGACGATGTAGAAGGCCATGGTACGATCAACCTTCTGGACTTTGCAGCCTATGCCAAGGTCTGGAAGGGTAGTATCTCCGACTTGCAAGTGTTGGCAGAAAAGTGGTTGGCAGAAGTAGACCTCGATGACGAACACAACCTATTCCGAGGCGATGATGTCCAGCCAAGCGCCAGGGTTAATTTTCTTGATTTTAGAGTTTTTGCCGATAACTGGCTCGGCAGCAGCTACATGGAAGGTCAGAAATAACGGATTTGTGAAAGAGTCTGGCTATGAAGCGCAGAATATCAGGCTTTACAACTGTGGAGTTGCTGACGGTTGTAGGGATAATGGCGATGCTGGTTGCGCTGCTCATTCCGGCTGTAAATGCGGTGAAAAATACCGCCAAAGGAGTCAAGCAGAAAGCTCAGTTTGCCTCCATTGAGATGGGTCTGACGGCCTTCAGGAACGATTACGGGGATTATCCGCCGTCTAACTGGTGGGACCCTCCTCCAGCTCCGCCCGGTCTGCGTGATTACTGTGGGTCACAGAAGCTTGCCGAAGCTCTGGTGGGCTGGGACTTGATGGGATTTCATCCAAAGTCCGATTTTAGAGCAAATGGCTCCAACGATGCCGGCATGTTCGTATACAATCCAGCCGATGCCGTTTTAATGTCTCAGAGAAAAGGTCCATACCTGGAGCTGGCCACAGCCAACGCCTTTAGGCTGGGCGACATCTCAGCGGATAAACCAGGCCTATTCATCGATACCGGCCTGCTGGCACCGGATACTTTTGTGCTTTGCGACGTATTTAGCGTAAAGAGGATAACCTTTAGAAAGCCCGGTATCTTCGAGACCACTACTCAAAACGCTGGCACGCCGATTCTTTATTACAGAGCAAATACCTCCAGCAAAATCCTCATCCCTGCTGACGGCAGCTCTGTGGATCCTCAATACCGCATCTACAATCTGCGTGATAATTTCCCCCTTATCAACATGGGGAAACTGGCAGACTGGAACAAGCCTTTGGTGGCTCGTAGGAAGCACCTACTTGAGGACTTCAATTTCTTTTATGAGTACGTCAGGGACCCAAAGGTAACAGCCAGGCCCTGGCCTTACAGACCTGACTCCTACATATTGATTTCAGCGGGCCTGGACGGCGAATACGGGACAGGCGACGACATCTGCAATTTCGGAAATTAACCTGCCGCCTACGCCCCGTTAGACTTGCTGAAACTATGAAAAGCCACGAACCAAAACATGGCCTAACGCTTGTAGAGATGTTAATCGTCGTGGCCCTAATTGCAATCCTGGCCAGCATGGTAATGGCTATCGCAGGGCGGATTGCTGGTCAGACGAAGGAGAAGGGCCTGGAGGATATTTTTGCGCTGCTGGAAAGTGCGCTGCAGGAATATTACGAGTATTGGAACGCGTTTCCTGACCCAAATAAGCCGCCCTATCTGACGCACTCAGCGGCACTTTATGGTCAGCTCCAAGCAACGCCAAGCTCACGCAAAATATTGGAGAATATAGATAAGTCGTTAATAAAGAACAATCCTGCTGCCGTCGGTATGTTGCAGCTATGCGACCCGTGGGGAACAGTGCTGGATTACAAATATGTCCCCGGTGACACTTTTCCTGAGCTAATATCGGCTGGCCCAGATAGGATTTTTGCCACTGCTGACGATATAAGCAGCAAAAACATCAAACGATGAATGCAAAACACAAACAATCCGGTCTGACACTGATAGAGGTAACGGTGGTTATCGTGACTGCGGCGCTGCTTATTAGCCTGGGGCTGCCGGCATTGCGGGCATTTTTGGACTCATTTCAATCTCAAGGTAGCGTAACCGGTATGATAAGTTCGGCATTGGCTTCAGCCCGCACCATCGCCGTAAGAAATCAGAGATATGCCGGCATAAGATTTCAAAAGGCCTATCACCCTGAAGGCCCGCTTAAAGCGCCTCAATATATGATCTTTATCGTGCAGGACCCCGATATGATGGCTTATGGCTTCCGGGCAGTCCCAGGGCTAAAACCGATAAAGCTGCCGGAGACGATAGAAGTAATGGACCTGACAATCGTAACTGATCGCAATGTGGTCAATCCAGCGAACCCACATCAGCAGATCCGACTGGATGACCCATCGCTCAGCGATGCCCAGCGGGAAGGACTGATTAATGAGCCTCGAGAACTCACGGACACAACTACATTTTCAGTTATTTTCTCTCCCAGTGGAAAATTGGTAATCCATGGGGTTCGAGTAAGAAATCGAAATGGGGCAACAGATGATAGCAGTAAAGACGACGTGTTTAATACCAAAAACAATGTTGATGCTGGAATCGGGATGTTTTACCAGGATGATTATTTCGGTTTTGGCTTAGGGCCGGAGCCAAGCCGGAATAGTTTTGTTATCTACAATACAAGAGAGTTCAAGCGGGCTTACGATAAGGGCAGAGCCTGGTCAGAATACCTGGTAAAGCTGGTGCCGGAAGCATTCTATATCAACCCTTATACCGGCACGATAATTTCACCGCCTCAATAAAACTATGACGTGGCGAAACCTATACAAAGCGTTTTCTCTTACCGAGATACTTTTGGCTGTGGGTACACTTGCCATCGGAATGCTGTTTATAGCTGGCACATTCCTCACCGGCATCCACCTGACGGCGATCGCGGCCGAGCGAACGACCGCCGCGGTGGCAGCAGATGAGGCCTTTGCAAAGATAAAGCTGTACGGGATTAATCCGGCAGACCCCAATCTGGCCATTAATCAACTCAGACCTTTTCAAGACGTTGCGGCCAGAAAACCTGTACCTGTGGAGGAATTTGCTTATCCATCGACCATTCTGGATATCTCGGAAAAGCAGTATTACTGGTCTGCTCTGTGCCGGCGTGTAGACCCAAACGCTGCCAGCCGACTCGTGCAGGTAACGGTTTTTGTCAGCAGAAAAAATAGCAGTGCGGCCTCATATCGAGGCGGCGCGGGCCGGCCCATCCCAATGCCGATAAATGTTTCGGGCACTGCCGCAAGCAATCTGCTGGTGATACAAGAGCCCGATAAGACAACATGGATTAACGATGGCTATACAATCGTGGATAGTTATACCGGCAGGATTTACCGTGTCCTGCAGCGGCGTGCCGATCAGCCCAGCACCGTTGAGCTTGACGGGCCCTGGCAGGGCAGCTCCACCGGTTCAGTCTGGGTGATTCCGCCGCCGATCGGCGGCGGCAAGAACCCCTGCATAGTAATATACCAGAAAGTGATCGGGTTTTAACCGTTGTAAGATGAGAAAAGCCTTTACTCTAATTGAGCTGGCGGTCGCAGTCGGGATATTGGCTATGGTGCTATCATTTGCCGGCGCCATCTTTAAGATCAGCATAGAGTCACAGCGTACCGGTATCGCAAATGCTGAGATTATGCAGAAGCTGCGCACCATTACCGATCAGCTTGACGCAGACTTCAAAAGCGTCATATATGAGTATGGCGGGTACGTAGGCTTTAATACCACAACACTCAACATCGGCGGACAGAACGTAGATGTGAATTCAGACTGCATCGCTTTTTTTACCAGCGGCGATTTCCAATCGACCGGACAATACTCTGGCCAAACAATAGCAGGAAACGTTGCTTGCGTATTTTATGGCCAACCTGACCCCAACTCATTCGGCGGCCTGCCGAAACCACAGCAAAACATGTTGCTGCGAAGGCAGACGATATTGACCGCTGGCGGGCCTTCCGCAGGCTCACCACAAGGCGAATACTACAGAAAATCACTATCAGAATGGAGAGTAGTTAAGCCTTTTGCTGACCCGGATGATTGGGTAAGAAGGCCGCTGATAGACCCGAATAATTTGCAGAGTCATTTGGCAATGTTGATGGCCGAAGGCGTCTACAACTTCACGATACAGTTTGCCGAATGGGACCCGGCCGGTAAGATTATCTGGACCCGAAGCAAAACAGGTGGGCCTCAAAGCATCCGCACAAGGGCCTTTAAGTTCACATTCACGCTATATGATTCCAAAGGGATCATAGCGAACGGTAAAACCTTTACGCACATTGTCTATTTAGGCAGCTAATGTTATCGGAATGAAAACGGTAAACAGAAAAACCTCAAAGCCCGAAAAATTCGAAATTCCCGCTGGAAGCAGGGCCGCTGGCTCAGCACTTATTCTTACTGTGGTTCTGACCAGCCTGCTGGCTATTGTGGGCGTACTGTTTGTTATGATTGCCCGCGTAGATAAGATAGCTACCTCGGCTATACTGGAAAACAGGGAGCTCGACGCCGCAGTCGACACTATCGTTGCAGAAATATCCGAACAATTGGTTCTGGATGTCCCCGGCGTGGCAGGCCAGAAATACTACGATTACCCCGACCAATACAACAAGTGGCTGGCAGACCTCGAACCTTACAGATTCGGCAACAATTATTACTGGAGGCAGATTAGCGACATCACGGGATACCTGGGCAGCTACGCGAGAAATGTCCGAGCTGGCGTGGTGCGAGAGTACGACCAGATAACCGATTTCAATACGCCGGTCGCTAACGCCGATGCGGACGGCGACGGCGTATCCGACTCAAAATGGATTAAACTGGCCGATATAACCTCCAGCAAGGGCAAACCCATTTACGCCGCCATAAGGATTATCGACAACGCCGGGATGCTGAACGTCAACACAGCATTTAAGTTAGACCCCGGTGCCGGCCGCCGAGGAATGGACGGCTCCAGCCAGATGCAGATAAATGTTATGGCCCTGGCCAGCTCACCAGGCAATCCGCCTACGCTGGCTGAAGAAACAGCTTTGCTACAGGCCAGAGCAAATTACGGCAGCGGGGTTAATCCGCTGGATTTGGGCCAATATGAGCAAAACGTCATCTGGCGGTTTAGTGAACCCAATGGGCCGTATACTCCATTTGATGTCTCTGATGAGCTCGAGCTACGATATAGGTTTATCCTCAACCACCCGGACATAGACACACGCCTGGAGGCCTGGGGCGGCGAATTCCGAAAGCCCACCACGCTATCTACTCCGGTCACATCCGGCGGACAGCAGTTGGATGCCTGGTTCAAAAGAGTCTACGATCTGGGCAGTGTCGATCCCAACTACGAGTTCCGTCACCTGGCTACCACCTGCGGCATGGACCGGATTATTAACCCTGCTGGCCTGGCTTTGAACAATAGAAAGATGGTCAACGCCAATCTGGCTGGCGTACCGTTACTCTACGCGGCGGTACGAGAGGCCTTATCGGCTATGCCGGCACCTAACGCCAACAGGCTCGCAGCGCAGATCGCTGTCAATATTGTTGATAATCGCGACGAAGATTCAAATGTCACCGTCTACACCAATCCTGACGATGGCGTAACTTATTACGGCTTCGAGCGCCCTTGTGTTTATATTTCCGAGCTGGCTTACAAAATCGAGCAGGTTCCGCAGGTCGGCACTTTTAGATCATACGCGATAGAGCTTTTCAAGCCCTATTTCGAAGATGGCGACCCCGCTGCCGGCGAATGGCAGCTTGTAATTGACGGCAAGGCAATCCCTGTCACCTGGTCGGGCACCAGACGCTTTCACGTCATACGGTTTGAAGACCCGAACGAACCTGCTTCGCTGCGGCCGCTGCTTCCAGTCAATTTTAGCGATCCAAACGAACCGAGTGATCCGAGCGCCTACGGCTATGACCCTCGCAGTTACCCTCGCATACCTGCCGAACCCAGCTATACAACCTTTCACGCCAACAGTCAGATAATTCTGCAGCGCCGAGTGGCCGGGGCCTTTGTCAGTGTCGATTCAGTCATTGTACCAGATCGCTGGCTGAATCAAGGCCCTGCTGCCAGTATCAAAAGGGATATCAACCCACATAAGTGCATAAGGCGATTATGGGCAACAGCCGCCGAAGCAAGTGCCCCCAACTTGGGCTCGCCGAACTACTTTACGCATCCGGACCCGGAGCAGATACAGGCTCATCCTGCAAACCAGCCCTTCACAAACATCGGCGAGATTGGGATGCTGTTCCGCGAAAATGTCTATGATGATGCCGTTATCAGAAGCAGTGTGCAGGCTAATGTACTGCTTGATTTGAAAAATCCCGCCTTTGCAAATATTCTTCAATATCTAACTGTTATTGACCCGGCAAAGTATGGCTGGCCAGCGTATGAAACCAGGATAAAGGGGCGGATAAATGTCAACACAGCCCCGTGGTTTGTGATAACCCAGTTGCCCTGGATGAGACCTCCAATTGCCCAGGCAATAGTTGCGTACAGAGACAAAACAGCAGTGCCCGCAGGTCCTGATTACAGTAGTCGGCCAGGTGAGCCGGGTTTTAGAAGTACTGCTGACTTAATGCAGGTTACCGAGATGAGCTTATACGCAGCCGACCCGGCTGATTTGCCCGGCTTTCCTGACCTGACGCCGCGAGATGGAGCCGGACAGGATTTTGAGGAGCGGGATATGATTTTCGCACGTATAAGCAATCTTGTCACCGTACGAAGCGATGTCTTTACCGCCTATATCCTGGTCCGCCTGGGCTTGGACGGCCCTCAAAAAAGAGTCATAGCCATACTTAATAGAAGTCTGGTCAATTCCCCCACTGACAAAGTACAAATCATCGCACTACAGCCCGTGCCTGACCCAAGATGATTTCCGATTGCTGATTTTCGATTTCCAATTGAAAATTGTTTAAGTTAGTGACCTTTGAATATTAAATGGAACAGTCCGGTACAAACAAGGCAAAGTTGTCATTCCCGCGAAAGCGGAAATCCAGCACTTTTCCTTGCGTTTTCTGGACTCCTGCTTGCGCAGGAGTGACAATACGTCTGTTCCATTATTTATTCAAAAAGCAATAAAATGGGCATTCGGAAATCGAAAATCGTCTTGCCCATTTACGATTGCCGAGTGTCGATTGCCAATTGAAAATCGCCAATCCAAAATCGGAAATCGAAAATCGTCAATGACTTACGATTCCCAGGATTTCTCCGTGGACCTTTTTATTGGCTGCCATTACTTGCCACCTTTTGCCCTCATAGCTGTCCAGGTCCACTGGAAAAATCTTCGCCCCTTGCCAATCAGTCACGATAGCTCCTGCCGTCTCGGCAATCAGTGCTCCAGCGGCTATGTCCCACAGCTTAGGGCAGGTGTGAATAGTAGCAATAAAGCTACCCTTTGCCACGTAGGCCAATTGCAGGGCCGTCGAGCCTAAACAACGAAATCTCGTCCGCGTCATAATTTCGCTGGCCCAGGCCGGCACCGGACTTCCCAAATGACTGTCAAGGCCGACACTCGAAAATGCGTCCATCGCCCGATCGCCGGCGGTTATTCGCCTCCCATTCAATTGGGCCTGGCCGCCTTTGATAGCGGTGTACATGGAGTCTGTTGCAGGGTCAAAGATAACCCCCGCAATCGGCTCACCTTGATACATTGCCGCGATGCTAACGGCAAACAAAGGTATCTGGTACGCAAAATTGTTCGTTCCGTCAATCGGGTCGATGGCCCACCAGACAGGCTCGGCGCCGCGCGGCGGCTGCTTGAATAACTTGCCCTGGTCGCCTTCTTCAGCGACAAATCCGTGGTCCGGATACGTTTCTTTGATTCGACCGATGATTATCTGCTGACATCGGGCATCGGTTTGAGTAACCAGTTCCTCTTGATTTTTCTTCTGCACTGCTTTTACAAAGTCGATTTCTTCCACGGCCCGCTGACCTGCCAGACGCGCTGCGACAATTGCAGTTTCCAGCATTTCGCTTAAGTTTCTCTGCTCCAATACCATTTTTGCTGCCAGTTTATAACCTTGACAGAACGGATGACCACACGTATTGTAACTTAGGTATGCAGGCAAGCCAAGAGCTAAAAGGGGTGAAAACTATGCGCAGGGTGTCGCCCTGCCAGCGGGCTATCGCCGCGATTATTTTGTTGGCGGTGTTTGGTTCGCTGGGGCTATTCGGCCTGGCGGGACATTACCGGCTCGATATGGGTCGCTGGCTGGGTTACTGCGGTTTCAAGCAGAGATATGGCCTGCCTTGTCCAACCTGCGGAATGACTACCGCAGTGCTGGCGTTCGCGCAGGGCAAGATCTGGCAGGCGTTTTATATTCAGCCGGCTGCTGCTTTTCTGTGTTCTTTTACGGTGGTTATAGCGTCTTTATGTTTTGTCATATCTATCTTTGGAATATATTTCAGCTTTTTTGACCGCCTTTTCAGTGAAGTCAAGATTAGATACATAATTATTGCTCTGATAGTCATCATTGTTGCCGGCTGGGCCGTAACTTTAGCGCGCGCTTTGACAGAGCAAGAATGAGCAAAAAAGATGAGTGACGTCACCCGCATTTTGAGTGCGATTGAACAAGGTGACGCTAAGGCCGCCGATGAATTGCTTCCTTTGGTGTATGATGAGCTGCGTCGCCTGGCCGCTGTGAAGATGTCACGGGAACCGCCTGGCCAGACACTCCAGGCGACTGCTCTGGTCCATGAGGCGTACATCCGGCTGGTAGGAGCGGAAACCCAGAATTGGAAGGGTCGCACCCATTTCTTTGCCGCAGCGGCGCAAGCAATGCGTCGTATTCTTGTCGAAAACGCGCGTCGCAAACAAACCCTTAAACGTGGCGGCGACCGCAAAAGGCTCGACATCGACGATGTAGAGCTATCTGTCAGGGAATCTCCGGAAGACATCCTGGCTCTGGATGAAGCCCTTGCAAAACTTAGCCAAGAGGACCCTGTTGTTGGCGAACTGGTTAAACTTCGTTACTTTGCAGGTCTGACGCTCGAGCAAGCAGCCGGACTTCTGGGCGTATCAACTCGTACTGCCGATAGGTATTGGGCCTACGCCCGTGCCTGGCTCTATCAAGAGATCACCAGTGCAAACAAGCAAGGCACATCGTAACTTTTCCAGTCCGGGTAGAAAATCTTTTCGAATTGTCTGATTTTTCTGTCGTATTTTTGCCATAAATATCGCATTGCAATATGGAGGGATTTGTGAAGGAGCTATGCAATGGGAAACGAACCGATAGACATCAAATCAATTTTTTCAGAGGCTCTCCAGAAGAAAGACCCTCAAGAACGGGCGGCTTATCTGGATAAGGTCTGTGGCAACGATATGCAGTTACGTGCGACGGTCGAGGCACTGCTCAAAGCTCACCAGGATGCTGGTGATTTTCTGAAAGCCCCAGCTTTTGGTGCAGAAGCAACCCTTGATACCGCCTTAAAGATCGAGGGTCCAGGCACGATAATTGGCCGATATGAGCTGCTGGAATTGATCGGTGAAGGCGGGATGGGCCTAGTCTATCTGGCCGAGCAAAAAGAGCCTGTAAAACGCAGGGTAGCTCTAAAGATCATCAAGCTAGGCATGGATTCCAAGCAAGTGATTGCCCGCTTCGAGGCTGAAAGACAGGCCTTAGCTGTATTGGACCATCCCAATATAGCTCATGTCTACGATGCAGGCACAACCGAAACAGGCAGGCCCTACTTCGTGATGGAATACGTCAAAGGTATGTCCATCACCAGGTACTGTGATGAGCGCAAGCTCAATATTGAACAAAGACTGAGGCTGTTTGAACAGGTCTGCGAGGCCGTCCATCACGCCCATCAGAAGGGCATTATTCACAGAGATACCAAGCCTTCCAATATCCTGGTCTCGGTTCACGGCGATAGAGCGGTTCCGAAGATCATAGATTTTGGGATAGCCAAAGCGATTACCCAGCCGCTGACGGATAAGACCTTCGTTACTTTCCAGGGCCAGTTGCTTGGCACGCCGGAATATATGAGTCCGGAGCAGGTGGATTTGGCGACTCAGGACATCGATACCCGCTCGGATATTTACTCATTAGGTGTAGTTCTTTATGAGCTTCTGGCGGGCGTGCTGCCTTTTGAGAGGGAGTCTTTTGAGCGTGCGGGCTTTGCAGAGATTCAGCAGATGGTTCGGGAGCAGGAGCCGGCTTCGCCGAGCATTCGGCTGACGCATTTGGGCGAAAAGGCTAAGACTATCACAGCCAGCCGTGGTACGCAAGTAATAGCCTTAGCCAGGCGTCTGCATCGTGAGCTTGAATGGATACCGCTGAAGGCCATGCGTAAGGACCGCTGCAGACGGTACAAGTCAGCGTCTGAGATGGCTGATGACGTCAGGAACTATCTGAATGGTAATCCCCTCATCGCTGGCCCCGAGACGGCCATATACCGGGTACGTAAGTTCGTCCACAAGCACGCCGGTTCAGTAGCGACGGTCGCCCTCGTAGCAGTCGCAATCCTATTGGGCCTTGTCATTAGCACCGCGATGTACTTCCGAGCCGAATCGATGCGAGTACAGGCTGAACAGGCAAAAGAGAAAGAGACAATTGCCCGCGTACGAGCTGAGCAGGCTGAAAACACAGCAGAGCAGCAGCGTAAGCTCGCTGAACAACGAGCCAAAGACCTCCGCCGATCCCTGTACGTGAATAGTATTCAACTCGCTGATTCAAAATACAAGGAGGGCAATATACAGCGTGTCCGCGAACTACTGGACTCCTGTCCTGAGGATTTCCGCGGCTGGGAATGGAACCGCCTCAATTATGTTATAGACCAATCCAGCAAGACTTTACGCGCGCATTCTAATGGGGTCACTTCAATAGCAGTGAGCCCGGACGGCAAACAAGTAATTTCGGCAAGTACGGATAACACAATAAAAATCTGGGATACAGTGAAAGGTATCGAACTAATGACTATCTCCAAAGAGCACGGTGGTATTATCACCTGCGCTGCACTAAGTCCAGATGGCAGACGGGTTATCGCAGGCGATAGAGTTGGACAGATAGATGTCTGGGAGTTAACCACCAGCAAGAGAGTAATGACGCTCACTCATGAGCGTGGGGTCTACTCTGTCACGTTCAGCCCGGACGGCAGCCGGATTATCTCCGCAGGCCCAGACCCTACGGCAAAGTTGTGGGATGCCTCGACTGGGACTGAACGGACAACACTGAAATTCGATTCTCAAGGGATTTATTCTGCTGTATTTAGTCCGGATGGAAAACGAATTGCCGTCACGTGCTTCGATTGCAGAATTACGATCTTGGATGCAGTCACGACTAAAGAAATTATGACGCTTAAGGGCCATAAAATTTTTGTTGATTCCGTCTCGTTCAGTCCGGACAACAAAGTTATAGTTTCGGCTGGCGTCCACGAGATCAAAAAATGGGATGCTACAACCGGTGCCGAGCTGATGACACTGCGTGGGCATGGTGGCTGGATTCGCTCGGTTGCATTTAGTCCGGACGGCAAGCACATTGTCTCCAGCGGTGATGACAAGACAATAAGGGTTTGGGACATTGCAACAGGCGAGAATATGCTGATCCTACGCGGTCATGAGGGCTCTGTCAGTTCTGTGGCATTTACTCCTGACGGCAAGAAAATTGTTTCGGGCAGTTGGGACAATACAATCAAGGTGTGGAACGTGGGCGCTGAGCGTGAATCGACCAGATTTGTGGGGCATAAAGGAAAAAGTCATCCAGTAGCATTTAGCTCGGACGGCAGGCGGCTCGTTTCGGCAAGTCAAGACGGAACAGTAAAGCTATGGGATGTTGAAAGTGGCAGCGAAATTATGAGCCTCTGTGCCGGTGGAGTTTTATACCCGCTCCGCTCGACAGCTCTGAGTCCTGATGGGAACCGTATTGCTTCGGCACCGATCAGTTGGGGCACCACAACAGTTAATATCTGGGACGCAGCAACTGGTGTCAAAACGGTGACATTGCGCGGGCATCAGGCTCCGGTCACTTGCCTAGCATTCAGCCCCGATAACAAACGGGTAGTTTCGGGTAGTGGGGACAAAGCAGTCAAGGTCTGGGATGTGGCGACTGGCAACGAGGTAATGACTATCAAGGGGCACAACACGGAGGTATTGTCAGTAGCCTTTAGCCCGGACGGCAAGCGCATCGCCTCAGCAAGCTATGATTTTCTGCCTCAAGGATTGTTCGGCAAGGAAGGCGAAACTAAAGTTAAGAAAGGCGAGATTAAAGTCTGGGATGCACTAACGGAGGCTAATTTGATGAGCCTGGAGCATGATGTTTTTCGTTCCAATGTGGTTTTTAGCCCAGACAGCCGCAGACTTGTCTGTGGAAGCGAAGACGGTACAATCAAGGTCTGGGACTCGACTACTGGTGCTGAACTGACGGTGCTCCGCGCACACGCAGATAGCGTCACCTCGGTTGCGTTTAGTCCAGATGGAAAGCGTATCATCTCAGGGAGTTGGGATGATACGGCCAAGTTGTGGGATTCGGAAACAGGTAATGAACTCCTGAGCCTCAGCGATTACGACGTCATCTATCGCGACGCCGTAGTTAGCCCCGACGGCAGGAGTATTGCTGCTGGGACGTGGGTGGGCACGATCGTGCTTTGGGAATCCGCTAAGCCCGCTGGTGGTTATGAGCCTCGGAAGAATGGTGAAGCTGCGCGGAAGATAGTGGATGAACTATATCAAAAACATGGCTATTACTACGAGGTAATAGGTAAACTCAAAGCCGATAACACGCTTGATGAGTGTGTACGCAAACTGGCAATGCAGATTGCCAATTCTCGAAAGTGGGAAGATGCACAAAAGTTAAAAGAGCAAAGTTGGGAAGTAGTTAGGTTACCGGGCAGAGATGTTAACGAATATCGCCTGGCATTAGAGAAAGCCGAAAAGGCAAATGCTCTGGAGCCAAATGACCCAGATATTCTTAAAACGCTCGGCGTGGCGCAATACCGTGTAGGTTCGTATGAAGATGCTTTGAAGACACTGACGAAAACTGACAAGATAAGGACTGACGTAAACCAACCCCGATCTGAAGATGTGGCGTTTATTGCGATGACCCTGCAGAAACTTGGCCGGGCCGAGGAGGCAAAAGCTGCTCTTGAACGACTGCGTGCTTTATTAAAGGATGAACAATTTGCCAAAAATAAGGTAGCACAGGGCTTTCTGGCCGAGGCAGAAAAACTCATCACTGGCGAAGAACAACGGAAATAGAAGCTCAGGATAAACCTGCGAAAATAAACATGCAAAAGGAAAGAAGGCCCCCCCAGGGCGAGCCGCTGCGCGGAAATCCCAAATTCTAATTTCTAAATCCTAAAGTTTCGAATTTAGTGCTTAGAAATTAGGATTTCTATGGTGCTTGTCATTTCTTATAACTGCGGCTACAATATCGCCTTAAAATTGAAAGCTAAGGATTTTTTGGAGTTGCAGAATGTTTAAGGTCCTTATCACGGATAAACTCGCCCAGGAAGGAATTGACCTGCTGAATTCGATGGATGGTGTTCAGGCTGTCGTCGAAACCGACATAAGCGAAGATGAGCTGGCGAAAATTATCGGCCAGTATGATGGCTTGATTATCCGCAGCGCCACCAAAGTCACCAAGAAAGTCTTATCTACCCCCGGCCAACTTAAAGCCATTGCCAGAGCTGGCGTCGGCGTAGACAACGTTGACGTGCCGGAAGCTACCAGAAAAGGAATCCTGGTTATGAATACGCCTGGCGGCAATACCGTCAGCGCTGCTGAACATACCATGGCCTTAATCCTGGCGATGAGCCGAAATGTTGTCCCCGCCTGCAATAGCCTGAAATCCGGCGTGTGGGAGAAAAAGAAATACATGGGAAATCAGCTCAACAATAAAGTGCTGGGACTAATCGGCTTAGGCAGAATCGGCATGGTTGTGGCCAAGATGGCGAAAGGCTTCAATATGAAAATCCTGGGCTACGACCCGCTTGCCGCACCGACAGAAGCAGAAAAGCTCGGCGTTGAAGTAACCGACAACCTCGAACGAATCTTTAAGGAAGCAGACTACGTCAGCGTCCATGTGCCGAAAAATGAGCAGACGCTGAATATGATCGATGCTGAGCAAATCAAAATGATGAAGCCCACTGTGCGTTTAATCAACTGCGCGCGAGGTGGAATTATCAATGAAGATGCGCTGTATAACGCTCTTGCTGAAAAGCGCGTCGCGGGTGCAGCTCTGGATGTTTATTCGAAGGAGCCGCCGGAAGATACGCGGTTCGCCGAGTTTGAAAATTGCCTTGTCACGCCCCATTTAGGTGCCAGCACAGAAGAAGCTCAGGTCGAGGTCGCAGTTGAGGCCGCCCAGATTCTGGTTGATGCGATAAAGGGCGGCCCAATCAGAAATGCCGTCAATGCACCAGCGACACTTGGAGTTATGCCACCTATAGTGGACCAATATGTCAGACTCGCCCGGCGGATCGGCGCACTGCTGGGCACCATCGCACCAGGCCGTATTAAGGACGTTCAGGTGCAGTACCGTGGTTCAATCGCTGAAATGGCGGTTGAACCGGTTACTCTCAACTTTGCCATTGGCCTTCTGCAGAAGCACTTCGATATGCCCTTGAATATGGTCAACACACCAGTCCTGGCTAAAGAGCGGGGCATCAGCATAAGTGAAACAAAGAACACCGAGGCAAAAGACGTGGCTGCAAGTTTGGGTGCCACGGTTTCTACCGATAAGGTCACTCGCACAGTCACCGGTTCCATTTTTGGCGAGACTTTGCCGCGTATCATCGAGATCGACAGCTTTAATATCGAGATGACGCCTCAAGGACCTGTGGTGGTAATTTTTAATGAAGATAAGCCCGGCGTTATCGGCGCTGTCGGAACAATCTGTGGCAGGCACAATATCAATATCTGCACCATGGGTGTCGGCCAAAAGTTGGCAGAGCGAAAGGCAATCCTGGCAGTCAGTCTCGACAAAGAACCAGACGCTAAAGTCGTCCAGGAGCTTAGTGAGCTTGACTTCGTAAACGAAATCTACGTCTGCAAGCTAGACTGATTCTCGCAGGCAGTGCCTAAAATGCCTAAAGTGAGCTAAAGTGCCTAAAATGACACTTGTGTGTCATCCCTTCGACAAGCTCAGGGCAAGCTCTGAGGCGGAGCCGAAGGATCTGGCCAACGAAAGGAGATTCTTCGCTTTGCTCAGAATGACCCCTTAGGCGTCACTTTAGGCACTTCAGCAACAGGTATGGAGCAATTGATAATCACAGTTAGCGGCCTTCGCGGCATCGTTGGCCAAAATCTGACGCCCGCAATTGCCGCTGAATATGGTTGTGCCTTCGGCACATTCTTAAAAGACAGTGTAAATCCGTGTAAATCCGTGTCTAAATTCGGTTCTCCCGGCAAAACGGAGAGACTATCTGTTTGCATCGGCAGGGATTCCCGACCCAGCGGCCAAATGCTCAAAGCTGCTACAGCCGCAGGTCTGTGCGCAGTTGGAGTCGAGGTCGTCGATCTGGGACTTGTGACTACGCCGGGCGTAAGCATTATGACGGCAGAGCTTCAATGTGCCGGCGGTGTCATCATTACCGCTTCGCATAATCCAATCCAGTACAACGGCATAAAACTGCTATTAGGTAATGGCATCGCTCCGTCGGTCGAGCAAGCAGAACGAATCAGGCAATATTTTAGAGAGAAAAATTTTGCCCTTGTGGATTCGACCGAATGTGGCCAGATGATCTCGAATGAGCAAACCGATGCCAGGCATATCGCTAAGGTTCTTGCGATCGTCGACAAGAAAACAATCGCCGCAAAAAAGTTCAAGGTGACGCTCGACAGTGTTAACGGCGCAGGTGCGCGGGTTACAAAAAAGCTGCTGGCTGAGCTTGACTGTGAAGTATCAGCTATAAATGATGAGCCTACAGGTCTATTTGCGCATCCGCCTGAGCCAACTGCCGAAAATATCAAAAGTCTGTGTGAGGCTGTAAAAGCAAGCAGAACTGATATTGGTTTTGCACAGGACCCCGATGCGGATAGATTGGCGATCGTTGACGAAAATGGAACTTACATCGGCGAAGAATATACGCTGGCGCTGGCGGCGAAGTATATTTTCAGCAAAAAAAAGGGCAGGGCAGCAACAAATCTTTCGACCTCCAGAATGATCGAGGACATTGCCGAAGAAGCCAGCTGTCAGGTTATCCCCCGCACCGCTGTAGGCGAGGCAAACGTCGCCGGAGCAATGCTCAAACACAACTGTATAATCGGCGGCGAAGGCAACGGCGGAGTAATTGATTTGCGAGTAAGTCCTGTCCGCGACAGCCTCGTTGGGATCGTCTTGGTGCTGCAATTGATGGCTGATAGCGGAAAAACAATTAGCCGGTTGGTCGGTGAAATCGGTCGTTATTATATGGAGAAAAAGAAATTCCCTGTGCTTCCTTCAGGGACATTTCAAACACTGGAGGCACTCAAAACTGCCTTTCCTGGTGTGCAGCCTGATACGACCGATGGATACCGGTTTGTTTTCTCGAACGGCGACTGGGTGCATGCGCGAGCTAGCAATACCGAACCGTTAATTAGGGTTATAGTCGAGGCAAAAGACCAACCCACCGCTCAAGAATACATCAACAAGGTAATCCAGACAAAAGCATTGATACACTAATGAACCAAGACAAACAACAGGTTGCGGCAAGGCAGCTTAGGCTTGTTACGTATCTTAGTATCGGCGCCAACGTTCTTCTGATTGCCGGCAAATTTGTCATTGGCTTTATCACCGCCTCGTTGTCCCTTCTGGCCGATGGCGTTCACTCGGTATCGGATATGCTCACTGATTTGGTGGTGCTGCTGGGTCTCTATCTGGGCTCAAAAAAGCCCGATTCCGGTCACCAGTATGGACACGGCAAGCTGGAGACGCTTGCTGCTGTTGCGATTGCCATAGGTTTATTAGGCGTCGGATTAGGAATGATATACTATGCAGCCCTTGACATTGCCAGAGACCGTGTTGCGCATCCACGGAACCTGGTGCTGGCTGCTGCAATTGGGGCCATTGCCGTTAAGGAGGTGGTTTATCGCGTTACAAAAGTTGTAGCAATAAAATATCACTGTCCGGCGGCACTTGCAAACGCCTGGCACGACCGAGCCGACGCCTTAAGCTCCTTGACCGTCATCGCTGGCGTCGTCGCACAGAAATTTGGATTCAACCACGGCGACCAGGTTGCTGCTATTGCCGTCGGCATTATGGTTGTGGTGGTTGCCGCCAGAATTATCGCAGATGCCTTCGGTGAACTAACCGAACGTGCCGTTGACCGTGCGATAATCGACCAGATCAAAGATATAATCAAGGCCAACGGCCAAATCCGTCAGTACCATCGTCTTCGCACTCGTACCGTCGGAAGAGAGGTATTTCTGGATCTTCATATCCTTGTCGACCCGAATTTGAACGTGGCTGCCGCCCACCAGGTTGCTCAAAATCTGGAGGATGCGCTGGATCAACAACTGACCCGTCCGGTCAATATTACGATTCACATCGAGCCGGACATACCAGCGCTGCGACATTAGTTATCGATTTCGGATTTTCCGCCGTAAGGCGTCCTGCGGAGATTGTCAGTTTACAATCGTCAATCTGCAATCTAAAATCGCAAATCATGATTTTTGAGAGCTTCTTTAATCCTAAGTCGGTGGCTATAGTCGGGGCCTCTCGTCAGAAAGGAAAGGTCGGCTACGAAATCCTGGCTAATATGATTTCAGCCGGATACCAGGGTAAAATATTTCCTGTCAATCCCCAGGCTGACAGCATCGAAGGGCTTAAATGCTATCCTGACTTTGAATCTATCGGACAAATCCCCAAACTGGTTATCATAACCGTGCCCGCAAAGATTGTTCCCGCAATTATGCAACAAGCCGAAGTAGTCAAGGTCAAGTCCGTCATCATTATTACTGCCGGCTACAAGGTAAATACAGAATTCGATGGCGAGGTTTATAACATTACGTACGATCTAACGGGACAGGAACGTAGATGACAGGGTTTTCTGAGAAAGAATCGGCGACCGACCGTACATGGGCTGTGGCGCTGTTGCTCACATTGATAATTTTTGGCGAATATTTATTTATAAGCACACGTACGACCCTGTGGGACCGTGATGAGCCGCGTTATGCACGGGTTGCGGTGGAGATGACCGAATCCGGTAACTATCTGGTTCCGACTCTCAATGGACGGGCATGGTTTGATAAGCCGCCGCTTCTATATTGGCTGATGTCAGTACCGATTCGGCTGCTTGGGCCCACAGAAATTGCCTGCCGTTTTTTTTCTGCCGTCGGCACTGTATTAACATGTCTATTGACTTTTTCCATAGGTCGAAAGTTCTTCAGCGTAAAAGCTGGGCTATGGGCAATGGTTATTCTGGCCTCTTCATTAATGATGTTGATTGTCGGTTCCGCTGCAATCTGTGATCCCGTGGCATTGCCGCTAATGGTGTGTGTTTTGGCCGTTTTTGTACACTCCGTAATCTCCGGGATACGTGCATATCATGTAATTCTAATGGGTACTTCACTGGGTCTTGGGATGTTGGTAAAAGGACCGATAGGATTGATGCCGGTCCCCGCGATAGTGACGTTTTTGTGGCTTGCCCGAAAAGAAGCAAAAAGTCCCTGGCGGCATATCTTACTTATCAGTGCCAGTTTGGCGATAGGGTTTCTCATTTTTGGCTTATGGGCTATTCCAGCCAACCAGGCTACCAATGGGGAGTTTTTCCGTGTATTCATAGGCCGGCATGTAATCTCTCGGGCACTCAAACCGATGGAGCATCATGGAGGGAATTTCCTATTATATCTGCCGTATTATTTGCCTGTAGTTATCGTGGGTTTTTTCCCTTGGACATTACACTTGCCGGGAGCACTTTCCGCTGTTCTCGGTGGTAGAGTCGGCGGCAAATATGGAAAAATGTTTTTGATCAGTTGGATTGTGCCCACATTTATTATAATGAGTTTTGTAGCTACGAAACTGCCTCATTATATACTATTCATTTGGCCGGCTCTGGCATTGGCAGTGGCTGCTACGATCACAGCAGAGCAAAACAGGTTAACTGAGCGTGATAGAAAGTGGTTGCGGCGTGGCGTCTGGTTTTTCGGCCCGGTGTTAGTAACGATGGCACTTGCCCTTATGATTGGGCCATGGTTCTTGCAAATACCGGGTTTGCGTTGGTCCGGTTTAGCATCTGGTATAGTGTTATTGGGAATGTGTCTGGTCGCTACCTACCAACAACGTAACAATCCAACCCAATTGAGTGCTGGGATACTTCTTGTTTGCATGCTTGTTCTTGAGATACCAGTCTTGTTTGGTATATTGCCGGCGCTTGAGGCGGTAAAATTATCACCGGCCATTGCAAGTGAGGTGTTGGAAAATACTTCGCAGGATGTGCCAGTAGCAACTTACAAGTACCGTGAGCCTACGCTAAATTTTTATATTGGCCGACAAATTGAAGTACTCCGCACGGAAAAAGATGTGGTTGACTGGGCCAAAAAGCCGATAACTGGCATATTGGTTATACCGAAGGACAACCTTAGTCAAATCCAGCAAGTTTATGGCGCCTTACCATTAGATAAGTTAACATCTAAGAAAGGTTACGATGCTAAAG
>Ga0315312_1000855_pt1 | contig 28905 bp, 34 predicted proteins | sample TDP7_MG_FD_203629 | JGI IMG/M metagenome (GOLD analysis project Ga0315312, IMG submission 203629) | Freshwater sediment microbial communities from Lake Towuti, South Sulawesi, Indonesia - TDP7 | ecosystem: Environmental > Aquatic > Freshwater > Lake > Sediment | place: Indonesia: South Sulawesi... | reverse complement strand
TTTTTCGATGGCGGCAACCGCTCCACCCATGTCGTCGATTTGTTCGATATATTTTGCGGCTTTCTCTTCAATCTGGCTTGTTAGATACTCCATATAATATGAACCTGCAAGTGGGTCGATGGTGTCGACTACTCCGCTTTCGTATGCTATTATCTGCTGGGTTCTAAGAGCTATTGTCACTGCTTGTTCGCTGGGTAAGGCGTAGGCCTCATCAAACGAGTTCGTATGTAAAGACTGGGTTCCGCCCAAAACGGCTGCCAACGCCTGAAGAGCCGTCCGGATAATGTTGTTGTAGGGTTGCTGAGCAGTGAGCAAAACGCCTGACGTTTGAGTGTGGAAGCGCAACATCCATGAAGCAGGGTTCTTGGCTTCGAATCGTTCCCGCATTATTTTTGCCCATAACCTTCTTGCGGCTCTGAATTTGGCTATTTCCTCGAAGAAGTTGTTGTGGGCTGCGAAGAAGAAGGATAGTCTACCTGCGAACTTGTCTAGGTCTAAGCCTCTTTCAATTGCTGCTTGCACGTAGGCGATTGCGTTTGCAAGTGTGAAGGCGATTTCTTGAACAGCGGTGGCGCCTGCCTCGCGGATGTGGTAACCGCTTATGCTGATGGTGTTCCATTGGGGCATGTGCTGGGAGCAATACTCGAAAATGTCTGTGACTAATCTCATTGAGGGTTTAGGCGGGAAAATATACATGCCTCTGGCTACGTACTCTTTCAAAATATCGTTTTGAACTGTTCCGCCAAGCTGAGCTTGTTCAACACCATGTTTCTGTCCAACCGCAATATACATTGCAAGCAAAACATTCGTAGGAGCATTAATTGTCATAGAAGTCGTAATCTTGTCCAACGGGATTCTGTCAAAGACTATTTCCATATCTCGCAGAGTGCTTACGCTTACGCCGGCTCTGCCGACTTCGCCACGCGCCATCGGATGGTCACAGTCGTAACCAACCTGTGTTGGAAAATCGAAGGCTACGCTTAGGCCCTTTTGGCCATGCTCCAGTAGATATTTGAAGCGTTGGTTTGTCTGCTTAGCAGTGCCGAAGCCCGCATACTGCCTCATAGTCCATAATCTAGCCCGATACATTGTTGGATAAACGCCGCGGGTGAGCGGATATTCTCCTGGAAAACCTAAATCACGCAGATACTCAAAATCTGCAATATCAAGCGGAGTATAGATTCGGTTGATTGGGATGTTGGAGCTTGTGGAGAATTCACCTTTTTCAGGGAGTTTTTCGAGACTTTTTGACACAATTTCTTTTTCCCAGTTTTCCTTTCCCTGTTTAGTTTCCTTCAGCTTTTGCTTGTCAAACAACTTCAAAACACCAACAATAACTCTGTTTAGGCTTTTTCAACTGTTCCGTGTATATAGGCGTTTTCTTGAGCAGATAGAATTACATCAGAGAAAAATCACTTCCGTCCATCAATGAAAACAAATCGGGAAATTTTCCTTATTCGATTTCCATACTTTTTCTCTACTCTTTCCTTAAAAATCTTGAATCCTCTTTGAAAGTCTTCCTCGCTGAGCAGAGTCAAAGTTGACATGTACTTGTTTCTGACTCTTCTCAAATATTCATTTGTGGGTATGTATCCCTCGTCAAGCTGAACTGCATGATAGTGAACATCTCTGAAGCCTATTATGGTCATCGTTTTCTTGAGGGATGGGACAGATGGAACTCGTTTCAAATCTATTGCAACTACTCCTGGGAAATCATGGGTAATGTGCTTCTTAATTCGAGAGTGTGAGAATGTCATGATCACGCATTTCCCACCTTTCTTTGCGACTCGGTATATTTCTCGAAGAGTCATCTCTTTATTTTCAATGTGATGAATAACTGCAGTAATATAGACGCAATCGAAGAGGCTATCTTGGAATGGTAATCGTTGTCCGTCCCCCTGAATCCATAGGACACGTTTAGACTTATCCTTCAAAACAGCTTGCTTCAACATTTCAGCCGACGGCTCTAAAGCATAAGAAGTCAAGTTTTTCATAGCCGATATGCACAGTGGATACCGCCCTGTGCCACACCCAATGTCTAGAATAGCACAGTTTTCATCAATTTTTCCATATTCAATGATTTTTGAAAGCAAAATATCCGCTGGAGTAGGTCTTACCTTATTGTAGTATTTCGCTATCTGCGAATAGTCGGCCTTTGGGACACTCGATTTTTTCACATTACCACTTCAAAATTTTAAGAATGGAGAGTGGTTGAGTGCTACTTTTAATGTGCGATCCGCAACTTTGAGACTCAATTATTGCCAAAAGTTTTGCTTTTGATTTCATGATAGTTAAATAATTTAATTTTCATTTAAATTTTTGACTGTTAACTGAAACGGATATATAATTACTCTAAATCTAAAATATAATAGAAGCTTAGGTGTTTAATCGTGGAAGTAAAAGTCGAATATCTCGGTCATATTAGAAATATTATTGGCAGTGTAAGAGAGGAAGAAGTCGAGACCAGAGAAGGTTCGTCTGTTGCCGATTTATTAATGGTGCTTTCTGAAAAATATGGAGACCCCTTCAAAAAGGCTGTTTATGAAAAAAGTGGCACTGACGTAAAATCAAACTACATTATCACGGTTAACGGTTATCTGCTTAACCAGTTAAAAGGGCTTGAGACTAAACTCAAAAACAATGATCATGTAACCTTGTTGCCCATTGTAAGCGGTGGCTAGTACTCTTCTTTTTTGCGTAGTCGATAACCAATGGCAATTAAACTTCAAGGAAAACATCCATCTTGGTTAGGTTGATGCAACCTTTTTTTGTAACTTCTACGGCGTCCTCTATCCGTACTCCCCCTATCTTAGGATCATAAAGCCCCGGCTCTACTGTAACGACGTTATGTTCTTCCAATGGATATTTATGGAATTCGTTCATTCTAAGTTCTTCATGAACCTCCAATCCGATTCCATGTCCAAGACTATGCAAATATCCTTTGCTGATTTGCTTGCCGCCTCTTATAGTTTGGTAGCCAGCCTTTTCAAGCATGTTGTAACATAGGTTTTGCATGTCGCTTCTTAAAACGCCAGCTTTTATAGCGTCTATTGCTGCATCCTTTGTCTGAAGAACAGTTTCAAACATTTTCTTAACGGCTTTTGAAGCTCTACCCTTCACTACGGTTCGTGTCATGTCTGAGACATACCGTTTTTTGACACTTCGTGGGAAAACATCTAGTACAATGGGCTGATTTGCCTTCAGTATGTTGGTTGCGTCACCTGAATAGTGAGGGTCAGCGCTTTTTGGTCCACATGCAACTATTGTTTCTTCTTCTGCAACACAACCTCTATCAGCGAAGGTATGGTCGAATATGGAGCGTACTTTGCCTACCTTGAGTGGTTTCTTTTTTCCATTTTCTTTATAATAGAGTGCTCCTTTACTGTTGACTTCAGCATTGGCAATAAGTTCTATGGCTTTTGATGTTGCTTCTTCTACAGTTCTTTGAACAGATTTGATGGCTTTTATTTCCTCGCGTTCTTTCGTTTCTCTGGCTTTTTCCACCACATGAAGCATGGGCTTTATTTGTAAGCCACCATGCCTCAGTACGTCAGCATGGATCACTGGAAGGTTTGATGGAACGTAAATGGGCTTATCAGTTCCCAGCTCTTTCTTGGTTACGGAGGCTACAAACTTCATTACGCCAACTTTCGGGTCAGATGCAGATTTGACAATCAGCATGTAATCATAATCAAAATATGAACGTACATCCTTGATACGGGATTCCTTTTTAGCCCTAGCCAGTTCCATCTGATCAACCACTATTAGCGGCTCTTGACCAACCTGTTTAAGAAAAATAAAGGGGTCAGGAGCCAGAAATCCAGTTAGATAATACATGTTTACGTCCTTGAAGCTTTCAGAATAGAGCAACATGGAGCTTACGCTTTTCTCCGCTAAAATTCTGTCAATATCGTTCCTCATCTTAGACCACACTCTAATGAAGACATTTCATTTATGCAATGGCAAATAAAATATTGTCGGTGAATGTTGAACATCAAAAGATTGCAAAGTTACAGAGGAACAAAGTTTTGCTCAAGTCTTCTATGGTTTTACTGCAAAGTCCACGATGGATTAATTTAAATAATCGCAAAAGTATAACTCGATTTCTATAATTAAGGAGAGCACCAATGAACAATAAGGCTGTAATAATAATTGACCTGCTCAACGATTTTGTTACTGGAGACTTGAAAAGCGACAGAGCTAAGCGTGTAATTCCGAAACTGAAAAAGCTAATCGAAGCAGCCCGCAAACACAACATACCTGTCATTTACAGCAATGATGCCCACTATCCTCATGATGTTGAAGTTGTCGCAAAATGGGGAAAACACGCCATTAAATGTACAAAAGGAGCAGAAGTAATCCCCGCGCTGAAGCCAACTGCAAAAGATTACATTGTTGAAAAGAGAACCTACAGCAGCTTTTATGAAACGGGCTTAGACTCGCTATTGAGAAGCCTATACCGTGGCGAAGGAGTGAAAACAGTAATTTTGGGTGGTTTACACACGAATATCTGCGTTAGGCACACAGCGGCAGACGCCTTCTTCAGAGGATACAAAATAATAATAGCCAAAGATGGCGTAGAAGCCTTCACGCAAGAAGACCACGAACAAGGACTAAAATACTTGGAAGATGTTTACAATGCTAAAATAATGACAGTTGACGAAATCATAAAAGAATTCGGCTAAAACACTCCTCAAAGGTGAAGGTATATGCAAGAAAAAACAAGGATCGAAAATCTGACAGAATCAAATATTGGAGACCTTATCTACGTTTGCTCTTCAAAAAGGCTGAAAGACTCGATACATCAACAAGGAATAAGCCTGAAAAGGCAATGGCTACGCGAGATGCTTAAGAAATATGGGTCATGTGCAAAAGTTGCATATTATGATGGAAAACCTGTGGCGCAAATTCTCTACTATCCTGAAGAAGCTGATCCAACCATAATTTCTGGACGTAAAGACGTTCTGGTTCTGCTGTGTGTTTACAATCCAACATCTGTGGCACAGAAGCTCGGAATAGGCACAAAACTCCTACAAAGCGTGATAGACGATGCAAAACAGAAGAAAACTTGTGGAAATAGATCCTGCAAATTTATTCAGACGGAAGCCTTCAACACTGGCGAGCTTCTACCGTTGCCTGAATTCTACAAGAAAAACGGTTTTCTCCCAACGCCCCAAGGGGACATGCTGTATTTTTCAATAGAAAGCAATTATGAACCAAGCACACCAATCGGCGAATATGAGCCGTTACCCGAAGATAAAAACAAGGCACTGATTCTCTATTCTCCAGTATGCCAGTTCTCTTACCAATTTGCAAAAAACGTGGAAAAACTAATACGGGAAGTCGTGCCCGCCATCCCATTTGAAATGATAAACAAATGGGAGAAACCAGAAGAGTCTATAAAACGGAAGAATTGCTGGCTGATTGTTAATGCTAAGCCGATACAGACGTTTTTCATGGAAACTGAAAAATTCAAAGAAGAAATAAAGCAAGTGGTAAGCTAAAACCGTTAAAGTCCCCCGTTTTTAGGAGATTTTTTAAGTTGTAGTTCAGAATGCAAAGAAAAGTTTAAAAGGGAGTTATGCAAAATTAAGGGGAATGTGAGGAGAATGGTAGATTAATAATTTTTTCCTACTCTCCTTTCTCCCCTGGAAAAAGAGTCTGCCATTCTCCTCATCAAACTCCTTTATGCAGTTTTAGTCACTTATAGCTTGTGGAAGAATGTTCTATTGCTTAGTTAGCATGTGATATAGGATGGAATAATTAGTATATATTAAATACAAAAGTTTTGCAGTATTTTTATCCTTGAGTGTGTGAATTGGAATGGCGAAGATTTTAGTTGTTTATGACTCTAAAACTGGGAACACCGAAAAGATGGCGTTCGCCGTTGCTGAAGGCGCCAAACAAGTGAAAGGAGTTAAAGCGAAAATAAAGAAAGCTGACAAAACAAACATCAAAGACTTACTGGACGCTGATGGAATTATCATGGGTTCGCCGACATATTATGGGCAAATGTCCGCTAAACTTAAGGCTCTTATTGATGAATCGGTTGAAATCCACGGAAAGCTTGAAGGAAAAGTTGGCGCTGCTTTCACAAGTTCTGGTGGAACAGCAACAGGCGCGGAAACCACATTACTATCCATATTACAAGCCATGCTAGTTCATGGAATGATTATTCAAGGGCGAGCCCATGACAAACACTATGGCACTGTAGCCATTGGTTCTCCAGGTAAAAAAGAACTTGAATCATGCAAAGAGCTTGGAAAAAGAGTTGCAAGCCTAGTTACAAAATTGAAAGTATAACCGATAACAATGGGCCCGAAGGGATTTGAACCCTTGACCAACAGGTCTCTCAATGTATTGGACATTTATGAGCCTGGCGCTCTAGCCTAGCTGAGCTACGGGCCCATTTACCCATAACCATTTAATATGCTGTTTTGAAGTTAATTTAAACGTTTTCTGCATTTAAGCTGTCACAAAACTTATTCCTTTGTAGGCGTATTTTTGTTTGAGAGAAAAAGCTTTGCCAGAAATCAAAAGGGCCATAATCATTTTCCATTATGCTGAAAAGATAAAGTCAAATCTAATCTTGACCTTCAGTCTTCTAGAGGTTTTAAACACTATGAAAGACGAGGAAATGGTGGGCGCGGAGAAACTTTTGGTTGCTTACCTTAACGCTTTGATTCGAGAAGTCAACATTGCCGCGAATGCTTCTGAAGTTCAAGGTTTTCAAGACGTTAGCGCAAAGCTTGATGAAGCCGTTGAGCAAACTAGACAGCACAATTATGCCAATGCAATGAAACTTGTTTCGGAAGCCATATCCATCACAACCACCAATGGGAATAAAGCAGCTGAAACCTTAAAGGAGAAGGACCTAATCTAGCGTTTGGTTCGTTCGTAATGATACAAGTATTCTTGGGCGTAACCAGCATAATCCCCAAAATATTTTTGCCCAAACAAATTCAGCTCCTTATATTCTGAGCTTGTAAGCGATTTTTTACCTGAAATTTTCCAGATAAATTCGTTTGGAAAATAACTTTCATAATATTTCAAAATAACACGTTTTGTCCATACATCCACGGGGAAAGCCTCAAGTTTTCCCAAAGAGAAAAGCAAAACACAATCAGCAACCTTCAAACCCACGCCAGAAAAATTCAACAATTTCTTTTTCGCCTTCTTGTAAGATAGCTTCCGTAAACTTTCAAATTCAAAACTGTTTTCATAAACCGCTTTTGCAGTTTCAGACACATACTTTGCTCTGTAACCAAGGCAGCATTTGGCTAATTCTTCAGCAGTCGCCTTTGCCAGCCTTTCCGGTGATGGAAACGTGTAAAGATCGTATCCGTCAAGGTGTATTTTGTCTCCAAATTTTTTGGAAAGATTAGATAGCATTTGTTTTATTGCTGAAATGTTTTTGTATGTGGCGCAAATGTATGAGATTAGGCATTCCCAGGGGTCTTGACGAAGGATTCGTAATCCTTTAAACGCTTCAACAGCACGTTTGATATGCTTGTCCTTGCTAATTTGTAGGAGAATTTTCGGCAAATCGTCATATAACCCAAAATAACTTTTGACGAAGTCCATTTCCACGTTCTCAAATTCCAAGTCATTGCCGATTTGATGAATTTTGAAAGCATTTTCTCTTACAATACCATACCACCATTCGCCTTGCTTATTCCATCTGAAAGCTTGTCCGCAACAAAGGGTTGCATTCAGATTGAATGGACATGAAGGATTTAGCCGAATTTTCATTTGAATCTCACTTTCTCACTTACATGTAATTTTTAAACTCCTTTTTAGACAGAATCCATGTTTCCTATTAACTTTACGAATTGTTATTTTTATTTCAGTGAATACCAGAGTATAATAGTTAGAGGATTAAACATTGAAGACCACACTGACGATAACCATTGAAAAATTAAGCGAAGAACCATATGCATCCATAATGTGCTATCCCAAACCCAGCAAGACAGAATTAAAGAAACGCTTAGAGGAACTGCAAAGGTTAGGTGTTGAAACCCTAGAATTCAGCGGAGAAAAACAAGCACTCAACACACCCATTTTGGGCAAAGGCTGTGTTGGCATAGTCACAATAGCCTACAGAAACGGAGAAAAAGTGGCTTTAAAAATTCGAAGGGTGGATGCTGACCGTTCTAGAATGCGGCAGGAAGCGAAAATGCTTAAAAAAGCAAATTTAGTGTATGTTGGACCAAGACTTTTGGGCGTAAGCAAAAACTTTCTTTTGATGCAGTTTATTGATGGTGATTTGCTTCCAAAATGGTTGGATAAGCAAATAGGAAAAACGGTGGTGAGGAAGGTGTTGCGTGAAGTTTTGGAGCAGTGCTGGCGGCTGGACGTGGCTGGTTTAGATCATGGAGAACTAAGTCACGCCCCCAAACACATAATCATCGATAAGAGCGACGTGCCTTTCATAGTTGATTTTGAAACAGCCAGCCTAAACAGAAAACCGTCAAATGTGACTTCAATTTGCCAGTTTCTTTTCATCAGCGGTTTAGTTGCCAAAAAAGTGGCTGAAAAACTTGGCGGAAAAGACAATAAGGCAATTATTGAGGCGTTAAGGCGCTACAAAAGGGATAGAACGCGTGAAAATTTTGAAACTGTTTTGGAGGCTTGCGGTCTTTAAGCAATGTAGCTTAGTGCCGAGTTTGCATTTCGTTTGTTTTCCTCTGGTTTCTCGATTCCTAGCTCCTTAACAAGCTGGGAAAGGTCAAGCCACGTTTCGACTTGAAGTTGCCTTGCAACTCTCCTCTTTTCATAAAGCAATGGAACTTGGTCAACAAACATCCAGCCGAAAACCTCAGCCAACTCCTTTCTCCTCAAGATGAAAAGTTCTTATTTTTCTTTATAACCATGTATGTAAAAATGCGATAGAATAAAATTCTAGACGATTCTTCTGAAACTGTGTGCTTGATTTTTCCAATAAGCTCGCTTAACAATGTTTTAACGGTTAAATGTAAAAAAGGTTTAAAACAACCGAATGTTTAGATTCCCTACCTATAATGGTGATTTATATGCCTGTAAGAAGAGAAGAAATGCAGGAAATAGTCAAAAGGTATAAAGAACCTATCGGATTGAATTTGGGTTCGCATTCAGCTTTGGATGCTTGGCAGGGGCAACGTAATTACGGTTTAAGAAGTATAATTTACACTACGCTTGGACGAGCGCGGATTTATCTTCAAAATCCCATGGTTGGCAAGCCAGATGAAACGGTTGAGGATTTGCCTAGCCTAGTGAGGAGAGATTTACGCGTTGTAAATGACCCTAAGGATATAAAAAAGAACGGTGATTGGCGAAGTGTTATTGTGATTTTGGACAAGTATTCTGACGTTGTGAAGTATGTTGATGAGCTTGTTGATTTGGAGTGTTTGCAGATTACGAATAGGGCTTTTGCTGTTTATGTTGGCGGTGACGAGTGTTGCAGGGTGATTGAGAATGATTATGCGGTGCCGATACTTGGTTCCAGAACTCTTCTAAAGATTGAGAACAGAGGCGAAATCGAAAAAGACTATTACTGGTTTGCGGAAAAAGCTGGAATTCCAACGCCTAAGGCTTACAAGTACAAAGTTCATAAGGACGGGATAAGATTCAAAGAGCCTATTGATGAGCCTATGATTTTGAAGGCTGAGCACGCGCATAGGGCTTTTGAAAGAGAGTTCATCTTTGCTGCTGATTCAAGTGATTTGGAAGAGAAAGTTGCAAGAGAGGTTAAGGCTGGAAACCTGAGCAAAGAAGCCTTAGAGAATGGGCGTGTGGAGCAGATTGTGCTTGGTCCGCATGCGAATTTTAACTTTTTCTTTTCGCCTTTAGATGCAAAAAGCGATTGGGGCGATGCCGAGAAATGGTTTGCGAAGCTTTACAATGTAAGCCTAGAAGAGGCGCGGATATGCCTTGCTAATCAGTTTTTGTCGATTGACGAGCGTAGAGAGACGATTCTTGACGGTTTGAAACGGTTGCCCACAGACGTGCAGAACAAGATTAAGAAAGTGCCCTCGTTCGAGGTTACAGCGCATGCTATTCTAAGCCTTAGAGAGTCGTTGCTTAAGGATTTGCATCGTTACGCGGATCGGTTCTTGCTTGCTTGCAGAGAATACGCTAGTCCAGGCATTATTGGTGCTTGGTGTTTGCAGACGCTGATTACTTGGGATCGTGTTAGCAAGTATGAAGTGAAGCCTACGGTTAAGCTGGATTTTACGGGCGGTGTTGAAGCGAAGAAGGCTACTGATTATGGACTATATGATATTCATGGAGAAGCGGATCCGTATATGCATATTCCGGTGACGCAGGACGTAGCCTTGAGGCATGGTGGTGGGACGAATGTACATATGGGTTTGGGTGCGCAGTATGCGAATGCGAAGTACAAGAAGCGGCTGAGCACAGGAGACCGCATAGCACTAGAAATTAAGCGGGCGTTGAAGGCGAAGCAACTGCATGAGCTTGTGACTTAGAACTACGCTTCGCATTTCCTTTGTTTTTCGTTTATTTTCCTTTATTCCAGTGGCTAGTTCCGTTTGGTAAGTTGGCTGATGACTGTTTTCATGTTTGGGTTCAGGCTGGTGGCTTTGTTGAAGGCTTTTCTTGCTTCTTGTGTCTTTCCCATTTTCATGTAGGTCATGCCTAGGTCTACGTGGGCATCGTCACTGTTTGGGTTAAGCTCTATTGCCTTCTTTAATGTGGCGATTGCTTTTTTGTGGTTGCCTTGGGTGAAGATTTCTTCCGCTTCGTCGATTAGACTGTACACGCGGTGCAGTCGTAGCAAGCGTTTCAGTTCGGCGATGGGTTCTGGATGGTCTTCTACGCGCAGGTCTATGAGGCGGTCGCCGTAGCCTGCTTTGCTCTTTCGTTCTCCCACAACTAATAGAGCTGCGGATTGTCTGCCTCTTGCGTCGCCTCCTGCTTCTTGTCCGCCTTCCAACGCGGCTACGAGTCTGTCGGCTAAGTCGCTTTTTGTGGTTTCGAATTTTTTGCCCATGTTCTGTACGACTTGTTCGTTGGCTAGGATGTTTCCTTGTGCTGTGTAGTTTTTGCCGGTTTTGCTTCCTGCCCAGTGCAGGCATTTTGTGCCAGTATAGGCTGCCGGGTTGCCTTTTCCGTCGATTATGCCCAGTTGCCTATAGTCGCGGCTTTTGTCTTTGCTTGTGAGTTTTTCGATTACTTCGTTGACGGTTAGGCCTTTTTTGAGGAGTTTTAAGCCTCGTGGTCCGTAGCTGATGTTGACGAATGATTGGGTGGCTACCGCGCCGACTTGGGCTTGTGCCCATGGTACGGCGGTGCCGACTGAGAAGTATCGGGATTGTACGGCTACTCCTAGGTTTCTGGTTTTGGGGTCGAAAGCCACTATCGAAAAGGTTGAAGCTAAATGGTTTAGTTTGAACATGAGAACTAGTCTGTGCAGGTTTTTGTTTTATGCTTTTCTTTCGGAATACCAGAAAAGAACAACCAACCCGTAGGTCTTTTCTAAAAAACGCGAAGTATACGAGTTCCATTTGCTGATTCGAAGTGCAGGAAATGATTAAGCATAGGAGTCTCGTTGCCAGTGCTCTAAGAAGTTCAATCCATCCAATTTCTCTCTTCTTTATCAGTTTCACTGTTCGCGCTCAAAACGTTCACTCGATTTGAATCTACATAATTCTATATTTTTTAATAACTTCTGCAAGACTTGGGATAGTAAACAGTTTGTGATCTGTCAATTCATTTGCGGTTGCTAGGTACATTTGGCTTATTATGTTTTTCAGTGTTGTGTCTAGTTTTAGTGGTTTTGTTTTGACTAGTTTTTTCCAATTTTCTATGCTTTGTTCTTCGGCTTTTTTCTTTGCTTCTTCCACATACCTAAACCAATCAGTCTTCCTATAATATTGCCTAGCTATCTCCTTACTCACATGCAACCCATCATACGTAAACCTACACTCATCCAGCGTCCCCACAACATCAACAACCATAAGCCTCCTCAACATGTCAAAACCCAACTCTATCTTCCCATCCTCATTCACCAAACCAGCCCTACCAGCCAACTCACTAATCAACCCATCAACCTTCAACAATAAACTCTTAACCTCATCCACTTCAGTTTCCGTCAAACCAGCAATCCGCTGCGCCTCCACCCAAGAAACATATCTATCTCCTTCCTCAAGCTTCGTGCTCACATCAAAAATCGGCTTCGCAAGCCGTTCACCAGCCTTCGGATAATGATCCAAGCCTAACTCCTCAACAGTGATTAAGCCCTGCTCAAGACGTTTAAAAACCGAAGAGCCTTCGGGCAAACCATTCCTATAAATTATTTCAAGCGGAATCAAAAAGTTCCTCAACTCAGGCGTGTAAACGCCATAATCATACTTGAGCTTCCCATCCTTCACGTACGCCTTAGGCCTATACACATTCACCAAGTTGATTTCCATAACGTTTGAAGGCTGTTTCAACTCATCAAAACGCACAACCTTCCCTTTTGCATCAACGAGTCCGCGATAATGCGTTTTAATGCCCTTCTCTTCAAGCCTCTCAAAACAGTAAGCCCCCATCATGCACAAGGCTTCGCCCTTTCCATCGATAAGGTCTGGCATTTCACCCCAATCAAAAACCGAATAGCGATCTGAAAAATGAAATCTTCCAACACCCATCTTGTTTTTTGTTGGTTTTTTGATTACTTCTAAATCCTTTACGCTGCCCATGCCCTTTGCACTACTTCACCTTTTTAACCGAATCATCAGCCTTCTCAATCTCCCTCTTCTTCACCAACTGATACTCCCTAACACGCTTCGCTAGTTCTCCATCATCAACCGCAAAAATCTTTGCAGCAGCAATAGCAGCACCTTCAGGCTCAATCGTTACAACCAAGCCAACCCCACTCGGAACCCTAAGCGAAGAATAAATATCCACACCACCAAACTTCTCGCTGTACGGCGGACAAGCAATAACAGGCTTCGTAGTGTTCGCATCAACAAAAGCGCTTAGGGCGTTAGACTTTCCCGCAACCGTAATGTAAACAACCTTATTCCTTTCATACTCCTTCAGAACTTCCAAAACTTTTTCAGGCGTCTTATGTGCAGAAGCAACACGAAACACATATTCCAATTCTAAAGTCTTTAAATAACGGGCTATTTCACGGCAAAATTCCAAATCCCTCTCCGAACCCATCAATATTACTGCTTTATCTTTCATGTTTCCACCATTGACAGTTACACTGCTACAAAGCCTAACCAACTAATTAAATTTTTAAGCAAGAACCCTAAACTTTTCAATTTTGAGGGTGAAGCACATATGACCTCCCAAAAACAACAAAAACAAAACTAATCATGCTTCGCTCATAAACCAAAATTCTAATCGCAAGTTCAATTCATATAAGGGAGGGGCTAGTCTCCACAGAGAGCAAGAGGAAAAGAACTAAGAAAACACAACACTTATTGAAAAAGAAAATAAGACACTTAACGCTACTCGTCTATCCCGAATGGGGTCGTCGTCTAGCTTGGTTTAGGATACCAGCCTGGGGAACGTATAACACGTACAGAACGTTGGCGATCCTGGGTTCAAATCCCAGCGACCCCACCAAAAGATATTTTTCGGGCCTTATTCATTTCTTGTTTTCTTCCATTGTTTCCATAATTTTCTTGAAAAGCCTTTCAAAGTAGCCCCTTTTAAGTTTAGGACCTTTTCCGATGGCTGGGCATTCATCTGTATAGGCAAAAATGTATCTGTTGCTCCCAACTTCTTTGAGCTCGAAAGGATAGAACATGCAGATCAATGGTCTTATCTGATAGATGCTACATAATTTGTTTTTTAGGAATATGCATTTTCCATCCTTAGTCTTTTTCATCCGATAAACGTAGGGTTCAAACCCTTCAATTTTTTCGGCGAAATCATCAACGCTTTTCAAAGTCTTCTGCGATATACGTTCAGCCTCAATCCTTAGAAGAAGAATCGATCTTACCCTATTTTTGGTATCGCCGCAACATAGGGCGCATCTTTCACATTTAAAGCGAACATTTTTAGGATAATCAAATTCCATTTTTCCACACATTAGCTTACTTTCACCATTTTTATAAGCGTCATAAGAAAGTTTAATATAAGAAGAAGGAATAAAAACTGTTTCTAATGGTAGGATTGCTGGTGAAAGAATATGGCATCAAAAAAATTGTTGGATATTCTGAACAGCGCAATTGCGAGGGAGCTGCAAGTTGCGATACAGTACATGTGGCAGCATGTTCAATGGAGCGGTGTTAAGGGCTTTGCAGTGCAAGAAGAATTAAAAAAGATAGCAATAACCGAGATGAAACATGCTGAAACCATTGCGGAAAGACTCTTCTATCTTGGTGGAATACCCACAACGAAGCCAGAGCCGATTTTCGTCGGGAAAACCTTAAAGGAAATGGTTCAGCGCGACATAAAAGATGAAGAAAACGCAATAAAACTTTACAAAACAATAATTGAGATGGCGGAGAAGGAAGGAGACACGACAACAGCGTTTATTTTCAGAGAAATCTTGGAGGATGAAGAAGAGCATCACGACACCTTCACCACTTTGCGTGAAGATTTAAAGTGAAAAATTGAAAAATACTCCAACAGTAGAAATTTCCTAAACCCCACACTTTTTCTCGATTCCTAGCTTATTTTCCTTTTAGTCGCATATTTTTATAGAGAATTTAAGTTAAAGGTTTATTAACATTCAAGCTGGTGAATATCGAAATCGCCTTCGATAAGTCACCCGAAAGAGCCAGCTTTATAAGAGTTTAAGGACAGATTTTGAAAATTGAGCCTAAAAAAATATTGGAGGAAGAGAAATTTCGAAGAAACAACTGAACCAAAAGGTGATATAAGGATGAGTGAAGGGAATATTTACGTAATTCAGAAACATGCTGCTACCCATTTGCATTACGACTTGCGCTTGGAGATGGACGGCGTATTAAAAAGCTGGGCAATTCCTAAAGAGCCGCCATCAGTCCTAGGTGTTCGAAGGCTAGCTGTACAAGTGGAAGATCACCCAGTTGAATATGCAAATTTTGAAGGTACAATTCCAGAAGGCGAGTATGGTGCTGGCACTGTGGAAATCTGGGATGGAGGCACCTACAAGTTAATAGAAAGAAAAGAAGACAAACTTATCGTAGAAATCAATGGCAACAAGCTGAAAGGCGTCTATGTATTGGTAAGATTCAAAGACCAGAAGAACTGGCTCTTCTTCAAAAAGAAATAGGCATATCTATGAAAATATTAGAAATTGACTTATGTCAACAACTCTTCTATGCAGTGTGGTGTTGAGCTTCAAAAATGGGGCGTTTCTTTCGGTTTGACTTCTCTGGTTATTCCTCTTCCTCTTCTTCTTTTTCCTCAACTTCTCCCTTTTCAACAACTTCGGCTTCTGCAAATCTTCTGCTTATCCTTGTTATTTTTATTTTGACATGGTCGCCTGGCTTCGTGTTTGGGATAAAGGTCACTAAGCCTTGTATTCGGGCTATGCCTTCTCCTCTGCGGCTTGTTTCTTGGACATCAACTTCGTATTCTTTTCCGATTTCAACGGGTTTTGGAGGGAATCTGCCCCCTCCTCTTCCTCTGAATCCTCTTCTTGGGCCGAAGCTTCTTCTTTCTTCCATTCTTTTCACCTCTTATTTCGTTCATAAAATATTATTCCGCGGTTTACTCAACTGTCAGTGTTCCGTATTTTCCCACGTTTAGCTGGATTTCTCCTTTGAAGCTTGTCACGTAACCGTTTTCCACTTTGACTGTGTTATTGATGTTTACTTGGTTGATTTGGTCATTCCATAGGGGTAGTTTTATTTTGCCTGTTTCATCAGCGATGACTGCTGTTGCTACTCTGTATGTTTCGTCCTTAAATCTGGATAGGACTTCGCGTGCTTCGGATTTTTCCATGACCTTTGCTTCCACACTAACGTTTTTCATTCCATTTCGCAAATCTCTTATTTTCAATTCTGTCCTCCGTTTAAGCTATTCTTTCTGCAACAGCGAACTTTTCGCCTACTGAGAGAATTTTGACTCTGACACGTTCACCTATTTTACTGCGAGGAACAAAAATTAGGAAGCCTTGTATTTTAGATATTCCATCGCCTCTGCTTCCAATATCATCAATAACAACTTCTAGTTCTTGGTTTTCTTTCACTGGTGCTGCTGGGAAGAACGGTCTGCTTGGGCGGAACCTTCTTCGGCTTCCAAATCTTCTTGGTTTTTTTGGCGCATGTTTTGTTTTTTCTGGCAGCCTTCTTGGCATATTCGGTTTTCGTCCTTATCGCGGAACCAGCCTTTCAACACAAGACCACTGTGCCATGTCTTTGACACCATAGTTTTTGGTAAAGGCTAGTTGAATGCAGAAAAGTCCTTCAACAATATAAATCTTGCTAAGCGCCTATTCGTAACGCAAAGCCTCAACAGGGTTTAGTTTAAGCATGTCAGAGTCATCAATTGATTTCTCCCTCATCCGGACGGTCTAGTCCTCCCATCAAATGCAGTAAAGTTGATTTTCCACTGCCAGAAGGACCAAAAATAGTTAGGATTTCACCTTCTTTAACATCAAAACTTACTCCACACAAGGCTGGAACAAGAACCTTACCCATTCGATAGCTTTTTTTACTTCTCGGACTTCAAGGATGGTTCTCATTTGAATTCCCGCTAATGAAGCAGCTTTCTACATATTTGCTTTTCTTGTAAACTATTTTACTTCAAATTTAAAATCCGAGTAGGAAGCTTTGTGCCATCATGGTGACAAAATACGCCACTGTGGCGATGAGAAAGCTTTTGCTCCATGAAAACTCGGTCAACAAACGAGTGGCAATTGCACACAAGGCGATAGTCCAGAAAATTATTGCTATTTGAATGTATCCACTGATTTGTGAAACAAGGAAAGTTTTCTCCATTATTTTATCATAGGCATTTTCGGTTTCTCCTTTAACACCGCCTAAGAATTCCAGTGAATAATCAAGCCTTGGTAAAGTTGAGAATGCAGCAGCGTTTATTACCGCTTGGATAAACATGGTTATTAGGGCAAATCCTACTAGGATTAGCAATGGTCTCCAAACAGTTTTAGCTCTAAAAGCCTTTGTCATTATGTAGAGTAACCCACCAAGAAAAACCCATCTAATGGTGAACTGCATAAAGGAAACTATTGAAAAATTAAGCATGTAACTCGTAGCGTTTTCCGCTTCGGACTTAAAGATGCCTCCGAAAAACAAACCGTCAACTAGTAAAGTTATATTGGAGTCATTGAGCCACGCAAAATCTAATTTTAAATCTGTAATATTTCCCCAATCTGCGTTAGCACTGCTATTCCATAGTGGAGAGTTAAGCGGAATTGTCAAGTTGTTCCAGATATTGCGGGATGAATTGGAAAATTTCTCTGTCAAATTATAGTAAAAGTAGTCTGAAGAGGATGCTGAGAATAAGTAAATGGTTGCATTTTCAGGGATATCGTCTGGGCTAGTCCTTTCTATTCTTAAGTATAAGTTCTTGTAACCATCTTGGCCAGAACAGTTTACGGGTCCTATGGCACTTAGTTGCATGGAGATTTGCTTGCTGTTATTGATTGAGAATTCTATGCTTCTATTTCCATAATAAGTTCCGTTCATGTAATCGACAAAATTATCCTGGACAGCTACGCCCGGTGCTCCTGTCCACAAAGTTGCGTTTTCAGTCCATTTATCTAGTTGTTCAGCAGTCGGTAAAGTCTGTTCAACGTATGTCTTAGATACGATTGTATAAACATATCCCATGTTTGCCGCTGCGAAAAGAATCATTATTAAAATCGGTCCGATATATTTTGGGTTTTGACTTATTTCTTTAAATGCTTTTTGCGGTGCGTATATGACTTTGAATAAATTTTTCAACGTTTCATACACAGACAATTGCTCATGTTCCCTCATTGAATTTCTGTTACTGGTTTATTAAGGATTTGTTACATTCCAAGTTTTAGTCGCCTATAAGTTGTATAATCCACGTATTCTAGGAAGGGATTTTCAGCCTGATACTTAACTGTTAGTTTTTGGCGTTTTCGCTTATCCAATATTTGGTTTGTTGTTATAAGCGAGTAAGCGTCGCTTCCAGCTCCCGAACCATAACTAACAATTAAAACGCGTTCATCTGGCTTAGCTATGTCTAAAACAGCCGCCAAACCTACCGGTGAAGACCCCGAGTAAGTGTTTCCAAATTTGGCTGCTTGAATCGAAGGCAGATACTGTTCTTCTCTAAATCCAAGTTCCTTCGCAATTCTGACTGGAAACTGGACATTTGGCTGGTGGGCAATGAAATAATTGATGTCTCCTACCTGTAGACTAAGTCGTTCCATCAGCTTTTTAGCTGCCTTTCTAATATGCTTAAAGTATGCTGGGTCCCCTGTGAATCGTCCACCATGCGCTGGGTATGTTTCGCCGTCCCTCCGCCAAAAGTCAGGGGTGTCAGAAGTGCATGAGTACCATCCTTCAATTTCGGCTATCACGTCGTGTTTTCCGATGATGTAGGCGCATCCGCCGAATCCAACGAATAGGTCTAATTCTCCGCCTGGGCAGTCTCTTGGAGCCGCTTGAGAATTGTCTGTGCCTATTACCATGGCATATTGAATGTTTGATTTTGGATAATTAACCAAGGAGGCTGCATCCTTAAACATGCTTGTGGCAGCTTTACATGCAAATTCCGTGTCTATAGCGTCAACCCCTTGCATGTCTTCATCTTCCTCGCCAAGTTTTAGAACTTGGGCAACTTTTGAAGCTATTGGTTTAACAGCATATGGGTTGGATTCTGAACCTACATAAATCTTGCCAACGAGTGAACTGTCAACTCCAGAATGGACTAGTGCGAGTTTTCCAGCTTCAACGGCAGCGGTTATTGCATCTTCGTCAATGAACGGAACTGAACGTTCCATGTTTCCTTCTCTTATCCTAAACTTTGAAGTGTAAACTCCATAGCCCACTATTCCAGGGACTTCGTATTCTTTCTTCGGTTTGGCAATAGCGTATTCTTGATGTGGGTAATACTCATCGGCAAAGGTAAAAGCCAAAGAGATTGTCGGAATGATCTCGCTCTTTCCAACAGAATAACGTCTCCTAAACCTTGGAACAACCTCCTTTCCCTCAAGAGTCGAAAAGTCAATTTCTTCGTTTTCCTTTGTTATGCGATCGGTTAGTCTTCCTGGAACACGAATTTTACCATTATGGAAGGAGACTACACCATAAATGTAGTTGCCTAACTTTGTGAACTTGTTTGTTGGTTCATTAATGAATGTGCATATTTCGAGTTTGCCCTCATCATAGAATAGGTCTATGTCAACCATTTTTTCGAAGCTTTTCCTTCCGCAGTTTCCACAGTAATCCCTTATATCAAAATATTCTTTTCCGCAAATTTGGCAACGTCTTCCCTTTAATCTGTCGCCAAGGTAGGAGACTCTTCTTTCTATTGGTTCGCTACTCATTTCTAACCTCTCCCCAAAATGTGAACGTAGCCTTTAGTTCCAAATCCCTCAAGCTCAAGTACACATGCATACTTTAGCTCTTTATCACTTTTAACTTGTCGTTCACCAGCCTCGCCCCTTAACTGCTTAAAAACTTCAAAGATTTGGGCACCACCAGTAGCGCCTAGGGGATTCCCATCCGCTTTTAATCCACCATTCATGTTTATGAAAAGTTTCTTCCCGTTGATTTCATAATATCCCTTATAATCTTTGCAACTTTCGTATATACTTCTCCATGCTTTTCCAGGTTCGCAGAACCCCAAATCTTCAAGCGAAATCATTTCCATGACTGTAGACTGATCGTAAACCTCAACAATTTGCGTATCCCATAGACTTATTCCAGCCATTTTTAGGGCATTTTTTATTGCTATTTTAGCTACAAGAAAGTGTACCATATCCTCTCTTGCTGGAAAGGTCAGATAATCTGTTGCAGAGGAAGAGCCAAGAATGTAAACTGGCTTATCTGTAAACTTTTTGGCAACATCTTCGCTGGTGAGAATAAGAGTTGCTGCGCCATCAGAAATTGGTGCATAATCATAAAGCCCCAAAAGTTTCCGAGCTTCTTTCCGAGCGTTTAAAACTTGCTCAACTGTTATTTTTCTCTGAAACTGTGCATACTCATTTCTTGTTGCATGCAAATGGTTTTTAACAGAAACTTGTGCTAGGGCAATGTTTAGTTTTTCCATGTCATTGTCTTTGATGCCATACTTTTTAATGTACGCTCGAAGCATGAGTTCATGATTTGCCTCTGGCGTGCACCCCGCATAATAGCTCCATGGATCTTCTAGAAGCATTAAATCGTCACGGATTTTGTCCCATCGGTCTGTCATTTTTTCTATTCCGCCCACCAGAACCATATTATATTTTCCAGCTTGGATGGCGTTACAAGCATTTGATAGGGCTGAGCTAAATGAGCGCGTTACCTCCATTGGAACGTGGAGTTCCGTGAGTTCTGAGAGGAATCCTTCTTCAAGTCCAAGTTTGTTTGTGATCGGAAGAAAGTAGTCAGAGAGGTAGCAGGCTTCCAAGTCTTTACGTTCTATTTCTGCTTCCTCTGAAGCTTTAAGCCAAGCCTCTTCGATTAGTTTCTCTGGTTCCTTCTCGTAATTTTCTCCAAACCTTGTTCTTCCAACGGCGATTATGGCTGGGCGATTTTTCATTCTATTACACTCTTCTTGTCAATTAGCAAATATCCCTTTCGCAACGACTTTTAAGCGTTTGCCATATTAGCGTTTCCATAAAATTCATAATTCATGTTAATAAGTATATATGAAATAGGCGAGGTGAAGGTCATGCGTGGTAAAGAGACGTACCGTTTAGTTATAACTGTTAAGGAGATACGTGGGAACTGTCCAGTCTTCAAGGTTGGAGACAAAATAGTTGTAGATTCGCCGAAAATAGTTGTTAGCGAAACCGACAACATTTGCATTCACGCCTTAGGCTGCATGCTTTCCATGATTGTTCCATTAAACTGTGGAATAAGCTTCAAACAGTTAGGCTTAGCAAAAGAAGAAGATGAAAAAGGCTATGTTCAATGCTTAGACCCGGGAAAACCCTACACGGATGGTGGAACAGTGCTTTTCGAAATAAAACGAGAAAAAATCTAACAGCCCAATTCATAAAATTTTTATCCCAAAACCCAAAAACTAATCTGTTTTTCTTATGATTACTGTCTTGTCTCTTATTTCGACTTCTATCCTATCCCCATCTTTTAAAGGGAAATTGGTGTCTCTAGCCACTTCAGTAGGAATATACATGAAAAACTTATCATATTTCTTGCCTTTTGAAACCGTAGGCCTGTTAAAGAATTTTCCTCTTCCCTTTCGCATAGTTTTGGATTCCCTACGTGGTATCACAACTTTCCCCTACATCATTTTTTCCGACTAACAATAGGCTATACCCTATTGGTATAACAACTTTAAAATACTTCCGAATCCCTAATATAGATTCGGGATCTGCATGACCAAGAAAGCGATAATCGTAATTTCTCTTGTCTTAGAAAGCGAACAAGTAAGCAATGAGCAAATCGAAAAGGAAATTAGAGAAAGTTTAAAGTGCGATTGGCTTGCAGAAATTGAAAAGGTTACGGTAGAAAAAAGGGTTAGGATAGATTGGAAATTCTAGGCATCCATGAAAGCTGTTCTCTACGTAGAAACTGAGCCAATAAGTAAGCCTCTTCATTGATTAGAGTTTCAATTGTTTGTCTAGAACCATGCCTCATACGTGGAATCTCAACTTCCTTTCAAAATAGCCAGAAAGCTTCTCAGTTAAATCAGTTGTAAGAGAACGATTCAAATATTCCCTTTTAGCTTTACAGTTAGGAGAGTAATCCTCAAACCGTGTTTTAAAGTCTGCTTTTCCAAGTTTCTGACAATACTGAATTAAGAAGTCATCTATGAAATAGCGGTATAACTCCATGAAATCACAAGTGAGAGATGGCTTACTGAAAGCTTCAGAATGAACAAATCCCAAGAACGGTTCAAGATGAGCCTTCAAAACAGCTCTATGAACCTTATACTTCATCAGAATAAAGGCTATGGTTCAAAACTCTTAACATTTACAATAAATCAAACTAGAAAAACAAGCCTTGGAGAAATAGAGGTGAACACGTGGAAAACAAACAATAAAGTTCTCAGATTCTACTTAAGGCATGGGTTTCAGATTGAAAAGCTGGAAGGTGAAAACATCCTTTTATGTTTTGTCCATTTTTGAGCTTCCATGTCGGTTTTTGTGCATAAACCTTTCACTTTTCAACCTATCGTTTTGGGTTTTGGGATAAAAATTTTATGTCCCATTAATCAAAATGTGCGAACACCAATGTGATTTAAAATGGTGCTAACCCATCTAGTCCAAGCCATGCTATCTACAATTTTGAGTTTAAACGCTAAAGGAACACTGTGGGAAATCGTTTCAACAGCCTTCATTTTGAGTCTATTCTTTATCATCCTTTTGTTCACGACGGTTTTTCTTTACTTCGCTGGATTGGTTGTTGTGAGCAAAAAACGAGCTCTTTTAGCAGATGCCTTTATAATTTCGCTTCTTGGGACTCTGCTGTCAACTTTGTTTCTAATGTTTATTCCTTACACTCTAATCAAGCTGTTTCTCTTCGTCTTCGTTTGGCTATTTCTCATTAAACGCCTTTACAAAATAGGATGGCTTGCCGCAATTGCAGTCGCCATATTGGCGGTGATAATTTTTCTAGTGACCACTATTAGCGTAGCGCTATTTTTCCAGATATTAGAAGAAATATTGAAATTATTGTTTCCCTTATCTGTTTCTATTCTTTAGGAGTGTTAAACTTTGGATGCAAAGAGGAAAACTGCACTTCTCGGTTTAGCCTTTATAGTTTTTCTAGTTCTCTCTTATGTTGAGAGCGTGATTTTCTTCAGCATTTTAGGCGACATTCTTCGCAATCATTTATTAGCTGTCATCATGCTTTTCGCACACAACGTTCTTGTAATCTCTCTCATTATATTGGGTATGACTTTTTACGTTAATCTTGTAGTTTCAAATTTCTTCAAGAGAGAAAAGTACGCACATATTGTACTTGAGCATCCGAAAACATTCGCCATAGTTTTTACCGTGATGATCCTTTTCTTGAGTATTTTGCGTGAAGGCAGCTTGTTTGGTGGAGTAAGCGTTGAAGCTTTGCCTTTAATTCTGTTAATAAGTGCACCGATGGCGATAGTCGAAGGTTACGGCATATACTTGACAATTAAGAAGACACTAAGCAGAACCATGTCCATGAAGGACTTGGCTTACATTTACAGCATATTCCTCATCGCCGCCATAATAGAAGTGAGCTTCATCAACCTTCTAATATCAGTTTCCATAGGATAAGTTTCCTAAAAACGTTTATTTCACATATCTGCTATTAATAAATCAAAATTAAATTTGGAGCACTTAACATATGAGGCTGTTTCATTACGCTTCAGACGAGGAAATAAAACGCGGTGAAACCACAGACATCTATTTCGTGAGAACAAAACAAGTCATTGAAGCAAGGGGCTTAGAGAAAACGCAAGTTATTGCGGATGTCACGCCCGGAAAGCTTCCGCACGAGTGGCAATGGGGAATTTTATGTGGAATCGAAGAAGTAGCGCACTTGTTTGAAGGTATAAAAGTGGATATTTATGCTATGCCTGAAGGAAGCGTGTTCTATCATGAAGATTGCTTAGGTGTGAGAGAACCAGTAATGCGGGTAGAAGGGCCATACGGCGAATTCTGCCTATATGAAACGCCTTTGCTTGGTCTGATCTGTCAAGCATCTGGCGTGGCAACTCGTGCCGCAAGGATGAGAAAAGCTGTTGGAGAGAAAACTCTGATATCGTTTGGAATTCGCCGAATGCACCCTGCTTTATCGCCGATGATTGACCGTGCATCATACATAGGCGGCTTCGACGGAGTATCCAGCCTAAGCGGAGCAAAACTTTTAGGCATAGAACCATCAGGAACCATGCCTCACGCTTTGATAATAGTTTTCGGAGACCAAGTTAAGGCTTGGAAAGCCTTTGACGAGGTCGTATCGCCTGACGTTCCAAGAGTTGCTTTGGTGGATACTTATTCCGATGAAAAGATGGAAGCCATAATGGCTGCAGAGACGCTTAAAAAACGGTTGAATGGGGTTCGTCTTGATACTCCAGCATCAAGAAAAGGCGATTTTGCTGAGCTTATTCGTGAAGTAAGGTGGGAGCTAGGCATTAGAGGCTTTAGCCATGTGAAAATATTTGTTTCGGGAGGCTTAAACGAAGGGAACATGAAAGGATTAAGCCAGGCTGGAGCAGACGGCTTCGGGGTGGGCACAGCATTGAGCAATGCACCAACAGTAGACTTCGCCTTAGACATTGTTGAAATTAACCACAAGCCATGCGCAAAACGAGGGAAAATGGGTGGGAGAAAACAGGTTTGGCGATGCAAAAAATGTTTAGCAGACTTAGTTTTGCCCTTTGATAAATTTCAACCCAAATGTCCACTTTGCAAAGGCGAAACGGAGCCAATGCTTAAACCATTGGTAAAGAACGGAAAAATTGTGGCTAAGCTTCCTAAACCCAACCAAATTCGCCAGTATGTGCTTAGGCAACTTGAAAAGCTTTCGCTTGAGGAAAAACTTTGACGTTGACTTGGTTGTTCTAAACAATAGACGGTTAAAAATTGTTCTCTTTAGCGATTCTTATTTCCCGCTTCTCCAACTCGTCCAAAAACAATTTGAAAAGTGCATCATCCTTTCCTATATTTTCCGTGGGAACAACACCCTTCTCCTTCAATGCTTTCTGGAGCATCAACTGTGCAATGATTGATGCCGAATAAGCTGTGGTTCTCGCCATGGCCGTGATTCCCCGTTTTTCATCGTAATAATCTAATAAGTGGTAAACGTAGCGTGTCTGCCTGCCATTCTTAACGCCTGAAACCTCAACTTTTAATGCTACAATATCCTTAACCTCAGGTTTTCGAAGTTTTTGCTCAAAAAGTTTGACGATAAGCTTTCTCGGTGACACTGCTACACCGTCAACGTCAATTTGTTTCTCTTCAAAGAACCCAAGGGTTCTGAGCAGTTTTATTTTTTCAGCGTGTCCCGGATATCTGAGCGTTTTCTCCCACATATCATATACATCAGTTATCGTTTGCGGTAGAGTTCTAAGTCCATCAGTGTAGAAGGCTTCAAGTTTACCAAATTCTGGAAACTCTACTTCTTCCAATCCGCTTAAGGCTTCTACTTCAATTATTTTGCCTTCCTTAACTATCCTTGCTTTTCTCATATACTCGTCAATGAGGTTTTCCGGAGACCAAGTAATAACGTAGTCCAAAGGCGGGACAGGTTTTTCTGGAAGACCGCCCACCATTATGTGAACAGTCTGCACCTTGTCAAGCTTTGCTGCGGCGTGTCCAACAAGAATGTTGCTGATGCCAGGTGCTAGTCCACAGTCTGGAACAATGGTTACATTTGCCTTTATAGCGTTATCAGTTAATGCTAAGGGATTTTCAGACATGTAGGAAACGTCTACCAAGTCTTTTCCGGCATTAATACATGCTCCAGTTAGGCTGTAGCCAAGTTTTCCAGGCAAAAACCCCATAACTAAGTCGAAATCTTTCAGTGCATTAGCTAGTTTACTATGGTTTGTTGCATCTAGCTGAATCCATGAAACATTGCTTCTGCCAATTCTTTCAGCAACGTCTTTAGCTTTTGTCTCGTTTTTGTCGGCTACAACGACTTGGATGGAACTTATGCTTTTAGCAAGGTCTTCCGCTGCGACTGAACCTATGTTTCCGCAGCCCAAGATGAGTACTTTCATAAATTGTAGTGAAGGCGGTTTCTCATTAAAGCTTTCCTAAAGGCTGACGATGAAAGAGTCGTGAATGTAGTTTAATTATAGAGTGTTGATTTGAAAATCTTATATAGCACCATAACAATTGTAAGTTTGAGCATCATGGCTGAAATTTGTCCAACATGCGGGCTTCCCAAAGATTTGTGCGTTTGCAGCGAAATAGACAGAGAGCAACAAAGAATTCGCATCAGACTTGAAACACGCAAATTTGGCAGACCAACAACCATAGTGGATGGCATAAATGACAAGAACACAAACTTGGCAAGTACAGCCAAAAAACTGAAAGGCGTCTGTGCATGTGGAGGAACGGCAAAAAACGGTCAAATATTGCTTCAAGGAGACCATCGTGAAAAGGTACGGGAATACCTAATAAAGCTTGGTTATCCGGAAGAAAATATTGAGCTTCAGTAGCTGACGCTGCATAAAGGTGTAAGCTCGGAATGAAACTGCTACAAAATATACGTGAAGTATTTAAAACGCTAAAATATCGTAAACCATCGAAAATATATTGCCCAAGATGTGGAAGCCCAAAAATCCACCTATCAAGCAGTCTTGATTATTGGTTGACTCCTAAAAAGTATGTGTGCGAAAACTGTGGATACGTTGGTCAAATAGTTATGGAACTTGAAAAAGAAGAAAATTCACAAGGTAATGTCGCTTAGTCTGGAAGCTCTAGATTCAGCTGTCTCTTCAAACTCTTGTAGCGGTTTCGAACTGTAACTTCCGTGACTCCAGCGGCTTCAGCGATGTCTTTCTGAGTTTTCTTCTCATCATTCTGCAAACAAGCAATGTATAACGATGCAGCAGCCAAACCCATAGGATCTTTACCAGCAGCAGCCCGCTTCTTTCTAGCCTCCCTCAGAATTTGTATCGCAATTCCTTGGGTTTTGCCTGATATTCCTGTTCTTTCGGCGATTTTTGAAACATATGTTAAGGGGTCAGCAATAGGCATCTGCACATCAAGTTCACGAAGCAAAAGCCTATAACAACGGGCAACATCCTTCTTATCAACCAGACTTGCCTCTGCAATTTCTCGAAGGGTTCTCGGGGTTCCGCTTCCGCGGCAAGCCGCATAAAGGGCAGCAGCCGCAATAGCTGCAATAGACCTCCCGCGGACTAATCCCCTATCTAAGGCTTTACGGTAAATAACTGCAGCCTTCTCTTTAATGGGTGGTGGAATGTAGACTTTGTCTGAAAGGCGGTCAAGCTCAGCCATTGCTTGGGCAAGGTTTCTGTCAATTGAAGAGTGCACCCTAGAACGTATTTGCCATTTTCTTAGACGCCACATCTGTAAACGTGTTGAAAGCGGAAGTTTTCTTCCGAAAGCGTCGCGGTCAACTTGGCTGATGGCTGTTGACAAGCCTTTATCGTGGACGGAATATGATGTTGGCACTCCAACGCGGCTTCTTGATGCCTTTTCTTCTTGGGTGAAAGCACGCCATTCAGGTCCCTTGTCCATCATTTGTTCGTATAAGACGAGTCCGCAGTCGCCGCAAACTGTCTCTCCGGTATCATAGTCATGGATAAGGTTTACACTACCGCATTCTGGACATTTCTCAATTAGGCGTTGACGAGCACTGCCTTCCTTTTTACTCACTCTTCTTCACCTAATATATGATTTAGAACCGTCACCTTCCACATTCCTCATCATGAAATCGGAAAGAAAAGAGCGCATCCGGCCCCGTGTAGCTATTCAGATGAAATGTTTTAATATATAAAGTTTACGGTTTAGTCAAGAATATCTCATTCACAAATTTTGAATACTTATACACGCTATTAATTTCGTAGGAGAAAGTGGTTTATTTGACAGGGCTTCCAGAAAAAGTTCGAAGAACACTAGAAAAAGTAGTCGCTGAAATGAGAGTTACAGAAAACGTTTATGGTATAGGGTTGTTTGGAAGCTGGAGCCGAGGTGATGCCACAACATCAAGCGACGTTGATCTATTAATTCTTGACAAAGGCAATTTCAATTATGAATATGTGGAAAGGATCGAAATTGGCGGTTTATTCATAGATTTGGATCATGTTCCAAAACGATGGATCCACGGGCTAATCCCACCGGAAATAGACCAGAAACTATACGAGATGCAAATCCTTTATGATAGGGACTGGTCATTGAATAACACGAAACTTTTGATGGTTAAATCTTACGGTTCGCCTGAAAGAGTTGACATTAGAACCGAAGCCCATGTCATAGAGTCAGACATTTACTTAAGCCGTGCAACCTCAGCCTTCTCAAGGGAAGACTTTCGGAGTGCATATCTTTTCGCCACGGTAGCTCTGGAAAATATCTTGAAAGTTTTGGTTGAGATAGCTTTGGAACCTTTTTCAAATAGTCGATTTGTGGAGAGAGTCGAAGTTTCAGCAGCAAAAATGGGAATGCGAGACATGTTTAACGAATACTTAGAGATAACGGGGCTAAATAAAACCGATAATGTAATCGCTAAGGACAAACTCAAGCTTTTCAAAGTAATCTGGGACGAGATGAAAGTCACAACTGAGCAAAATCTTCAAGCGCTCGAGTCCTCTCATTTTAAAGTTAAGACAAAACTGAATTATTATTTGAATCCAGCCTTTTTACAGGGTGTGGTGATGCGTACCAACGCTTTGATTGACTCTGGAAAAGTGGTTGAAGCATTGCATTACTTGAACAGCATTTTTCTTGACATTGTTGAAAACTATGTCTGGTTAAAATCTTCGATTGAGAAGGTTAAAGTAGATTATACAACTTTAATGCGCTCTTTGGAAAGCCTAGAGAGGAAAAACCCAAAGAACTATAATTACATATTAAAATTTCTAAACTTAAGCGAAGTAGACAAGCTTAACGCAGCCAAAGTAATCGAAAAAACTCGGGGAATAATGCTTAAAATACGAAAGGAGAGGAAGGTTTTAATCAAAAATCGCTTATTAAAGAGTTAGTTCAAAAATACCATGCACATGAAGCCCGGTGGTGTAGTGGACAAGCATAGCGGGCTTTGGACCCGCTGACGAGAGTTCGAATCTCTCCCGGGCTACCAAATGGTTTTGTGTGTGCGTGTGTGCGTGCAACAGCGCTAGGCCCCTCTATTTGGAGCCAAATATGTTTGGTTGTGGTTGGTTTCTGTTCTTCGGTGTGTGGTGTGAACAAGT
>Ga0315312_1000853_pt1 | contig 28911 bp, 35 predicted proteins | sample TDP7_MG_FD_203629 | JGI IMG/M metagenome (GOLD analysis project Ga0315312, IMG submission 203629) | Freshwater sediment microbial communities from Lake Towuti, South Sulawesi, Indonesia - TDP7 | ecosystem: Environmental > Aquatic > Freshwater > Lake > Sediment | place: Indonesia: South Sulawesi... | reverse complement strand
TGCAGGTTTGGTTGCATACTTAAAACTTCTATCGTTAATCACACTTTTCATGGGATCTAAGAAAAGCTTTCCAGCCTTAACTATGCTTCCACCAAGCACTATTCTGTCAGGGTCAAAGGCACGTATTAAGTTCACTATGCCCACACCTAAACTTCTTCCCGCATCAGAAACAATTTGTTGAGCAAGTTTATCTCCATTCCTCGCCGCATTTATAACCATTTTAGCAGTAATGGTCTCTCGTCTATTTTGATGCTTTAAAAGTAAACTCTTACGACCAGATTGAAGTTGCTTTTGAGCCATCTGCGCAATAGCTGTACCAGAAGCGTAAAGATCAAGACAACCACGATTTCCACAAGGGCAAAGATAACCGTTTGTATCTATTGAGAAGTGCCCAAATTCTCCTGAAATATTATTGGACCCTCTATACAGTTTTCCTTCAAGAACTAGGGCACCTCCTATTCCAGTCCCTATAGTCATATACAGTAAATTTGTTGCTCCAATTCCTGCTCCATAATAAAACTCTCCAAGAGCTGCGGCTTTGGCATCATTCTCAACAATTATAGATGCTTCTAACTTTTTTTCCAAGATCTCCTTCAGCGGTGTATTTAGCCATGGCAGATTTACCGCGTAACTAACTTTTCCATTACAATCCACAAGTCCCGGAGTCGCAATTGCAACGTAGCGAAATTGTTTCACTTTCATATTTGATCGAGCATTTTTTGCAATTTGAACAATCTGTTTTACTAGTGCTTCTTGACTTGAATTCTGAGTGTGACGTTCTGTTTTCTTTTTAAGTATTATGCCATGATCATTCAAAACTGCCCAGAAAATTTTGGTTCCTCCAATGTCCAAAGCGAGAATCCTTGGTGAATCAGCCCTTTTCATTCCTTCACCTTTTTTTTAAATATCTTATAAACCCTAAGATTTCGTTGCTTAAATGCCCAGTGGAACACAACTATAGAAAAAATATTCATACTGGTTCGGAATCCTTAAAACTTTCACAAAACGTAATACGAATTGTCCCACACGTGCCGACATCGTGGGGTCGTCGTCTAGCTTGGTCAAGGATCCCAGCCTGGGGCGCTGGAGGTCCTGGGTTCAAATCCCAGCGACCCCACCACAACAATCTAACGCATCACAATCGACTTGGCTTTAGTTAAAAGATCCTCAGCAAACCGCAAATTCTCCCTCAATTCCTCACGGCTGAAGGTTTTACTAGGCTGATAACCAGCCATATGCAACTCCGTTGCCAAACTCAGATACTTATCATATACTGCTCTTTCCAACCTTCCAGCCCTAACAAGGTTATCTCGAATAAGAAACTGCAAAGCAAGACGCCCAGTAAACTTCGAACGCCCGCCTGGATACTCAATCTTCCTAACACCGAAATTATACAAAAGAGCTTCAAGAGCGCTCTCAACCGACCTAAAAATTTCCTCAGCCGCAGGAAATAACCTGCCAGCACGAATGTTCTCTTGCGCCGACTGCAAATACTCTTCAGCTTTCTTTAAATACCATTTAACCAAATCTTCTCGGCTTCTCGCCATAAAGAACCTCCCCCCTCGAATGCACATCCATAATGAACGCGTCCTTAGCCAATCTAGACAAATACTCTTCAACCGACAAAACTATGGGATAAACATTTATTCCGTACGCAGGAAAAATCTCTGAACCTACAAAGTTCAATACGTCCTTTCTCACACTCTCAGTTTGCCTCTTATTTTTAACAACAATCATAATGTCCACATCGCTGGGTTCTTTCACAAAATCCGACCGTATCCTCCTCGAAACCAGACTTCCAAAGAGCAACACAGTCTCCACTTCATGCTTCCCAGCCACGAATCTGGCAACCTTGATTGCAATCTCTCTATATATCTCTTCCAAACCTCTGAAAACGCTTCTCAAAGGCTCATACAAAAAATGCTGCTGGTTCACCCGATACAGCTTGGACTTGCCAACCCTCTCCATGATAACCAAGCCAACATTAACAAGGTCCCTTACCTGTCGATTAACCTCAGAGACAGATGCGCCAGCCTCTTTCGCCAACTCATTCTCGACAATGCCCCTCTCGGGATGCGCCACTAAGACCGACAATGCATTAACTTTCGTTTTGCTCCCCAAAATCTTATCCAAATACATAGCTATCAACTATTTTCGGTTTTCCAAAATATATTTCGGTTTTCCAAAAATAAGAAACTTGTGGTGTGGGAGCAAATCCCAGCGACCCCCACCAAAACCTCTGTTTGCGACCGCTACAATTTTTCTATGGCGTCTATGATTTTGGCATAGCTTTCTACACTGCATCTCCAACCCGCAAAAATCATCTCGTTTATCGCTTGTTTGGCTATTTCTTTTGTAATCAGCCCTTGGAAGACAGCTCTCATCAAAATGTATGGTGTGCCTGCATAGGATATTCCATAAATCCTCGCGGTTTTTCTAGCTACTTCATCGTCTATAATGGCTATTCCATCACGCTCTTTGGCAATGGCCAAAACCTCGGCATCAGTTATATGAAGCCCCCTTGTTTCCAAAAGGCTTATTAGAAATTTTTTGTTCTTGGTTTCGGTTACTTTGAATACGTTGTTTTTGAACATCTTCTCCAAAATGATAGCGTCTGGGACGCCTTTGCGCTTTCCTTCATCCACAACTTCTCTCTTAACATGTGGAGATGTCAGTTTTTCATTTTTTAAGTCTTCAAAAACCTTGCTCAACCCTACTTTAGTTAGATAAATTAATGGCGTAGCATTAAAAACAAGTGGCTTCACTTAGACTCCGCCACAGATGCTTCCTTAATTTCCTTCTCAATTTCTCCAGGCATATACCTAACCCACTCTACATTACGTTGTTTCACCAAGTCAGCAAATTCCCAGAGCGAAAGCTTAGCCATTTCAGCAGCCTTAGCAAACGTCACTTTCCCGTCTCGTAACAGCTCCAAAGCAGTTTGTTTTCTCCACTCCTCGATTCCCATTTCAAGGAGGGTTCTAACAACCGTAGCCTTGTCTAACTTTTCCCGCTCAGCCACTTCAAGAATTTCCTTCTCAATTTCTTTAGTTATCCTTACCGCCAAAGGTTTAAGTGTCAACATGTTCACCGTATACAAATGATATCACATGCATACATAAATACCTTGTGATACGCTCCCTCTAGTCAGCCTCCTGCCTTTTCCAACCAAGTAAGGGAATTGAAAGATCCGTCTTTCCAGAAAACATTTTTAAAATGAAGCTTCTAATCGATAAAAGATTGAGATGCGAGTATGATGAAGAAAAGTATAACATACTTTGAGAAGGCAGGCTCAGAAAACACAGACAAGACAATTAAGTTGGCTTATGAAAGAGCGTTGGAACTTAACATTAGAGACATTGTGGTTGCTTCAACACATGGGGGCACAGCCTTAAAGGTAGCTGAAACCTTCAGCGACAAAAGGTTTAACATAGTTGCTGTGACCATCTGCGAAGGATACAAAAGTGAAGGATGGGCTATGAGCAGAGAAGAAAGGACGAAACTCCAAGCTAAGGGAATTAAAGTTTTAACTGGCATCCACGCTTTAGGTGACGATGTCAGCACGGCTTTTACAGAAAAGTTTGGAGGAAAATCCTTCAATGAAGTTGTGGCTCAAACATTGTACAGGTTCTGTCAAGGGATGAAGGTCTGCGTTGAAATAGTTTTGATGGCAGCTGATGCTGGGTTGATATCAGTCAATAGGGAAGTCATAGCCATAGCTGGAACAGGCGAAGGTGCTGATACGGCTATAGTTGTTAAGCCTGCTTATCCAAGAAAGTTTCTGGACTTAAAAATAAACGAAGTTATTGCAAAACCGAGAGAAGCCACATAAAAAACAGCAAGTTTCTTATTTTGATTAGACTTCAGAATAGAAGAATAGCGGTGAAAAAATAATGGCTGCGGCGGAAAAGAAGAAGAAATATTACTATTACAAGAAGAAGGAGAAGAAAGCCAAAGAGGTAGCTAAGAAGAAAAAGAAGTAGGCTTGGCTAAAAACCTCGGAATGCAACGCTGATCTTCAACTGGATCAAACCTCGCCAACTCGTTGGCATCTATGGGTAAAACTGTTCTTGAAACCATTCCGTGGAGACTGTAGGGCAATCGTATTAGGCGCATGCCGCCTGTTGTGACCCACTCGTCTATCAAAAATCCTTTCTTTTTAAGCTCCTTAGCCAGCGTTTGCTTCTTTCTGTAACTCCAAGTAAAGGGTTCCTTGTCAAAGACATGGATATGGAATCCTCTCCCAGAGTAAACCACTCGCATCTGTGAAAATTGTTTTTCCAATTCTTCACGAAGTTTGATTGTCTCATTTTTCACCATGTTCAATTCTAATTCGCAGAAAGCTAAGCCTTGATGACGCTTCATCTTGTCGGCTAATGTTCCATGAAGAGGACAGGTTAAGTTTTCAGGATCAAGGTCAAAGGCTAACTCTTGCCCAACAATTTTGTCTTTTTCATTGTAGACGTTCCTGTCGTAATAAGCTGATTCAGGCAGAAACTCCAAAATTTGCGCCTTTACGTCTTTAAAATCGTTGTATTCGTCTATGATTATGGTTGTTGAAGCGTCTTCTCCATATTTTCTAGGAAATATTCTCGTGTGTCTTCCAATGATGACTGCAAACTTCACTGTGCTGTTTCCATTCCAGCTTTGAAACCAATTCTTCAACTTTTCAGCATCGAATTCTTTCTGGTAAAACTCTTTTCTTTCTTTCAAAGTTGAATAGCGCATGCCTTTGGGCAGGTTATACCTTGACTGCATGAGTCTTGCTAAGCCACCTTGGTTTAGCTTCCAAATACTCTGTGACAAACTTGGCAAACTGGGGGTCAGATAAGTATGGTTTCACAATCTGCTCGTTCACCATGACTTTGAGAGTTTTCTTAATCACATGGGAAATCAACTCTGCCACGCCGACTTGTCTTCCACCGTCTCTCAGTTTTTCAGACAACAACGTAACTATGTCGCTGTGTTTACGCTTGATTTCCACAACCCAACGGTCATCTTCTATGTATGGTCCAGAAACCGTGTCTGGCGAACCGACATGTTTTCGCAGAAAGTTTTCGCATTCCGCTTTCTTTCGGATGGGTGGTCCTAAATGTTTCTTAACTAGTGGAAGTTTGCCGTGTTCAACTTCAAAAACGAGCATGTTTAAATCTTGTTCATTGCTCCACGCAGAATCTCGGATGACGTGAAAGTCGTTTTGCTCAAGCATTTTCCGCAGTGACCTCTCTGTCTTGTAAAGTTGCCCCCACAAGACATCTGGAACCGCCTTCACTCTGCCAAATTTGATGAAGATGAGTGTGGACTTCCGCTTTTTAATTTCATTGAGTAGCTGTCTGGCGCTAAGGGTTTTAGTTTCTCTTGGATAGAAAAACTCCAAACTCGGGTTTCTGAGAAAATCCCTGCTTGCAGCTACAAATTCGATTAGGCGCTCTTTCCTTACGGCAGACGCTGCATTTCTGCCCTTGTCAACTGGGTCAACGACTACTAAGGGTTCTTCAAAGATTTTTTGGAGCTCATTCTCTCTTCCCTTGTAGTAGCCTTCGTAATCAATCAGCCACGCTTCTCTTAGGTCTGCTGCAGACTTCAAAACGCCAACAAACGAGTTATATTTGAGAGCAAGAAGCTCACAGAGGTAACCGCTGAAGCCGCCGACCTTTATTTCTGCACCGTAAACGCCCACACCCTTCATAAACCGTTTTAAGAGGCGAATTTCACGGCGCAACTGTTCGTTGAGTCTGGGCTTCACGTAATCTGTGTGAAACGGCGTTCTGTCAGTGGCGCTCACCCATTCGCCTGGTTTCACTTGATAGCACGGCACAATGTTAACGCGGGTTGAGTTGACAAAAGCCTCTAGATATGGATGCTCAGCGAAGCGTTCAACCTGCTTAAACCCTCTTGTAGCCTCTTTAGCTATTTTCAAGCAGACTGTTCCAAAGGCTTCACGAGGCATACTGGTTGATACACGCATGAAGATGTCGATGTCGGGTTCCTCTCGCAGCCACGTGTCCTTGGCTACAGAACCTTCAACTCTAACCTCAGCATCAACTCCTGTCTTCTTTGCTGCTGCTTTTACTTTCTTAACTAGGTTTTCAGCCAATAGCAGAACATTTTTTTTCTCTTTTTGGCTGGGAGTGCCCTTTTTCAGAACAGTAGTGGCAACTTTCTCTATGGTTGTAGGCTTCAACTCTTTTAACACCGTTTTCCTAGTGGCATACCTCTCTAAGCGTTGAGTATAAAGGTCCTTTTGGCGTAAGCACGCTCCTCTTCAACCGCAAGCAGTCTGCTCTCACAACACCGAAATCGTAGTCTGCCAAGTCCTGAACACAACGGGCAAGCTCAGCCTTGTTGCGTCCAGTTTTCACTCGTGCAAGCGTTAGGTGGGGACTGAACCCTTTAGGGTCGGGTCTAAATCCTAACTGTTGAAGATTGGGTTCAAGTTGATTAAAGACATTCTTTAATTCATCCGCTCCTTTTCTTATGGCTGCCCAAACCACTCTGGCATAGCGCAAATCTGGGAAAACGCCTAATCCGCGAATTTCACAGTCAAAGGCAGAGAATGAGACTTTTTTCATGGCTTCGTGAACAGAGTCAACCATTGTAGGCTTAATGTCGCCTAGGAAGCGCATGGTGATGTGGATGTTTTGCGGCTCCACCAGCTTCAAATCAGCACCTGTTTTGACAAGTTTGTCTTGAACCTCTCTGAAACGTTGAAGCATTGATTCGTTGTTGAGGTCAAACGCTATGAAACTGCGAATCATCTCAGACATTAACAAGCCTTCACAAAGCTAAATTCCTCTAACTTTATGTCTTAAAGGTTTCCACACTCGCTAACTGCAAGTGGCTTTAAATTCTAAGCGTTACTATTTTTCACCTAAAATGGATGCATAAGCCATGAAGCAGAAAGTGGTTGTGGGCGTGGCTGGAATGCCAGGCGCCGGAAAAGCAGAAATCGCCAAAGTGGCTAAGCAAGAAGGCTATTCTGTTGTGGTTATGGGCAACGAGATTAGAGAAGAAACCAAACGAAGAGGATTGGAACCCACGCCTGAGAACATCGGTAAAATCATGTTGAAACTCAGAGAGGAAGAAGGACCAACTGTAGTAGCCAAAAGGTGTGTTCCAAAAATTGCCAATGCAAGCGCAGACATGGTTTTGGTCGACGGCATCCGCAGTCTACATGAGGTTTACGAGTTTGAGAAAAATTTTCCACAATTTGTTCTCATAGCCGTTCATTCATCGCCTGAGACAAGGTTTGGGCGTCTTTTCCGAAGGAGGCGAAGCGATGACCCTAAAGGGTGGAAAGTATTCATTGAACGAGACTTAAGAGAATTGAGCGTTGGTCAAGGCAGCGTAATAGCCATGGCTGACCACATGATTGTGAATGAAGGCACGCTTGAAGAATTCAAAGCCAAGATTCAAACGGTTTTGGAGGCTGCAACCAGAAAGTGGACGAAATAAGCGTTCAAGTGGAAGCCGACATAAATCCAACCGAGAACGAGAACAAAGTGAAACGCGCTATAGAGAACATGTTCAGCAACTTGGAATGGGAAGTCAAGTCTCAAAAAAGGGGAAGCCTACTTGTTGGCAGAGGAAGAGGCATGGACACATTGACCAAACTTTACAATTTGCTTCGCAGAGAGAGGATTCGCGACGCTGCCAGAGGCGCCCTCTACGAAGGGTTAAGCGAAAAATCAATAATTTTCTACTTAAACAAGCAAGTAGCCTACGTGGGACACGTCTCCTTCTCAAAACCAGTTGGAGAATCACCACTCGGACCCATCAAAGTAGAAATTGAATGTGACAATCCACGCGAGTTGATTGAATGGCTTGCACCCAGAACAACTTGAAAGATGTCTGTTAAATGACCAACTGTAAGAGGAGAAACATACAATGAACATTGGTTTGTCTATGCTTTTCTGCTTAGGCGAACCTTTTCCAGCCCTTCTAAAACGCCTAGAAAAAGTCGACGTAAACTGTGCCGAACTTGTCGACGAAAGTCAACACGCATTGAACAGCAAACGAGTGACGGTTCTCAAACGCATAGCGAACTTAAAGGGTTTAGACTTCACTGTTCACGCGCCGTTTGTCGACATCAACATAGCTTCACTTAATCCAATATTACGCAGAGTGATGCTGAAACGCCTAGAAAAATCCATAGCCTACGCTCGTCAACTCAAATGCCGACAATGGGTTTTCCACTCAGGCTGGAAGACAGCGGTCAGCGATTTCTATCCCAACCTTGACTGGCAACTAAACCTACGGTCTATAAGAACCTTACTAACAATTGCCAGAAAACATAACGTTGAAATATCTATTGAAAACACACCTGAACCCTTTCCATTTCTGCTCAAAACCATGCAAGACTTCGCCTTATTCTACAGTGAACTGGGCAACGACATAGGCTTGACCTTAGACATTGCACATGCCCACACAAGTCATCAAGCATTAGAATTCATTGAGAAGTTCTCACACAAAATCGTCCATGTGCATGCGAGTGACAACGAGGGAAAATACGATTCTCATCGAGGAATTGGACATGGAAACATTGACTGGAAAGCCATAGCTGAAGCGTTGAAGCGCCTCAGATACAAGGGTCTAATAATGCTGGAATCCATCGAAAACATAGAAGAAAGCCTTCAAACCATGCGCCGAATCTTCACATAAACGTTCAATTAAGAGGTTCAAGCCGAAAATAATTCATATAAAATGCGGTGTTAAATAATACGATGAAAGGTACAGTGGCAAGCAATGAAGAGCAATATTAAAGGGATAAAAGATAAAATTGTTCCTGTGTTGAAGCGCCACGATGTTGTGCATGCAGCTATTTTTGGGTCTTTTGTAAGAGGAGAAGCGAAAAAAGATAGCGATATTGACATTTTGATCGAGTTCAAAGGGGAAAAAAGCCTGCTTGACCTTGCGGCATTAAAAATTGAGCTAGAAGACCTGTTGGGAAGAGAGGTGGATGTCGTAGAGTATTCCACTATTCATCCTCTTTTAAAGGAAAAAATTCTAAAAGAGCAGGTAATAATGCTATGAAGAAGGACATACGCATCTTCATACAAGACATTTGGGAGAGCATTCAAAAAATAGAAGAATATACTCATGGCATGAGTAGAGAAGAGTTTTATCGAGCAGGTCAAGTTCAAGACGCTGTTATCAGAAGATTAGAGATAATAGGGGAAGCTGCAAAGAATATACCAGAGGATTTCAGAAATAAACATCGTGAAATTCAATGGAAACAGATTGCAGGAATGAGGGATATTCTTATTCATGGATACTTTGATGTTAAATTAGAAAGAGTTTGGATGGTTGCGAAAAGAGATTTACCAGATCTAAAACGGAAGATTTCAAAGATTTTGGAGAAAATTTAGGCTTAAAACTTGTAAGCAGCGAGTTCACTTCAGTTTAAAATTGAGACAGATTTAATATTCCTACGTGTCTAAAAGCGGCACTTCGATTTCCATGAAGTCTTCAGCTATAGTGACGTTTGAAAAGATTTTTCTGGCTTGTTCCAGCAGCGACTGCGTATTCTTGTATCTGGAGCTCAAGTGTGTTAGAATCAATTTCTTAACTTTGGCTTTTTTAGCCGTCTCCGCCGCTTGACTGGGCGTAGAGTGACCATCCTCTACGGCTTTGTCCAGTAACTCGTCGTCGAATGTAGCCTCATGTATGAGCAAATCGGCGCCTTCAGCCAGTCTCAAAAGACTCTCTATGGGTCTTGTGTCTCCAGAATACACTATCTTTCTCCCAGGACGAGGCGAACCCACAACCTGCTCTGGTTTAACAATGCGCCCCGTGGGTGTCTTCACTTTTTCGCCACGTTGCAACTTTGACCATAATGGTCCTTCAGGCACACCCAACGTCTCAGCTTTTTTTGGGTTGAACCTGCCTGGTCGAGGCTTCTCTATCAAGGCGTAGGTTAAGCTTGGAACCACATGGTCTGTTTGGGCTGCTTTGACTTCATATTCTTTTTCTTGGCAAATGATGCCTTCGTCTTTTATCTCATGGATTTCTATGGGAAAAGTGAGCACGAATTGAACAGTGGTGCGAATTGCTTCAACAAACGCTTTGATTCCAACTGGTCCATAGACATCGAGTTTCTGTTGTCTGTCAAGCAGTGACATGGTTTGGAGCAAGCCTGGCAAACCTAAAACGTGGTCTCCGTGCATGTGGGTAACAAAGACCTTCATTTTGCGGTGGAAACCCACGTTAGCCCTAATCATCTGCCTCTGCACGCCTTCGCCGCAGTCAAACATTAAAACCTCGTTTTTTCGTTTCGCAACCACGCTGGGTAGGGCTCTCGCAACTGTGGGAATACTGGCTGCAGTGCCTAAAAAAACAATGTGTAAGCTCATAGTTTAGTTTCGCTCCAACACAGCGATTTCTCTTGTCAAGCTGCGATGCACATATACAGAATGCGACTCCAAGTGTTTAAAGCCTAATTCTCTGCCCAATTTGCCAATGTGTATCGACTTGGGAGAAGCAATGCAAATACGTCGCCCTTTCTGAATGCGACCATCAACTCTTGACAAAAAATCCTTGACTATCTGCCCAGTTTCTCGCCCCATTGTAGTTGATGACCGCCCATAAGGTGGGTCTGTCACGATGCAGTCAACCCTAGAGATTGGTAAATTCTGAGCATCGGCAACAGCTAAACCATCTGGTTGAACGCCATAGTAAACGAGGTTGCGCATGCTTCCCCTAACCATACGCTTCTGCGCATCGAATCCAACTACTCTGCAGCCCATTAATCCAGCTTCTATAAGCATGCTGGCAGTGCCGCAAAAAGGGTCCAAAACGAGTTCACCAGCCCTTGGTTGAGCCAAATTTACCATGCACCTAGCGAGTTTAGACGGCATGGCAGAAGGGTGAAAGAAAGGACGCTTTCGTGGACGCCGTTCCATGAAAGACTTAGGAACAATCTCTGCGAGTCTCAGCCCGAACATGAACTTTTTGTCTGTGAGGACCCCAAAGAAAGTCTTGTCAGGATTGGTCAAGTTCACCTTCGCCCCTTTAACTCTGCGCAACACAACTGCGCCTAATTTTCGTTCAAGTTTGTTGCCGACCAGTTGGGGTGAGCTCTCTCCTACCCTGCGCACCCGAACCACAAAGGTCTCGCCTTTTTTAAGAAAGTCTTCTAATGGAGCGGAGGGCACCTTTTCAAAGATTTCTTCAGTTGTAGCGTCGCAGTATGTTAATTCGATGTTGCAGACTCGGGTCATAGCCGCCCTATGGACTATTGATTTTACGCTTTCAACGTCTGCTTCAACCCGCATTAATTGTTTTAGTTTTCCAGTAATCTTGTATCTAAATCCCTCAGCCTCTAAGATGGCTTTCAACTCGGAAAAGGGCAAGGTTGAGTGTTCGCCTGACAGCAGAAAGAAGAGTTTAGTCACGCTGAAACAGCTCGTTTCTTCAGGGCTTCGGCAATCAGAGGCGCAACTGAAACCTCGCTAACTGGGCTGGGAACGCTGTCAGTGCCCACAATTCCGTCGGCGCCAGCTTTCAAAATTTTGTCTCTTGTGTCTCCAATCAAGAGTGGGTGGACGCAGGCAGCATAAACTCTCTTTGCCCCTTGTTCTTTGACCCAGCTTACAGCCTTAATCATGGTTCCTCCGCTGCTTATGATGTCGTCGAAAATTATTGCGTCTCTGTTCTTCACTGGCAAGGTTTTCTTTTCAATTGTTACGTTTCCTGTTGCTCTATCACGTTGAGTTGGAATGTAGTCGTATCCGCCTTTCAACACCTTGTCCGCTTCAACCGCTGTGGTCATTCCCTTTTTGCCCATAGACAGAGAAAACGCACCTTCAAAGCCTTTTTTCTTAAAGTGTTCAGCTAAGAGTCCAAAAGCCGAAAGGTCTTCAACCGATACAGGTAGAGTTTTCAAGAGAGCGGGGTTATGTGAGTTCACAGTTATTATTCTGCTCACGCCACATGTCTTTAACAAAGTCACTATTGTTTTCACGCTCAATGCTTCACCTGGTCTGAAGCGGCTGTCCTGGCGGGCGTAGGCGAAGTAGGGCAAAACTGCTGTTATACTCTTAGCTCCCATGTCTTTGGCGTTGTCTGCCATCAAAAAAAGTTGAACAAGATTCTCGTTTTGCGGCGGACTGGTTGTTTGAACAATGATTACATCTTCGTTTTCCACATTGCCATCAAATCTAATGTAGGATTCACCGTCTGGAAAACGCTTGAACTCAATGGGCACAGCCTTAATTTTTAACACTTCGGCGATTTTTCGCCCCAACTCAACGGATGCTGGACCGGAAACAAGTATCAAGTCTATTCCTCTTATTTTCTGAATTCTCCACATTTACGAGTAGCTGTAAGACTTTGTTATAATTTTCCCTTAGCCTTATACTCTTCAATGAGTTCTTTTGCCTTGTCTAACCTTATCTTGCGTTCTTCCACCATCTTTTCTACGATGAGGTCGATGAGGTCGCCGGTTGCTCCGGCTGCTATAGCCACGTTTCTCGCGTGCAAAGACATGTGTCCCCGCTGGATGCCTTCATGTGATAAGGCTCTTAATGCGCCTAGGTTTTGAGCTAAACCAACCGCTGCCAAAACTTCACCGAATTCATTGGCTGTTTTAACTCCAAGAATCTTTAGGGCTATTTTGGCGATTGGATGCACTCGTGTAGCGCCGCCGACAATTCCCACAGCCATAGGCAACTCAATCGAGCCCACTAGGTCGCCGTTTTCGTTTTTCTCCCATGTGGAAAGCGGTCCATAATGACCATTGCGTGCGGCGTAGGCGTGGGCGCCTGCTTCAACGGCTCTGTGGTCGTTGCATGTGGCTATTACAACGCCTATTATACCGTTTAATATGCCCTTGTTGTGTGTGACAGCACGGTAGGGGTCGGCTGCGGCAAAAGCATACGCTTCAACAATGCCGTCGACTACTTCTTCTCCGCCCACAGACTTCTTGGGCACAGTTGTCCATGCTCTGGCTAATCGTTTTGTGGCTAGGTTGGAAATGATTCTTAGATAAACGCGTCCATGGGTTATTCTCTCGATTAGGGGTGCAACTGCCTCAGCCATGGTGTTAACTGCGTTGGCGCCCATCACATCTCGGCAGTCCACGTGCAATTCAGTTATTACCATTGGACCCGTGCTTGCATTGATAACTTTGACATCGAGGTCTTTGGCGCCGCCTCCAGCCGAGACCAGTATGGGGTCTTGCTCATTCGCCTTTTTGAGAATTTCATCTTTGGCGGTTAGAATAGTCGTCTTTGCTTCATAAGGGTCTTTTAAATTTACAGCTTGAATTTGCCCAATCATAATTGGGTCTGTGCTGTTTGTGAAGAAGCCTCCGCCGTCTCGAGCCATCTTGGCTGCGTAGCTGGCTGCCGCAACAACAGATGGCTCCTCAATTGCCATAGGAATTAGATAGTCTCGTTTGTTGATGAGGAAGTTGACGGCTATGCCTAAGGGTATAGGGAAGGCGCCGACCACGTTTTCTATCATGCGGTTGGCTAAGTCCATATCTAATGAACCCGTTGATTGAAGAAGGTTGACTTCCTCGTCGGTTAAGCCTGCGAACTCTTTTATCAGTTGAACACGTTCTTTAGGGCTGAGTTTATAGAACCCAGAAATTTGAGAAGACTTACTCATGGTGACCACCCTTATTTTAGCCTCAGTTTACTATTATTCGAAAATATAAGAACTTAGCTACGTTCCGAAGATGCGTGGAAGCCCCACTGAATATGGCATTGGGACAAGCTTCTATTCAAGAAATATATTTATTGTGGCGCTAGTTCTAGTCTCCATTAATTTTGATTCTTCTAACAAGCGTTGGAGGCGTAAACTCCAAATTTAACCCTTGCAGATTCTCTTTTATTTCTAGTGGATTTTTGAGCAGACTACTGATTCCGTTGACATGAGCTGCTCCAACCAACGCAAGAATGTTTGGATTCCTTTTAGCCCTCAAATTTTCAGTTGCTATCCAAGCCAGTCTCGCTGCCATGAGAGTGTCTCGCTCAGGAATCAAAACTCGCCACACTGAAGCCCGAGACGCAAACATGTGTGTTCTTTGCGCAAATTGATGTCTTGTCATGTCTATGAGCCAGATGTTGGCGTCCACGTTTCCCAAAGCATCAGCAGCGCCAATGAACTCACACTTGTTCGCGCATACTTCGTTTTCTGGACATAAGGCGCAATTGATGTTAAGCGTTCGAAAACGTTCGAGGTCTAGTTCGATAGCGAGGTCGGAGGGTTTCAGTTTATTCACTGTTTGATATGCGTCAAAAAGGCTGCGGCGAGTGAAATGTGCTGTGCCCAAAATGCGGACGAATTGATTATAATCCACATTGTAGATTTCTGTTTGCACAGTGGCATCACGCTAGTCTTATTCAATTTTTATGGTTCGTTTTTGTTCTTCTGACGCAGACTTTTTCATTTTTGGAATTGTGACCTCTAACACGCCGTTTTTGTAGTTGGCAACTGCCTTGTCAAATTCCACATCTTTTGTTGGCAAATCCACAGCTTTGAAGAAGTTTTTGGCTTTGATTTCAGCGTGTCCATCTGTGACGTTGAGTTGTATGTCGTCTTTTTCCACGCCTGGCAACTCCATGTAGAGTTTCACGTTGTCTTTGTCTTGGAACACGTCTGTTAATGGTTCACGAACCTCTTCTCGAATTTGTTCGGGCAGTTTCAGCGTTTTCAACGGTTCTGACTTGCCTAATTGGAAACGTCCACGGGCAACATAACCCTTCACGCCTGGTTCTTCGATTGGTTTGATGTCCCACTCGCCCTCAAGTTTTCCGCTTCGAAGGGCTTCTTCAATGGACTCCATGTCCTTGAACATTTTCTTGGTTAATTTCTTATAGAAGTCGTCTACGTCGTGGAATATGTCTTCAAAATCATCTGGCATCTGTTTTCCACCTCCTACAACTCTTCCATAGCCTTAAGCAAGCGTCTAAGCGCAAGGCTAAGCATGAGAAACTCTGCCACAGCAGGGTCGGAGCATCGGTACTTGCCATCAGGAGACTTGGTTAAAAGACCGCCTTCCCGCAGTTTTCGAGTGCCCTCCCACACGATTTTAGGGTTTAAGTCTAAGTCTCTCATGAAATCGGCGAAGCTGAGGGTTAGGTTGTTGTCTTCGAAGAGATGGGTCATCATTCTGAGACGGGTCTCATGAGACAATGCGTCGAAAAGCCTAGTGAACTTGTCAAGTTCTCGTTCAAACGAGTCTAACTCGTTTTCTAGGCGTTCTCGGGGCCAATCATCCATAGATAAAGGCATCTCGAAAACGACTTTACTGTCTTTTAACAATTGTAGTTTGAGTTTCATACACTCAGCCTCAACTTACCATTAGGTAAGTTTATTACCAAACGGTAATATAAGTTTTTTGTTAGGCAGACGGTAGGCTTAAATATATTTATATTATAATATGAAAATAGTGAAATAAACGTGCGCAGAAAAGAGTTAAATGGACACAAAGTCGGAGAAGCCATTAGCGACTCAACCAGAACACAGATTCTTAAGCACCTTATTCGAGCCTACCCGAATTCTTTGACTATGAGCGACATTGAAAAAATGTTGTCTAAACCTGTGAGCCCAACAACCATTTCGTTTCATCTGCACAAACTTCGCGAAGCTGGATTAGTCACGTCGGATGGACACAAGAAGGGTTTCCGAGCCTTAAGCCAAACCTTCAACATAGTTGTAAACAATGACGGCGTGCGAGTGGAAGAGGTAAAGAAATAAAATGTCAGTGTCGCAGCCATTGCATGAAGCCATGTTGTACAAGCAGTTGCCAGAGAACAAGGTGAGATGCAACCTCTGCGCCAGATTGTGCACCATACCCGACGGAAAAGTAGGCTTTTGCTTGGTTCGAAAGAACGAGGGTGGCAAACTCTACGCTTTGGCTTATGGAAAAGCCTGCTCTGTGGCTGTAGACCCCATTACAAAGAAGCCTTTGGCGCATTTTCACCCCGGCTCCTTAGTCCTGTCAATAGCCACTGGAGGCTGCAACTTTCGCTGTCAGTTTTGTGATAACTGGATGATTAGTCAAGAGAAAGGCGTTGTGGGAACAGAGTTTCCGCCTGAAGAGGTTGTTAGGGCTACGAGAGAAAATGGCTGTCAGGGGATTAGTTACACTTACACTGAACCAACCATATTCTTTGAGTACGCCTATGACACGGCAACAATAGCCAAAAAAGTCGGGTTCTTCAACACTTTCGTTACTAATGGCTATATGACAACTGAGGCAGTTCAAACCATAGCGCCAGTCTTAGACGCAGCAACAGTTGACTTCAAAGGCGGCGCCGATCCAGAGTTCTACAAGAAGTTTTCCGCTGTGCCCTCAGTTGAGCCTATCTTTGAATCTTTGAAGGAAATGAAACGAAACGACATTCATGTTGAAATCACCAACTTAGTTGTGCCCAAGATGGGTGATTCGTTGGAGAGAATTCAAGAACTTGCAACATGGATAAGAGACAACATGGGCAAAGACACACCGTTTCATTTGTTGCGATTTCATCCAGATTACAAGTTAACCGAGCTTACTTCAACGCCCATAGCAACTTTGGAAAAAGCTTGCGACGTATCTCGTGAAGTTGGGCTCAACTATGTTTATATTGGTAATGTGCCAGGTCACCCGTATGAGAACACGTATTGCCCCAACTGTCACGAATTGGTTGTTAAACGCTTCAGTTTCGAAATTGTCAAGTGGAACCTAGCTAAAGACATGCGTTGCCCAAAATGCGGCTACAACATAGCGATAAAAGGACAGTTTGAGCCAACTGGTTTCTCTCATCCTTACTCGCTGATTTAGCGCTGTGGATGCAGAAGCTTCGCGCAATTGGACGGCGCAAGATAACTGGGTTAGATACATGCCTCGGTCTATGAAAGACTAATTTTAACAAGATATACATAAATCAATATGCCAACGAATAGTAGTGGACTAACTTTTCGAGAGATATTTCGCAAGGTGTTGATATTATCTTTTGAAGGGTTCTTTAATAAATTCATTACATAGAATATGCCAGGAACACAGCATATGAATATAAACAGATACCAATTTAGGAAGCCAACCAAAGACAGATTTAAGACCCCATATAGGATTGGAAGAAAAGCACCTGTTACCAGTAAGAACTTTCCAACTTTTACAGAGGTTTTTTTGCCATATTTTACAACAAAAGTGTGAATGTTCCCTCTTAAATCAGCCTCGTAGTCTCCGACGGCTTGAAATAAGTGACTTGCAGAATGGAAAAGTAGAAGAGGCATTACGCTAAGGAATGCATCTTGGTAGTGTCTCCTTATCCAAAAGGCTGAAAAATCAAGGGTTAACTGATGAGTTATTTGTAGTCCAATAATAAACGGTAAGACGCCTGATCCAACTCCAGCAACAATGACATCTATGATTGGTTTGCTCTTCAAACGAAAGGGAGGAGCGGAATAGCATGTCCATATTCCGAGATAAGTGAGGAACAATGGTAAGAGGTTAATATCGGTCAACAGAATAAAGGATATACTCAAAACGATTAAGAAAAAGAAGACGAAAATCGCTGTTTTAGGAGAAACATCTCCTGAGGAGACTGGCAAATTTCTCTTAAGATCATTTAGTTTATCGCTTTCCCAATCGAAGTACTGATTTAGAACAAATACCCCCGCCGTAGCTAGAAAAAAGGATAAGAAAAATAAAGCAAAAAGATCGATTGGGGGTATCTCAAATAAAATGCTACCTAGCGCAAAATTGAATAGCCATCCAATCCAACTATCAAACCTTAGCAACTGCACATAACAACGTGTGTTGCTTTTTTTAACAGTGTGCATGTCAGTAAGTTTATGCTATTAGTGCAATTAAACTATTGGTTCGCGCACAATGTTCATATGTAATTTTCTTTTGGACATTTTCAAAAAGTTTAGCATTAGCCTTAATCTTCACCATTTTTTGGTGAAAAAATGGATTTTAGTTTTATATTTGTAAATAAACATTTGCTGTTATGTAGGCTCTCCAAAGAGCGGTGGTTCATATGTCTAATCGAACTTCACGAATTGCCGAGGCACTGGTTCGTTCAGGTGCCTTAAAGTTTGGAACGTTCACGCTTAGGTCAGGCGTTACCAGCCCTTTTTACATTGACTTAACGTGGTTGCTTTCGTCTCCAAGAGATTTCAAGATTGTCGTAGACGCTGTAGCTGATGCGATAAGACAAGTTCAATCTTACAGCAACATCGATAAGCTTGCTTCAGTAGAGTTGAAAGGCGCCTTGCTCCTACCAAGCGTCGCTAACAAATTGAATCTGCCATGTCTGGTTGTGAGAAAAGAAAAGAAAGACTACGGCGTGACAGGCAGAATAGCAGGCGGCGAGGTGAAGAAAGGAGAGAAAATACTATTCTTTGACGACGTGGTCACGGATGGAAAATCAAAACTGGAGGGGATAAAGCCGCTCAAAGAGTTGGGAGCAAAGGTTGAAACAGTACTCGTTGTAATAGATAGAGAACAAGGCGGCAGAGAAAATCTTGAGAAACTCGGCTTCAAATTCCAGGCGGTCACAACACTTTCAAAAATCGTAAACACCCTCTTAAAGTCTCGCAAGATCACTGGAGAGCAAGCAAATGTGATTCTGAACTACGTCAAGAAGCAGGTTGAATAATTCAAGTATTGTTTATGCCTAAAGCTGCAACAAGAACTCTTTTATTGTTCATCTGCGTTTTGACAGTTTACTTTCGTTAGAAGAGGACTTTGGATGGCTTACGAAAGGAAGACTTTGCTGTTGTGTGCCATATTTTTGTTGAGTTCTTTAGCCACGAGTCTCATAGGTCCATTTCTGTCCTTGTACATTAAGGATGGGTTAGGTGCTTCTGCGACAGAATTAGGCATAGTTTTTGCAATATCTGAAGCTGTGACGGCTGTGCTGCTAATCCCGAGTGGCATGTTTTCGGACAAGTATGGGCGAAAGAGGCTTCACATACTTGGAACTCTTCTAAGCGCTTTTCCACCGTTATTGTACACTTTTGCGTTGCGTTGGTTTGATCTTGTCCCATGGGTGATTCTCTCAGGAGCTGCTCTAGGTCTTTACATGCCTATCCGCTGGTCAATTCCAGCTGACATTTCTGGAATTCATAATCTGGCGATGGCTTACACTTGGACAAATTTAGCAATGCTCACAGGGTCAACGGTTGGTCCATTATTGGGAGGTCTCATCGCCGACGTATACGAGATAAAAACACTGTTTTTTGTTTGCTTTGCGCTTTCAATCATTACTTTTGGTCTAACGTTGGCGCTTCAAGAAACGAGGAAAAGAGAGTCAATTGACATCAAACGGCGCATAGGTGAAGAACCGCAAAAGATAATGCCCTTTTTCTCAGTGGCTGCTCTTTTCTCGCTAATCAATATTCTACAAGGTTTAGGCGTCGGACTTTTCTTCACCCCCCTTTCAGTCTTTGTCGTAGAGAGGTTCTCTGTTACCGAAGCTTTTGTGGGTCTTCTGTCCGCTGTTGGTTTTGGTCTAGCTTCGGTTGCTGTGCAAATCCCAGGTGGAAAATTAGCGGGTGCTTATGACCGAAAGAAAATCCTGCTGGTAACGTTTTTGGTTTCGGCTCCTTTCTTTGGACTTTTGGCTTTGTCTCGAAATGTAATAGAACTTGTCGTCTTCATGTTTTTGTCTAATGCCATTCTCAATCTTTGTTGGCCAGCTTTTCAAGCGTTGATGATGGAGTTGACGCCTTCGGTTAAGTGGGGTCTCATGAACGGCATATCTGGGACAACGTTTTGGGTTGGAATGATGGCAGGCTCGGCGGCAAGTGGCATTCTTTGGGATACTTTCGGCAAGTTCGTTCCATTCTACGTGTCTGCGGTTGCCTTTTTCTCAGCTGTGGTTCCAGCATTGTTTTTGAAGGAGACTAGAGCCAAAAAACTTGACGTATAAATGTTTCAACGCCTATTATTTAGTGGACGAGACCTGTAATGTGGATTGTTTGGCGACCCGACGCTACGGCGGTGCTAGGCGACAAGAGGGTTAGGCAGGGTTTAGCCCGATACTTGGACGTCATGCAAGACCAGAAGCCAGCCAAGTTCATGATAGCCAAGAAACTGCCTGCCAACTTCAGCCGCGAAGACTCGTTGGAGCATTTGTGGACGCTTCACGACAAGCTTACAGACGAGTTTTACCAGCTAGAAAAACAAGTTGCCACTCGCCAAACCAGCCTCGAAGGATTGGAAACACCTGAAAAGTCGTATCTAGACTTGAAGGTGGAAATCGCCAACCACATTCTTGAAAACTGCCACTTCTGCACGCGTAGGTGTGGCTTCAACAGGCTCAGCGGAGAACTCGGCTGGTGCAAATGCGGCACGCAGATTACGGTTTCAACCATGTTTGAACACATGGGCGAGGAGCCCGAGCTTGTGCCGTCTGGAACCATATTTACGTTAGGCTGCACAATGCGTTGCAAGCACTGTCAGAACTGGACGATTTCGCAGTGGTTTGAACAGGGCGAGATTTACACGCCAGAACGATTGGCGAAAGCAGTTGAGCACCTGCGCAAGGGTGGTTGCCGAAACGCCAACTTGGTGGGTGGCGAACCCACACCTTGGCTTGAGCAGTGGCTGGAAACATTTAGGCATGTGAACGTGAATGTACCTGTGGTTTGGAACTCTAATTCTTACTATAGCGAGGAAACAGCGCGGTTGTTGGCTGGTTTTGTGGATGTTTACCTCCTAGACTTCAAATATGGCAACAATGAATGCGCCACAAGGATTTCAGAAGCGCCTAAATATTGGGAAGTCTGCACACGCAACCACCTATACGGCAGAAAGTACGGTGAACTCCTAATCCGAGTTTTAGTCTTACCTGAGCATCTGGAATGCTGCACAAGGGTTACATTGAACTGGATTGCTCAGCAATTGGGAACGTGGGTGCGCACAAACGTGATGTTTCAGTACCGACCAGAATGGCGAGCCCAAGAAATCCCAGAGTTAAGAAGCAGACTAACAAGAAACGAAATGGAAAGAGCCATTAAACTAGCCAAAGAAGCTGGATTAACAAATTTTATAACGTGATTGGTCAAGAAACACTCTTAGCTCAAAAGGCAACTAAGGACTGGTTCAGGCTTGCGCTTTAACTTTGCTTGTTATTTGCTCTATTCTTTTCAGGCTCTCAACTATGTTGTGGGCTTCCTTGAGCACTATTTCTTGATCCTCTATGTTTAAGCCCTTGAGCATTTGGTCTACATCTTTATGTATCTGTTTTGCTACATCGACACTGTTCATGGTAACCACTCTAAAATGATACTTGGCGTGCCTACTTTTATAGTTTTAAAGTTTTTTCTCTTGTTGACTTTGTTTATGGATTTCTCGAAGCGTGGGTTAAAGTCGTTAGTGTTCCAAGAGGCAAGATAATTTGCGTTCAGCAAAGTTGCTCCAGCGTAGTGCAATAAGTCGCCTATGTTTAACGGAGTTTCTTTTAGATACTCCTTGACAAGCATAAGGAGGGTTCTTGACTGGGTATTTAGGAGCTTAATTCCATAAGTATCGATTGCCTCGGTTATTCTGAGTGCATCAGCTACTCTTAATGGTCTCTTGGCTACACCTATGGCTAAGTCCATTTCTACAGCTTGCTTGCATGATATCGGTTCAAAGCCGAGACGTTTTATTTTGTCTAAGAACTCCTTCGTTTGGTCATGGAATAAATCAAATGAGTTAGCTAAGGCTATTAGTGCAGAGAGCTCCAAATAAACTCGGACCATAAATTATGCGCATCCATAATGATGTTATGCGGGAGTTGCTCTTCCATCTCTACGGTAGTTGCTTTTATGCTTTAATGATTTTTCACGGAAATAGACAACCTATATGCTCGAGTTGCGGGGAGCAGACAAGAAACCGCAAAGAAATGAGTAGGTCGATATTTTCAATGGTGCGCATAAACGTGATGTTTCAGTACCGACCAGAATGGCGAGCCCACGAAATCCCAGAGTTAAAGCGAAGACTAACAAGAAACGAAATGGAAAAAGCCGTGCAACTAGCCAAAGAAGCGGGACTAACAAACTTTATCACATGATTATCCAAAGCGACTATCAAGCCTCCGTTTTTGTTGGTTATTTCTATTTTTAGGTGCTGGTTGAGGAAGGGTTTAATCATGTTGTGGAGTTTGCTGGGTATGGGCACGTAGATGCGTTCGTGCTCATAGACGTATTTTCCGGTAGCGTTTCTTTACAAGCCTGCGATAGAGCTTTACAGTAGCATCTTCACATGTTTATGGGGCTCTTTTTTCGATTTGCTTGGCTACGTGTTTCATATTGTTCAGTAGGATGATGCTTGGGTTGTCCTCGAAGTCTATAGCGTCGTGAAGAAGCTCCGCCAATTCTTCATTCATTTTTTCCAGACTTTTTTCAGCAATGATTTTAGCAGCGAAGTCTGCAAGCTGTTTAGGTTGGGCTCTTCCTTCCCGCACTTCCCTAAGAATATCTAAGAAGCTCGTCACTACATGGCGTTCCGTGCTCACAACTGGCAACACCGTGACCGCACAGCTATTTCTTTCTAGAATATGTAAAACGCGCTTCAGATTTTCTTCGGGAACCTCCACTAGGCTGCTTGCTTCAACTTTTTTGAATTGCGAGAGGAACTTACTTACATTCACTTTTCTCCATTTTTCTTTTGGATACCGAACTGCTAAGATGGGCAATCTACATCTACCAATACTAATATAATAGCAAGATATCTTATAAAGATTACTAATGAGGTAGTAATAATAGAAAAGCATGAAATACTAAATAACAATTAATCAAAGAAAATGCCAATCATAACAATTGAGGTTAACCTGAAGAAAAGAGAATACTACGTGATAAAAGTTAGACCCGTGGCTCAACCCTACCTCTTCGATCGCCTAAGCATAATCATCGAAATTCGCGAATTAGAAACCAAAACGTGCAAACAAGTCTGGCATCTACAAATGACTCACGAAGGCAACATAATCCACCGCCACAAAAAGTATCCTGCCAAGTAACCTGTGATGTTTATTCTCAGTCCTTTTTGAATAATACCGTATTTTTCCAGAACAAGTAGAATCTGTTGTCTAGAAGAATTTTCCTTAAAGCACCTAGACAAGGCTATATCAATCTGTCTGTCTCTCTCAGCGCCTATTTGGCTCCAAATAGACGGGTTCTAGACCCCCCTCTACCCGTCTCAACTTCTCTCAACAATCATATTTGGAGCCTATTAGGATCCAAATAGAGGGGTCTAGACCCCCCTCTAGGCGTCTCTCTGTCTCATTCAGTATCACTTCCTATTTGGAGCCTAATAGAGGGCGGTCTAGCCCAGTGCGCACACACAAACACAAAAAATGTTTTTACACTAAACAGATTAACCATATTTTTGGTTGCAATGAGGGAAAACAATTCAGGCTAGACGCTGATTAAAAAGATGATTGAAGACTCGGGTGCCCAAGCAACCACACCCTATGCCATTTCATTTAAACATAAATAAGAGAACAAAAAGAATTCTAAATAACACTTGGCTCAACAGAGAGGCGCATCCAACACATGTTTATTGTATTCATAATCGGAACCGCTGGTTCAGGAAAATCCCTCTTGACCGCTTCATTCTCTGACTGGCTGAAGCTCTCTAAACAAAACGTTATCGCTGTGAATCTTGACCCAGGCGTTTTGACCTTGCCATACACACCCGACATAGACATCCGAGACTACATCAAAATCGAACAATTAATGGAACACTACGAGCTGGGACCAAACGGCGCCCTAATAATGGCTGCAGACCTCATCGCCGAAGAAACCGAACGCTTAGGTGAAGAAATAGCCACTTTCAACCCAGACATCGCCTTAATAGACACGCCTGGACAGATGGAACTTTTTGCTTTCCGTGCCAGCGGACCCTACATAGCAAACGAGCTTACTAAGGAGCCGAAAGTTCTCATATACCTCTTTGATTCAGTCTTCTCCTCAAACCCTCTCAACTACGTATCTAACGTTTTTCTCTCAGCCGCAGTTTACAACCGCTTCTTCACCCCACAAGTCCACGTGTTGTCAAAAAGCGACTTGCTCCCACCTGAAGACATGAACCGCATAATCGATTGGTCAGCCAACCCCACAACGCTGGAAGCAGCCATAGAAGAAAAACTAACAGGGACAGGACGACTCCTCAGCCGAGACGTGATTCACGCAGTTTATCGCCTAGGCTTAAAATTTCTATTAATTCCTGTCTCTGCCAAAACCAACGAAGGATTCGTCAACTTGAATGCAACATTGGAGCGCATATTGGCAGGCGGAGAAAAATTCACTCCTTAACCCATTCAAGCACCGTTGTTCTCGATTAGGGTCCAAGCGGCAGCCAACGCACCATATTCCGCTTTACTCCAAGTGTAAGCGCTCCCGATAACAACAGCGTCTTTTTCCCTCAGCTTCAAAAGCGTCTTGATTTGACGATGGGCTATTGGAAAATCTTGGCTGACATCCTCGCTTATATTTGGCATAACCAATTTTTTGCCCTTAAAAACCAGGGTTGTTGCGCCCTTTGCTCCGGCGATGACAGCTGCGTCGCGTTGCTCAATGCCTTTTCGGACTCTGTTTCCGCCGCCTCTTATCTGAACCGCAACGTTACAATCAGCTAACGCTAACTCGTTTCTCTCTAAATTAGTTTTCTGCGGCAAAATTAACTCAAACTCGTTCCAAATTTTCTTTCCCTTCTCCGTGAGTGAGCACCCTTTCTTAGAAACAGAGATTAAGTGAGCGGTCTTTAATCGTTCAATCAATGTGCGAGTTGCACCCTCGCCTATTTTTAATTCTTCTGCAAGCTTGCCTCTGCCAACTTGACCAGTTTTAGCTACGAGTTCCAAACCTTTTATCAAATGATAAACTGAGAAAGAGGGGTAAGGACCAGGCGCCTTTTCCTCCAACAGACTTTCTAAAAGCTTTTTCAATGCGGCTCTCACATGCACCTTAAAAGTGATTTCACTTAAAGCGTTTATTTTGTTTTTGAAGGCTTGGTTTTTCCGCCTTTCATCTGGGCCAGTTCAGTTATCTGTATGAGCGCCTTGCTGACTCTGTTCTTGGCTGTGGTGGAGTTTTCCGCCGTGGTTGACAAATGGAGTTCTAAATGTGGTTTGCCTTCGCCGGTGCGGCTGGGATGCGACTTAACATAAACGTAAGGATTGTCGTGTATGACTCGGTCAATCAGAGGCGCCATGTCTGACTCCATGATTTCGTCAACATCAATGCTGGTTTCATAGAAAGTAACATTGCCCGCAGCCCGTTTAATTAAAGGCGCAACTGATTTGTCGAATATGGCCTCCATTTCAGAGGGGACGCCAGGCAACGCAATAATGGTCACACCATTACTTTTTGTTATTACTCCGGGTGCAGTTCCAACTGGATTCGGCAACGGATTGGACTCAGCTGGTAGTTTGGCCATCTTGACGCGCGGTGGAGTTAACTCTATCTTTTCTATTCTGCCCTCCTCGACGTATCTGCGGTACTTTTCTTCCACCATTTTCAGCGCTTGCGGATTAACCTCGAGCGGACGACTTAACGCTTTGGCGATGCCTTCAAGTGTCTTGTCGTCGAATGTTGGACCTAATCCGCCTGTTGTTATGATGAATTGAGGCTTGTGTCGAACAGCTTCTCTTATGGCGGCTGAGATTTCCTTAACGCTGTCGCCTATGACCGTTATACGGTTGACGCTTAAGCCAAGGGTTGTGATTCTCTTGGCGAGCCATTGGGCATTGGTGTTCACAACTTTGCCTATAAGGAGTTCATTTCCGACGCAGATGATTTCCATTTGCTGAGCCATTTCAGGTCACGTCTGCAAGAAAACTATGCATCTATTCTGCAGCAGGGATAATAACTGCTTTGCTATTTTATCCTCGATGAATCACAGGCTAGGCTTACGTATTTTAGTGAATCTTATTGAAAAGATAATTTGAGCTCTAGAACTCTAGAGCTATTCACGAGTTATGATGATTATTTTGGCTTTAATTAAAACAGCCACGATGACGACAACAATGATTGGAATTAAGATTAAGAGTATTGTTGTCCAAGGCAAACCTGCTTCAGCACCCGATGTGGGATTCACGATTATTTCTGTTTGCTGCTCTCCACTGACGTATCCGCTTTTTGTTGCAGATGCGGTGATGGTGGCATTAACTTGTGTTGTTGTTGTGGGTGCAGTGAAAACTAATGTGAAGTTGCCCTCTGAATCTGTGTTTCCAGTAGTGGCTGAAAAGTTTCCGAGGTTCGACGACACTGTGACGTTGGCTCCTTCCACAGGACTTGCGTCTTCTGTCACATGAACAGTTATAACTGATGTAGCTTCTGACTCAATTGTGGCTGGACTAGCAGTTATTTGAACAACAAGCACTCGGGGGTTCACCGTTATGTTTGTTTGACCTTGACTTTTAAAGTAACCGCTCGTTATGGCTATTGCCGTAATGGAGACGTTAATTTGTGTCAATGTCTGTGGGGCTGTGAAATTGAACCCTAAGTCACCGTTCAAATCAGTGTATCCAGTTTCCGCTGAAAAGCTTCCGAGGTTTGACGATATTCTAACTGTTGCATCTGAGATTGGATTTGCGTTGTGTGTTACATGAACGGTCACATACGAGGTGGCTTCAGACTTTATTGTATTAGGATCGGCGACAACTTCTACAGTGAGCAGCGGTAGAACTAGCACATACTTGTAGTCTGAACCGTCTGCATAGCCGCTCTTTGAAGCCGTTGCCATCATTCTAACATTGGTTTGTTCAGTTATTTTTGGTGCTGTAAGCGTTGTAGTGAAGTAACCAGTTGAGTTTGTTGAGCCGTATGAAATTGCCAAACTTCCGTGTGCAATTGAAACTAACCTAATACTGGCGTTTGCTACTGGCGAAGTTCCAACACTCGCACGGACAGTGGCTGAAAATTGTCCTTCAGAGGCAACTGTAGAACGGTCAAGAGTGAGAGAGACATCTACTGGGGTGAGTGCTTGAACGGTTATGACTGCACTGGCCCCCGCCACATTGGTGCTTGGGACATCGAAATCGTCTCTCACCGTGACTCTTGCGGTATAAGTTTCAGCTAAAGAATATTTGTGCATAAAAATCGACAGAGTCGTCCAACCGCTGTTTATTCCATCTCCAAAATCGTAAAAGTACTGATCAACCTGTCTATCGTCGCTTGAGTTGGTGGCAACAAACGTAACAACTTGATTTGGCGGGACCAGAGTCTTGTCAGTCAAAAGCCTAGCCGTTGGGCGTTGATTGATATGGCTGATTGGTTTAGTCAAAAAGAATATGAAGTCTATACTTTTCCCATTGCCGCCCACAGGATTGCCCGTTCCAGCTGGGTTCAGCGATGCATGGTAGGGTCCGCTTTCGTCGCCCCAATAGTTGTATTCGGCATCTACGGTAACAATGTCATTAGATGCTACATTCATACCTAAGTCGTTACCATAAATGTCGTTCCAGTGGGCTGTATGACTAGCGTTTTTGTAATATATTCCAACGGTGTTGTATGAAATGGAATTGTTGGTGATTTGTGTGCTTGTTCTTCCTGAAACGTAAAATCCTTTACTGTTTGCTGAAAGGGTGTTGTAGCGAATAACAATGTTGCTGTAATCATTCGTGTCAATGTATATTCCGCTTTGTGTATTAGACTGCACTTTGTTTTGGTTTATGTTTGCAGTTATGGCTGAGTTTCCTGTTAAGAGTATGCCGTCTTTATTCGCCTTTAAAATGTTATTTTGTATAGTAACTTGACTTGCACCCTTTACGTAGATTCCACTCTCCAAATTATCGCTTATTTCATTGTTTTGGGCGTCTACAACACTGTTATCTATCCAAATTCCATTTTGAGAGTTTTCGCTTACTTGACTGTCTTGGACTGTCACTGTGCCATTCAATATTGAGACGCCGTTTTTAGAACATGTGCTTATCTCACTGTTTTTAATTTCTACAGTGCTGTTTTCTATAGTTGTTCCATTTGTCGCGTATTTTATGACACAGTAAGTCAAAGTGGATGATGCTGTTCCATTGAATTTAATTGTGCCCCAGTCTCCTGCTTTGGATTGGTTTTTATTTGAGGTGAACGTTATATAATTGTTCTGTGTTCCAACTGCATAGAGGATTCCCTCAACAAAAATTGAGAATAAACCTCCAAACTTCACCTCAACCCCTGGCTCAATGGTTAACATGACGTTTTGGCGAATGGTTATATTTTTGGATACCACAAATGGGCTGTCTACTAGAGTCCAAACGGTGTCTTGTGTTATCGGGCCCTCTACATACGTCGCATTAACAGAGTAAAAGACTTTTTTGTTTGCAAACGCAAACGTTCCAGCGATTATCACTAGTAAAAGGGAGAGCAGTTTCAACTGTTTTTTCATTCATTCACGCAACTTGATTCAACTTAGACTGCTACATGGAATGTGCTTAAGCATTATGAATTCAGAATATGCTTTGACAATTAATTAGTCAGAATATTATTCAGAAGCGTGTTACCTACTTTAACGTTAAACGCCACGCTTGGCGCTTAAGCTATTTTTTCTTGTTGCTGAGCCACCACTTCAGGTATTCTCGGCGTTGTTTTTGCTTTTGTTCCTCTTCTGTCTCCGTTGAGGGTCGCAATTGTTCTCTTAGTTCTATGAGTTCTTGATGTGTTAGTGATAGACCGCAGCTTTTGCAGGCGTAGCGTTTAGTAGCTGGCGTGTATTGCATTTCGCCTCCGCATTCTGGACAGTAGGGCATGTTATTTTTCGCCTTGTTTTGTTCTCGTGATATGAAGTTTGAACCGTGAACAAATACCTTTTGGTGGTTTCAATGGCGTTAGGGTAGAGGAGAACAGGGGAAAGACTGTGACTAAATGTGCGTTCCTTTTGATTTTATAGCCTTCCTATAATGAACGCTTCAACTATTGCACCAATAAATAGTAGCAATGCAACAGTTGTGAGTGTTTTCCAAGTGTGGGTGGCAAGTCTTTTTTTAAGTT
>Ga0315312_1000852_pt1 | contig 28937 bp, 27 predicted proteins | sample TDP7_MG_FD_203629 | JGI IMG/M metagenome (GOLD analysis project Ga0315312, IMG submission 203629) | Freshwater sediment microbial communities from Lake Towuti, South Sulawesi, Indonesia - TDP7 | ecosystem: Environmental > Aquatic > Freshwater > Lake > Sediment | place: Indonesia: South Sulawesi... | reverse complement strand
TCGCGGTACTCGTGCACATCGGAGCCGCAGATTCCACACCACCGTACTCTGATCTTCACCTGATCCTCGGTCACCCGTGGTTCCGCAAGGTCTGTGATCCGAATATCTTCCCTTCCATACCAAACCGCTGCTCTCATGATCTCTCTCCTCCTTCCCCTTCACCCCATTCATCCAGAGGATGGATAAAATGGGAACAATGGCTCTGGTTGCCAGCGGCCTAATACTCCAGCACTTTTTTCGCGGCCTTGATTACATCCTCTGCCTGCGGGAGGTAAAAGCGTTCCAGATTGAAAGGTACAGGAGTGAAAGGTGCGCCAACTCGCAAAATGGGCGCATCCAAGCAGTCGATCATTTCTTCCGCCACCATGGCTGAAATTTCGGCTCCGATCCCGAATGCTTTCACCGCTTCATGGGCAATCAACAGTCTGCAAGTTTTTTCTACCGATTGAAAGATGGTCTCTTTGTCCAGGGGAGTAATCGTCCGCAAATCGATGACCTCCGCCTCAATCCCTTCCTTGGTTAGAATTTGGGCCGCCTCCAAGGAATGATGAACCATGCGCGAAGTGGCGACGATGGTCACATCCCGACCGGGCCTCTTGACATCCGCTTGGCCGATGGGCACGAGGTATTCTCCTTCAGGGATCTCTCCCTTCAAGCCATACAGGGCTTTATTCTCGACGAATAGAACTGGATTATCGTCCCGAATGGCTGACTTGAGCAAACCCTTTACATCGTATGGAGTTGCCGGCATCACGACTTTTAACCCGGGCACGTGGGCAAACCAGGCTTCTAAACACTGGGAATGCTGCGGGCCAGCATTGAGACCCCCTCCACAGGGGGTGCGGATTACGACGGGCAATTTATGTTGGCCGCCAAACATATACCTGGCCTTAGCCAGCTGGTTGACTACCTGATCCATGCAAACCGTCAAAAAATCCATAAACATGATCTCGGCTACCGGCCTCAATCCCTGAGTGGCTGCCCCGATAGCCAGACCCACAATGGCCGATTCGCTGATGGGAGTGTCCTTAACCCTTTTAGGGCCGAATTCATCCAGCAGCCCCCGGGTGGCGCTGAAGGAACCTCCAGGTTGTCCGACATCTTCGCCGATCACAAAGACCGACTCGTCGCGGGCCATCTCCTCCCGTAAGGCGTCGGTTATTGACCGGATATATCTCACCTCTTTCATATCGAACCTTCTCTCACTGGAGTGCTATCTAACCATTGGCTTGCCAATTTTGAATGAGGATTGAAAATTCCTTTTCCTTCCCCAATCCGTATTTATGCATAGACATCTTCCAGGAGCCCCTCAACCCCTGGAACTGGGCTCTTTTCGGCAAACGCTAAGGCTTCATCGATCTCGGATTTTATTTTGGCCTCGATTTCCTCTACCCCTTCTGGTTTCAAAACCTGCATCTCAAATAACAAATTCTGGAACTTTAGGATGGGGTCGAATTTCCGAACTTCCTCGATCTCTTCGGGAGCTCTATATTTTTGGGCATCTCCAGCAAAGTGGCCAAACCAGCGATGGGTCTTGCATTCCAGAAGTGTCGGTCCTTCGCCTTTTCGCGCTCGGGCAACTGCTTTTTCTGCCGCTTCCCGAACTTTGAGCACCTCATCGCCATCCACAGTGACCCCCGGAATCCCATAAGCCTCTGCCCTGACGCTGAGATTTTCAAGCTTTGTGTGAACCTTTTGAGGTGTGAACTCTGCCCAGCGGTTGTTCTCACAGCAAAAAACCATCGGCAGATTCCAGAGGGCGGCTAGGTTCAGGGATTCATGAAAAGTGCCCTCATTAGTAGCCCCATCGCCAAAAAAACATACTGTGGTTCGGTCATTTCCCCTGTACATGGAGGCGAAGGCTGTTCCGAGAGAAATCGGAATTCCTCCCCCTACTACCCCATTCGAGCCAATGACACCCATCTCCTTGCAGGCGATGTGCATCGACCCTGCTTTTCCCTTACAGAAGCCATCTACCCGCCCATATATTTCAGCCATAAAACGTTTCAAATCTACCCCTTTAGCCAGGGCTTGACCGTGTCCCCTGTGCGTATTGGAGATGTAATCGTCCTTTCGCAAGACGGAGCAGACCCCGACTGGCACGGCTTCTTGGCCGATGCTCACATGGATAAATCCAGGGATTTTCCCTTGGGCGAATATATCCATGATCCTCTCTTCTACCCGACGGATCTTGACCATTAGGTAGAACATCCCCAGCAACTGGTCCTTGTTTAACATTTTGGGGCTCCTCATATTATGGGTGGGCGATCATTCAACTTATACTTTTCGAACAAAGCCTAATTTTAAGTCTGGCTAGCAGGCAACTTTTTAGCGCCTGGTTATGCCCAGGGCTCTCGAGATGAAATCAAGCAAACTGGTTTTAATTTTATCCTCTGAAAACTTTTTCCTAAAATTCCACCGTCTTAAAGGAATGAAGGCCAGAAGAAAAACAATGAGGTCCGCATCCAGGCGGTTTGGTTTCCCCCGCATCAGCCCCTGTTTTTTTACCGCTTCGATGATTTTATCCATCAGGGAGACAAAATCGCTTTCTCTCTTAAGGATATTATGCATGGATTCACGATCGAGGGAGGCCGTTTCCTGGTACATCAGCAGGATCAAGTCCTGGTATTCCCAAGCGATATCGACCATTTTTCGCAAAGCCTCATTCAGCTGCTCCAATGGATCCCCTTTGTTCTTCCTTACGGTCTCCAGCAGGGATTCAGTGAGCATCATGGTCAATTTGTTATAAATGAGATAAAGGATGTCTTCTTTCTTTTTGATGTAATTATAAAGGGTTCCAGGACCTAGGCCGGAGACTTTACAGATGTCCCGAATGGTAGTCATGTGATACCCTTTTTGGGTAAATATTCTACTGCCGGCCTGAATAATTTCTTCTCTTCTTTGCTTAACCAGGGAATCATCTTTAACTTTTGTTTCTATTGAGCGTTCTTCTATTTTTATCTTCATGGATTTAATTTAGATCCCCCTCTTTAATCCTAAATCCTTCGTCACGGGGATAAAATCTATCCCGCTATGAATCGCCTTTTGCTCCTCTTACAATCTTATTTTCCCCCTAAATTTAGCAATTTATTTAAACCACAGAGAACACACCGCAGCGTAGCCGCAACCAAAACCACCCCCTCCCTACCCTCCCCCCTCGAGGGGGAGGGTAAGGGTGGGGGGGCAGAGGTGGATTTAAATAGGTCGAGGGCGGCCGGCGAAGATTGCTTTCAAGTCAAAGATTTTCCTTTGGTTGCGGCTGTGCTGCGCTGTGGTAAACCGATTATCTAAGGTTCCTAAAAATTATTTTAAATGAATGAGCGATCAGTCCTCATTACATGATCGGCGGTTTCTTGTCAAGAAAAAAGTAGTCTTTTGTGTTAGCAAAATAAAGATGGCCCGTCTAACTGCCGACTTAAGATGTCCCCTATGAAAGGCGAAAAGAGAAAAAGTTGAGTCAGAGGCAGTTACAGAGGTTTCACTTCTTTTTTCTTGGCAAGATCGCCCCGTGGGTGTATGATTAGAAAAATTTTTGGCTCTCAGCCCCCTTTCAGCAATTCCAAGATTACAATAACAGGAAAGTTAAACTGAAAAGGGTTTTCCTTTTCTGCAAAAAGGGAGGTTGACTGGCATATGAAGATCTACAGTCCAAAAGACTCGAGAAACGAACCTCGGAGGGGATACACCCTCGCCATTTTAGCTGAGGTCCCCCTCCATAAAGAAGTCTCCAGTATAGGTTTCTTTCGGCCCAATATTCCGCCACAGGGAAAATTGAGAAGCCATTTCCATGAAGATGCCATGGAGTTTATGGTTTTTTCGCACAATTCTGAAATAAGAATCGGGGATGGAATATATCCCATTTCCCCAGGTGAGATTGTCTTGATATTCCCCGGTGAGCCTCATGAAATTATAGCTGGCCCCGGAGGATCTTCCCCGCTGGTAATTAAACTGCCCAATAAGCCGGAAGATATCAAGTTCTTGGAGGAAGGATGTTCTGTTGATGAGTAGAAAAAAAGACTAACTTTTCGGGAAGGAAAGAAATTGGCAATTAGGATTGATTTAGGAGGCTCTATTTATGTTTGACCCGCAATTGCTGGAGAAGTTTAGAATTGAAAAGGCCGAGTGGGAAAAATTTTTAAAAAAAGATATAGAATGCTTCGGTGAGCGTCGCCAAGAATTTTCTTCCAGTTCCGGAATCCCTTCCAAAAGTCTTTACACTCCCCTGGACCTCGAGGACGAAAAAATTGATTACCTCCGAGATATTGGATTCCCCGGACAGTATCCTTTTACTCGCGGAATTTATCCGAATATGTACCGCCGGGAACCATTCACATTCCGAATCTATACTGGGTATGGAACTGCCCGGGAAACCAATCACCGATTGAAGCTTCTATTGAAATTAGGGGTCAATGATCTTCAATTAGCCGCGGACCTTCCCACTCAAGTGGGCTATGATTCAGACCACATTATGTCTCGAGGAGAAGTGGGCAAAGTGGGCGTGGCTATTGACTCATTGAGGGACATGGAGATGATTTTCGAGGGAATCCCCTTGAACTCCTTTAAACGGGTAAGTACCCTCTTCAACTCTCTCGGACCAATTGCCCTCTGCCTCTTCATGGCTACCGGAGAAAAACAGGGATTGGCTATAGAGGATTATGTGGTCGATTTGCAAAACGATGTCATCAAAGAGTATGTCTGCCGGGGGACCTACATATTCCCCATGGACGCAGGTGTCAGGCTTTGTACCGATGTGGTTCGTTTCTGCGCAGAGAACGCCCCTCACTGGTACCCGATGACCATTTGCTCGAATCATCTGAATGCCGCGGGAGCTGGTTCCACGGCAGCTACCGCTTTTGCCATCGCCAACGGGATGGTATATATACGGGATATTTTAAAGAAAGGAATGCCCATCGATCGATTTGCTCCGCTTCTCTGTATGTTCCTGGACGAACGGGAGGATTTTTTTATTACCATCGCCAATTTGCGAGCGACCCGTCGGCTTTGGGCCAGAATCCTGAAGGAACGGTTTGGAGCAAAGGAGCCGAACTCCATGGCCCTCAAGATTACTTCTTACAGCCATGGGGGGGAAACTCTCCGTGAAGTTTTGAATAATTCTGTCCGTATCGCCTACGCCGCCCTTGGATATGTTCTCGGAGGTGTGCAATTCCTCTATAATGCTTCCTTTGATGAGGCGGTCTCCTTAGCCTCTGAAGAAGCTGTTAAAGTAGCAGTCCGAACGCAACAGATCTTAGCTCATGAATTGGGGATTACGAATACGGTAGATCCTTTGGGTGGATCTTATTACATCGAGACATTAACCAACCAAATTGAGCGGCGCATGAGGCAGATTATGGAAAAGGTGGAGTCTTTAGGCGGTGCCCTGGAAGCCATCCGGAAAGGGTATTACCAGAGCGTGATTGCCGAGGGGGCAAGTCTGCGTCAGAAGCGGTTTGAGGAAAGAGACATGGTTTCTGTTGGAGTGAATGTTTACCGCACGGAAGAGGAAGATCCGGAACCGCTCTTTCGGATGAATCAACAGTCCGAGGAAGAGCAGATCAGGAATTTGCAAGCCTTGCGCCGTGAGAGAAACTCCCGAGAAGTCCAGTCGGCCCTCGCGGCTGTAAAGCGCGTGGCCAGAAGCGAAGACAATCTGGTCCCAGCCATTTTTTCTGCCATTAAGGCTTATGCTACAGTAGGCGAGATCAGCGATGTCTTGAGGGAGGTCTTCGGCGAATATAAAGAGGCCGTATCATACCTGTGATGGAGATCCATGGAAGAAAAAATTCGCATTCTCATATCCAAGGTAGGGCTGGACGGACATGATGTGGGCGCGAAACTTGTAGCCAAGGCCCTGCGCGATGCTGGAATGGAGGTTGTTTATGCCGGCCTACGCCGTACTCCCGAAGAAGTGGTGAACATAGCTATCCAGGAAGATGTGGATGCCATCGGCATCAGCATTCTTTCTGGTGCCCATATGACCTTTTTGCCCCTTATTTTAAAACTCCTGGCGGAGAGAAATGCCTCCGACATCATGCTCTTTGGAGGAGGCGTGATTCCAGTAAGGGATATCAAAGAATTGAAGCACCTTGGGGTAAGAGAGCTATTTACGGCTGGGACAACTACCTCCCAAATCGTCGAGTTCGTTAAAAAGGAGATCGGAAAAAGGAGAAGGGGAAAAGGATAAGAGATCGCGCCACGCTCACCGGAGAATTTTCCCTGTATCGCTTTAAATAATCAATCGATTTGAACCCAAGGCCTTTCCCCTGCCCCACGTCCATAGATGAAAATCGTCCTCCGCCCATGAGCCGGGACCATCACAGCTCTTCCGGTAAAGGTCGAGGCACTTTGGCAAGCCAGCCAGACGGCTGCCTCGGCCACGTCTTCTGGCTTGACCCAACGATCAGGATTTTGTTCTGGGAAAAGTTTTCTGGCTGATTCTGTGTCCGTAAGACCTACCGGACAGAGGGCATTGATGGCAATATTGTATTCTTTTACTTCCTCAGCCAGCCCGAAAGTCAGCCTTTCCACTCCCGCCTTGGATACCCCGTAGGCGATTCGCCCTTTCCCCGAACGAACCGCCGCTATGGAGGAAATATTGATGATGCTGCCCGCCTTCTGTTCGATCATCTTTGGCAATACGGCTTTCATGCAGAGAAAAACTCCTCGGAGATTGATGGCTATCGTCTCATCCCAGCTCTCGATTGGGTAATCGACCAGGGGAGAATGGTAATTCGGAAAAACCGCGGCATTGTTGACCAAAATATCCACCCGCCCAAAGGCTCCCAGGGCTTTCGTCACGATGCCGCGGACATCCTCCTCCCGGCTCACATCTGCTCTCACGGCAATGGCTTGAGCACCTGAGGAGCGAATTTCTTGGGCAAAGGAGAAGAGGGAACGGGCTTCATTTCCTTCTGATTTACCACGAGACGAAATAAGTACTCCCGCTCCTTCTCGAGCCAAGGCTGTTGTAATGGCCCGGCCGATTCCTCTGCTGGCACCAGTGATAATGGCATATTTACCCTCCAGATGCCGATTTTTCATCTTTTACATTCCCTACCTTTTACTCGCTCTCGACTATAACCTTCTTTTTCCGGTTCCGGAGGAAATTCAGAGAGCTGTGCCAGATCTTGGGATGGCTCAAAATCCCGACGGTCATGACCAGGATGCCCAAAAGGTCTGTTCTTGTTCCGGGAGTGATCAGGCCGATAAAGGCTCCGAAGAAAAGAATTCTCTGAAAAATATTCCACCGAATATTTCCAATGTAGGAGGTGCCGATGATGGCCATGCTGACAGCGGCAACCCCGATGGTTGCCGTTATTGCCGCCTGGACTATTTCCATCAAAGGGCCTCTTAACATCAGCACGGGATGGTAAACGAAAAGGAAGGGGACGATATAAGCAGAGATCCCCAACCGGGTTGCCGTCCATCCAGTCTGCATAACCGAAGTTCCCGAAAAGCCGCAGGCTGTGTAAACAGCCCCACAAACCGGTGGGGTGATGGCCGAGATACAGGCAAAGTAAAAAACAAAGAGGTGAGCGGCCAGGGGATTGGCCCCCAGTCTAAGTAAGGCCGGGACGCCAACCGCCGCAGCAATAATATAAGCTGCGGTGGTTGGTACTCCCATGCCCAGGAACATGCAGATTACAGCTGTAAACAAGAGGGTCAGGAAGAGGTTCCCGTGAGCCAAAGCCACCACCCCAGAGCTGAACTTTACTCCCAGCCCGGTCATCGACACCACCCCGACGATGATCCCGGCGGTGGCGCAGACGGCAGCGATGCTGACCGAGCTCATCGCCCCCTCTCTCAGGGCCTGGATGAGACGATAAAGCCCCATCCGGGTGTTCTTTCGAAACCAGGAAACAATGAAGACCGCGATGATGGAGTAAAACCCTGCTCGCTGTACGGAGGTCCCGGCAATGACTAATTGATAAAGGAGGATGATGACAGGAATGAGCAGATGCCCCCCTTGTTTCAGAGCCCACCAAACCCGGGGTGTACCTGAACCGGGCACGCCGCGCAATCCCTGCTTCACAGCTTCTAAATCAACCATACAGTACAGCCCGACGTAGTATAAAATGGCCGGAAGAGCTGCGGCGACGATGACATCTCCATACGATATGCTCAAAAGCTCAGCCATGATGAAAGCCCCGGCGCCCATGACTGGGGGCATGATCTGACCGCCAGTCGAGGCCGTGGCTTCCACGGCCGCCGCAAAGTGCGGCCTGAAACCAGTCTTGGTCATTAAAGGTATTGTGATCCCTCCATCCACAGCTACATTGGCCACCGAGCTTCCGCTGATCGTGCCGAAGAGAGAGCTGGAGAAGACTGAGACCTTGGCCGGCCCCCCGCGTAAACTTCCGGCCACGGCGTTGGCCAGGTTGACGAAAAAATCCCCGGCCCCGGAGACCTGAAGAAAGGCACTAAAAAGCATGAAAAGGAAAATGATCTGCACCATGACGCTCATAATCGTGCCAAAGATAGCCATATTGCCAATCATGAAACCGATCACATTTCCCGGCTTCAAGCCCGTATGCCCGAAGAGCGAGGGGGGGAGGTATTTCCCGAACATGGCATACGCCAGGAAGCCCAGAGCGACCAGAGGCATAGCCATACCGAATGAGCGCCGGGTGAGCTCCAGGAGGGCCACAATCAATAAGCTGCCGAAGACAATATCCAGGGGGAGCACGGTTGACCCGTAGGTCCATTGCAGGCGGTCAAACTCAACGAGAACGTAGAGACAAGGACCAACGCCCAAGATCAGGAAGACCAGGTCCAGGGTGGTAGTCTTTCCCCGGGTCTTGGAACTGGAGGGAATAGTGAGGAATCCCAGAATCATGACCAGGATCAGCACTACCGCTTCAAATATCCAGAGATCGATCACCCAGAACTGGAGGGCGGCGATTTCGAAAAGAGAAAAGGCCAGGGCGACGAGGGTGATGAACGTTGCCATAATGCCCTTGAAAAGTCTCTTCTGCTGGACTTCAAATTCCATCCCGACAATTTCCCGTTCAGCCATTCTTACGCTCCCGTTTACCGTTCCGATCTGGATAACTTTAGCGAGTATGCGTCAGCCCAGCTTTTGCTCTTTCCACTTGGCGTTTTCCGGCCTGGCCACTTAGCTATTAGGTAATTTCGGCGGTTTGAGCCAACCCCGTTGCTCCGACTGGATGCCCTCTGGATAGCAAACCACCCTTCGGGTTGACCGGAATTTTTCCGCGAATCTCGTGGCTCGGAAACCTTCCGAACTTCACCATGCCCGCACCCAGAATTACTACGCTTCTGAGGTATAAAAGCTTTCTTAAAGCAAGCGGTTCTCTTTTGGGAATCTCCAATGGAGATACCCACTCCTTGGTGAAAAGACCAATCTCTCCCCGAAAAAAGAGGCCGGCTGATCCGCTCAACGACTGACCGGTAAATCCAGCTTTTTTTGCAGGAAATCTACGATATCTTCAGTACTCGTCCCCGGGCCAAATACCCCCTTGACCCCCATTTCCTTCAAAGCAGGGATGTCTTCCTGCGGAATGATCCCACCCATGACCACCGGAGTGTCGGCAATCCCCTTCTCTTCCATCAGTCCAATCACCCGAGAGGCAAACTCCTTATGCGCCCCCGAAAGGATGCTCAAACCAATGATATCCACATCCTCCTGCACCGCCGCCTGAACGATCATCTCCGGTGTCTGCCGGGGCCCTGTATAGATCACCTCCATCCCCGCATCGCGAAGCGCCCGGGCCACCAACTTGGCCCCGGTCTCGTGGCCATCCAGGCCGGGTTTGGCCATCAGCACTCGGACCTTCTTGGCCATAGATCCTCCTAAATGATCGTGGGAGGTTTGTATTCGCCGAAAATCTCCCGCAAAAGACCAAAAATCTCCCCCACGGTCGCATGGGCCTTCACCGCCTCGATCATAGCCGGAACAATGTTTCCATTTCGGCCCGTTGCCTTTGATTCCGCAATCCTCCGGATCTCCGCCAGGCTCTTCTGCGCCCGAGATTGATCCCTTTCCCTCCGCACCTTATCCAACCGCTCGATCTGCCGTCGCTCTGCTTCCGCATCCCCCTCGAAGAGCTTGATGGGCACCTCCTTCTCCAGAACATACTTGTTCACCCCGATGATCGACCTCTGGCCACTCTCTACTTCCTTCTGGTACCGATACATCCCCTCGGCCATCTCTCGGAGGTAAAATCCATTCTCTAAAGCCGCAAGGGCACCCCCTTGCTTCTCAACCTGCTCATAAACCTGCCGCCCTCTCTCCTCCAGCTGATTGGTCAAGCTCTCCACAAAATAAGACCCTCCCAGCGGATCAACGGTCTGCCCAACCAGGGATTCATCATGGAGGATCGTTTTGGTAATCTGGCTCAGGCGGGTAGACTCGAAGGTAGGCAAAGCGAGTGCCTCATCATGGGCAGGGGTGGAAATGTTTTCCACCCCCCCCAGCATGGAGGCCAAAACGTGCATCGTGGTCCGGACAATGTTGTTCAAAGGCTCCTGAGCAGTTAAGCGATGCCCCCCAGTAAAAATCGTCAGCCGGAGTGCCAGAATCTTTGGATCATCGGTATTAAACCTCTCTCGGGCTACCCTGGCCCATAGGCGACGGACCGCTCGAAATTTGGCCACTTCTTCAAAAAAGTCATTGTCTGCAGTCATATGAAGGTTGATCCAGGGTACGAAGTCTTCGGGTGGAATCCCCTTCTTTTGAGCGGCCTCAATATAGGACACTAAGTTGGCTACGCCAAAACCGATCTCCTGACTCGTGGTGCACCCTCCCCAGCGCATGGTGGTGGTGCAATTGTATTGAGGTTCCCAACCAGGGAGATATTTTCGGATGTATTCTACTACATCGGAAGCGAGATCTACGGCCACCCGCGGCGGAAAGATATAGGTACCCCGCCCCGTGTATTCCTTGATGGGATCATTTTGAATCCAGACCCTCATTTTGGCCGGATCCAGTTCAAACCTCTCCCCCAGGGTATGGAACATGGCCAATGCCCACGGACCGATACAGTTGCCCACAGTTCCAGTATGGATACGATCCAAAGGCAAGCCGTTGAAGACCCGCTCCATATCAGGTATGGTGCACAAAGCCACTCCCACTTTTCCCACTTCCCCCCGGGCCATGGGGTGATCTGAGTCATACCCATTCTGCGTCGGAAGATCAAGAGCCAGAATGATGTGGTTTGAACCCGCTGCATAAAGCGCCCGGTACCTTTCATTGGCACTCTCACTCGATCCATAGCCGGAGTAAAAGCTTAAAGGCCATCGGAAGGCCCGGTAGCCCAGAGGGTCGCGCCCCCTGGTGAAAGGGAATTGACCAGGAAAGCCAATATCCTGAACGGGGTCCGTGCCTTCGAGATCCAGCGGGGTGTAGAGACGCTTTACCACAATCTCTCCCCCGCCGGTACAAAACTTTTCTTTTGTCTCTTCTTTCAAGACTCCGCTGTAGCAACGGAACTGCGGCTTGATCTCTCCCGGGGCCAGCCGCTCGCGCAGGGGGCCCTTTTCCCATGCCTTGTAAGCTTCAGCAAACTCAGGCCGAAAACTCTTGGTCGAGGTTTTGCGCGCAGGCTTTGTGAACTTTTTCACCGGCTTCGATTTCATCTTTCGGGCCATTGTTCCTCCCTCTTTTCGCTGCGGCCCTCCGCCCTCTGCTTCCCCTGAGGGGGATGGCTTGCCCTGGGGAGTAATTTTCAATACTCCCCAGGGCAAGGAGGAGGGGAATCGATCTATTTCTTTTTCCAGATCATGCGATCGGGGATCTGAATACCAATCTCCCTATAGTATTTGGCTGCCCCTGGATGAATGGGAGCAACCATGTAAACGATATCTCCCGGCTTTACCCATTTAAATGCTGGAGAGGCTTTCACCACTTCCTCACGGTTTTCCCATGCGACCTTACAAAGCTTGTATACCAGATCCTCCGCAAGACCCGGCCGGGCATTGACCGTCTGCAAGCCCTGGGTGGTGGCGATATCCTCGTCCTGGAAAGCGTATGTCTTCGCCGGGAGCGTGTCGGGCACCTGGTATGGATAGGTAGCATGAACCTTCTTCTGTTCCTCCGGAGTCATAGGAATTAGCCGAACTTTTTGCGCTGCGGCGACGTCCATTAACCCGCCCCAGGGAGCTCCAACCCCATAGACCATGGCATCTACCCGCCGGTCCTTCACCATCTCGACTGCCTCCGCCGGAGTCGAGTATACAAACTTGGGTTTGATGCCCAATACTTTGCATATTTCCTCCTGAATGATGCTTGTTGGAGAAGCCCGGGCCCCCACAGCTACTCTCTTGCCTTCCAGATCCTTCCAAGTCTTAATGGGGGAATCCATGTAGGTAAAGGCCTGATTGAAGCCCTTCGTCGCCGGCATTATCGAGCAGAAATTGGATATTTTTTCTTTCGCAAAATACATCGCATGCATCGCATACCAATCTCCCGAGGTTGAAGCCCCGGCCAGATCCAGCTCCCCTCTGCTCATCGGAAGATAGTTCGCCGTTGTTCCGGCCGTGGCCAGAACGGTGATATCTAAGTCCGGGATGTTTTTTTTCCAGGTCTCAGCCAGGAGCGCACAGAACATGTAGATCCAGGTTCCGGTGGAAGCCCCTCCCATGGAAAGGCGAACCTTTTCCGGAGCCGCAGCCGCTTCAGTCGTCCAGGCTAAGGGCAAAGCGAACGAGAAAGCGACGAGAAGGACGGCGATAAGATAAAAACATTTTTTAAACCTTTTCTTTTCCATTTTATACCCTCCTTGCAATTAAGATCGTCCTCCCACAGACCAAACCAGGAATCAAGAACTCCTTCATTTTTTTCTCCAATCGGAGATCGTTCATTCCCCAACCCCTTCTCTTTCATTGAACCTTCCATCCCCCCTTTCCTTGATGAATGTTTGTCCTCTTGAAGAAGTAGGCAGTTCCCAATTCGTTCAAATGCGGAGGGCCATCCCCCCATCGCGGGGATCCGCCGCTCCGGTCAAATCTCTTGAGACCGGATCCCGTTGAATCGCATGAACACAACCGGCAAGAGTTCGGTGGTAGGAATGCAGGCTGTGCTCGACTCGATTGCCCATTTCCTCAAGCTTACGCACGGTTTTCGTTGGTATCCGCGATTCCAGGGTGATGACTTCTCCTTCACAGTGGAACCGGGGCAGAGAAACAGCTTCCCAGATCGGCAGACCAAAATCAACGACGTTGAGGATCGTCTGCACTACGCCATGAATGATTCCATGCCCCCCGGTGCACCCAGAACCATGAACAATTTCCCGTCCCGAAAAATGACAGAGGGAGACATCCCCGTGGTCCGGCGTTTTCCCGGGGCGATGGAATTGGGATAACCGGGGACAGGGTTAAAGCGATGCATCTGCCCGTTGAAAAGAAAACCCAGGCCGGGAACTACCACGCCCGAGCAAGCAGCCACAGAATGAGTGAGGGAAACTGCATTCCCATCGATGTCCGCGGTGCAAACCTGGGTGATGTTGGGCAGCGTCGATGGCATTTCCGCCTTGATCAAAAATCTCTGTACCCGCCTCAACCGCCAGGGGCTGGGGCGCCACAACAACGTTCCTCACCTTGCCCCCTTCCGGACCATTGCTTATTTTTTAAGGATCTGAACCGTACAGGCTGCGGTGTCGCCCATAATCGCCCCGCCCGAGCAATGGGTGAGGCCAACCTTCGCATTCTGCACCTGGCGTTTGCCCGCTTCTCCCCTCAGGTGCCAAACCACTTCCGCTACCTGGGCAACTCCCGTGGCTCCTACAGGGTGACCTTTGGCCAAAAGCCCGCCGCTGGGGTTTACCGGAAGGCGCCCGCCAATCTCCGTCCATCCTCGGTCGATCCATTGGCCATATTCTCCCTCCGGGCAAAGTCCTAAGCTTTCGCAGCGCAGGAATTCAGCTATGGTAAAGCAATCGTGTACCTCGGCCAAGCTAATGTCCCCTGGCCCGATTCCGGCTAACTCATAGGCCTCTTTCGCAGCTCTTCTTTCCAATTCATTGCTGGTGATGTCCCGCAGAATATCATAGGTGCCTGTGGTCAGGACCGAGGCAGCGATGAGGATGGGCTTAGAAGTATAACGGGCAGCTCGTTCCTTGCTGCATAATACCGCGGCCGCGGCTCCATCCCCGATGGGACTACAATGGAGTACCGTCAGTGGGTCACAGATCATCCGGGCCTTGTGCACTTCTTCCAGGGTGCACTCTTTCTGGTATTGGGAGTTAGGGTTAAGACAACCGTTCTTGTGATTTTTAACCGAAACCTTGGCTAACTGGTCGATGGTCGTTCCGTACTTTTCCATATGCTTGTTGGCCCTCATGGCCCAGACTCCGGGCATGATCAAGCCCAAACCTCCTTCAACTTCTACGTCACTCGCTCCCGCTAAGGCCTGCACGGTCTTCCCTGTATCACTGGCATAGAGCTTCTCCACCCCGACTACCAAAGCTACGTCATACAGCCCCGAGGCGACCGCTATCCAGCCTTCCCGGAAAGCTGAACTTCCGCTCGAACAGGCATTTTCGATGTTGGTGATCGGGATGCCCACAATCCCCAAATCTCTCATGATTAACTGGCCCAGGACCATGGTTTGCCCGGTCATGACGCCCGATACGGCATTGCCGCAATAGCCTACCTGAACCTCCTTGGGAGAAATGTTAGCATCCTTTAGCGCCGCTAAACATGCCATGCGTCCAAGGTCTTTTAAGCTTGTACCCATGAATTTCCCAAATTTGGTCATGCCCACACCAATCACGGCTACTTCTCTCATGCTCAACCTCCTTCTGTCTTTCAGCCTTTAACTGGGCGAAAGAGATAACCGATGATGGATTTACCTCCTTCCTCCCGCACCGGACCTATCGTTAACTCCATATCCATGCCCAATTTCAATTTCTCGGGTTCGAGGGCGCTGATCTGCGAACAGACTCGAATCCCTTCTGGAAGATCAATGTAGCCAAAGGCGTATGGGATCTTGAACCCGGGAGAAGGGACCCGGACCACCGTATAAGTGTAAAGCTTTCCCCGAGGACCCAATTTTATATCTTCCAGGGTATCCTCTCTTAAGCATTCGGGACAAATCGCCGCTCTGGGAAAGTAGATCTTCTCGCAAGATCTACATCTGTTCCCCAGGAGAAAAGCTTGCTCTCCCGGAGCCAAGGGCCAAGAAAAAAGGCCTTCTTTAAAAGGGATGCCTTCCATTCTTTCTCCTCCCGGGAAATTTCCTTATATTGTATGGATATCTAAATGACCCCTTCCTTCTGCAATTGATCTAAATCTTCTCTCGAATAACCCAGCCACCCGCGATAAATCTCTTCGTTATGAGCTCCCAGGTATGGACCAGGACGATCGAAGCTACCCGCTGACTCAGATAGTTTGACGGGAATTCCAAAACCCTTAGCTCCTTCCACTTTTCCAAACTCTGGATGTTCCAAATTTACCACCATACCCCTGAAGTTGAGCTGCGGATCAGCAAGAACTTCTGGAATCGTGGCCACGATCCCGCTGGCGATCCCATATTTCCTCAAAACTTCCACTGCTTCCCTCTTTTCTTTTCCTGCTGTCCAGCTCTCCACCAGGGCATCCACCTCATCGGCATTCTTCATCCTTTGATCCAGGCTCTTGTACCGGGGATCTTCCAGGAGATCTTCTCGAGCCATGGCCTTCAAGAGGCTCGTCCAGTGGGCATCCGAAGCCGTGCAGATCACCACATAGCCATCCTTCGCTTTATAGGAATTAAAAGGGGTCAGCCTTAATCGCCGGTTCCCGGTCCGGATGGGGATCCCCCGTTCGACGTAGACATCCAAGGCTTCATCAAAGAGGAAGGAGAAGAGACTGTCCATCATGGAGATGTCCACTGCCTGACCTCGGCCTGTCTTCTCCCGGTAGCGCAGCGCTGATAGAAGTCCTATGATCAGGTATAGCGCAGCAACCTGATCCCCGGCAGCCAGGCCCATGCGCACCGGAGGATTTTCCGCGTAACCCGTTACCTCCATGACCCCGCTCATTCCCTGGACCACGGGATCAAAAGCCGGAAGATGGCGATAGGGCCCATCCTGCCCGAAACCGGAAATGGAACAATAGATGATATCTGGCTTTATCTTTTTTAATTCCTGATACCCGATTCCTAACCGATCCATCACCCCCGGGGCGAAATTCTCGGCCACCACCTCAACCTTCTTGACTAATTCTTTACAGATTTCTTTGCCCTTCTCGGTCTGGAGGTTCAGGGTAATACTCTTCTTACCCCGCCCTCGCTTCAGCAGGGAGAAGGAGAGATCTCCGCCATCTCGCCTTTCGAAAACAATTCCCCGCGGCCCAAAGTAAGGGGGGTTTGCCCGAACAGGATCTCCCGTGTCGGGTCGTTCTACCTTGACAACCTCCGCCCCTAAGTAGGCTGCAATCATCATGGCATACGGGCCAGAGAGAAAAGTAGTTAAATCCAGGATGCGCACATCTTCTAACGGCCTCCTCATCTCATTCCTCCAAATCCCTGCTTGGGCTACCTTATTGTTTTGATCAGCTGAGATAGATCATCAAGTTTTTCGAGATTATAGACCATCTGAATGAGCCGGTTCAAATTTTTTTCGCTCAAGGGCCGAACCGAATGATGGGCACAGTCCATGAACTTGGCAGCAAGCTCCTCATCACTCATGGGGTTTCGCGGATGACCTCTGGGAATATCCACTCTTTGCGAATAGATCTTATCCATTTTTGTTTTGACTTCTACGATGGCCGGGGAGATCTCCCGAGAGCCAGCCTTCTCCATTTCTTCATCCACCCGCGGGCAAACCTTCTTGGCCAGCGCAATGACCCTGGGATTTTTTATGGCTTTTTCCGTAAAATCATCCAGGGATACTTTTCCTTTTATCAGAGTTACGGCCACCGCATAAGGAATACTAAATTGGGCATCCACCACAGTCCTCGGTTCGGATTTAATCTTCAAAGGATGGCATGTGGCAGTAAAAGCTTGCTGGTTGACGGAGACTGTGATCTGGTGAATATCCTCTGGTAGCAGGGAGCTCTTTTGGAATAATTCTTTGGCAGCATCGATGGTGGAGTGAATAAATCGACAGCAGGGATAAGGCTTGAAGCTCAAATTTTCCACGGCAAAATTTTCTCCCAAACCACCGATCAACGGCTCGAGAATAAGGTCCCCTCTCTGATAAACGTTGTAGAGGCCAAACCTTCCCTGAAGGATCTCCCTTGCCCCGGTGACCCCTTTCTGGGCTAAGAGGGCAGCCACTACTCCCCCTTGGGCAGCGAACCCTGCCTGGATTCTCTTGGTGAGGGCTCCATCCAACACACATTGCACGTTGCCGGCAGCCTGGCTGTAAGCGATACCCAGGGCATTGGGCATCTTCTCTGCATCCAGCCCGAGGATCTTTCCGGCCGCCGCGGCTGCTCCGAAATACCCATAAAGAGGAGTCAGCATCCAACCCGTTGTATTCGGGCCGAATTTAGTAGCCATTCCCATTCGGCAGACCATCTCGATGCCCAGAACCACGGCGCACAGAAAATCCCGGCCGCGCACCCTTCCTTTCCTTTCGGCGATGGCTAAAGCTGCCGGAATCACGCTGACTCCGGCATGCAGGACAGCTTGATCGTGGGTATCGTCGAAGTCCCAGGCGTGGGCCATCGTCCCGTTGGCCAGGGCCGCCAAGGGGGAGGGCACCTTTCGCCCGTATCCTATAATTGTACTCTCCTCGGCTCCCCCCCATTCTTCGACCAGAGAAACCACCTGCGGGCATCCCGGGGCCAAGTTCCCGGCCAGGGTAGTGCCCAAAATATCCAAGGCTTCCCTTTTAGTCGCCGTCAAGCAGGAGGGAGGAATATCTTCGTATTTTAGACCCACGAAGAATTCCACCAGGCGAGCCGTGGGTTCTACGGACATGCCTGACCTCCGGCAAAGGAGACGATGACCTTGGAATTTAAGGCCGCAGCCACTTCCGCTCTGGGGATTCTTTGATGAACGAGGGAAACGGCTTTTTCTAAAGTCGCGGCATGCTCGAAGCCCATTTCCTCCAGTTCCGAGGTAGCCACCCCTTCCGTGACCACTATTATGCGAATCCGCCTCTTTACCATGGCGCGAAAGATCGTCATACCCCCTCCGATGTTGACTTCGGGATAGAAGAAACTCCGCACCGATTCATCCTTCCGTTCCCCGCTTTTCAAACGCTCGAAGAGATTTTCATATCCCATCGCTCGGACGGTGGAGAAAAGCTTTTTTGTGCCCGTTGGTAGGCCCTCATAGGCAGGTGTCAAATGAATAATCGTTCCTCCATCCTGGCAAGCGTTCAGCACAGAGTAAGCCCCTTTGAGGGATTGATAAAAATGAATATCGAAGGGATGTCCTGAAGTAAAGACAACTTGAGCTGGTCTGGGTAGCTCGGCTTGAAAAATATTGCGGGCTTGGGCCACCCCCTGGCGATGAGCTTGACGGAAGTGTCCGCTCACAGCTCCCACTGGTTCTCCCTCTGTGTTGAGAACCAAGTTGAATATGAAATCCAAGCCCACTCTTTCTGCTACTTCTTCCATTTCCTCCCGGATGGGGTTGCCTTCTACCAAACCCATCCCCACCCCAGGCTCCACCACCAGCAAATGATTCTGGATGATCGTCTCCCTGGCAGCCACGGCTGGAAGAATGGACTTGGCTCCACCGGAATAGCCTCCCAGGCCATGGGGAATGATCCCCCCAAAGCCGATCTTTAGGTCCGCTCCCGCTACCCATTTATTGATTTCAATAGAATGACCCCTCTTAGTCCTGCCTAAATAGATTAAATCCTGATCCGGGTTGTGATACATGATTTTCAGGCGGTCTACCACTTCCCGACCATACTTCTGTATATAGGCTTTATGAAGGTCTTGGGGAGGCTGGTGCGATCCTCCGCCCATGACCAAGAGAATACTCTTATCAGCAATCCCAGCTCGATTGAGAGAATTCAGCAGCAAAGGCAGAGCAATCTCTCCCTGAACCGGGCGAGTTACATCACTGGCGATGATTACCGCATTCTTCTTTCCCCGGGCAATCTCTTCCAAACGCGGCGTGCCCAGAGGATCTTGCAGGCAGCGGACCATCTCGTCCCGACCGATGGGTGGTAGATTCTGGGTTTGCAGGTTCCCCAATAGGCTCCATCCGGGCGGGAGTTTAAATTCCAATATTTTTTCCCCATAATGAACGCGAATTTTAGAATCTTCCATGGCGCTCTCTCCCTCTACTACAGCCCTAATTCTTCACCCACAATGAGCACGTTAAGCCTGTCCTTTTCGTAGCTCCTCTGCCATTCGATGACCGTCACATAGCAACAGATTCGCAGAGGTGAGGAACAATCTATACACAAACCCAACTGAGCGCAGGGAAGTTCTTTTTCTAAACGGTGGGCAAGAAAATGACGCTCAGCATTCGTTGGAGCCGCCACATTCTTGATCCTCTCCAGAGCCCGCTCCAAATTGGGGACAATCTTGTTCGCTCCTGCGGCGATGATCACCTTCTTGGGCCCGAAGATTATTCCCGCAACCCTATTCCCCCGGGCATCAATGTTGACAATCTTGCCGTCCAGAGTGATGGCGTTGCTGCCGGTCAGGAAGACATCCGCCAGGAGTGCCTGGCGCATCTTCTGCATTCTTATTTCTGGAGGATCGGCAAAGCGGCCATCTTCTAAAAATCGAAAGGGGTTAAAGACCTCATGTCCCCCCCGTTCTTCCAGCTTAGCCAGAACACCTACCTGTTCCATGGTCACCGAGTCTCCAATGCCAATGCTCGCCTTCTCAGGAATCATGGCCAGGATGGCGGATTGGGCTTCTTTTCTGTCTCCAACGTAGAAGGCATTGATATTCCGTTTGCCAAAGGCTCCCATAGCCTTTCTGGCCAGTCTTTCGTAAATCACCCTTTTGGCGGCGAGCATATCAGCCTCCTAGAACCTCTCCAGCCATCTTCTGGAAATCTTCATCAGATACTGGGGTTTTAGTTTTTTCCGCCTGGAGTTTGACTTTCAGAAGAAGCTTTTCCAACTGATCTTCACGGGCTATAAGCCCGAGGTCTTTTAGCTTTAACTCAATGGAATGCTTTCCGCTCTTTTTACCCAGTATGAGCCTATGTTTCTGACCGACAAGCTCAGGAAGGTAAGGCTCCGAGGTGAGGGGCATTTCCTTCCATCCCGAGATGGCCAGGCCAGCCTCATGGGCAAAGGCATTCTCTCCTACTACGGCCTTATTCGGCGGAAGGGAGACCCCGCTCCTCTCTTGTAAAAACTTGGATAAGGCATACAGCTTCTCCAACTTCAAACCGATGTCTAGGCCATAGAGAACTTTCAACCCCAGGGCCACCTCTTCTGTCGGCGCTCCCCCAGCCCGCTCTCCCATCCCGTTGACCACCGTGGACACCACCATGGCTCCAGCTGCCACGCCGGCCATCGTGTTGGCTGTGGCCATCCCGAAATCATCATGGCAATGAACTTCGACGGGCAGCCCTGTGGTTTTGGACATCCAGCGAACCATATACTGGATTGCTTGGGGGAGGCACGATCCCACCGTATCCACAACCCGAACCCGGTCCAAGTGTCCATTCTTCAGGACGAAGGCGAAGAACCTCTCCAAGAAATCCAAATCGGCCCGTGTCCCATCCACCGGGCTCAGCACGACGTAAAAGCCTTTCTCGTAGGCGTAACGGGTGACTTCGGCAACTGTTTCCATTACCTTTTGCTCGGGCCACTTCAATTTATACTTGAGCTGCAAATACCCGATGGGCACGCTGCAGCTAATTCCCCAGACTCCGCATTCCCTGGCCAGGTCAATATCCGATTTGATCGTTCGGCACAGGGCAATAGTCTTGGCCTTCAGACCGGCACTGGCAATGGCGCGAATATTTTCCTTCTCTTCCTGGGAGACAGCCGGCATACCCACCTCTAACTGCGGGATGCCGGCTTCATCCAGCATCTTAGCCAAACGCAGCTTTTCGTCCGGCGAAAGCACCACCCCTGGTTGCTGTTCTCCTTCTCTAAGCGTGCAATCGCTCACGAGGACGCTTCCCGGGATCTGCAGCGTGGCTTGAACTTCAGGAATAAAATTTAAATGACTGATGTGCCATTTTTCAGTTTCCCACGGTCCTTTCATTTCTCCCCCCTCTTAGATTGAGTGGTATTGTCAAAATCTAACCACAGAGGGCACAGAGTTTTTATATACTGATACAGACGAAATAATTATCGTTACGGTCATTGCGAGCCCGAAGGGCGTGGCAATCTCGATTTTGCTTGGGATTGCTTCGTCGTCCCGCGAAGCGCGGGATTCCTCGCAATGACACTTTATTTTTTTCGTTTATATTAATTTTCTCCTCTGGGTTCTCTGTGGTGAAATTCCTGTGGTTCCATATTTTTTCCTTTTTTCATAAAAGTTTTGACATTACCGATTGAGCGTGCCCCTTTCCTCTCTTCCGGGCCCAGGGACTGAAGACCTTGCATCGCTTTCTGCGCCAAGGTAGAGCGGACTTTGTCCCGAATCCTTTCATTCGGATCGGTTAAGATGTCGATCACAAAAGGCTCTCGAGATTTCAGGGCCTCCCTAAGGGCCGGACCGATCTCTTCGGGGGTTCTCACGCGAATGCCCTGACAATCAAAAGCCTTCGCAATTTTGGCAAAGTCCGTGTCAATATACTCCGAAGCAACCGGCCGGCCCTTCTGCCCGTCCCGCACTGCGCCGAGGACTGAGTCGTTCATAACTACAAAGATTGCGGCCGCCCCATATTGTTTGGCAGTTGAGAGAGCATGGATCTGCATGGCCATGCCTCCATCGCCGCAAACTGCTACACAGGGTCTCTGCGGGAAAAGAAGTTTGGCCGCAATGGCTGCCGGTACCGATAGGCTCATCGCGCCAATCCCGGCAGCGGCAAAATAAGTTCCCGGCTGCCGGGTGATAAAGTATCGGAGCATGGCCACCCGGTTGTTCCCTCCATCCAGGGTAATAAGAGAGTCTGACGGAAGGTTATCCCTCAGTTCTTTGACGACCCGGGTAGAAAGGATGGGTACCTGGGAGGAATGCAGGCTGGGATCATCGAAATATCCTTCCTTCTGCTTCCATTCCTGGATGGTTTTTACCCAATTCTTTTTATCGAGCTTTTCTTTTCCTTGGGGTCTATCACGCAGGACTTCGATCAATTGCCGCATCACCAGTTGGGCATCCCCGGTCAGCCCCATATCTACAGGGAAGACCCATCCCACGTTGCGGGGATCGATGTCAACTTGAATGATTTTTTGCCTGCGAGGATCGATCAGCTCCGGGCTTTCAAAACATGTATCCTGGGGCTTCAGCCGGCAGCCAATGATGAGCAAGAGGTCGGACTGGCTGATCGCCTTCAGGGCGATCTTCTCCCCATACATGTTCATCACGCCCAGAGCCAAAGGATGAATTTCGGGAATGGCACTCTTCCCCTGGTAGCTGGTGGCCACCGGCAATTGCCCCAACTCCGCCAGCTCCACCAGTTCACGATAGCCTCTGGAGGCATGAACTCCATTCCCCGCGATGATCACCGGCCTCCTGGCCTGCAGGAGAGATTCTGCGACCTTATCCACGTCCATTGGAAAAGCTGCCGGCTTATCCACCTGCAGGTACTTGGAGATAGGATAGACTTTTGCCAGAATTCCCTCCGTAAGTTCTCCTTTCAAGGCCGGGACCCGAAAGAGGCAAGCAGCCGGTCCGGGCCTGCCGGAGATGGCATGTTTGATGGCCAGCTGCACAGCCTGAATGGCCTCCAGGGGAGAGGTGGCCATGGTGACAAACTTGGCCGTTCCCTTAAAAATCTCCTTAAGGTCCAATCCCCCGTAATCCCCCGTCCCACACTGGAAAGGGGCATGGAGGGCGAAATCCTTATACTCGGTAACGTCAGTCAGAACCAGCATGGGGGTGGAGGTCAGGTATCCTTCCATCAATCCAAAAAGCCCCGCTGAGGCCACGAATGGTCCCTGCCCGATTAGCAACCCGGGCTTCCCGGTCAAGCGGCCGTACATCTCCGCCATGCAGGAAGCAGTTTGTTCGTTTCTCGTTAAAATAACTTTGATCTTATCTTGATAGTCGTATAGGGAGGAAATGATGGCCGACATTCCTCCGCCCGGGAGAGTAAAAATATGATCGATCCCCGCTTCGATAAGGATCTCTATGATTTTTTGACTCACGCTGCCCATTGGCTACCCCCTTAAACCCTCGAGCAAAAGTTTTCCCTCTACTACGGCTAATGAAGTTTCTTAGAAAATCGGGTGTAAGAAAAAGACCCGGAAAAGCCGACATCCCTGACAGCATTGCTCCCTTGTAGTTCTGGAGCAGTGTAGAGGCGCTTCACCATGATCTCTCCCCTCTGTTACGAAGCAAGCCCAGAGCACTTCGCCAAGGTGCTGGGTGGCTGAAAATCCCTATGCCCAGAAGCAGGAAGCCTACGAGGTCTGTTTTTAGCCCAGGGGTGATGAGCAGAAGAGCAGCCAGGAAGAAAAGGGCTCTCTGGAAAAAATTCCATTGAATTCCCCCCCAGTAGGAAGTACCAATGAAGGTCATGCTTATGGAAGCCATCCCGGTGAAAGCCGTGAGCGTCGCCAAGAGGACCTCCTTCAGAGGAGCGTTTAATAATAATGCGGGATGGTAGATGAAGACGAAGGGAGCAAGGTAAGCAGCAATCCCCAGACGCGTGGCGATCCAGCCGGTTCTCATAACCTCCGACCCCGAAAAGCCGCAGGCGGTGTAGACTGCTCCGCATACCGGAGGAGTGATCGCGGATACTGCAGCAAAATAAAAAATGAAAAGATGGGCGGCCAGAGGGGGGGCCCCCAGCTTTATTAAAGCCGTGCCGCCCACGGCTACCGTGATAATGTAGGAAGCTGTGGTCGGCAGCCCCAAACCCAAAATCATGCAAATAATAGCCGTTAGAATCAGAGTGATGAAGAGGCTTCCCCCGGAAAGAGCCAGGACCACCGAACTGAATTTCACCCCCATCCCGGTAATGGCGATTACCCCCACGATGATACCGGCGGAGGCGCAGATGGCGGCAATGCCCACAGTGCTCAAGGCCCCCTCAATCAGGGCTTCGATGACCCGGTGCAGTCCCAGGCGGGTCCTTTTCCGCAACCAGGAAACGATGATGATGGAGGCAATGGAAAGCAGGGCGGCCCGGGACATGGAGGTTCCCACAACGATTAATTCGTAGACCAGAATGACTACCGGGATCAGAAGGTGAACCCCCTCCTTAAATACCAGCCAAGCTCGACCCAATTGGTCCTTGGGCATTCCCCGCAGCCCCTGTTTGACGGCCTCCAAGTCTATCATGCAATATAGACCGATGTAATAGAGGATGGCGGGCAGGGCTGCCGCCACGATCACATCCCCATACGAGATGTTCAAGAGTTCAGCCATGATGAAAGCACCGGCACCCATAACCGGTGGCATGATCTGCCCCCCGGTTGAAGCCGTGGCTTCCACGGCCGCGGCGAAGGCTGGCTTAAATCCGGTGCGGATCATCAGGGGGATGGTAATACCTCCATCCACAGCCACGTTGGCCACAGAGCTTCCGCTGATGGTCCCAAAAAGGGAACTGGAAAAGACCGAAACTTTGGCTGGACCTCCTCGCCATCGGCCGAATAAAGAGTTCGCCAGGGTGACGAAAAAATCGCCAGCCCCAGTCATCTGGAGGAAAGCGCTGAACAACATGAAGAGGAAGATGATCTGGACCATCGCCACCATTACCGATCCAAAAATGGCCATGGGGCCCAGCATGAAGGCAATGACGTCACCCGGTTTCAGGCCCGTATGGCCGAATAATTGAGGGGGAAGATGGCCGCCGAAGAGGGCGTAGGCCAGGAACCCAAGGATGGTAATGGGCAGGGCCCAGCCAAAGGCCCGCCTGTTGAGTTCGAGCAAAGAGATCATCAAAAGAATACTGAAAAAAATGTCCAAGGGCTCGACGGTAGAGCCATAGCTCCACTGCAGCCGATCAATTTCGAGAAGAAGGTAGATACAAGGGGCCAAACCCAGCCCCATAAAAAGCCAGTCTAGGACTCCTATTTTGCCCTTATCCTTGGGGCTAAAAGGAATCCTGGAAAACCCCAAAATCAAAACACAAATCAATACTAGCGTCATGAAGACCCAAAGGTCTATGGTCACGAACTGAAGGGCGGCGATTTCCAGGGCGGCATAAGCAAGAGCAAGGACACTGATTACCTTGGCCATAACGCCAGCGGAAGCCCTTAACTTTTTGACTTCATCATCGAGGGTGGTAATCTTTTCGGCCATCCTCTCTTCCTTTCTCTCGGGGATTCTTTCCCCTGCCTCTGGTCAAATTCCATTCCAGCGGACTATCAGAGCAATTCCTCATCCGCCCAGAGATCAATGAAGATGCCCTGAGCATCCTTTGATGGCCAACCCTGATAGGAGCTCCCGGGACAGCCTTTATTTCTTTTTCCAAACCTGGTCATCGGAAATGGGAACTCCGATTTCCTTGTAGTATTTGGCCGCGCCCGGATGGATGGGAGCGACCATATGAACCATATCTGCGGGCTTAACCCATTTGAATGCGGCAGATGCTTTCAGTACTTCGTCCCGGTGCTCCCAAACGACTTTGCAAAGTTTATGAACCAGATCATCCGGGAGTCCCGGCCGGACATTGATGGTTTGATAACCTGCATTCGTGGGAACATCTTCATTCTGGAAAGAATAGGTCCTGGCCGGGATGGTGTCGGGCACGCGGTAGGGGGCAACACTATGGATCTTCTTCTGCTCCTCCAGGGCCATGGGAATCAGCTTGACCTTTTGGCTCGCCGCGATGTCCAATACCCCGCTCCAGGGAATCCCGGTGCTGTATATCATGGCATCTACCCGCCGGTCTTTCATCATCTCGATGGCCTCCTGGGGGGTGGAGAAGACAAACTTGGGCTTGATCCCCAGAGCTTGGCAAGCGACTTCCTGGTGAGTGCTGGTCGGAGATCCCCGGGCTCCAATGGCGACTTTCTTGCCGTCAAAATCCTTCCAGCTATTAATGGGAGAATCGGCAAAGGCGACTGCCATCGTAAAACTCTTCGTCGCCGGCATAAGCGAGCAGAAATTGGTTATCTTTACTTTCGTAAAATACATGCCGTGTATTGCCCAATAATCTCCGGAATCGGATGCTCCGGCCAGATCCATTTCCCCCTTGCTCATCGGGAGGTAATTCGCCGTCGTTCCGGCTGTTGCCCGGACTGTGATATCCAGGTCGGGAATATACTTCATCCAGGTCTCCGACAGAACCACACAGAACATATAGATCCAGGTTCCGGTGGAAGCCCCTCCCATAGAAAGGCGAATCTTTTCTGCAGCGATAGCCGTACTACTTGCCCACAAAAAGGGCAACAGAACCCAGAGTGCGATCAGGAGAAGGTGAAAACTTTTTCTAAAACTTTTCATTTTTTTACCCTCCTTGATTAGCATGGTTTATTTAAAGCACGCCTAAATATCATTAATAAGATGAAGGCCCTTCCTCTCCAAAACTGGGATTATTTCGTCTTCTGCCTAGGGCGGACGAAGCAATCTTTTATTTTGGAGGCGGTTATTCTCTCCCCTTCAACTCCTGCTTTAGGGCTCTTGGGCCATTGTACATGGCGGGGGCAGCACTGGAGAGGATAGCAGTGGCAATGGCCTCCATGATCTCCTCCTGGGTAGCTCCGGCATCCAGAGCGCCCCTCATATGTGTCTCTATACCGGAAGGATACCGCCTTACCAAATTAATTCCCAGCAAGATGAGCTCTTTGACCTTCCGGGAAAGGGCTCCATCGGCGATTACCTTGGAGCGGATGCTGATCCAGGGCTCGAGCAATTCAGGCATAATTTCACTTATAGTCTCAGCCCAATCGGGGACTTGCCCATAGGTATTCTTATACTTCAAGAGCATTCGTTCTACTTCCTGCTTTCCCATCGCCATCTTTTTTCTCCTTTTCTTCTGCTTTTTTGGGGATTCGTTTCTTTCTTTACAAGTTTAGAAGAAATGCCGGGTTGATTTTAACCATCCTTTCCAGGTGTTTTTCTTCTATTCCGCCCATCAATAATCCGGCGATGAACATGCGCAAACCTTCAACCGGCGGGGGATAATTAAACATCCCCAAATCAGTGGCCAAAACGCCATGCTCAGGCCCAACCTCCTTGATCATCGAGATGATTGCCTGCAAAGACTGGCTCTCCCTCCAGGGCGAGGGCAGGCATTGAGCAAAAGTTCTGACTAAATTGGCACAGTCTACGGTGCTGGTGTCCTTGCTCTTGAAGACCAGGGCGCGCATTCCCGCCCGCGCGGCATCGCGGGCCACCTCCAGCATATTCTGCCGGCGTGCCCGCCCTTCGAAGGTGGCATGCAAATGAAGATCGATAGCTCCCGCTATCAGAGTGTTCACAATTGTATCCATTGTCTCACTCCTTACAATTTTTTCTGTTCGGCCGTTCGATCGAAAACTTTCTCAATCTCCATTTTCATGTCCATCTTCATCTTTTCTTTTCTGGCCCCTATAAAGTCAAAGAAAAACACCAAGGCCAGAATGCCGTAGCCAATCAGGTCTGTGTAAAAGCCTGGAGAGATTAGTAAGATTGCTCCAAGGAAAAGAGCGATTCGCTCCCAAGGGCCAATCTCGCGGATGACCACTCCTTGAAAAGAAGCGGCTATGGCGCTAACTCCTATCAGGGAAGGGACCAAGGTGATAACAATCTCCATCCAGGATCCCTTTAAGAGAAGGCCGGGGGAATAAGTAAACATGAAAGGAACGATATAACCCGCAATCCCCAATCGGCTGGCGGTCAGCGTCGTCTTGAGGGGATCAGAGCCGGCGATTCCTGCAGCCACGTAAGCTGAAACGGCAAGAGGGGGAGTCATGTCCGCAATCGCGCCGAAGTAGAAGATGAAGAGGTGGGCGGCGATTGGTACCACGCCCATTTTGACCAAAGCCGGCGCTACGAGAATGGCTAGGATCAGGTAAGTGGGAACCGTGGGCAGACCTGTGCCCAGGAGAAGTGAGGCCAGCATGGTCAAGATCAGCAGAACATCGAGCCTTCCCCGAGCTAAGTCGATGAGCAGCCCCGAGAACTTGAGCCCCAGGCCGGTCAGGGAAAAGACCCCGATCACAATCCCTGCGCAAGCACAGGCCGCTCCAACTTGAACAGCACTCAATGCCCCATTTTCCATAGAAGATGGAAACCGCTTCAGCTTACCAATAAGAGACTCCCCCTTCCTGAGGGGGATCACTCCCATCATGGCCACGGTGCCCCAGAAGCCCGCCATTATTGCCGAATACTCCATGAGCAAAATGAAAACTAGGATTGCTGGGGGAATGAGAAAAAGCCATCCCTTCCGCAGAGCATCTCTAAGACGGGGGAGGCTCTCCTTGGGGAAGCCGCGGATTCCGCGCTTTACCGCTTCCATGTCGACGATTATGAATAGGGAAAGGTAATAAAGGACGGCCGGAATGGCTGCCGCGATACAGACCTGATAGTAAGGAATGTTCAGAATCTCTGCCACTAAGAAAGCCGATGCCCCCATCACCGGCGGCATGATCTGTCCCCCGCATGAGGCCACGGATTCCACAGCGGCAGCATACTGCGCCCCGAAGCCAACCTTCTTCATTAAGGGAATGGTAAAAGGTCCGACAGACCCGGCATTTGCTACGGCGCTTCCCGAGATCATGCCAAAAAGGCTACTGGCCACGACAGCAATTTTGGCCGGTCCCCCTCTAACTCTCCCGAACAGGGCTGTGCTCAACTCGATGAAAAATCGCCCTCCGCCCGCCTCTTGCAGAAAAGCGCCGAAGATGATGAAAAGGACAATAAAGGAAGCCGACACACCCAGGGGCATCCCAAAAATCCCGTCTGTGAAAAGGGCCATATGCCCGACGATTCGCTCCAAATCGTATCCTTTGTGACCCCAAAGCCCCGGTATAGCATTTCCCCAGAATGCATAAGCCAGAAAGATTATAGAGATAAGG
>Ga0315312_1000851_pt1 | contig 29005 bp, 24 predicted proteins | sample TDP7_MG_FD_203629 | JGI IMG/M metagenome (GOLD analysis project Ga0315312, IMG submission 203629) | Freshwater sediment microbial communities from Lake Towuti, South Sulawesi, Indonesia - TDP7 | ecosystem: Environmental > Aquatic > Freshwater > Lake > Sediment | place: Indonesia: South Sulawesi... | reverse complement strand
TCTACCAAATTTTTCAAAGAGCAAAAACAATTTCCATATTTTGCCACAAAATCGGGAAAGTGTAGAAATGAACTAATTTACAGACGAAGTCTCTACAAAATGTTGCCACAGACTCGGGAAAGACCTACAAAAATAGCTTGACAAAGGAAAATTCTGGGTATATAATATAATTGGATTAATTGGAATAGTTTGTTTAATTGGATAGAGAAGTGCAAAAGAAAATACTTACTACTTATGACGTGAGCCAATACTGCTCGGTGGATTTGTCCACAGTGATAAATTGGATTGACCAGGGGAGGCTATTGGCTTATAAGACCCCTGGTGGTCATCGGAGGGTGAAGAAGGAAGATTTAGTTCACTTCCTCAAGGAGTATCAGATGCCCATCCCTGGTGATTTGGTAAACAGGCAGAAGAGCAGAATATTGATAGTTGATGATGACCGGTCAGTGGTCGATTTGATTGTTCGGGCAATCAGGAAACTAAAGAAGAGATGCGAAGTGGAAACTGCTTTTGATGGATTTGAAGCGGGGAGAAAACTTGTTGCTTTTCAACCTGACCTGGTCATTCTGGATTTGATGCTTCCCGGAATCGACGGCTTCAAGGTTTGTAGAAACATCAGGATGGACAAAAAAACAAAACATGTGAAAGTTTTGGCTATTACTGGATTTGATACTCAAGAAAACCAAAAGAAGATTTTCTCTGCAGGAGCAAACGATTACCTGCCCAAGCCTCTGGAAGTGAATGAGCTTTTGGGCCACATTGAAAAGTTGCTCCCCTGAAGCTTTGTGAAGCTAACGGAGGAGTCAAGGAGATTTAGAGAAGCCGATGCACGAGTTGCGCAGGCAGAGAAGGCTAACTCTTGAGATGAAGACAGACTTTTTCCTCAGAGAGCCCGAAGTTCCCCAGGCCAAGATGATCGAGAAAGAAAATAGAAAGACTATATATTTTTTCCTCTGTGGTTAGAGTGTGGCTTAACTTATTTTCATTTTATGAAGTACAGCTACAACGCTAATTGTTCTTTTGGCTAAACTATCGTTTTTTCTGAAAGCGGTGGTACATATCATGACAAGAAAGGGGCAATTACTATGACTGAGAACGCTAAATCTCTCAGGAGAAAGGAGTCCACTTCAGGAAAAGGCGTTGCCGAAGGCAAAGACGATTTGCTGGAAGGATTGTTGGACCATCTTGAAAATATTGTAAGAAGGTGTGGTAGGGATTTGAATGCAACGAAGAAAGAAGTTGAGGGGGGCATTCTCGGAACACAAAGAGACCTCACAGAAGACCTGAGTAGAGTCGTATGCGAGATAAAAGCGAAAGTGGGGAGGAAAAATGAGGAACTTCGGGACGCTCAGGTAAAGCTCCAGGAATTACAAGATATGGTTAAGAGAAAGGAACCGAAAGTGAGGGCAAAAAATCTGGAGAGTGAACTTATCCAGGCAGATAAGATGGTTACAGTGGGACAGTTGGCCGGCGGTGTTGCCCACGAGCTCAATAATCCTTTGACCGGAGTGCTGGGAAATGCGCAAGTCCTCCTGAGCGAGATACCCAAGCATAACCCATGGTACCAGGATGTCTACAGAATCTATCAATCAGCGAAGCGGTGCAAGGAAATTGTCACTAACCTTTTAACTTTCTCCCGGCAGCAGGAGTTCCAATTTGAGTTGCTGAATATTAATGAGGTAATAGAAAATACACTGAACCTTTGTGAGCATGAGCTCGCTGTGGAAAATATAGAAGTAGTAAAAGAATTTGAAAAGGATTTGCCGAAAATTAGAGTTAGCCTTCTCCAGATGGAGCAAGTTTTTCTAAATCTGATAATCAATGCTCGCCAAGCTATGCCTCAAGGTGGGAAACTCACCATTACCACGAGATTAGTGGAAAGAAGAGGTGTACCTGAGGTTGAGGTAGTATTTGCTGACACGGGTAGAGGGATCAAAAAAGAAGATTTATCTAAAATGTTCAAACCTTTCTTCACCACAAAAGAGAAGGGAAAGGGTACGGGGTTGGGGCTCTCGGTTAGCAAAAGCATTGTAGAAAAACATAATGGCACAATTAAGGCAAGAAGTGAAGGAGAAGGCCGAGGAGCAAACTTTACCATATTTCTGCCTTGCGGGAAAGATAATTAATGTTTGATTTGAGGTAACAATGGACAAAGAGCGAATATTGGTTGTGGATGACGAAGAGGAAACAAGGAATCTGTGTGCGAGATTTTTAACTAAAGAGGCTTACTCGGTCCAGGTGGCGGAGAGCGGCGATAAAGGTCTGGATACGCTCCAGAGGGGAGATTTCAACCTGGTGCTCCTTGACCTTAGAATGCCAGGCATAGACGGAATAGAGCTTATAAGACAAATAAAAAACAGTTACAGGAATATAGAGGTAATTGTCATTACTGGATATGGAAGCACGCAATCAGCCGTCCAAGCAATGAGGTTGGGAGCCTACGATTATTTCACCAAGCCTTTTGATGTAGAAGAATTGAATTCAACTATCAAAACTTGTTTAGAAGAGAAGAGGGCAGAACAGAGGCAAAGAAAACAAAAAGAGATAGAAGTGTTGAGACGGCTGAATAAGATTATCACTGCCCCCGATGAATTAAATAAAAAATTGGGAAAACTTCTCGGATTTACCTGCAATATTTTAACGGTTGAAAGTGGTTCTTTTATGTTTTTTGATGAGAAGAGTAGAAAGTTACACACTATAGCTTTCTTTGGATCTTCCGAAGAGATAGTAGAATTAATCAAGCCAAGAATAGAAGAGGAGTTTTCCCGACAACCAGAAAAAAGAGAAGAGCCGTTTGTAGTGATGGATCAACTTGATGACTATTCACAATTTGACCATCTGGGAATCAAGAAGAAAGTGATTTCAGCAATTTGTGCACCTTTGAACATGGGGGAGAAAGTGTTCGGAGTAATGAGTCTTGCCGAACTTAAAGAGGCTCCTTTACAATTGGAAGATGCAGATATAGAAACCTTGATGGGATTGGCCAAGCTGGCAACTCTGACTATTGAAGATGTAACTTTCAATAAAGGCTCTCTTCTGCAAACAAAAGCGTTAGAAAGGGCAATCGGCGAGCTGGAAAGTATGAAAAATCTGAGGTCTGCTTTTCTTTCCCGTGGGTTCTTACAACTGAAAGAGGAAAAGGAGCGCTTTCCCGGGGAATTGGTCAAGATTGGGAAAATTGCCAGAATGGCAAGGGTATCTCCTTCAACCATTAGATACTATACGGAAATGGGACTATTGAAAGTGGGTGGGTTCTCCCCGGGTGGATATAGGCTATATGAGGTAGATGAGACTTTGAAGAGAATGGCAAAAATCAGGCCAGAAATTGAAAAGCGCAAGACCCTGCAGGAAATCAAGGCCGAGCTGGAAAAAGAAAATATAGATTGATAGGGGGAGAGGGATAGGGTGAGGGGGAAAAGGAAGAGCAGTGATGAACTTATTTATCATATTGCCCATAATTTCTCTTATTATTAATTTGACTTTAGCGGTATATTTGCTCTATCAAAACTGGAAGAATAGCCTGAACAGAATTCTGGCCTTAATATTTCTCGGATTTGCTTGTTGGTGTCTGGGCGAAGTTGGAATGAGGATTGCCTCCAGCGTTGAGAAGGCCAGATTCTGGCAAAACTTTTCAGGTTTTGGCTGGCTGTTCATAGGTAGTCTGTTACTCCATTTTATGCTGGTCTATTCAAAGAAAAAGAAAATATTAGATAACAGATTAATCTATGTTATTCTTTATACGCCTCCAGCCATACTGTTTTATTTTGTATGGAGGACTAATTTGATATTTCAGGAAATAGGCAAATTTAGTTTAGGGTACTATGATATCCCAGCCAAAGGATTCTTATTCTTAGTGACTTATCTTGAAATCTACTTCTTCTTGGCACTCTATTTCTGCTGGCAAGTTTATAGGAAGTCCTCCAGAATCTACGAAAGAAAACAGGCAAGGTGCATCTTCATCGGGAGTTTACTGCCTATCCTGGGAGGTTCTATTACAGATGTCATTCTGCCTTTCGCGGGCATTCCCGTAATAGGTTTGGCAGCCACCTTTAATTCCATATTGGCAGTATCAATCGTTTATGCCATGCAGAAATACAGATTGATGGCCATAACAGCCCAGATGGCAGGAGAGAAAATTGTTGCTTCTATGAGAGATTCATTAGTTGTAGTTAACCCGGATGGAACTATAGCTATGGTAAACAAGGCAATAGAAGATCTCTTGGGATATAAAGAAAAAGAGATAATTGGCAAACCTCTGGAAACGCTATTTCAAGAAGGTGAAAAGAGATTAGAAGAATTGCTTAAAGACAGGGCTAGCGAGGATTTCAGGACGAAATATTTAACTAAGGATAAAAAGACCATTCCCGTTACCCTCAGCAATTCAGTGGTTCAAGATAAATATGGAGATTTAATCGGCAGAGTTATTGTGGCAAAAGATATGCGAGGAATTGAGAACTTGATTCTTGAGCTGGAGAAAGCAAGAAATAATCTGGAAAAGAAAGTGAAAGAAAGAACCAGAGAATTAGAAAAATCAAGAAACGAACTTATTTCCAAATTAGAAGAGTTGGAAAAGTGGAGAAAAATAACAGTGGAAAGGGAAGAAAAGATGGTTCAGCTCAAGGAAGAGATAGAAGAACTACAGGATAAGCTCAAGGAAAAGAGCTTGGGACAGGTGAAGAATGGAAGACGGTAGAGGTTTCCTGGGAAAGGAGAGCTCGGAGGGAGTCATTGGGAAGACGGTTTTCGAGTTTTTCCCGCGAGAACTGGCTGAACAATATGCTATGGTTGGTCGCAAGCTTAGAATGATTGAGGTGAAAAAATACTGGGTAGATTCTGGTGGAATCTTAGCGTTTTTGCTTTGAATAGTATGCTAAAAATAGAAAAAGGAATTTAAGCATAGATAATAGTCGGGAAGAATCTCTATTATCTGTATTTAAAGGAAGGTGTTGACAAAGCACTAATGAGCTTCTTGCCTTTTTTACATTTTTTTAGTTTTATCTTATTTCTTGAGTTAATGATTTATATATTAATAAGGGATCCCAACTCCTTATTGAATAGGTTATTTGCCGCTTTTCTACTCTGTTTTGCTGTGTGGAGTTTATCTGATACCTTTGTGCATAATCCTGCTCTTTCAAAAGATACTATCGTGTTATCTAATAAGTTTGGTTCTCTCGGATGGATTAGTTTTAGCACTTTTTTTCTATGGTTCTGTCTCGTTTTTGCTGAAAAGAAAGAAATATTGAAAATAAAACTTTTTTACATAATTATTTTTGGTTTGCCTTCGTTACTTATTTATAAACATTGGGCAGGTTTCTTAGTGAAAGATTACAATAAAGAATATTTTGGGTGGGCGGTTGTATGGGCAGAAACAGCCTGGACTTATCTCTTCTATCTTTATTTAGTTTCTTTTATGGGAATAGGACTCTATTTTGTTTTTGATTTTATGAAAAAGACAGAAGATATGGTTAGAAAGAAACAGGCACAGATAATTTTTGGTGCAGCAATCCTTCCTCTTATTATAGGTATGTCAACCGATATAATACTTCCAAACATAAATGTCTTTGTCTACCCCGATATAGGTAGTTCCGTTACGCTTATCTGGGCATTGGGAGTATTTTATTCTATGATTAGATATAAGTTCTTAACCATTACGCCTTCTAACGTAGCTGAAAATATTATTTCTACTATGGCAGAATCGTTAATTCTTTTGAATGCAGTAGGGATAATTGTTGATATAAATAAAGCAACCGAGGATTTGTTGGGATATCAAAAAAATGAAGTAAAAGGGAAATCTTTTGATCTCCTACTTCCAGAACATTTGCAAAAAACCTTGTTAGATAGAATTATTAAAGGTGAAACCATTAAAAGTTACGACATTGTTTTTAAAACAAAGAATTTAGAAAATATTTTGGTGAGTTTTTCAACTTCTTTGCTAAAAGATAGTGCGGGCAACATAGCTGGTATTATTGGCGTAGCGGCAGACATCAGCGATCGCAAGAAGGCAGAAGAAGCGCTCAGAGAAAGTGAGGAGCGGTACCGCGCGCTTGTCCAGAATGTACCCATCGGGGTCTATAGAACTACACCCGGAGCCAAAGGAAAATTTCTGATAGCAAATCCCACCTGCGTCAAAATGTTCGGCTTCACCTCAGAAGAAGAGCTTAAAAAAATAGCCGTGGCTGATGTGTATGTGAACCCTGAACAGAGAAAGGTGTTTTCAGACAACTTCTTGGCTAAAGGAAGCGTCTCCGGGCTAGAACTACCATTACGAAAGAAAGACGGGACTGTTTTTTGGGCATCGGTTACCGCCAGGGTAGCGTATGATGAGAATGGGAAAAACCCGTACTTTGATTGGACGATTATGGACATCACCGCTCGCAAGAAGGCGGAGGAAGCGCTAAAGGAAAGTGAGGAGCGGTACCGCTCGCTGTTCCAGAATGTCCCTGTTGCAGTTTATAGAACTACACCCGGACCTAAAGGGAAAATTCTGATAGCAAATCCCACCCACCTCAAGATGTTCGACTTCAACTCAGAGGAAGAGCTTAAAGGAATAAGCGTGGCTGATACATATATGAACCCCGAGGATAGAAAGCCATTTTCAGACAACCTCCTGGCTAAGGGGAGCGTAGAGGGGGTGGAACTACAGTTACGAAGGAAAGATGGGACTCCTTTTTGGGGGTCGGTTACTGCCAGGGTAGTTTATGATAAGGATGGGAAGAATCCTTATTTTGATTGTATGATTATGGACATTACTGAGCGAAAGCGGGTAGAAGATGAATTGAAGAAGAAAATGCGAGCTTTAGAAAGATTCCAGAAAGTTGCGGTGGATAGAGAACTTAAGATGGTAGAACTTAAGGAGAAGTTAAAAGAGTTAGAGGCGAGGTTGGTAAAGAAATAAACATAGTTAAACTGATAAGGAGGTGAATTGAATTGAAAAGATTAATTACCGTACTTATTTTTGTAGGAATCTTTCTGTTTACTATTTTTCCAGCGATACTTGTAGCAGCAAAGCGAAGACAGATGGTAAGTGTTGGTTATGGGTGGAGCGTGGAGGAAGATGAGAGAACAGCAGTCAGGCAGGCAGCTTCTATGGTAAGGGAACAGTTGAGCGGAACGGTGCCGGAATGTATTCTCCTCTTTTCTACTGTTGGGTACGATTCGGAGAAAATTCTTCTGGAAGTCAGGAAAATTTTTGGGAATGGAGTGCAAATCTATGGTGGTACTTCCAGTGGCTCTGTCTTCAGTTTGGCTGGTCATCATAAGGGCAAACGGGGCTCACTGGCACTTTTGGCGGTAGCCTCTCCGAAGATATCTTTTGGAGTGGGAGGTTCATCGTTGGAATTGGCTAAATCCCCGCGCGAAGCCGGAATAAAGGCGACTAATCAGGCTATTGAAAATGCAGGAAAAAAGAAAGAAGACAGGCCAAAACTGATTCTGATTACAGCAGCGCCAGGAAAGGAAGAGGAAATTATCCTCGGTATCGAAGACGTAGTGGGCAAAGAAATTCCCATATTTGGAGGAAGCGCTGGAGATGATGATGGTAGTGGAAAGTGGAAACAATTTGCCAACAGTCGCGTATATGATAATGGCGTTGTCTTGACCGCAGTCTATACGGATTTGAAGGTTGGCTGGGCATTTGAGAGTGGATATCTGAGGACTGAAAGGAGTGGTATTGCCACCAGGGTTGAAGGAAGGACTATTTATGAGATAGACAATAAGCCAGCAGCACAGGTTTACGACGATTGGATAGGTGGACAACTTGCTGAGATTCTCAAAATGGGGAAAGATAGACCCTCTATTGAAGCAAAAACCGTATTCTATCCTCTGGCAAAGGTTATCCGGGGGAAAAGTGGGGAAACCTACCATATTTCCATGCATCCCCAGCTCTTTGGAAGTTCTCAAAAAACTCTCCAGGTGGGCACTAATGTGCAGAATGGTAGTCAGCTTCTTCTTATGCGGGGTAGCTGGGAATTGCTACTCAACAGGGCGAGGACAACGAGCCTGCAAGCAACGGTAAGAGCAAGTATTCTTCCCCGAGACATAGCCTTCGGAATATCTTTCTTCTGCGCTGGGACTATGTGGGCTATTCCCGAAGAAGAGAGGCCCAAGATTCCCCTGCTGGTTAAGGACGCTCTGGTAGGTGCACCTTTCATCGGTAGTTTCACCTTTGGAGAGGAGGGTTTTTTACCGGGAGTGGGAAATGTGCATGGAAATCTGGTAAGTGCAGCGGTTGTCTTCAGTAACAAATGACTTTCCCCTCACTTTAATCCTCTCCCCAGAGGGTAGAGGAAAATAAAAAATAGAACAAGGATGATGTAGGGAGAAGTAGATGGAGATGGAGATAGCGGGTAATCGTGACTTCAAGAGAGGAAGTCTTTTTATTAAAATCTTTCTTTTGATGGCTGGTTTAGCTATAGGAATATCTATCCTTGCTATCTTTATATTTACAGCTCATCACATAAAGGAAATGAAGAGTAGTTTGACTGAGAACTGTGAGATGCTTGCCGAATTGGCTTCTATGAATGTTCAGTCTGGCTACTTTATACAGCAATGGCCGTTTGAAATTCTTAAGAAGATTAAGGATATTGAGAATATTGTTTACTGGAGGATAGTCAAGCCCGATGGACAAATCTATTTAGCTGACGATGCAGGACTATGGGGAAAAAAGATTGATGATGAGGCTGTATCTACAAGAATACCTTTGATAAAAGAGGGTATTTTCCCGGAGACTGGTGAGAAAATAGGAGTAATAGTTAGACCACTGGATATAAAAGAGAATGGTAAACCATGGACTTTCTGGATAGGATACTCGCTTGAACCGATACTCCTTATGAAAAAGGAAATCTTATTAACTGGCTTCGGCGCGAATCTTTTAATCATAATACTTGTTGGCTTTCTTGCCTTCTTTTTTTCTAAAAGGATTACCAAACCTGTAAAGGAACTGGTAGAGGGGACGAAAGCCATATCTGAGGGTAATCTTGACTACAAAATAAGAACGGAATCCCATGATGAAATTGGAGAACTGGCAAATTCTTTTAACAGGATGGCTTGCGATTTAGAGAGAACAACTGTTTCCAGAAACTACTTTGACAACATAATCAGGAGTATGATTGATACTCTGGTGGTCTTAGACTCTGAAGAAAAAATTAAGATGGTGAATAAGGCAACTCTTGACCTTTTACATTATAGAGAAGAGGAACTGATGGGAAGGCCTGCCAGCATACTGTTTGCAGAAGGTGAGGTACTCTTTAAAAAGGAAAAATTGGTGGAAATGATTGAAAAGGGTAAAATCAGAAACTTTGATACTATTTATTTAACCAGTTCTGGAGAGAAGATTCCTGTCAGTTTTAGTGGGTCCATTATGAGAAATGCAAATGGAGAAATTGAAGGAATTATTGGCGTGGCTAAAGATATGAGGAAAGCCCAGAAGCTAATCTCGGAACTGAAAGCGTCCAATTTGGAGCTCACCAGGAGCAAGAATGCAATGTTGAATATGTTGGAGGATTTGGATGAGTCGCATAGAAAGTTGAAGGTTCTTCACGCTCAGCTTCTCCAGGTAGAGAAGATGTCGGCAGTGGGAAGGTTGGCAGCCGGGGTAGCCCACGAGATAAACAATCCCTTATCTGGAGTTCTCGGATTCGCTCAGGTGCTACTACAGGAGATTCCGGAGGGGAATGCCTGGCGGAATGATGTGAGAAAGATTGAGGAAGGAGCCAGAAGGTGTAAGAAAATAGTTTCAAACCTTTTGACCTTTTCCCGGCAGGAAGAATTTAGTCTGGAGCTTGCCAACATCGGAGAGGTGATTGATTCAACTTTAAGTCTTTGTCACAATCAAATCGTGTTGGAAAAAATCAGGATAATTAGGAAATATGAGAAGGACCTTCCCCAGGTCAAAGTGAGTATTCCTCACATTGAGCAGGTTTTTCTCAATTTGATTACTAATGCGATTCAGGCTATGCCTGAGGGTGGAGAACTAAAGATTTCTACTCGCCTGAGGGGCAAAGGAGATCTTATAGAAATTTCTTTTGCTGATACTGGAAAGGGGATAGAGAAAGAAATTTTACCTAAAATATTTGAACCTTTCTTTACCACCAGGGAAGTTGGGAAGGGGACTGGCTTAGGACTTTCCGTAAGTTATGAGATACTAAAGAGGCACAATGGTGATATTTCGGTAGAAAGCGAGGGCGAGGGTAGAGGGGCACTTTTCACTATTATTTTGCCTGTGGAGAAAACCGAAGATGAAGTTTAAGATTAACGTTCTGGTAATTGACGATGATGAAATTGTTAGAGATGTTTTCCTGAGGATTTTTCAGAAGAGACCCAATGTTGAGCTATTTGTCGCGGAGAATGGTTATCAGGGTCTAGAAATTATAAAAAGGAGGCGGTTCAATACTATATTTCTTGACTTAGGTATGTCTGGTTTAAATGGAGTGGAAACCTTCCAGAGGATACAGGAGTTAGACTTGAATGTTAAGGTTACATTTATGACCGCAAGTTCAAATCTGAGCTTGGAGGAAAGGGCGAAGAGAATTCCCAATGTTCGGGTGGTGGATAAGCCATTAGAGATTGAACAAATCTACAAAATAATCGAGATAGACTCACAATACTCAGGACATATGAACTAACTTAGAGCCCAGTTTAAATCGTCTATTGGAATTTATGGGAGAGAGAGTGGCAAGAAGAAAAATACTGGTAGTGGACGATGAAGCAGAAACCAGAGAAGTATGTAGAAGGGTGTTCAACAAGAAGCGTTATCGGGTGCAATTCGCAACTGATGGCCAGAAAGCACTGGAAATAGTTAGACACGATTACTTTCCTGTTGTACTTGCTGACTTAAAGATGCCGGGTATAGACGGACTGACACTATTGAAGCGGATAAAAGAAGAACGCCCCCAGACAGAGGTGATTATCATCACCGGCTATGGCTGCATTAATACAGTAGTTGAGGCAATGCGTATTGGCGCTTATGACTATATTATAAAACCGTTCGATATTGATGAACTGATTTCGGTAGTTGATAAATGCTTGGAGAAACAGAGATTAGCGATTGAAGTAGGTCAATCAAGAGAGGTTGTGGCACTGTACGAGGTTAGTAAGGCAATTAGGTCGATTGTGGACCTGGGTAAGTTGCTAAAAACCATCCTTAAATTGGCTTGTGAAACAATGGTAGCTGATGGGGGAGTATTGGTCTTATTTGAAAAAGATGAAAAGAAATTATTTCCTAAATTCTGGATTGGTGTAAACAGGGAATTGGCAAAAATTGTGGAAAGGGAAATTGAAAAAAGAATACCCTATTGGATTGCCGGGGACAATAGCCCATTTCTATTTACAGATAGGGCAGGGAATAATAAAAGTTGTTTTTCTGGAATTGCTATCCCCCTAAAGATAAAAGACAGAATCATCGGCGCGATAAGTGTAATAAATCTTGAGGGTAACCGGGATAAATTTAGAAGACAAAATTCCAAGTTATTGACAATATTCGCTACAAACGCATCTTTGGCTATTGAAAATGTAAAAGTCTATGAAAAGCTCGAACAGGAGAAGAAGGATTTAGAGAAAGCGCACGAACAGTTGAGGGAACTGGACAGATTGAAATCTGAGTTTGTCGTTAGCCTTTCGGGGGGATTGAGGGAAGCGCTGGCTGCAATTCAGGAAGCTATGGATTTGCTGGCCGAAAAACTAACAAAAGAAATTGGAGTGAATGAAGAAAGACTAATAGAGATTGCGAGAAATAGCACAGGTCGGATGAGAGAGTTGATTGATGATTTGCCCGATTTTTCCATAGTAGAAGGCAATGCTATTAAATTGAAAATGCGGAAGGTTTCGCTTTCAGAAATAGTGTCGGGAGTGGTCAGGGAATTCAAGGCTTTATTCAATAAGAAAAGGATTTCTCTCGTGACTCTTTTACCTGAGGGGCGAGCTGAGGTATTTGGTGATTTCTACCGGCTAAAACAAGTGGTGGCGAACCTGATAAAGAATGCTGTAAAGTTCACTGCCCCGAGGGGAAAACTGGCTGTGCGAGTGGAAGAGAGCGAGAAGGAAGTCAGAGTATGCGTGGAAGATACCGGGACCTTTGATAAACTCCGTCAAGGTAATCAGTCCGGGATTGTCAACGGGGGCGGATTTGAGCTAGACTTATCAATTGCCAAGGCAATTGTTGCAGCACATAGAGGTGAAGTGTGCCTCAACAGGAAGCCTGGTAAAGGACGTAAGTTTACATTTACTATTCCTAAGGAGAAAAGAAGAAAACCCCGGCCCTGCCAGAGCGAATTTCCGGACCTTTTTGATTATTCTGTGAGTTAAGGAAACTCTATGGTGGAAAAAACAGATCAACCGGATGTTTTTCTATTGAGTATTGCCTACAAATATACAGGACTTCTTGCTGGACTGGTCTGGCCATTAATATTGATTTTGAAGGAAATCCCTCCTGGTAGATTCCCCCACACATTTTCGGTAATCTTCTTCACAGTTATTTATAATATTATCAGCACCAAAATGATGCTGAAAGGCAAGCTTCTAAAGTTAAACAAAATACTTGCAGGAGTTCTGAACATATTTTTTGTATCACTTCTGGTGTATTACACTGGAGGTTACAAATCCAACCTCTGGGTGATGTTTTTGCTACCTTTAATAACAATTTCTCTGTTATATACGCCCCGACAAGTAATTCTCGCCGCCTCCTTTGTAGCAATAGTCTTTTGCTTTCTCTATTTTTCCCAGGCTGAGAAGATTTGGTTTGAAGATCTGGCGTGGCTTCTGTTGAAAGTGGGAATGTTTTTTGTCATAAGCTTGGTTTTCCGGAAGATTGTGGACTTGGAGATAAGGCATAGGGTAGCCTTTCAGGAAAAGAGCCGTGAGCTAAGTAAAACTCAATACTACACAGATAACATTGTCAAGAGCATGTTGGATTCTCTGATTGTAGTTAACCCAGACGGCAAAATGGAAAAAATAAATAAAGCAGCGCTGGATATCCTGGGCTACAAAGAGAAAGAACTGACAAAAAAGCCGGTTACGGAAATATTTTCCCAAAAAGATGCAACGCTTTTCCAGGGCTCCCAGTGGGAGGAGCTGTTGAATAAAGGCTTCATAAAGGATCTTGAGTTGACTTATTTAACGAGAAAAGGAGAAAAAATCCCAGTAAGTCTCACTGGCTCTGTAATGAGAGATGAGGAAGGGAAAACTGAAGCTGTGGTCGCCGTCCTTAGAGATATGCGGGCTATGAAAGCTCTGATTTCAGGATTGGAAAAGGCAGAAAGAGAGGTCAGACAGTATAGTGAGAGTCTGGAAAGGAAGGTTGATGAGAGGACCAAAGAAATAATAAAGCACGCTCATGAATTTTCGGTCATTTACGAGATAAGTAAAAGTATTAGCTATACTCTCGATATTCATCAAATCTTGGAGACTATAATGGGCTCGCTTCATAGACTCATAGACTACGATATTTTCGCCTCATTATTATTAGAAGGAAGCGAAGGAGAATTAATCATTGAGTCTTCCCATTCCCTGGATGAAAGGGACATTCAGATGGTGAAGTCAAACCTGGCAAGTGCAGGAGCTTCTCTCTTTGGCCGCACTGTGAGACCTGAGGACATCAGGGTTACTTTGAAAAGGGAAAGAAGTTTTCGGCTTAGTCAAGAATTTAAAGGACAATTGAAATCCTTTCTGAACATACCTTTATCTATTGACAATGTTCCCACGGGAATTATCCACATAAGTAGCTTTAGCAGGAGTGCTTTTTCTGAAGACGATGCTAGGATACTTCACACCATTGCCGACCAGGTGGCTTCGGCCCATAAGAAACTGAAAGATTTGATTTTCAAGGAGAAGAGAAAAATAGAGTCAATGGTGGAAAGCATGGCCGAAGGGGTAATAATGACCGATGAGAATGATAATCTGATAGCGTTGAACCCGGCGGCGAGAAAGATGTTAGGGATTTCCTCAGAGGGTGTTATTAGCGATAGGGAAATCTGGATCCATTTTGGAAAACTGAAGCTGGGTAGATTATATCAGAGACTATACGAGCAACCTGGCGATGATGTATTTATTGAGGACTTGGATTTAGACGAGCCCAAGCCAATTAGTTTGAAAGTTATCTCTTCCCTGGTGCGAAATCACCTGGGCGAGAGATTGGGGGTAGTGACTGTGCTCCGAGATATCACTAAGGAGAAAGAGGTTGACCGTATGAAATCCGACTTCATCTCCTTTGTCTCTCACGAGTTGCGAACCCCGCTCACCATTGTAAAAGGATTTGCTACTATTATCCTGGGCGAAGCATCGGGAAAGCTTACCAGAGAACAGAAGGAACAGCTATCCTATATCAGCGAGAGTATTGACCGACTTTCCCGCATAATTTCCAATCTCCTGGACATATCCAAGATAGAGGCGGGAAAATTGCGGCTACAGAAAAGGAACATAGATATTGTTTCCTTCATTAATAAAGTCCTGCGTTCCTTCAGGCTATACGCTAAGGGTAAAGGAATCAAGTTTGAGACCTGTTTTGATTCAAAATTATCGCGCGTTCTGGCTGACCCTGATCGGCTGACGCAAGTGCTTACAAATCTTGTGGATAACGCTATCAAATTCTCTGGTAAGAACGGGCAAATAAGGATTGAAGCGAAAGAAGGAAAAGATGCTGTAGAGGTTAGTGTAGCCGATTCCGGTATAGGCATTTCGGCCGAAAATTTCAATAGAATCTTCAATAAATTTCAGAAAGTTGAGTCAGGAATTCGTTCAAAGTTGAAAGGGACGGGATTGGGGCTACCCATTTCCAAGGAGATAGTCCAGCTTCACGGCGGAAAAATCTGGGTGGAGAGCGAGATAGGAAAAGGGAGCAAGTTTACTTTTACCATTCCGAAACAGTGGCGTGGAGTGACTCGATATGAAAATGGTAAAGAAAATTTTGGTCATTGATGACGAGGATCTGGTAGTTGAAGTGCTAAGAATAACACTGGGGATGAGAAATTTCCAGGTAATTACAGCCGGTGATGGTGGAGAGGGAATAGAAAGGGCGGTAAGAGAAAAACCAGACCTGATAATTTTAGATATAGCAATGCCAGGTTTAGATGGCTACCAGGTCTGCCAGAAATTGAAGGAAAACGAAATAACGAAGGCCATACCAATTATTATGTTGACGGCCTTAGGGCAGTCTGGAGAGAGAAAGAAAGGATACTCTTGCGGAGCTTGCGATTATATTTTTAAACCTTTTGACGAAGAGGAGCTATTAAATAGCGTAGAGCGGGCGTTAAAATGCAAGAGGTCACCCTATTTGAAAAAAAGGAGAAATGCAAATCTGTAACACAAGTAGATCTCAAAAGACTTTATGATTTTGGTATTGACGGGAGAAGATAATTGAATATTCCAGTAAAGGTTCTTGTTGTTGATGATGAGGAGGAAATTAGGGAATTGTGTCGGAGGGTGTTAAATAAAGAAGGATATGTTGTCCACCTGGCTGGGAATGGAGAGGAGGCATTGGAGATTTTGCACAACAACAAGTACCATGTGGCTATTGTCGATTTAAAAATGCCGAGTATTGATGGAATGACAGTGATGAAAGAGATAAAGGAAAATTATCCGCAAACAGATGTTATTATCATTACCGGTTTTGGTACCATAAGGTCGGCTGTGGAGGCAATTCAGCAAGGAGCTGCAGACTACTTGCCGAAACCGTTTGAGATTGAAGAACTGCACGGAGCGATTGAGAATTGCCTCAAGAAAAAGAGCCTAATGGGTGGAAAGGAAGCTGAATGAACAAGCTCAAGGTTCTGATTGTGGATGATAATCCAGATATCTGTTTCAAATCCTATGACCTTAAATATTTAGAAAAGGCCCTCTCATCAAAACTCAAAAGTTAATAGAGTTTCCATTTTCCTCCTACCTACGCACCTATCTAAAAGACAGGCATCTTGTAATTCAAAAAAGAAAATTATGAGAAACAAAATCCTCATTGTGGATGATGAACTAAGTATTGTGGATTTCCTTGGCGGACAACTCATGACGCGGGGATATGACGTTTTGAAAGCTTTTGATGGAGAAGAAGCCATTAATTTGGTCAAGAGAGAATTGCCGGATCTTGTGCTTCTGGACGTACGCATGCCTAAACTGGATGGGTTTGAATTTTGCCAGAGGCTGAGAGCAGACCGAATGACCTATCTTATTCCGGTAATAATGATTACGGGTAAAGGTGAACAACAGGATAAAATTACAGGTATCAAGTCGGGAGCTGACGATTATGTTACCAAGCCATTTGATTTGCCCGAATTGTTGGCCAGAATAGAAGGAGTTCTCTGGCGGACGAGAGTGGGCAAAGGAAGTAATCCTCTAACTGGCTTACCCGGGGCCCCGTCAATTGAGCATGAGATAGGAAAGAGGATAAACAATGGAAGCAAATATGCAGTCTGCTATCTTGACCTGGATAGTTTCAAAGCATACAATGACAAATATGGATATAACCAGGGAGATAAAGTGATTATTTTTGCAGCTAAGATTCTAATTCAAGCAATCGCTAAAGAAGGGAGTCCGGACGATTTTCTCGGCCACATTGGCGGTGATGACTTTATCATAGTCACAACTCCGGAAAGGGTGGAAAGGATATGTTCAACAATCATAGATAATTTTGACCTCAATATTCCCGCATTCTATGCACCGGAGGACAGAGAGAAAGGCTATATTGATACTTTTGACCGCAGGGGTAACCGCCATAGATTCCCTTTTATTACGCTCTCTATCGGTATAGCCACTAATGAGAAGAGAACTTTCCATAGCCCACTGGAAGTGTCAGCTATAGCAACCGAGATGAAACAGTATGCCAAAACCTTTACCGGTAGTAATTACAAAAAAGATAGAAGGTCTGCCTGATAAAATGGTGACAGGTACCTTTTTCTCTTGTACAGTCAAATCTGCCTCCTCTATGTTCCTTGTCTCCTTGATATCGCTTAAAAAAAGTACCTGTCACCATTTCTCTGTCATCATTTCTCCTCGCTTAGAAAAAGTACCTGTCACCTTTTTCATTTGAGTTCAAAGTTGACAGGTAAAAACAATATGTGTATAATCAAAAATGTAGATGGACTTACTTTTTGGTTGATTAGCTGAGAGGAATAAGGAAAATGTGGACAAAGGAAGAGTTGGGGGAGACGATTAAGAATAAGTTTAGTGGTTATGACTTTATTGTGGCATCAAACCGAGAGCCCTATGTTCACGAGTATTCGGGTAAGAAAGTAAGATGCGTTAAGTCGATTGGCGGGCTTACTACCGCTCTGGACCCGATAATGCAGGCTTCTAAGGGCGTCTGGGTAGCTTATGGGAGTGGGGACGCCGATAGGGACGTTGTAGATAAAGATAATAAGATCAAGGTTCCTCCTGAAGAGCCAAAATATAGTCTGAAGCGCGTATGGATGACGAAGGAAGAAGAGAACGGTTTCTATTATGGCTATGCGAATCAGGTGCTCTGGCCATTATCTCATATCGCTTATCGCCAGCCACTTTTTGACGCCTCTCACTGGGAATATTACCAGAAGGTTAATGAGAAGTTTGCTCAAGCTATCACAGAAGAGAAAAGAGATAAGAAATTATTTGTCTGGCTTCACGATTACCATTTGAGTCTATGTGCGGAATTTATCAAAAAAAGAAATCCCGACGCAATTGTCGCTCTTTTCTGGCATATCCCCTGGCCAAATCCAGAGGTATTCAGGATATGTCCGCAGAAAAAGAGACTCTTAGAAGGTCTTCTGGCCAATGAGCTTTTGGGATTCCACCTTCGTTACCACTGCCATAACTTTCTGGATACTGTAAGCCAGGAATTGGAAGCAAGAGTAAACCGTGAGGAATCTTCTGTGACCTATCATAACCACAAGACTCTGGTAAGACCATTTCCCATTAGCGTGGATGCCGAGACCATCTCGGAGATGGCTAGTTCCGAGGCGGTGCGAGAGAGAATGAAAGCTCTCCCGGAAGAGATAGACCCGCCATATGAGATTCTCTGTTTGAGCATAGACAGAGTTGATTATACTAAGGGAATTCTGGAAAAGATTAGAGCGGTGGACAGATTTTTGGAGAAGTATCCTGAATACCAGGGACGGTTCGTCTTCGTACAGTTAGGAGCGCTGAGCCGCCTGCACATCAAGACTTATAAACAATTAATAGATGATATAGAAGCCTTAGGGGAAGAAGTAAATTGGAAATACCGCTCTGGCTACTGGTATCCAATTGTCCTGGTCAATCGCCGGCTCGATTATACCACCCACCTCGCCTACTATCGCCTCTGTGACCTCTTCCTGGTAGGCTCTCTTCATGATGGAATGAACCTGGTGGCCAAGGAGTATATTATGGCCAATGTTGACCTCAAGGGAATGCTCGTTTTGAGCCAGTTCACCGGTGCGGCGAGAGAACTGAAGGATGCCATATTGATAAATCCGTTTGATACCGAAGGATTCGCTGATGCCCTATACTCTACGGTTAAAATGTCGGAGAGAGAAAGAAAGAGGCGAGTTAGAAAGATGCAGAAGGTCGTCCAGGAAAATAACATTTATAAATGGGCAGGCAAATTCATCCTTGAGTTAAGCGAATTATAGAAAGAGATTAGCGCGGGGAAATACTGTGCAATATTTGTTCAACGTTTGGGAAGATATTGAAGGGAGATTAGGGAAGGCCAAAGGGATTCTCCTACTCTTGGACTTTGACGGCACAGTAACCAGGATTGCCGACCGGCCTGAAGACGCAAAGCTTTCCCCAGAAATGGGGAGAATTCTAAGATTACTGGCCAAGAAGAAGGGATTTAGAATCGCCATTATAAGTGGAAGGTCTCTTTCTGATCTGAAAGAAAAGGTTAAGATAGGAAATATAATCTATGTAGGTAATCATGGATTAGAGATAGAAAGGGAAGGGGAAAGATTTATCTATCCCGAAGCCGCAAAAACAATCCAGACTGTTAAGGAGCTGGAGAAAATTTTGCAGATGGAAATTGGCTCTATTAAGGGAACGATTTTGGAAGATAAAGGAGTAGGTCTGGCCGTCCACTATAGACTGGTGAAGAATTCTGAGGTACCAGAATTAATGAGGAGGGTCAGACAAATTTTTCAGCAGTTTAGAGAGAAAGGCAAGATAAGAATTGGAGAAGGGAAGAAAGTTATTGAAGCTAAGCCTCCTATTACCTGGGATAAAGGGAGAGCAGCTTCTTTGCTTCTCGCTTCCTTCAGAAAAGAGGAGCCCCTTTCCATCTATTTAGGAGATGACCAAACAGACGAAGACGCTTTTTCCGTGCTGGACGGAAAGGCGATTACTATTTTCGTGGGGAAACCGAGGAAGTCAAAAGCAAAATTTTTCCTCAACAATGTCCGTGAAGTAAAGGTTTTCCTTAAAAGGCTCTCTGCTTTGGAAATGGGAAGCTCTAAATAACGAGGGGAGAGATGGCCGTTCTGCCCAAAGCTAAACAGCCATTCCATTTCTATACCAGGCTCAATTTAGTAGAGTTTACGGGGAAGAAAGCCACGAATTTGCGAGAGCTGGTGGACATAATGAAAGAGGTGCCTGGCTCGGTTATCTACCACCATACTCACCACTATCTGCAACAACACCTCTATCTTTCGCCAGAACCCCCCAATGACTTTGCCTACTGGGTTACTTATATTCTGAAAGAAGAAGAACTGGGTGAAGAGATTGCGAGTATTGACCTCTGTCAGTTTTCTACCATTCGTTCGTTGAGAGAAAAGATTATTGAGACTATTGAAACCCATCTTGCCAGTAATCCGGGAATTCTGCGCACAGCGCCTCTTGGGGCAGAATTCCATTTCTTCAGGAGCATTACTTTTATCCTGCCGACTCCTTATGTGGCCAGTGACTTATCAGAGTTCTTGAAGGTACTGAAAAAGATTACGATTCATTCAATATACTTCCATATGTTTGAGGCGAGACTGAGGTTAGAGAAGGGAGAAAACGATTTTTCTCGCTGGATTGAAGATATGCTGGGAGAGAAGGAACTTGCCCGGGAGATTGGAAAACTGGACCCCTATACTTTTACTATGGAAGGATTGCGTAGCGAACTTTGCGGGCTAATTACGAAATATATTCGTGGAGAAAATGATTAAATGTCAAGAATAGCTGACTACGAACCAATTGTGGGAGCGGAAACAATTAACGAATTGAAACTGCTTGCCCACAAGCTGGAGGGCAGAGTTGTTCAGAATATTAACTCCACTGCAGTGGGTGGCGGAGTAGCTGAGATTCTCGGCCGGATGATTCCTTTACTGCAGGATTTGGGCGTAAATTCCCGCTGGGATGTAGTGAGGGGAGGAGAAAAGTACTTCCAGGTAACTAAGAAGTTCCATAATGCTCTTCATGGCAGAAAGGTTGAGATTGCCCGCGAGGACTATGAGATTTTTCTGGAAACTACCCGGCAGAACATTGAACAGATGGACTTTTATGGTGACATTGTCTTCATTCACGACCCTCAGCCGGTAGCCCTGGTGGAAAAAAGAAAATACTTGAAAAACAGGTGGGTCTGGAGATGCCATATTGACTTCACCAATCCCGACCCCGAAATCTGGAATTTCATCAAGTCATTTGTTGAGCAGTATGATGCCTCCGTTTTTTCCGCGCCCTCTTTTGCCCGTACATTATCCATCAGGCAATTCCTGATTTCGCCTTCTATAGACCCTCTGAGCGAAAAGAATAGAGAGCTGTCTGAAGAAGAAATCAATACTGTCTTGGAGAAGCTAAACATAAGTAGAGATAAGCCAATAATCACTCAAATTTCTCGTTTTGACTACCTGAAGGACCCTTTTGGGGTAATTGAAGCCTTTCGCCTGGTCAAGAAGTATGTTGATTGCCGGCTGATTCTGGCTGGAGGAGGCGCGGTGGATGACCCTGAAGGTAACAAGGTCTTTCAAGAAGTCTTAAAAAAGGCCGGGAACGACCCGGATATCCTTGTGTTGCTTCTTCCTCCAGCAAGCGACTTGGAAATCAATGCCCTGCAAAGAGCATCCACAGTAATTCTCCAGAAGTCTTTGCGCGAGGGTTTCGGGCTTACAGTGGCTGAGGCCTTATGGAAGGCTAAGCCGGTTGTGGCTTCGGCAGTGGGCGGGATACCCCTGCAGATTACCCATAAGTACTCTGGCCTGCTCTCCCATACGGTGCAGGGAACAGCCTATTGGATAAGGCAGCTCCTGCATAGTCCAGAGTATGCGAGAAAACTGGGCGAAAATGGGAAGGCTCATATTAAGCAGAATTTCCTCGTTACCAGGCACCTGAGAGATTATCTACTGCTTTTCCTCTCTCTGGAACAAGCAGATGACATAATCTATCTTTAGAAAATGGTGACAGGTACCTTTTTCTCTTTTTTCTTCATTTTTACCTCTTCCCTAAATCCCCTGTGATCAAACGCGCTCTCGCTAAAAAGTACCTGCCACCTTTTTTGTAGAAAAAGTATCTGTCACCATTTTTCCTGTCACCTTTTTTTGAAAAATGTAGTTGACGATAGCCGATTCTTGTGGTAATATTTTATTGGCTCAAGCGAGTCTTTGACAATTTAAATATTTACTTTCATATTGTCCGATAAAGGCAAACCTCGAGAAATCGGGGGGCGCAAAACCTCGGATCTAAGGAGTTAGCTCTAAGATGGCCGGGTTGCCGAAGACAATAAGGAATTTATTGTGCCGAACTAGTGGGGAAGCTTACTCGTTCGGCCTTTTTATTTTATTAGCCATATTTCTTCTGCAGACTGCTGCAGCTGCCGATACTACTGGCCAGAAGATACTGGGAAATCTCTATTTTGTGAATAACACCCTGTTCGGGAAATTCAATTACGGTAATGAGCGAGTAGAAGGTTTTCTGGAAGCGCAGGAGTCTTTGCCGGGAGAGGTAAGCGGTTTCTTGATAGGCACAGCTATCGGCCTGGGTCCTCCTGAGGCAAATTCTGGAAAAATAGACTTAAAGATATGCCTCACCAATGACAATCCAGTCCTGGAGCAGAGTGCTCTTTACAAGGCAGGTATTCAATGGCTTCCCCGATGGGATTTGGGATCAACCTGCTTAACAGGCAAACTTGGCGTTAGAGGTGGCTATCTTTCCGTGACCACCAATGCCGAGCCGATAGACCCATCATACCCGTCTCAAATCCTTTATGGGGCCGAGAGTGGCTTCTCCGTTTTGAAAAATTTCAAATGCGTAACTTTTGAAACCGGGACAACAGGATACATAACCTATAGTTCTTATGGAGAAAAAAATCAAGTTGATAACTCGGGATTCGATCTGGAGGCAGGTAGCAGAATAGAGGTTCTACCAGTCATACTAAACCTTGGATGGAAAAGAACTTTCACAGAATATAATCCGGATAAGTACTTTTTCCTGGATTCGATGAGAGAGGACATCTATGAAGTTAGTGTTGGCTACGTGAAAGAGACTTTCGGCATTGGGTTATTCAATTGTCTTGATATTAGAAAGGGGATAGAATTTGAAAGAGAGAGGAACCTGACAGGTATGGGAGTCCAACTCGGCTTATGGCAAGTAAAGGGGCTCCTTTCTCAGGACCTTCTGGATAGAGAAAAGGCCATTACAATTTCATTAGGAAGGGCTTTTTCTGATGCATATTTTGAAGCTTATTGGACGAAAGACCAGGATTATGTAGAGACGAGCAATGGGAACATTTTCGGAGTGAGTTTCAAATGCGGGATTGGACCGAGGCCAGCTGAGCTGGTGGAAAGTGATTCTTACAAGGTTTATCTTCGAGAAAACGATGGTCCATTCATTGTCTTGCCCGACTTTCGCCTACCATTTGCAGAAAGCGTGGGAAAACTCGATACTATGAATAAAGTTATAAGATATACCAGAAGCAACCTGGACTACATAACACAGAATGGGTATGACCGTGACCCAAAAGAGGTGTTTGAATTGAGGGGAGGAGATTGCGACGAGCAGGCGCTCTTTCAGCTACATGCCTTGAAGTGTCATGGCTATGACGATTTGTACGAACTAGCTTTCGTATCTCCTAGGATGGCACATGCCTTCTCCTATGGAAAGGATAAGAGAACGGGAAAAGAATATATATGGGAATATGGCAGAGTTTTCAGGTTAGATTTTGACCCGGGCTTTGGCCTCTCGGAAAAAGAGAAGATGGCAGCCATCCTTTCTGGCAGGAGTTATACAGAGGACTGGGAAGGTTTTTGGACATTCCAGCCTACCAGTTCCGACTATAGAGACTACAATTATAATGATATGGAGTGTGTTTATGAAGCCTGGAGGGAAGACGTAGACATTCCAGGAAATGTGGTAGAAGTTGTTCCCGAATCAGGAATAAAGCTATTCATTGGCAATAATTTTGAGGAATGAGAGAGAGGACGCCGAAGTCTCCCCTCTCAATCTTCCGCCAGTACCAGGGGAAAGTACTGGCGGTTTTTTTTTATCCTTTCAATCCCCTTGTGATTCCTGAGTCAGTGTAGTTTTTGGGGAAGGCTCTTTTATTGATGACCTAGGATCAGGCATTAGCGCCGATCATAAAAAAGGCTCTCTTGTTTTACTTGATTTTCCTAAAAAGGTTAGGTATAATAAATTTGTATTCCGGACGATTCAAAAGATTCTGGGCAGTCACTGGCGGCGTACCACAAGACGCTATGCGAGAGCCTACAGAGGGTGAATAATTTTCATTGTTCAAGGCATAATTTCTAGGCTCAACATGAATCCAGATGCACGTTCCGGCTGCTCAAAGCACCCGAGCTGTGCTTATCAGATGTTCAAAAGAAGGAGGCGTTTGCTTAGAGAAGGATATAAATTCGAGCCCAGAACGAGAGAGTGGTAAAGAAAATAGTTTGATAGGTTCACTTTCAATGTTGGAGATTCTGTTTTTGATACCGTTAGAAGTGCACATTTGGGCCTCAAAACATACGGTTGTGATGTATCCTTCAAACCATGGGGAGGAAGCATACTATGAGGGAAATCTTCGGTCATCGTCCGGGGAGGATATTTCTCCTCATCCTTTTCATTTCAATAATCGGCCTTATTTACGTAACTAGGTACTTCCGTAAGGAGATTCTTATATTTGGGTGGATGACCTTGCCCTATCTTGCTGGCCTGATATTCGTAATCATATGGATTGTGGCTTATCTGATATATTTTTTCAGATACTGGCCATTCAGACGCTGAAGAAATGATGGAGATTATTGCCCTTGCTATTTTTGGTTTAATTATCTTGTGGATGGCGGTCTATGGATACAAAATTTCGGCAAAGACTGCTGAGGACTATTTTCTTGCCGGTCGGGGAATAGGAATCATAGTGATGTTTTTCTTCGTTCTCTTTGCCGTCTCAAGTGCATGGACATTTTACGGTTATCCAGGCTTTCTCTATCTGCATGGCCCCGGTTATGTCTATTTTGTGTGGGGATGCGTGGCCGGGTTTGCCGCTCTCTATATGTTCATTGGTCCACGCTTGTGGGCCGTCTCCCGTTTGAACCGATTCCTCTCCCCAATCGAAGCATTATCTGAAAGATATGAATCAAAGACTCTTAGGGCATTATTTGCTATTATTCTTCTTGCTTCCATTATTCCTTATATAGGAATCCAGCCATTAGGCGTTGGACTTGGATTCAATGCCCTCACCGGCCTGCCAGTAATTGTTGGTGCCATTTATACAGTATCCCTTCTAATCATTATTGTTCTTCTTGGCGGGATGAGAATATCGGCGTGGGTGAATATCTTTTTGGGCATTGTTTATTCAGCAGCCTTTCTCGGTTCACTTATCTGGGTGGTAAGAATAGTCTTTCCTGGTGGACTTCCAGAGGCAGCAAATGTTCTCTCCAGCAACAATCCAGAACTGCTTACCACGCCCGGGCCGGAAGGCTTTTTCACTACAGTTGTATTGGGGGGAACATTGATTGTGGGGATGATGGCATTCTCATGGCCTCATATTGTTATAGGAATAATGACGGCAAGAGGAAAAGTGCTCTTCAAATGGTTTCCGTTGCTCCTTTTCCTCTTTGGAGGGATTGGATTCTATACAATCCCGTTTCTCTGGGGTTCCCTTATTGCTCCGGCGATCAGTCATATGCCTGGAACACTTGTACCTCCTCTTACAGGCACAGAAGCCGATAATGTTGTTCAGGTTATAGTTACTCGCTACCTTCCGGGTTGGTTCTCTGTCTTTGTTCTGATGGGCGTTATCGCTGCCGCTATATCCACTGCCGCCATCCAATTGATGACAGCAAGCATATTTGTCTCAAGGGACTTCATATATGGTCTCTTTAAACCCCAGGCGACTGACCGCCAACTCATCAGATGGACTAAGGCCGCGGTTATCGGTATTATTATCCTGAGCCTGGGGATTGCCGTCTGGCAGAAGATGGCCCTTGCCCTTTATCTTACCGAGGTTTCTGTTCCTGGATTTGCCCAGTGGGGACCGGCACTTGTTGGTGGAATCCTCTGGAAGAGGGGAACGAGAGAGGGGGCTCTTGCCGGGGCTATTTTTGGAACATTGTATTTGGTTGCTGGATTCCTCTATCAGCCGATTCTCTTCGGCCTCCATCCTATAATCCCCACACTCTTATTAAATACATTACTCTATGTAATAGTAAGTCTTTGCACTCCTCCCCCCACCGATGATATAAAGAGAAGATTTTTTGATGAAGTAGAAGACTTCCTCTCTCAGTAAGTATAGCACAAAGGAAATTTTTGTGGAAAGAGAATGGAGATTGTTCTATAAGCCAGAGGGAGATGCCGCTGATTTGGTTGCTCTTCCGGCATCAATTGTTGAGGGAAGGATAGCCTCAAGATACCTCCTATCCTCCAGAATTACCGCTCCTACGGTTATAGTACAAGGTGTCTCTCACAGGGCACTTGTTGCTGGTGCCGATGTTATCATAGATAGAGAAGAGGCTGAGAAGGCTGGCATCGATATAGCAGTCAGAGGGCGCTCTGGAAGGGGAGAAGCTAAGGTTAGTGGCACAATCTCCTATCAGGAACTTATATCAAGAGGGAGTGAAGAGTTTGAATGTGAGGATGTGGAAGAGGACAGCCTCGTTCTCCTCCTGTATACATCCGGGACGACCGGAAAACCGAAGGGCGTTATGCTCACCCATCGCAACTTAATTGCAGAATACAGAATCGCCGAGAAGCTATTTTCAATTACACCGGAAGACAGGCTTGCAGGTGTACTCCCATTCTTTCATATTTATGGACTTGCGGACATTCTGATCGTTGGTATCATCAGCGGGAGTTCAATAGTTCTCATCCCGCAGTATAGCCCAAAGGAACTTATGAAGAGACTATCTGAAGATAAAATTACAATCCTCATCACAATACCTACTCAGTTTCTCCATTTGCTCATGCTTGCCAGACAAAAGCCGCCCCCTCTCCTTTCCCTGCGCATATCAATATCCGGTGGTGCCTCTCTTCCGCTTGACGTGTTTAAGGAATTTGAGAGGGTATTTTCGAGAAGAATTTCCGAGGGATACGGCCTGACTGAGTCAACAGCAGCAGTTTCAGTAAACCCCTCTGACCGGATAAAGGCTGGTTCAATAGGTCCTGCAGCGCCGGGAGTTGAGATGAAGGTTGTTAATGAGAATGATGAGGAGGTTCCCATCGGGAAAGAGGGTGAAATTGTAATAAGAGGCGAGGTTGTGATGAAAGGGTACTATAATCAGCCACAGGAGACTGCGGAGATATTGAGGAACGGATGGCTACATACCGGGGATATAGGGTATAAGGATGAAGAAGGGTATTTCTACATTACTGGTCGAAAGAAGGATATCATTATAAAAGCCGGGTTCAACATTTCGCCCCGTGAGATTGAAGAAGTCATCTCCTCTTATCCAAAGGTGAAGGAAACCTGTGTGATTGGTGTTGGGGAAATCGGGAAGAGGGAAGAGATAAAAGCATTTGTCCTCTTGAAGGAAGGGGAAAAATCAAATCAAAGGGAAATAATCGAGTGGTGTCGGCAGAGGCTTGCCTCTTGTAAGGTTCCTGATTATGTGGAGTTCAGGGACATATTGCCGAGAAGTGTCACCGGAAAAGTTCTTCGGAAGGAACTTCGTGATGATTACCAGGATCCAAGGTTTAGAGAGGAAAGGAATGAATCTGGCAAGATTGGTTGAGGAAAAGTGTAAAGAATATTCTAACCAGGTAGCCATTGTTTATCAGGGGAAGGAGATAACCTATCGGGAACTGAACAGAAATGTGAATCTCCTTGCCAGTGGACTGAAACAACTGGGCATAAAGAGAAAAGACCGGGTGGCGGTGATGCTTCCCAATATACCGGAATTCATTTACTGCTTCTTTGCCTGTCAGAAAATTGGTGCTGTAACCGTTCCTTTTAACACAATGTACAAAAGGGGGGAGATAATCCATATCCTTCGAGATTCAGGGGCAAGGGCAATCTTATGTCTTTCCAATTTTGTTCCTCTTATAAATGAGATTAGACCGGAGGTACCACAACTCGAATATATAATCTCAACTGGAGAGAGAACCCTCACTTTTGCTGATCCGGAAAGTACCGGGTTCCTTCAACTTATTATGCCAAAGGATAATTTTTTAGGTCTCGATGATGCCTATTGTAAAATAGGCGAGAGTCTGACGGAAATCTGCCTCCATCTGGGAGCAAAGGATGTACAATACAAAGATCGGGGAAGTATCTATTCAAAGAATAGGAAGATAGCCGGGTTTATTTTCCATGAAATTGAGGATATATATATCTTAAACGGAATTATCTTTCTTGGGAAATTTAATCCCAATCCATTCTTACAGGCGATTTGGGTTCCTCCCGAGGTCAAAGATAAGGTGATCGAACCGCTCACCTCGATAGAAGAATCAACTGGTAAAAAGCCCGATATGGATGAATTTCTCAATGCGGTGAGTAAAAGTTTTGATGACAAATTTGGTGTAAAACTGAGGAAGGGAAATCTCGAGAGGGACGAACTCTATGCCTACCAGAAGCACAGGGTATTAGTTTCAAAGGTACGATAGTGCAGTCGCTTCCGAAGAACCTATACAAGCTGCACGGGACAGTTGAATTCCAACAAGGCAGCTACCACAAAGACTGAGTCTGTGTTTGCCCCTCGGTTTGACGGCAAGTAAGTCTTGGAGAACCTGATTGGCAAGGATAAAAATATTGGCCGCTCAAAACAGGCTGGCTATGCTTATGAAATGGTCAAAAGAAGGAGGAAACTGATCTACTGTAGAAGGACACTTTCATTCCTGGTTCACTTCTTACGAATCTCACCAATCTGAAGTGCGACACGTATTATATCACGTCTTGAGACAATGCCAACTAATTTGTCACCGTCAACGATCGGGACCCTTCTGAATTTGTTATGGCCTATAGCCAAAGCAATTGTATTTACATCAGTGTCCGATGCAAAACTCACTACATCTTTTGTCATAACTTCTGCAACTCTGGTATTGTGCAAGTTCCCACTAAAAGCAAAATTAAGAATATCTTTTTCTGAGATTATCCCAATCATTTTCTCTTCAGAGTCTATGACTGGCATTCCGCTAATTTCCTTTGCCATCAAGAGCTCTATGGCATCTGCCAACGTAGCGTCTGGGCTAATAGTAATTACATCTTTTGTCATCACATCCTTTGCCTTTAACATTCTTAACAACCTCCTTCCTGCTAAATTGGTATTTTTAGAACCATCTCCAAGCCATCTGGCCCGTTGAGGAACACCATTTGTTTCTTCATACTTTTGATCCAATAAATTGGTTCCTGTCCATTTTCTTGTTGCCTTTTTTGTGCATCTCTACCATTTCTTGGACAGGGGAAATTGAGCCTTCTACAACCTGAATTACTTGACTCAATGGCATTTCTCCTGGCGTAAGAGGCTCAAATTCGAAATTTCAAGCCCTCAATATTTTGAAAGTATTATATCTTTTTCTGCGAAATAGGTCAAAAAGAATATTCTATGATTTTTTGGAAATGGGAAGGGAGATCGTGACCCCCTAATTCCAAGCTATAGATTAATTAGATTAATCTGTTTTAGTGAAAATAAATGGAAAGCATTAGTTAAATCCACTGAAATTAAACCACCAGGAAAAA
>Ga0315312_1000850_pt1 | contig 29024 bp, 25 predicted proteins | sample TDP7_MG_FD_203629 | JGI IMG/M metagenome (GOLD analysis project Ga0315312, IMG submission 203629) | Freshwater sediment microbial communities from Lake Towuti, South Sulawesi, Indonesia - TDP7 | ecosystem: Environmental > Aquatic > Freshwater > Lake > Sediment | place: Indonesia: South Sulawesi... | reverse complement strand
GGGATCAAAAGAACGAAAGTTCATATATAAATTTTCCCGTAAGGTCCTTTGCACCAGTCTCGCTGTCCGGATGATTTGGCATGAACCGGTGTTTACAGGCGTTTCATCGGAACCTCGCAAAGACAGCTTAGTTACTCTTCTTGGCCTATGGGATGTTTTAGGTGACGAAGCCTTCAAGCATGTTCAAGATCTTCTCTAGTTGGTGTGGAAGTGCTTTCTTTAGGAGTTCGAGTTCTCCTCTCTGGACGATCTTGAAGAGCCTTAGGAGAATTGTGTAGACTATGAGGAAGAAGATTCCTTCAAGGATGAGTCTCACTATAGGATTGATTGAATAAAGATGAGTGAGAGCGTAGTCGAGGGCTGCGAGCGGCAAGGCAACGATTGCAGCTAGAGCGATCGTCTTTCTAAAGTGGGTTACGTCGATTTTGATCTGAGCTTTCGAGGCGAGTGTCTTCTGCATCAAGATGAAAGCGGTTAGAAACATCGCTGTTCTGGCTAGGGCTGCCCCGTTCGCGCCTAAGGGTTTGACGAGAACCGCGACGAGCGCTATATCGATGATCGCTGAGGCTGCGCCGATCTTCGCCAGGACTTTTGTTTCAGCTATGGCTTGGAGGGTTGAGGTGTTTATTGAGATGTAGGCTGGGAGTATCGCTGTGGCTGTTAGAAGAGCGAAGGGAGCTGCACCTTCTATGTAGCCTGGTCCGTAGGCGATTCTGATGGCTGTCGGTGAGATTGCTGCTAAACTTGCTCCGATGGGGAGGATTAGGATGTTGAGGAGTCGGCTTGAAGCATTGTATATATTCGGTAACGCTTGCTTGCCTACTCGTGCTACTTCAGAGGACATGAGTGGGAGTATGACCGTTGAGATCGCGATCCAGAAGATGGCTAGGAGTGTGGCTCCAGCTGAGGCTAGATAGTAGATTCCTGTCACGGCTGCTCGACCTGTTAAGGCATATAGGATTGTGACATCGGCCCAGCCTTGAGCTAGCGTGATTATGGCTAGGATCCAGACCGGATAGCTATATCTGAAGACTGTTCCGTACAGTTCTCCAAGATGCTTCGTCGGTTTAGGAAGCTTCCTTCGCATAAGATAGATCGAGAGTATAAGGCAGGAGAGAGCGCCGATCAACCAGCCTGATGCTAGTCCATGTAGACCGTAGCCACTGTATGCCAACGCTAATCCTGTAGCCTTGCTTATGAGGATGAAGACTAGGTTCTGGACTGCCACTTGTAGATACATTCCTAGACCGAGCATGCCGGCGCCATATAGAGCGGTGAAGTTTAGCATAGCTGAGGCTGAGAGCACTAGGATGAATGGAATTGCGTATTCTGCTCCTCCAAGAATGAGCGTCGAAAGATACGGTGAGAGTAGAAGGACTACCGTTAGAGCTGGGAGCGTGAATATCGCTACGATTCTGAAACCTAGCCGCGAGATTGAGGCTGCTGAGCCGAGATCTCCTCTCCCATAGTTTTCTGAGACATACTTCTGAATGGCCACTGGCAGTCCTAGAAGTGTGAGAGTTGCGAAGACGGCTGTTGATGCTGTCAGTATAGACCATAAGCCTACTTCCGCTTGAGTAATGAATCTTGCGATTCCAGCGTAGAAGATGAAGGCTGCTAGGTATTGGATCAACTGCTGAATCGTTAGGTACAGTGTGCCTCTTGCAGCCTTGCTGGATTGCATACGGGATCGGTCTTCTTAGAAGTTGTTACCTAGAAATTAGGATATGAGCCTTCGTAAGCTATTATTATTCTAGTCAATAATTCAGACACCGATCAGCCCGCCAGATCCAGCGGGCACGGTATTGTAATGATCAAGAGCGTAGACTTTCTCTTTCGGTTGCTCTTTAGTTGCGGGAAGTGGCCCAGCTCCAAGTCCAGCAGCCGGAACTACAGCTTCATTCAACATAGAACTTCATCATTACGTTATGTTACAAGTGAGTTCGCAGCAGTAGCCTAATATCTCTTTTGAACACCGGTAGGTTTCAATGCAGGAAAGCTCCATATGATTTCAGACGCTGCCTCATTTGAATGGTCTAAGTCAATTGATCGATTTTCTTGTCTAGTTATTGAGCGCATCTAAGGCTTCTCTAGATGGACTCGGCTCACCCCCTCGATCCAGCTTCTTCTCCTGTATCCTGGCAAGCTGCTCCCTCTTCATCCATTCATAACGTTTTAGCTACAACCAGTCTCTCAGCGTCCGGAGCAGCTTTCGAAATCACTCATTCTATCGAGCAACTGCCTATATTTAACCCAAAGGATGAGTGAGCTCTCCTGCTAGATCGCTGATCGACATTTGCCTCACATCGAAATTGTGGGAGAGAGCATCAAGGAAGTTGCGCAACACTTCGAAGTTCCTAGGTGAGCAATACTCATACTCACGCCACTCATTAAGAGGCTGAAAGAATTCCCAAGAGTGAGCTAGGGCAACCAGGTGGGGATGAAAACGCCAAAATGTTTTTCCGTGCGCCGCCAGTCTTCGGATCCCTACTCAATCCCAGCCTAAGTACTCTTACCCCGTCTACGAACTCCTCGCTGGACTGTCCAGGAAACCGGCATGTCAAGACCGCCACTTCATATCCGCGCTCGGCAACTGACCTTGAGATCTCGTAAAACTGTTTTTCTCCAACAACCGTTTGACATGTTTGACATATTCTCTTGTAACGGTCTTCCAAGAGTACAATGCTAATACTCGCTCTCTACCGGCTCCTGCAACAGCATAGTACTTTTCTGGGCTGGCTAAGCACTCGTCAAGTATGTGAGACATCTCTTCAACTGTAGCCGCAGCAAGAAAGTGCTCACCTGCGTTCAGTCCTCCTATACCGAAAACTCCCTCCATACCTGAAACTACAAGCAGTCCATGAGCAAAGTACTCTAGCGCTTTGATTCTTGCGCCGCCCAGATTCGGCGTGTCAGAAAAGAATGGTAGCAAGCCTATGAAGGCTTGTGCATATATTCTCTCCAGAATGCTATCTGAGACCTCTCCCAGAAATCGTGTTTGACCCACTTTAGCGAGCGGGTGATTTCTTAGAGAAGCCGTGATAGTTTCAGGACCTCCGACAACGATGATCGACGCCTCGGGTCTTATCGAGGATAAGAGTGAAGATATCTGAAATATCTTGTTGACTGCGACTCTATTTTGGTCAAAAGTCAGGGTGCCAACGAACAAGATGGTCTTCTCATCTCTCGTCGACTCACCTCTACGAACAGGGCACTTCACACCGTTCGGGATGTATATCACATTCCTAGAGAACCTCTTCAAGAATGGAAGAGTTCTTAGCGAGGCTGTTAAACAGTAGTCTGTCAACCTCGCCATTACAGCCTCAAACATGAATATGATCGGAGAGAGAAGAAAAGAGCCAGCATACAATCGGACTAGGTCATCGCCGATTACGGTCCTTCTTACAAATAATTTCGTCATTAACGCTGGGAACGCTGAGAAAACAGATTCGTACTGAACTAAATAGCCTTTCATTGCATATCGAACTACCTTCCTTAAGCTTAGTAACGAATATAGCACCAAACGTAGAAATCTCGACGCTGCATCAGCCCCTTCCAGCCGTAGCGGAATCTTTACAGGGTCAACTCGCGGATCTTTATGCGAGAAACCTTCCCGGAAACTTGGACATATGACGACGACTTCGTCAACTGTGGACTCAAGAGCCTCTTCGATCCCGTCAACTCTCCTTGACAGGCCGCAGTGTGATGGATGTGGCAGGTTTGAGAGTATCACAAGCCCAGCCATTTCTCACTCAATCCTAGCCATCGTTCAGCGATTAGCTTCTTGATGCCTCGCTCGCGTTATAGAATAGTTCGAACCAAGAGAATTGTGACAAACCGTTAGACAGATGTCTGTTGAAGTGATGCACGAGAAACTCTCTGGTGGAGTTGTCTATTTGAGGCCAAGCTCCTCTAGCGTTATTTAGGATCAAGACGGCTGTGACGCCTTGCGCTAAGACTATATCCCTGATCATTTTGGAGTTCTGGTTCGGCACTATGTATATGAATGTAGTATTGGGAAGGTAGTATTCGATGTCTCTGCAGTTCGTAAGAATGGTAGAATCTTCCAGCCCTAGGTCCTTGATCTCCGAAGCCGCCTGCTCAACGCCATAGTACTGCTGCTGGACGATCGGAGCTGACATCGCTAGGAAGATCGCGATGAAGCCTAAAGTTAGAGATCTGATTCTCAGTTGAAGGTTTCCACCAGAAAACGAGCCTCCAGCAACAGTAAGAAGGCAGATGGGGATACCTGAAATCAAGAGGTACCTCACATCCCGGAACCTTCCAAGCATGCCGAGGAACGGTATTAACAACCATAACAGCAATAGAGTATTCAAGCGATTCAAGCGTCTCACCGCATTCAAAAAGCCAAGGATAAGTAGAAGTGAGACTATTGGAGTAATCCAAAGTGGAAGCTGCACTAACAGTTCGACGTATGAGATCGTACTTGTGCCGGCCCAAAGTCTCGGAAAGATCGAAGCCATCCAAGAAATCAATGGCGACCTACCAGTTCCGGCTGGAAAAACCGGGTTCAAAGATGAAATTTTGTATCCTTTTATGCCCAAGGCGCCTAGAATCACGTACTGCAAAGGCTGCAAAGATGAGTAGAACGCGTAAGCGTTGAGTGAATACCACGGAAGATATGTCAAGAAAGCCACAATGCAGATAATGCCAAGCGTTTCAAGCCTCCTCAAACATCTTCTTCCGGCTAGAAGAATAACCGCGACCGCGCACAACCCAACCCAAAAAACACTAAGTGAACCTTTGCTCCACAAAGAGAGGCCTATCAGTAGGCCGGCGAGAAAGCTCTTGACCATTGAATCGCTCTTAATCGCTCGAAGGCAGAAGTAGAACCCCAGCATACCGAAAAAGTTCATGTACACATCCGTTGTCGCCAACGAAAAGAACACTACTGTGTGAGGAATGAAGGCAAACAGAACTGTAGGATACAATGGGTTACCACACTCCAGTTCTGAGATTATGCGGTATACGACTAGAATTGCTGCAATGGAAAACGTGACTGAGATGATGCGAGGCCCTAGATGTGACGGAACAAGCGAGTAGCCGAAGCTCATTAGGAGAAAGCCCAATGGAGGGTGCGTAACATAGGAGCCCGCGTACGCTTCATACTTCAAGAGAAACGCAGTTATATCTTCTAGAGGCCTCTTAGCCAAGATGAGTAACGTACCAAACTCATCGGGATATATACTTGCTGTAAGAGCGAAGTAAAGTCTGACCGCCAATGATACACCGACAGTTAGCGCGATCCCCCGTCTTCCCGTCAATCTCAGAGACCTGATACTCGAGAAACGATTCCATACGCCGAGCGGCGCCACAAGAGATATGGCGGCTACAGTCGTCGCCATAGTGTACATCGAGAGTCTCTCGAGACTGAAGCCAAGATATATGCCGAATTCTAGGATAAGGTAGACTGCCACCAAACCCAGACTGGCCAGTAGGATAGTGAACAATACGGCCAGTCGGCTAGAGTTGCTCACGGCGTTTTTCAATAACGGTCTACCATCCTATTGTCGAGACTCTATCGTTCGCAGGTATACCATCTCATTCTTCCTTACGATTACGTTCCAATCGAAGTTTCTGACGTACACAACTATCCGAGGATCTGGACTGCCGCTTTCGTTCGGAGAAGATATCGCTTCCTTTACCGCTCTCGCCACGTCGATCGACCTGAAGCCTCTCATGAAGTTCTTTCGTGGATAACCTTCGAGGACACTCGGCGAATCGCCGACGAAGGTTGTAACGATGTGCAGATGGCTTGCCATCGCCTCGATTATGGAGACAGACTGCGCCTCCCATTTTGAAGGAAGGACAAAAATGTCAGATGCCACAAACAATTCATGAATACGATTTGAGGGAACCCAGTCGAGAACTCTGAGGTTCTTCAGATGCCTCGACATTTCTCGGAGTCTGCCCTCTAAGGGCCCGCTTCCAGCGAGTACGAATAATACCTTTGTCCCTTCATTACGGAAATACTTTGCAGACTCTGCAAACTCCAAGGCGCCTTTAGCATGCGCGAAACGTCCTGCATACAGAACTATCTTGCTCTCTTCAGGGAACCCAAATTTCTCTCTTAACTCAGATCTTCTTCGAAGACTTCTAAGGTATCTTTCGACGTCAACACCGTTCGGTATTATGTAGAAGGGACGACTGCCTATCGCAAAATTCTTCGCATGCTCCACAGTGGCTTTCCCTAAACCGATTACCGCGTCACAGGTCTGTAAGAGTGCTGTGAAGACTGTTCGATTGAATACCTCTTCTAGAATCGATTTGCCGTAAGGTCTGTAAGGATTCAGGGCGTAAGTGCCATGCAAAGTAAGCACACTGGGCATACCGCGCATGCGCGCTAGCGCCGCTCCCAGCCAAGTGATCGGGTAATGATGACCGTGTAAATGGATCAAGTTCGGAGCGAAGTCGTCGATAGAATCAAGAAATCGCATAGAGAAGCCGATAGGGATTGAGAAACTTGACATCGTCTGAAGAGGCCACTCGGGAGGATAGAGGGATCTCACTGTCTCCACATCGACATTGCCAGAACGTCTCGTAGAAGACCCTTTGCGTGAGCACGCCAGAACCTTGACATCCCAGCCAGCCCTTCCAAGCCGGGTGGCAAGGTTCTCGACGTGATACGAGATCCCTCCGATGTCAGGAGGATAGAAGGGAGTTATAATCATGACCTTGACCATAGGAAACTTTGACTCCTGTTGTTCGCAGATCCTCCCTCATACCATCGTAGTATGGATTCGTCCCTACTAATCAATTGATAAGTGTAAAGATAATGGCTTAATTAGTTGACGCTATCGCCCATTTCAGATAGAAAGCAATGAAACACCTCTCGAACCGACTGCAAAACGGTTTAGGATGGGTCTTAGTCCTCCACCACTAGGTGATTCTGTTCTTTAATAACAGAGTGTGCAGCAGGTAGCAAAGAGATAATTAGCCTTTCGCACATACCTCTCGAGACATGAAAACAGTAAGAGTTGGAATCGTTGGTTGCGGAAAGAACTCCGATAACCACCTCAGAGTCCATTCGAGTACGGATGGAGTTCGGCTCGTAGCCGTGTGCGATACAGACTTAGCCAAAGCGAAGGAGAAGGCTCGCAAGTATGGTGCGGAGCATGCCCTCGCAGACTACAACCGTATGCTTGACTTCGATCTAGATCTTGTAGACATAGTCACTCCGACCCCAACTCACGCAGAGCTTTCACAGTTGGCGTTGGAGGCAGGTCATAACGTACTAGTGGAGAAGCCGATGGCCGTTAGCTCTAAGGAATGCTTAGCCATGATCGACGCTGCTAGGAGGAACGGGAGAACTCTATGTGTGGTACATAACAAACGATTTTTCGATTCTGTAATGCGAACGAAAACGATTATAGACAGTGAGAGCCTCACGGTTTCTCGAATGCGGGTCACTCACTACTTTACTCACGCGCATCCCGGCTTTCTAGCGAGCTGGAGACTGACCGAAGGGTCCGGGGGCATCCTCTGGGACGGTTTGGTACACCAAGTCTATTTAACTGAGCATTTTATAGGCCCGATAAAGTCAGTTCATGCCGTAGCCAAGAAGGTTCAAGAGCAAGTGTTTGATTCCTTCACTCTCGTTCTTCAAAACGAGAGAAGGGCAGGGATTTGTGAGTTTGTTTGGGATACGAAGGAAGCACTTCTTGAGTTTCAGCTAGTCACAGAAGAGGGCGACCGCTTTCACGCAGATCTTGTACATGACTTCGTCCTGAGGAGATCGAGAAGCTACAGGAATCGAGGTGTTTCAGCCTTGAGATCTCTATCCGACGACCTATATGCGCCTTTGGTGAAATGGACAGGACACTTGCGAAACTTCTTGGAAATCCGCTCCTACCCAGGGGCCTTGCCATTTGAGAAGACTTTCTTCACACTAATCAGAAGGCTTCTTTCCTTTCTGAGCGGAGTGAGCTCCACTCCACCCGTGGCAGTCGAAGAAGGACTTCGAGCAGTAAGAGTTCTAGAAGCCGCTAGGAAGTCGATCGAGACCGGCGAGCCGCAGTCTACCCAATGAACAGTCATTTGGGCGGCGTGAGAAGTATAGAGACTCGTGGCAACTATTAAGACTAATGAATTTGTTTTCTTCGATTTCTAAGCCATGACGCTTGACTAGATTGTTCTATGAACGATGAAGTTTCCAAGCACGTTCAGAATCTTCTCGAGTTGATATGGGAGGGCTTTCTTTAGGAGCTCAAGGTCTCCTCTCCCATGGTTTTCTGAGACATATTTCTGGGTCGCCACGGAGAGTCCGAATAGTGTGAGGGTTGTGAAGACGGCTGTTGAGGTTGTCAATATAAACCATAAGCCGATTTCCGCTTGCGTAATGAATGTCGCAATTCAGGTTTACGAATCTCAAAGAAGAAAGGTAGAATGGTGGATAGTAGGCGAATTCGAAGAATCTAGGTTCCGTAGCTCCGCGAAGGCCTTAATTAGACTGTATAGAAGGGCGAGGGTCCTTACTCGTATAGAAGAGAACAGCCAACAAGCTGAGGGTGTGAATTCATTTTTGGGCTACTGTTCTGAAGTGACTAGCGGCTTCGCCCCGGCCGACCATTCGTTTACTCGGCTCATATACTTATGTAAGTCATGTCTCCTAGAATCAGTTTGGTGCCTTTCGGCACGTTATCTTCAGAGCAGACGACCTTCGCTTTCATCCCTATTAGGCTGTCGATGATTCGCTTTCCGCATTCGATGTGGGCGCCGTCCATTACTATCGAGTTCTCGACTTCGCTATTCCTGATCGTCACATTGTTTCCTATTGATGTGTACGGTCCTATGTAGGCGTTCGGGCCTATTTGGGAACGCTCTCCGAGGATCACGGGTCCTCTTATCGTCGTCCGACTGTGGATGACTGTATCTTTACCTATCTTTACGCTTCCCGCCACTGTTGCTCCATCCTCTATTACGCCTTCGTTCAGAGGTTGGAGATCTTGCAGGATGAGTTGATTAGCCTCTAGGAGATCTTCAGGTTTGCCTGTATCCTTCCACCATCCTTGAACAAATTGGACGTCAACCTTGGCTCCGCATTCGAGAAGAACTTGAATTGCATCCGTTATCTCGAGTTCCCCTCGCCAAGATGGTCCGATCTTCCTGATCGCCTCAAATATCCTGTCGCTGAAGACGTATACGCCTATTAGAGCCAAGTCGCTTTCTGGCTGCTTGGGCTTCTCCACCAGCCTCTTGATCTTGCCGTTTTTATCGAAGACCGCAATGCCGTATCTGCTGGGGTCTTTGACCTTAGAGACTCCAATAGTACAGTCATCTTTGTTCTTTTCAAATACTTCTATTAGAGGTTTGGCTCCCTGCTTAAGCATATTGTCGCCGAGATACATTGCGAAAGGCTCGTCTCTGAGAAAATCTTGGGATACGGCTATGGCGTGGGCAAGCCCTCTAGGCTCAGGCTGATCGATATATGTGATCCTTACACCGAATCTGGAGCCATCTCCGAGGAGCCCCTTCACATCCTCCTTGATTGGTCCCAGTATCACTCCTATCTCCTTTATGCCTGCGTTGATCAAGTGCTCAAGCCCGTAGAGGATCATAGGCTTGTTGGCTATTGGAAGCATGTGTTTGTTGCCGGTGAAGGTTAGCGGCCTAAGCCTAGTTCCATGTCCGCCAGCGAGTAGGAGACCCTTCATATGATCTCACTGCGTGCTATTTGATCTGCGAGTTGATCTAGTGCCTCGTCTATAGTTAACATTTTGAGTTTAAGGTCTTTCTGAACCTTCTCCACGTTGAGTGAGCTGTCTAAGGGTCGTTTCGCTATTTGTTTTAGTTGATGCGTTGCTATTGGCGCAACCAGCGCCTCGTCGAGGTTCAGCTTCCGCGCAATCTTCAGAGCGAACTCATACCTACTCAGCCTTGTTCCACCAGCTGTATGATATATGCCAGTTTTCTCGCTCTCACCCAGCTTCAATAGGGCTTCAGCTAGATTGTCGGCTAGGGTTGGTGAGCTGTATTGATCCGTCACGATCTTGACTGATTCCTTATTTCTTAGTCTCTGAGTGAGCCAGATGGCGAAGTTCAATGGCTTCCCTGAGGACGATTCTCGTTGCGTAGAAGGGACGTAGCTGTATATTACGGACGGTCTTGCGATCGCATAGTTGCTGCAAGTTTGAGCGACTAGTTTCTCCGCCTCCAGTTTTGTCGCTCCATAGTAATTTAGGGGATTTGTGGCGTCGTCTTCCAAATAACTTCCTTTGACTCCGTCGAAGACGTAGTCCGTAGATGTGAAGATGATTTTTGCGCCATGTCTCTTGCAGGCATCAGCGACGTTTCTTGTGCCTTCAACGTTCGCACTCCATGCTTCATCCTTATGCGTCTCACAGTAGTCGACATTATGAAGCGCGGCCGTGTCTATCACGACTTCAGGCTTCACCTTTTGAATAAAATTCAGAGTGTCTTCGCGATTAGTCTTGTTGATCTGGAAGATTTTCGATTCGCTGAGGAGAGGCTTTCTGCTCAAGTAGGTTGCATATACTTCAAAGCGGTCTTTCGCTTGCTCGATGATCTTTGCTCCTAGTTGTCCTCCACCGCCTACAACCAGTATTTTCATAAGACCTCCTCATAGAACGGTGTCTCTAAGCGAGACCTCTTTTGCCAGGGCGTGAGCTTCTAGGAGGTACTTGTACCACTCTACAGTCTTCGTCTTCAATGAATCAGTTACCTTTCCCTCTTTCAGAGCGTTATAGACCTCTACCGCTCCCTCTCGAGCAGTATAATTTGGAGTAAAGTTCAACATGTTTTTGATTTTATTAAAGCTGACTTTGTATGACCTCTTGTCTGGGCTTCCGTACCACTCGATCTCAAATGGGACCCCGACAGACTTCCCGATCAACTCTGCTAGCGGATGTATCTGGTAGTTCTGGTCGTTTGACCCTACGTTGAATATTTGGCCGTTGACCTTGTCAGGTGCGCTTTCAATGGTTGTAATGAAAGCCTTAGCGGCGTCTTTGACATGTATGAATGGTCTCCACTGGGTTCCGTCTCTCATAACTGGTATTTTGCCAGTCTTGTATAGTCCTAGGACTATTCCATTGATTGCTAGATCGAACCTCATCCTGCCTGAGAGGCCGTAGACAGTTGCTAACCTCAATACTGTAACAGTAAATCTTGAATCAGATAGAGGAAGAACGGCCCTCTCAGCCATGATGTTGGCCTTCGCGTATGTCGTAAGAGGGTAAACCGGAGAATTCTCGTCCAGCGTTCCTTCTTGAAAACCGTAAACGCTGCACGAGGAGGCGAGGATGTATCGTTCAACTCCGCACCCCTTGCTCAACTTGGCGACCCGGACCCTGCCGAGATAGTTGATGTCTAAGGTCTTGGCAGGATCGAGCTCACCACTGGGATCGTTTGAGAGAGCCGCAAGGTCGATAACAACATCCACATCCGTTAGTATGCTGGGGTCGAACCAGCGGACATCATCCTTCATCAATTCGAAGTTAGGATTCGAGGCGGTTTGGTTTAACGATTCTCTGCCAAAGAAGAGTCTATCCAAACACTTGACCTTATATCCATTGTCCAATAACGCGGGGATCAAGGTCGAGCCGATGTATCCCGCTCCGCCAGTAACAAGCACATTCATAATGGACACCTATTTGTGCGGCGGTGCGAGCCAGTCCCAGGGCTTTCCAACTCTGTGGTCGTCTACTTTACCGTTTATCGCCGTGGGAACTATCGTCATGTCATTCCAAGGCCGCCTCTCTTCATCAGGGTTCTTGTAGTCGTAGAGCTTCGTAACAAAGTAAACCGTCAAGGATGGTTTGTAGCCGACTGTTTTGGTTCCATGCCAATAGTGGCCAGGTATCCTGAGTATTTGAGGTCGGTCTTCGCTGGTTACGACCTCGGCTAGGTGGCCTTTGGTCGCTGACTTCTCATCGTCGTCATATGCGCATATCTTCATCGACCCCTCTATGACCAAGAAGTAGTCTAACTGTCCTCTCAGGTGTTTGTGCCAAGCTCTAACGACGTTTGGATAGCTGTATGAGACGTTGACTTGACTGATCCATTCATTGCCTAGAAGCTCATTCCAGTCTTTCCTTAAAGCCTCAGAGAAGAAACCCCTCTCATCGGGCAGGATCTTGATGTCACAGGCTCGAACTCCCTTGAGCCCGAATTCAACGCTCATCGAACTCGCTAACTCCTTTACTGCTTGGTTCGTCTATGAGCATTTTGTGAGCATTTAAGTCTTTAACCGAACACCCGCTGTCGCAGCATCGCGAGTTGAAGAAACTTGAAGAGCGCAGAGCATGGGGCTTTCTTCACCCATACCCTAAAGTAAAAGCGACTCTCCATTATTGACTGCTCTCACAACGATATCATGCTTGTTTCTCCAAGCTCATTCAAAGGAGGTTTCGGACAAAGGGTTCTCGATCTTATTGTTTCCTTCGTTTTAATACAACTCTCGTGCAATCTTGGTTCTCTTTCAGATCGCTCATTCCAAAGATCTTTGACCGGAGAGTTTCGTCTGCCTCAAATCCCGCGGCTAAGAAACGATCAATCCAGAATGACGTGGGCTTGACGCAGACGTGTGTAGTGTCTTCATTATCCCACAAATTGGGCTTTGGAGTTGTTATGATCACTATATCTGCTAGGGACCTGATGTTAGTGATAGCGACATCTATTTTGGTCATGGGGATATGCTCAAGAACCTCAATGGCTAAGGCAACATCGAACCGCTTTTCCCCGCGTTCAACTAACAAGCTGACAGTGTTTGCATCGGTTATGGATGACAAAATTATATGGCTACGTATTTTCTCCGGTATTTGCGCTAGGGCTGCGGACGAAAGCTCAACACCGACAGCATGAACGCCGAGATCCTGAAACGCCTCCACATTCTCTGCTAACCCGCAACCGATGTCTATGACTTTTTTGCAACCAGTGGCTTTCAGGACGCTTTCTGCGAATGACTTACAGACTCCTTTCACTCTGCTTTCCCTCGTTGCAATAGCTTCACCTTTCTTCATTAAGGGGAAACCGTAGTTAGTCCAGTAGGATGAGCCATACTGATCACCAACTTCATACGTAAGAAGTGGTCGTGGCGAAAGAAACGCTTCTGGTCCGCAAAGGTTCCTATTGAAAAACTTGTCTCCAGCGAGAAGTCGCTTCTGATATTTCTTGCAGAACCTACGAGCAACTTCAAGGTGACGCCCAAGAATACTTTCCTCAGAATCACAATCAGCCTGAGAGCATTTCGATCCAGCTTCCGAACGGATCAATACTGCATATGGCGTGTAGACATTGTATAGCCCCAAGTCTAGGAGTTTGTAGCACATGTCTAGATCTTGAAATAAGAGAGCGAAATCATCTGAGTCGAAACCTCCAAGAGACATAAATAGCTGTCTCTTGATCATCATGCAGGATCTGGAAATAGAGGAAACATCCGATATGACATTTGACGAGAAACCGAACAAGTGAGGCATTTGAAACCACGCATGAGGACTGAAGTGATAGAATTCTCCGTCCTTGGCAAGTTGAGAGACGAACGACGTACACAGTATGCGGCCGTCAGGCGTGATCTGCATAGGGCCGACAGCTCCTACCTCCGGAAGTTGACAAAGTTGAAGCATTTCCTCTATCCAACCGGGAGTCTTCACTACCACGTCATCACTAAGAAAAACCAGAAAATCCCCATTTGCTGACTTTGCAGCTTGGTTATTCATTTGCGAATAGAAGGAATTCTCCTCACACAGGAGGAGTTCGATATTATTCTTGCTACAAAACTCGTTTAATGAACTAGGATTGTTGGTTGCAACTATGATCTCATAGTTGGAGTATGTGCTCTTCTCAACGATCGATGAGATGCATTTTTCTAGGTACGGTTTTACGTCCAAGGATGAGATTATGATGGACACCAGAGGTCTGCCTTTGATCTCATGAAATACTTTGTAGGGTCCTATTCGTGTGTCCTTTGTTACCGTAGCCTCGGCTCCTCTGCGGTGAAGAGCTTCAGATATTGCTTTCAGAGCGGTTTCGTACGCGATCATGCGTGGCGTTACGCTGCTTGAGCCTCGATGTCTTCTCCAAGAATAGAGTACGCGAGGAATATGTGCAATATGTGCGGTCTTCTCAGGTAGCCTTAGAATTAAGTCGTAGTCTTGAGACCCATCAAATTCTTTTCTGAATCCGCCAGCATCTTTCAGGAGGTCGGCTCTAACAACTAGGAAGTGAATGACATAGTTATGGGATAGGATGGTGTGTGGAGACCAGTCAGGCTTAAAGTACGGGTCGCATCTCATGCCATTATCGTCTATGTGGTCTCTGTCCGTATATATTACGTCTAAGTGCGGATTACCATTGAGAGCTTTAGCTACATAGTAGAGGGAGGCGCGGTCGAGTACGTCGTCATGATCTAGCAGTCCGATGAACTCGCCTGTAGCGATCTTAAATGCCTCGTTTAAGCCTTTTGAGATGCCTAGGTTCGTAGGGTTGGTGCAGATCTTTATTCTGCTATCCGCCTTCTCATAGGATCGAAGTAGGGATTTCACCTCATCGTTTGACCCATTGTCGCATATGCAAAGCTCGTATCTCGGATAAATCTGAGCCAGAACCGAATCGATAGCATCGCGGAGGAATTTGACGGGTGAGTTGAAGACAGGCATCAGGATACTGAATTTTGGTTTAACGCTAAAAGATTCAATGTCCGACTTCATCAGTGTCAAAACCCGTTTGGTGATTCGATCGCGGTCTAGCCACTGAAGATATGGATCCAAGGAGGAAGGAAAAGCAACCTTAGGCCTCAGTAGTCTGAACTCTCTCCTTCTGATCTTCTCCATTGCCTGTTTCCTGAAGCTCCCAAATCCCTGCTCTACGATGATATGCAGAGAAGCTGTCACGATATTCCTGAACTCTCCTCTCCTAGTCCCATCCGGGAACATTCTGTTTATAACAGATGCGTAGAACCGCATGAAGCGATAGCCGAGACTGCTTCGTATGACAGAGATCTCGTTCTGGAGCCTTTGCCTCTCAGACTCAAGCTCAAATAGCCTTGACTCAAGCTTGACTAATCTAGAATCCCTATCCGCAATCTCGCTCTGGAGCCTTTGCTTCTCAGACTCAAGCTCAAGTGGCTTCGCTGTCTTCGAAGCGTTACGGGAGGCTATGACATACCACTCTCGGTAAGGTGACAAATCAGAGAGCGCGCTATCCGTGGACCTTCGAGCCACGATATCAGCCGCCCACTCGATCAGACGCCTATAGTCTCCAACCTTGCACTCTGGATACAAAGTCTGGAGGTCTTCTCTTGAGCCATACACACGCATAAGGGCCTCAAGGGCTCTGGCTAAATCTGGCAGCCCGTGTTTCCTAGCGACAACTTCGTAAGCGTGAGCATATGTCCAACTATCTGAACTCCAGTCGTCTGAGATTGCAGGCCTCTTGGTTAACGAAGTTTTAAACAATACTTCCGGAACCCAGACTCCTTCATACCCATCTTTAAGCATTGTAAGCCACAAGTCCCAGTCTTGTAGCCTCTTAATTATTGGGTCAAATCCGGGGAAGCTACTTCTTCTGATGAGAGAAACAGTGTTAATGTAATTAGCATTCCTTAGCTCGTCACCGCTAAAAGGCCGCATAGCCAGTATGTTGCCATCTAGGTCAAAACCGCAGTACGCATACCCCTTGTCCCCATTCGCTTGCAGGGCTTCGACCATCTTTTCGAGGAATCTTGTGTCCAGTTCTACATCATCATCACAAAACAGCAGATATTCTCCTCTTGTATGTTGGTATCCCATGTTCCTTGCAACGTTCGAACCCGAATGAGGCAAGTGTATTAGCTTCTGCACAGGATATTCCTTTATTGCTTCCGCGACATCGTAATGAGACCCGTCGTCAACAACGATAACTTCGAAATTCCTGTAGGACTGACAAAATATCGTTTCCAAAGTTGTCTTCAGAGATTCTGGTCGATCATACGTCGGGATAACGATGCTGACTAGATCCTTCTCGACAATCGTCTCTGTGTGGCCAGCGCATATCTCCTTTTGAACTTTAAGAGTCATTTGGGCTGCCAACTAAACACAATAAATCCTTGACTAAATCAGTTTTCTCATCTTAAGCAGACATGTCGAGAACAGCGGAATTGACCTAGTGCGATTCACTCGAGCACCGCCCATGCACTAACCCTTGCCGGTAAGCTTGGAACGAAACGAAGCCTCATCAACCTAGCCCCGTAACTAGTCAGATAAGGTACCAAACTGTTTGCGGAAACGGACACATTATCGATATCACGGTAAGTCTGAACCACTTCGTCGTAGACTTGAATGCATAGCATACCTTTTTGGTTGCTAGAAATATAGAATGTCTTCTTGTCGTTCGCGAAAGTCTCAATGAAATCAGTCTCTGCCCCGTTGACAGGTATCTCTGCGTTCTCCCAAAGCATGATGGATGAGCTATATCCACTGTGAAGCGTCTCAGGGAGACTTGTCATGATCAACGTTCCAGGATAACGTTCACCGCCGATGAGAATACGGTTGCCATACCCTGAAATCCTCGGAGCTTCAGCGCCATGTAACCAGAGAACTGGTGTAACGGTTCTATAGAAATCCTTTGACGCAAGTATTACCGTCTCGTGGTATGTGGCAGCGGAGAGAAGCAGATAGCCCCCGACCATTATTGGATAGCGGAAGGCCCTAAAAGGCAGAGACATCCTGATTCTTTTCCATGTCTCGCCCCAATCCCTGCTGTAGTAGATTGTGTAGTCAGAAGTAAGGAAAGTCAATCTCAGCTCGGGGTACATGCACAAGCTTCTAGCAGGTGATCCTATACACAACTCGGTCCAAGTCACCCCTCCATCAATACTCCTAAGCACTGATGTTTTCTGTCGCTTCGAAACCAGAACCTTATTGTCATAGGCCGCAGCGTCGTATACAATGGCATTTTGCTCTGATGTATCAACCTTATCGTAGACGATGCTCCAAGAAATTCCGTCGTCTACACTCTTCAGCACGATACTCCTGCAGGTTTGAGGTTGATGGTACCCAACATATATGGCTCTGGTGGCTCTGTCTTGGCCGATGTGCGATGCATAGCTTCCAAGAGAGTCCTCATATACCCTGCTCCACATAGACCCATCAAACCTGTATATTGCAACCCAAGGTCTCTTTTCGTCATAATAGTTTACGCTCCAAACGGGTACAAGAACAGAGTTGTCAAGCGTTATCAGCGGCTGACCTGTGCTTGTATTCCTTGTGTCAAATGCATGTAGGTCTCCTATCTGAAGAGCCTTTTCAAATTCTTTCAATCCAAAAACTTTGCAGACCGGAGGTTTTCCGGGTATGGATGTGGCCACCGTGTAAACGGTCTCGCCATTGAGGCTCGTATATGGCCAAGCCCTGTAGCCGTAGCCATGGTCCGCAATTAATCGTACTCCCTCAGGTTTTTCACAGCGGACAGGGATCGAGTTTCCAAACCTATACATGAATAACACCTCTCAAGCGTACAAGAAAAATCTTTTGACCACCAAGCACAACTCTCGGCGATACCAAACCACACCACAAAATAGAAACCAACGAATCAAATCAATTCTCTCATATGATATAGGAATCAGATATGCTAGGCTGGTGGATACGATTGGAAGAAGAAGCCTAGCATAACGGTCTTGCTAGGGTTTCTCTGGCTATAGCTTCCAGAGAATGGTTGGTCACTCGTGATCTTTATAGCGCCGACGAAAGAGCCACCGTAGATCTCATTAATGAATCTCCCATAGTGTGCATTCGGATTTAGTGTGATGGCGGTGCTTCCTTTAAGGTTACCATAATCGTCGTAGAACTCGAAGGTGATCGTCGCGGCAGTATCACCTGTGTTGGCTAGCCCTAGAAAGCCGACCCAGTTGCTACCATCATCGTGGACATGTGGAACAAAAACCGAATGGCAACCCGAAACCTGTGGAGGAGGAGATGAGACGAACATGTCTCCAAGCATAACTGTCTTAGTCGGATTTCTCTGGCTATAGCTACCTGTGAAAGGCTGGTTACTTCCAATCTTGACAGCCCCAATAAAGACGCCGCCGTATATCTGACTCAAGAACCGCCCGTAGTGTGAGTAGGAGTTTAGGCTTATACTGTGACTGCCCCTCAAAACACCGTTGTCATCGTAGAAGTCAAAAGTTACGGAGGACACTGTCCCTCCTGCATTCATCAAACCTAGAAATCCGATCCAATTAGTTCCGTCATCATGAACATGGGGTACGAAGGCGGAGTAGGAGAAGGTAGTAGGATAGAGCACTCGAACACCAGCTATGTCGCCTCCTTCGAGAGCCCTCTTCTTCGTTTCACCATAGTTAACGTACCCGTACATAGTCTGTTCGGAATCTCCCGTGTCGTACAGATCCGCCAAGCCAGTGGCGTGCCCAACCTCGTGTGTCCCGACATTCTGAACATCAAACTTATCAGAAGGACAGGTTTCAGCGGCCGACCATGAGTACCTAAGGTTAAGCGCCACGTCTGCATCGTTAATCCTGAGTGAATCATAATCATTCGGATTCAGAATTGCTGCCCAAATATTACAGACACCAACCCATGTGTCGTCACTTAGTAACCAAACAAACATATTGTTACCATCATTCGCACCCCATGTCACACCAGTTTTCGTTCCTAGATATGAATAGTCTATGTACGATCCGGGGTCATCCTCCCACGTTTGGTAGCACCTCTGTACATACGTGATAAAGGCGGACTCTGTTATACCAGATGGGGTGCCTGTCGTATCAATCCAGTGTCCAACAGGGATCCAAGCATCGCGCCATCTTAATGGTCCATACCAATCTGACCCAGGTCGCGTAGTCGCGGTAGCCCAACCATATGTTGTATGATACCAATAGAGCTTGTATCCCGCTGCTGCACCAGCTTCAAGCGATTCGAACCTGTTCCCCAGTGAGATTTTCCCTTCAGCTCCTCGAACCACGGCGAAATGCTCCTGGTCCACTTGCCGCACATGAAGCTTTACCTTTTCGCCAATCGCAAACGTAGGCTGGTCGGATCGCCACATTACAACATTGTCCACTCCCCCGCCCAAATGGTTGATGATAACCTCTCTATTCTTCAACGAGGCGTGACCGCTCACGACATCCGCGACAAAGATCGTGACGTAAGAATAGATCACTTCGCCCTCCCAACGAGACTCTATGCGTTTCACCTCTCCGATGATTATTGAGAAATCTTGGCTATTCGATCCGCTTGCGCCTTCAATCTCGCCGACTGAAGCATAGAATCCGCAAGAACTCAGAAGAACTATTACCAACGAGAATGCAAATACAATTGAAGATTTCTTCTTCAAGATTGTTCGAACGGACATAGTTCACACCCACTCTATTCTAACCGTAGTTTCAGCACTATAATTAGAGTCCAGTAGGTTCACATGTATCGTATATGTGCCTTGCGGCACCTGATCTCCACTCACGTCTCTTTGATCCCAAATAAAACTTGTAACCAAAATCTTGGAAGAAGGCTCCACACGAACAGGACCTAGACTGGCTCTAGATTCCACCTTCGCGAGGACGGTTCCTTGCGGACCCGAAATCTTCAATCCATAACTTAGCGAAGGCAGGGAGATCTCAGTTGACGCACCATTCACAAAATAGACTTCGACACGTATCTCTTCTCCAGAGCTGTAGGAAACACTTTTAGTCTCAACCGTCAGGTACACCTCTCCACCTCCTGAACCGCCAATAAATAGCAGATACACGCAAACCAAGACTAGAAACAAGCCTCCAATAAAAACTGCGCCCAAGTAGGGCTTTCTCAAAATGATACACCAAGAGCTCTAGAGCACTCTATGCATACTTAACAATTTCGAACTGGTGAACATTCTATTTATTCATAGAATGTTGCCATGTCATAGTGAATCAGCCCGTCAAAACCTTGAAGCGAAAACACGAAAAACGACCAAAAATCCATATACTGTCAAGGCGACAGTACTCAGAATGGTGCGCGTTAATCTTGATTAGAAAAGCGGTCGTCCCAGCTGCCGGCCTCGGAACAAGGCTTTTTACCGGTGACAAAGGAGCAGCCGAAAGAGATGCTCTCCATATTCGCAAACACTCCGAACGGCAGCTGTTGCTTGAAGCCCGTACTACAAATCGTATACGAACAGCTGTACGACATAGGACTTCGAGAGTTCTGCTTTATTATAGAAAGCTCAGCTACAGGTCTCGAGAACTTCTACAAAAACTAGGAGAATCCATGCTCGTGCACAAATATTGGACCGCCACATTCACTTCGGAGTTTTCGAGTTTAAAGATCTTGAACGATAAAGCTGCCTTTGTTTGTATTATTTTTATGGGTGGGAACAATAACTGGGATACTGGCGTGGCGGCGATTTTAGAGTGGCACGAATAGGCATCTTGGGTAGTGGTGCTGTAGGATCTGCTATTGGCATGGGGTTCACGAAGTTAGGGAACCAAGTAACATTCTACGATTTGGACGAGAAGAGAATTCATGAACTTGGCGATTTGGGTTTCAACGCGACGGCTGATCTTGGTCGCGCGGTCCACGAGTCAGATATCTCCTTCCTATGTGTCCCAACCCCTACTAGGAATAAGAGGATTGACCTAACCTCCCTCAAGTCCGTCACCGAACACCTAGCTCGCTCTCTGAAGGATAAGAGTGATTATCACGTCGTGGTAGTCAAGAGTACTGTGGTGCCAATGACGACCGAGAATATCATCATCCCTCTTCTGGAGAGGTTCTCAGGCAAAAAAGTTGGTTCCACCATAGGTGTCTGCGTAAATCCAGAGTTCTTAACAGAGGCTCATCGTTCTTGGACAACGGATAACTCTCATGCTCGAGACTTCTTCAATATGGAAAGGGTAGTAATCGGAGAGTTTGACAAAGGGTCGGGAGATGCTGTCGAAGCATTATACAAACCTCTAAAAGCTCCAATCATCCGAACAAACCTGAGGACCGCGGAGATGATTAAGTGCGCATCTAATGCTGCTTTGGCCACTCGAATCTCCTATTGGAATGAGATTTACTACATCTGCCAGCAGATTGGCATCGATTCCGACTTTGTCGCTCGCGTAGCAGCAATGGATCCGAGGGTCGGAGAGTATGGTAGGGTTCACGGGAAGGCTTTTGGAGGTAAGTGTCTTCCTAAGGATTTGGAGGCACTGATAAGCTTCGCTGAGGACTGTGGCTATGAACCTGGGCTATTGAACGCAGTCTTGGAGATAAATGAGCGGATCAAATCCGAGAAGGGAGTCAGGGAGTAGAGGTGTTTGCATATGATAAGAAAGGCGATAGTGCTGGCGGCTGGGAAAGGGACGAGGTTGCTCCCTTTGACGTTAGCCATCCCGAAAGAGATGATCAGAGTCGGCGCTAAGCCAGTGATAGAGCATGCAATCAACGTCTTGAGGGAAGGTGGAATAAGACAAGTGTTGATTATCGTTGGAAGGAAAAAAGAATCCATTATGGATTATTTAGGTTCCGGGGAAAGGCTTGGAGTTGACATCTACTACAAGATCCAAGAAGATGCCAAGGGAACCGCGGACGCGGTTTACCAAGGTAAGGACTTTATAGGCGACGAAGACTTTGCAGCTATGTATGGGGATAATTATCTTAGACCGCCAGAAGTAATGAAAGAAGTAGCAAGATTCCATGAGGAGAGGGTAGCCGACGCAACGGTCGTTTTGCACACTGTAAAGGATCCTACAAGATTCGGGATCGTGAAGGTCGACGCGAACAACAAGGTTCTCGGAATGACCGAAAAGCCGACGCTTGAAGAAGCCAAGCCGTATAAGATCGGGGACAGTTATCTCAACATCGCTGGCCTGATGGTTCTTAAACCTGCAATATTCGAGTTCATTCAGAGAACGGAGCCCGGAAAAGAAGGTGAGGTGTGGCTTACTGACTCGATTGAGCTGATGAGAAGAAGCGGACAGAGGGTCTTCGCCTTCTTGTTTAAAGGAGTTAGGTACGACATTGGAACTTTTGAATCTTTGATGGAAGCGGACAGGCTTGAGTGGTCAGGAAGATGAATGAATCGCTGAGCTTCTAATTCTTCGTTCTCTCTCGAGCGCATCAGTTGAGCTTTATGAAGATTTAGCCTTCAGGTCCCTGACCAAATCGGCAACATCTCCTTATTGACATTGAGCAGAAGCATTCTAAGACCTGCGCCGGAGATAACAGCCTTATTGGTCAGGCGCAGCTGCTGGCATAAATCATAGCCTCATAGCTTACCGTCATTGTCTAATCCCCATTCTGTTCTATTTGTGCCACTCAACGAAACGTTACAGTCCTTCTCTCATTCTAATCTTTGGGTTGTAACCAAGAATTTTCTTAGCCTTACTCATATCAGCTTGGGTGTCGCGTACCTCACCCGGCTTATGCGGCTCATACACAACTTTAACATCATCTGCGCCCAATGTATCGATGCGTTTCCTAACAACCTCATTGACACTTATTCGGGCACCCCCACCTGGATTCAGAACCTCGCTCTCAACCGCCTCCGTTTCGACTGCCCTGATTGTTTCGTCAACTATGTCATCCACATAGGTGAAGCCTCTCGTTTGACTACCATCGCCGTAGATCGTTACGGGTTCTCCCTCGAGGATCATCTCAGTCCAGCTATGAATGGCTATGTCCGGGCGCTGCCGAGTACTGTATCGCTGAGGATTATAGAGTTCTCTACCTCGCCGCCTTTAATCACCACGTTATCACCAATAGAAGTATAAGGCCCCCATATGTTTCAGGGCCGATCTCACAATTCCTACCAATTGTAAGCGAGAACCACGTACACCACCGCTCAGAGTCTACGAAGATCCTAGGGGATACAGGTTGAATGCCAAAGTAAGGCTTCACGGAAGCCCCCCATATTGCATCGAACACCTTAGAAGTTGAAGTGGTAGTCACCAAAATCTTATCTAATGCGCCTTATGAGTTCAGGTATAAAGCGCTAGTGACGAGAGGCAAGACTCTGGAAGGGAGACATCCAAATATTGTTTCAGTATAGCGAGCTTGTGAGGAATCTGACGATCAAGGAGTTCAAGCTCAGATACCGAAATTCTGTCTTGGGCTTCGTCTGGTCCCTTCTTAATCCTCTGGCCATGATGATCATCCTGACGTTAGTCTTCTCAACCCTGCTGAGGGCTGGGATCGAGAACTTCCCCGTCTTCCTACTTACATCTCTATTAGCTTGGCGTTTCTTCTCCATAAGCACATCTATGTCGCTCTCGTCGATAATCGGTAACTCCCCACTTGTGACGAAGATATACTTTCCAAGATGGCTTCTAGTCCTATCAAGCAACCTAGCCAACCTCGTAGGGTCCTCACTGGAGTTTGCCGCTCTCTTCCCCCTACTAATCTTCCTTGGCATGAAGATAACATACCTCGCACTTCTTCTCCCCTTGATCTTGATCTTAGAATTCATATTGATCATCGGCGTATCCCTCATACTAGCCCCCTTGAACGTCTACTACAGAGACTTCAATCAAATCTGGGACATAACGCTTCAAATAGGCTTCTTCCTATGCCCAATCATCTACAGCATAACCCTAATCCCGGAAAGATACATACTCGCATACTCACTCAACCCGATGACACGCATCATCGAAGCGATCAGGAAAATCCTCTACTACAGCACGCTCCCAACCATCGCAGACTTCATAATCGTCCTAGCAAGCGGCCTACTCCTGCTGCTGGTGGGCTACTTGATCTTCCGTAGGCTGGAACCCAGATTCGCGGAGGAGATCTAGACATGCAAGTCATCCAAGTTGAAGACTTATGGAAGAAGTTCAAAATCCCACATGAAAGGAGAACAACCATCCTCGAAAATATAGCTGGAGCCCTCCAGATCCTGGAGGGGAAGAGATTCACATACGAAGAGTTCTGGGCTTTGAAGGCTATCAACTTCTCCGTTGAACACGGCGAATCTATAGGTGTCATAGGCGAGAATGGAAGCGGAAAGAGCACCCTGCTGAAAGTCATAGCTAACATCCTGAGACCAAGTAGAGGAAAAGTCAAAGCCTCTGGGAAGATCGCGCCCATACTTGAACTGGGAGTTGGATTCCATCCTGATCTAACAGTCAAGGAGAACATCTTGGTCTACGGGTCCATAATGGGCTTGAAGAACAGCGAGGTGAAGAAGCGGATGGGCTCCATGCTTGAATTCTCAGGCCTCGAAAGATTCAAGGATGCCAAATTGAAGAACCTGTCCTCCGGAATGCAGATGAGGCTAGGCTTCTCAGTCGCCATAGAGACCGATCCAGATATCTTCTTAATAGATGAGGCTCTTGCCGTCGGGGACATGGAGTTCCAACAGAAATGCATGGACAAGTTCAAAGAGTTCAAAGGAGAAAAGAAGACAATCGTCTTGGTCTCGCATGCTTTAAATCTTGTGAAAGAGTTCTGCGAAAAAGCCCTACTTCTCTCTCGAGGTGAAATGGTGGCTTTCGGAGATACGGAAGACGCAGTGAGCAAGTACGTGAGACATATCCGAGGCCTTAGCTGAATTCTTGTACCTCAAGCGGCAAACTACTCAAACCCTTTGAACCTTCGGAACTCTCTACATGCCTCCGAAAAACCCGCTATAAATCCAAGTCTCTCCAGCGTCGCGTTCGAGATTTTCCTTCTACCCTGAACGATTGCACGCTTAACCAAGACAGCCCGAAAGTTCAATAGAAGCCAGAGATGGGCTTTAAAGAGAGATGAAACGTTGTCGACACGTCTTCTCCTAAGCGCACCGATCAGCCTGACGGAAATGAAGAAGATGGACAAGATCACCGCTCTCGACAATCTTAACGCCTCAAAATTCTTGAAAACGGTGAGCAGCCTATTCCTCTCACCGAGAAAGACTCTGTAGCCGCCGTGGACGGCACCCCAGCTGCATCCGAACTTGTGGTAGACAATTGAAGACGGCACGTATACAACCTTGAAGCCGTAGAGCCAAGCCCTCCAGCAAAAATCAGTGTCCTCAAAGTACGCGAAGAAGTCAGGGTCGAAGCCGCCGATGGTGATGAAAGCATCCCTCCTCACAAGCATTGCTGCTCCGCAGACACAACCAACATAACCCTTCCGGTCGTATTCATCTGAATCTTTCTTGTACATGCCCACATCGTAGCCTGCGCCTATCAGCGTGAACTTTCCGCCCGCGTGATTTATCCTACCTCGATCAGCGTAAAGTAGGATCTTGCTGCCGCATGCGGCAATTCTCTCATCCTTCAAGATCTCCTCAACGAGCTTCTCTAGCCATTCACCCTCAACTGCAACATCATTGTTGAGTAGAGCAACGAAATCGAACTGTAACATCTCAATAGCTCTATTATAGGCCTCAGCGAAACCGTAGTTCATATCGAAAGCGATTACCCGAACCCAAGGAAACTCTTCTCTCACAAGGTCCACAGAACCGTCTGTGGAAGCGTTATCGATAACGTAGACGCTATAGCTTCGGTACGACTGTCGACTCAAGGAGTCTAGACACTCCTTCAGATGATTCTTGCCATTGAAGTTCAAGACAGCGACAGCGACCTTGGGAAGCTCCAAGGATCTAACGACCCTCATCTCTTTCTACTCGACCAGTCTTTAAAAGGAGGCGACAGAAGAATCTTACGACTCTATTAATCCCCGAGGTCATGCCTCCGAAATAGCCTTGTGGAATTTCTGTCGTCAAGAGCGGGAATATCTCCCTGTCGGAAAGCCTTCTTCGAAGCTGCAAAACGTTTCTCTGCTCACGCAGATACCCCCTCAATCCAATAACGTCTGAATAAGATCTAACCTTGCTCCCAAACCATCCTTTTGCCAAAGCGTAAGCAAGTACGCAGAACTCGACGAACAAGAGTAGCGGAAGCAAAATAGCTAGACTTCTTCGAGAATAGTTCTTGAGAAGCATCAAAACCCTGTTCCTCTCAAGGTAGTAGAACTTGCGGGCTGTCAGAACCCTACCCCATGAGTGACCCAACTGATGGTGAACGACCGCTGAAGGAACGTACAGGGATCTCCAACCGTATAGCAACGCTCTCCAACCCCAATCAGTATCCTCATTGAAAGCGAAGAAGATAGGGTCGAGAAGCCCCACATCTCGAAGGATCTCTCTCCTGAACAAGACGCACGCGCCAGAAGCAAATCCGATCTCAGTCTCTTCATCATATTGACCACGATCAAACTCACCAATCCCTCTACATAGCCCAAACCCAGCTACATGAATCATATTCCCGGCCGTGTTAATCCGCCCCTTATCAAACTCAAACAAGATCTTCGGCTGAAAGAACCCAACACGCTTATGCTTCACGCAAGCCTCAAGAAGAGCCTTCAACCAATCACGAATAACAAAGACATCGTTATTCATGAGAACAATATACTCGCCTTTGCTCGCGTTGATCCCTACATTACACCCAGCACCGTATCCAAGATTCCTTCGATTCTCGATCAAGATAACGCCCGGAAAATCTTTCCTAACAGCCTCAACGCTGCCGTCAGTCGAGCCGTTATCAACAACTATAGCTTCAAAGTGTGAATAGCTCGACTCATACAGAGACCTCAAGCATTCTAAGAGTACATTTCTACCATTGTAATTCAAAACTATGATGCCGACAAGAGCGTCGTCGCTCATTCTCCACTCCCCTCAAAGGAACATCACGAGAAAGAGCTTCAGGTCCGTTCCAATCACCACGAAGGCTACGTGCTTCAGAAATTGACCCAAAAACATGCTTGTAGAAAGAATTGAGCCTTGACAAACAGAAACCACGAGCTGAAACGCTGAGGCCAAACGAAATTCTCCAGCCGGTTCGCGCTAATCATAGATGTGTTTAAATCATTTGTTTAAAGCTTAACCTTGCCATGAGCAAACTCAAACTTACACTATTCAAGCTGCAGAGGACATCGACGATGACGAACTGCCAAACTACCATGCAGCATCAGATCTCCTAGTTCTCCCAAGTATAGACAGATCAGAAGGCTTCGGTCTAACGCTACTGGAAGCAAACGCAACCGGGAAACCCGTAGTAGCATCAAGGGTAGGCGGAATCCCAAGCGTAGTCACCAACGGGCTGAACGGACCGCTCGTCCCACCAAGAGACCTGAAGACCCTGGCCGAAGCCATCATCATCCTCTTGAAGGATGAAGTTAGACTTCATGAAATGAGCTTGGAAGGCCAGAGAATCGCGAAAGCTCACGACTGGAAGCCATGAGGATCAGCTATGGATCTAGCATCGCTCTGCTACGCATGAGACCAACAAGGGGTGGACCAATGCGGATCAACCAGTTCTTCGCGTAAACCCAACGCAATACCCTGTATTAGCCTTCTCCCAACAAGTCAATCCTTCATCTATACCGCTTAACCAAACCCGAGATCGTGAATAAGATCAACCCAGCGAAGACAGCGAAGATCCCTATCAATAGCAGAATCGTAGAGACCAAAGCGGTTCCCGTAGGCAAGGTCTGAACCTCAGCATACCTGTTTATAACCCAGATCCAACCGTAAAGCCCGGCGCAGACGAATACTAGGCCAGGCAATCCTAGAAAGGTCATCGGATGCCTCTCGCCTACAAGCGTGACAATCGTGCCGAGAACAGAGAGCGCATGAGTCGCAGGATTGTAGGTGGAGCCTTTAACACCCTTATACTTGCAGCCGACAGGAACCTCAGCCAACCTCAAACTTTCAGCCTTCATCAAGATCTCAGAAACAGCACCCATACCAAACTCAGTAACCTTTAAAGTCTGAATTGCATCCTTTGAGTAGGCCCTAAAACCACTCTGTGTATCAGCAACTTTGACATGTCCCGCCGCGACTGTAGCTCGATCAAGAGCCGCCCGCCCTATACGCCTATACCTAGGCATCTCGCCCTCCTTAAGACTTCGAGAACCGATGACTATGTCGGCGTTGCCGCTCAAAATCGGCTCTATTACCTTAGGGATCTCGTCAGGGTTATGCTGACCATCGGCATCAAGAGTAACAACTACATCAGCTCCTAGCCTCTTCGCGAAATCGAACAATGATCTAATCGCAGCGCCGTAACCTAGATTCCTCTCATGTCTAACAACTTCAGCTCCAAGCCTCTCCGCGATCTCACCAGTCATATCTGAAGAACCGTCATCACATACCAGAACCTTATCTACATGCCTACCAGAACCGATAACCACTCCAGCAATCGTCGCCTCCTCATTGAAAGCCGGGATAGCAGCGACTATCAAGCCTTCAACCTCAAGACAGAATTATGGCTACGTGTTCATAAAGTAAGCCTTTCTCGAAAACCAGTTCCGGAATCCGCATGACTCTTGCGTAAGATCAAACGTGGGCGGAATGCAAAGCGCAGTTGCGCATGAAGTGAACGGTCTACTCGTACGGCCAAGAGAAGAGGAGGCCCTAGCCAAGACGATAACCGACCTCTTGAAGGATGAAGGTAGGCTTCATGAAATGGTTTATATTATATATTCTGCAGTATATATTCCAGGGAAGGCGAAGCGATTTGGCCAAAACGATAGCGGTGGATGAATCCACTTGGCAAAAGTTAAAGGGATTGATGAAAGACGAAGGCGCCGAAGACTTCGATCACTTGATAACCATGCTTATCGAGAGATCGAAGAAGATTCCGAAATCGATGTTCGGCGTCGACGCCAAACTCAAGATAAAGTTCACGCAGAAAGAACATGAAAAGATCGTTGAGGACTTGCATAGCTAGTGAGGTAGAATGAGGAGAACGGAACGATTCGTCATCGATTCGTTCGCATGGTTCGAGTACTTCTCAGGAAGTGAGGCGGGAAAAAAGGCTATGGATCATATCGAGAGAGGAGAGAGCTTAACACCTTCGATCGTTATCGCCGAACTTTCTGAAAAGTATATGACGATTGGCGTCGACTTCAAGGAGAAATTGAATTTCATAGGTTTCCGATCTACCTTGATCCCTCTCGACGAACGGATCGCAGAATACGCCGGCCGGCTGAGCGTGGAGAGGAAAAGGAAAGTAGAACGATGGGGCATGGTCGACTCGATCATCCTAGCCACCGCTAGACTGAATAAATGCAGAATAATCACAGGCGACGAGCACTTTAGAGATTTAAGAA
>Ga0315312_1000849_pt1 | contig 29033 bp, 18 predicted proteins | sample TDP7_MG_FD_203629 | JGI IMG/M metagenome (GOLD analysis project Ga0315312, IMG submission 203629) | Freshwater sediment microbial communities from Lake Towuti, South Sulawesi, Indonesia - TDP7 | ecosystem: Environmental > Aquatic > Freshwater > Lake > Sediment | place: Indonesia: South Sulawesi... | reverse complement strand
TAGGCCTTTAAAGTGAGGGTCTTCGGTGATGTGATGCTTATGTTCGCGCCATAGTCAAAAGGAACAACAACGGTGTAGTTTTTAAGTTGAACATCGTCGAGGTATTTTTTAAACTCCTTTTCTATGTAACTGGCTGCGGTGCCGCAGTTAGGATAGCCGGTTACTCTGGAATTAAGGCTGGAAAGAAATTCGGCGTGCAATTGAACATTCGTCATGTTTATGTTATCGGCAATCAATTTATAGTCGTCTGTGCCTAGGGAAACGCTCAAGTTGCTGTTGCTAGCCGCTATGTGCAGCTGAGTAAGTAATAGGATGCATAGCAACAAAAGCAGGCTGAAGTAAAGGGTGTGCTTCCGGCGTAAGGTCAATGCTTACTCCTCAAATTTTGGGTTTTATTTTGTTTCTGTCTTTTTAACGTTTCTTAGAGGCTTAAGAATCTAAGCTACTCGAAGCAATGTAACTAATCCCGTAACGAACATCGTTAAAGCCGACATCACGATGATTCCGACAGCGATTGGAACCATCTTCTCCTCGTAGAGCTTTGTACCGCCAATTTTTAATGCTGCGTATTTAATCACAAACGCTACAAACCATAGAAAAGCGTACTCAACGGAGGAGAAGAAACCAGCGAGGGGTATGCCCACCGGATTCAACGGGAACCAAACGTATCTCGTCCGCAAGAGCGTGAACACTCCGACAAGAACTACTCCGAACAGCGTTTGGATCCAATTAGGTGGATAAGTCCATCCTACAGGCTCAACGTCCATAGCCCAGAGTACACGGAAGGCTTGCCAGCCGCCGTTCGTGCCATCATATGCAAAATCGATGCGGCTGTAGAGCCACCTCGCGGTTATACCATAATTGTAAATTCCCCATAGGGCAAATGGAAAACCAATCAACATGGCTACTATTATCGCGATGGAAATCGAGACGAAAAGATCCCGGTTTCTCGTTTTTGTTATGGAGGCTATTCTAAAGGCTTCGGTGACCGTTATGGGTGGCCCAAGGGCTGTACCGAACGCGTGGACGGTATACGGGCCTGGTATCGCTCCCGCTGAAAAGCATGCTGACGTTAATGAACGCTCGCGCGTGGCGAAGCCGATCTGGTGAAGGGTTACCTGAACTGGGGCGTGCATTTCTGAGCCGTTGCCCATCCACCCTCCCGATTCTCCCCTTAGTCGAGTGAAGCCGAGATTTAAAACGTTGAACAGCGCAAGGAATATAACCCCTATCCATAAGGGCATGCCCGCAATGAACATGAGAAGGAGGGTCGCGATGGTCATTGCGATAAATCCGGTCCATGCCCACCGGTATGGCAGGGGTTCCGAAGCTTCAATTTCTGGCTTAGGATGAATGACAGCCTTTAATGTTTGGGCGATATGTCTCCACTCATAAATTAATGGTATTATCCCAAGCCCTAGCATGCCTCCATACCAGAGGATTTCGGCGCTGTGCACTGCGCCTTGAAAAGCTGCATCTGAATATCGCCAAAGCACCTTGCCAGCTACACCATATTCTGCGGGAGCATGTAAAACGCCGAGGGCCACCTCAATGGGTGGGATTATCCAGAGGAAGACGGTGTTTAGAACCACCACTGTGAGTAGGATGTCTGTGGGCACTAGAAGGGCGAAGGCCAGAAGGGCAATGTTTCCCCAGCCTATAAATAAAACGGCCATGGGAAGTACAGACCAGAGGTAAGGCGATAAGTCCAGTGCGCCTGGTGTTGGTATCGCAAGCGGGGGGTATAGCTGATTTAGGAAGGAAATGAGGGTCGGAGGCCATACGAAGCCTATGAGCATCCCCAAAAGTATGTATCTAACATTAGGCAATCGCAAAAATGACGGCCCCTTCATAAGGGTTAAAGCAGGCGTGGCCACGGGGAAGGGAAGGGTTTCCACGTCCACGTACTGCCGGCGCATAATGCAGCTGAGAAAAAGGCCTGAGAAACATATTGTGAGGGAGAGCAGAATCCAGAAGAACATGGGACCCATCCAGACCTCCCATGGAACCTCAGCGCCCCCTGCAAACGCCCCTTTAATGAGTTTGGGAACTTTCGGTCCCAAAATAGGGTTCATGTACGGTATCGCATATCTTTCGGCGTAAAGGTACTCGCTACCCATGAGTTCAATAATCTGCCCGAGTGCAAGAAACGTCCAGGTTGCTGCAAACACGATGGATACTAGGATCATTGAGTAAATCACAGTTTGCTCTTGCGGAGTAAGTCTGAGCTTGGACCCGATCAGGGAGAATAGAAACATTACTAATATAGCGATAACGAGTGAGTTCGCGGTTTCTCCAGGGATGTTGGGTGTAAACCCGCCAAACAAATGTAATAAGACGGTTAAGCCAGCAACCAGAATCAAGCCAAGGAGTAGTGATCTAAGCGTTAAGCCCTTCTCAACTTTTTCCAAGTAGGACCGCCTTCTATTGTCGTTCTTGCTTGCTGGGCATTTAAGATTTTCGACAAAGGAGGAGATTAGGGTTTTCGAGCATAGAAAACGACGGCGGCGATAACGAGGACAATTATGGAACCGGCGGCTATTCCTAAACCGAACCACATACCAACACGTGGCGGGGGCGGACGCACCTCATACCAATATGTAGGACTAATCGCTTCATTGCCATTTTTGTCGCTCGCAACGATCTTGTACATGACTCTAATCCAGGCTCCAAACGCCGGGATCGTTCCGTTGTAGACATCGGTCTCCTCAACTTTTGTCATATTTGTGGTATCCCATGTATTCCCTTCATCAATTGAGTATTTGATGAAAACCTTGTCGACGCCTGACGCGTTGATCGTTAATCCTGTTAATGAATGTACTGTGGGGTTGTCGGTTACGGTGACATTGACGCCAACTTCGGCTCCTTCAGCGATTTCTTGACCGGCCATGGCGGGAACTATACCCATTATCGTTGGGGGTGTTATGTCTACAATGCTCATGAAAAAGCCGGACTCAATGCCGTGGTCTATTTCTTTTCCGAATTCGTCAAGCAGCAATGTGCCTGTGAGTTCTATGGTGCAGTCCCTAAACTTCTTGATGCGGAAATCAATGCTCATCAATGTTCCGTTGCCGGATTTGGAGACACCGGAGTCGGTGAGCGTGGCGTTTGAGTAGGTTACCACGCCTGTGTCATTGAGTATTGTTCCCGCAAAAAATGTGGTATTGCCCGCCGACTTCAGAAAGGGTCCTTCCTTGATGCTGCCGCTGACAGCCTCTAGGATGTCGGGATCGAAATTCAGGCCGGCCTGCCAAGCGTATAGACCAACAATCTTTCGGACGGTGATATTAAGGGTGAAGGTATCATTGATGTCTAGGGGTGGAACCCAGATCCATCGTGGTTCCACGGCGACTGTGACGGACATGGTAAACGCTGATCCGACGGTGTATTCAAGGGGGTTACGCAGTTTTTTCGCCTTTTCTTCCATGGTTGGCGCTATGTTCTCGTCCACTGGCGTGGTGACGACGATGCAGCCCGTCGTCTCAACTGTGTCGCCCGCGACGCCGTTGAAGGTTCCAGTGAAGTATTGTGTGCATTCGTGGTCATCCTGTTCGACGGGGAGGCGTTGGGTGAAGTTGACGATGTAGTCGGCGCCTGCGATGGTTCCTCCGCTGTGGGTTGGGATGAGGCCCATGTTTGCCGCTGGCTTGTTGGTTGAGTCTGGGCGGCTTCCGTTGTAGCTCCACCAGCCAACGGGACTCGCTGAACTCCAAAGGTGGTCGGTTACGGTAGTCTCTGTTGGAGCCGTCTGCACCAGCCCGGCGGTGTTCTTCCAGGTGAAGCCCTTGTAGACCGCGTGGGTCCAGTCCTCCTTGGTATCTCCGGAGCTTGCGTTGTCGGCGAGCTTAAAGTTTAGATATAGAATATTCGCCATGCTGTCGCTGTTCTTGAAGGTGTAGCTCACGCTGTAGTGCACCAGCGGGTTCAAGTCCGGCTGATAGTAAACCTTAACCAAGTATGTCGTTGTGATGTTATAGTTATAAATCCCTATAGGCCATGGAGTGGAAAATGGCTGGGTGATACTGAACTCGGCGAACAACGGGCCGCTGCTCAAAACCCTCAATTTGTCACCTGTAGAAAACCAAACGTTGCCCGCGGCGTCAGCCCAGCTGCTAGCCAAATAGATCTGGCAGAACTCCCATCCGGCTGGGCCGCCAGGCCAGGCAACCCTCACACCATCGCTGTACAGGTCGAGACAGTGCCCCCAGAACAGGAAGAAGTAATTCTTCTCCACGCCATCTTTGAACACAGTGACATTGTGATAGTCTTTAGTGGAGAAGAGGCGAAGGCCATCGTATATCGGAGTATCCGCATATGGGTTGTTGTAATAGATGTAGTGCGTGACGGAGCCGTGGGCTGGACAATCGGCTAGGAAGACGACGTTGCACGACCTGGCATACTCACCCTCCTTTGTTACGTTGTAAACCTGGCTTGTCACCTCGGTCAATTCGGACCCGTCTAAGTAGACTACTCTAACTTCCTTGCTAGGATCACTGCATGTTCCTGGCTCAAATGTTATGTGGATATCGGTGGGCTCTGACACGCGGGCTAAGCCAGCTGTCTCTGTCACGTTTACGGGCGTGCAGCTTAGCCATTTTTTATTCCACCATGTTGGGGGTGGCTGTGCGGTTGCTGTCTCTATTGTGACGATAAATAGCAGTATGCTAAAGAGCGTTAACAGAAAGCACAAAAAAAGGGTTTTTGAGGAAGTTTTATTCATGTGAAACGCCTTTCCTAGTTGATATAAAAAACATTTTTTGCAAGAAGCCATATTTAAGATTAGTTATCCGTTATATGCGGTAATAGGCAGATGGATATTTAGAGAAAAAATTTTTAATTGATTGACGTTACGTGTTGGTGGAGAAAGGTAACATGAATGCTCGGGAGCGTTTTCTGCGGGTGATGCATTTCGAGAAGCCGGGCAAACAGCCCTTTTACGAGTGGTTGGGTTTCTGGGTTCCTCATACGACTGGTCGCTGGTACGGGGAGGGCTTGCCCCTAGGCGCGAACCCCGAGGACTACTTCGGCCTCGACGAGAGGGAATACATTTGGCTGGACTTGGGTCCTATACCCCAGTTTGTGCCCAAGACAATAGAAGAAACCGACAGATATAAAATTGAAATCAACTATTTAGGCATCACAACAAAGAATCTTAAAGACTATTCCTGTTTTCCCACGTTCATTGATTTTCCGGTGAAGACCCGTGAAGACTTTGAGAAGATGAAGAAACGGTTTGATCCTTATGATCAGAGAAGGTATCCTAAGACTTGGGGCGACGAGCTCATAGAATACTATAGAACCGTTGATCACCCGGTGGGACTTTTTATCCCCGGCTTCTTCGGTCAACCCAGAAACTTCATGGGATTGGAGCGCCTTTTAGTCACTTTCTACAAGGACCCAGACCTTATGCATAAAATGAATAGTTTTTGGGCTGACTTCCTGATTAAGGTCATCGAAGAGGCTGTCAAAAGAGCTAAGATAGACTTTGTGGTCATCTGGGAAGACATGTCCTACAAAAACGGCCCCCACATCTCACCTAGATTGTTCCGGGAGTTCATGCTTCCCCACTACAAGGAGGTAACAAGCTTCCTCAGGAAAAACGGGATAGACATCATCATGGTGGACACCGACGGAAACCCTGAAGTCCTAATTCCTCTGCTCTTAGAAGGAGGCGTGAACAGCCTGCATCCCCTTGAAGCGGCGTCAGGAATGGACGTGGTAGCCCTGAGAAAGGAGTACGGGAAGCGCCTAAGCTTCATAGGGAACATAGACAAAAGGGCGCTGATCGAGGGAGGGGAAGCTATAGAGAGGGAGGTTAACGCGAAGCTTACGCCACTGATGAAGGATGGCGGGTACATACCGAGCGTCGACCACGCCGTACCACCAGATGTCCCATTCAAAAACTACGTGCACTATATCCAAGTCCTCAAGAAACATCTACACCAAGCCTAGAGCTCAAAACGGGCTTAATCAACGCGAAAATGGGTGGATGGTTCCAAGTCTCCAAAACACTATAACCGTTCAATTGGGTTCAAAATTATTTAAACTAGAGACGCTCAACGAATCTTAATGAACTCACGCATTCTTGGTGGTGTCAGCCCCGATTTTTGGCGTATTCTGGAGTGACGGGTGCTCCTCCTATAATCACCCTGACTTTGTATCTGAGATCACTTTTTGAGCTCCAGCCATAATGTGGTCACGACCATAAACCTTAAAATTAGAAATTAAAATGAAGACTATAAAACGGAGAGAAGAATATGGGGAAACTCCACAAACCTTTGGCTCTGCTTTCAGTGTTAATGGTTGTTCTATCTTCCTCGCTTGTAACAACACCCGTAAATGCTAAAACGCTGCAAGACTGGTGGGACCAAGGCTGGAAATACGGTTGCAGAATAACACTAAACGAGACGGTTGGAATGGACCGCATAAATGAACCTGTCGACGTCTTCGTCGATAAAATATTGCCGGGCTACTGCACAAACGCCGAAAACGAGACCCGCATCATCGACCCAGATAACAACGAGGTGCCATGCCAAGTGTACAACGTGACCATGGGGGACGGATACGTCAAATCCTTCAACGTCGTCTTCTTGGCCAACTGCTCATCCTACAGCACAACACACTACCACGTCATGTACAACAAAACAGCCGCCCAGGCCCCGGTTTACTACGACGGCTTCCTTCCCCCCGAGTACCTTGAATGGCCGACAGATTATCCCATTTGGTTTGTTAAAGCGAACAAATCAGGCACGGTGTACATGTACCTCGAAGAAGACTGGTGGAACCTAATATACCTCTACAGCAACGACACCAAAATCACCCCAACGCCTGGGGCCACTGCATGGGCTCATGGAAACATAGGCACTTTATGGAAGGACGCTTGGGGTAAAGAGTGGTATGGAGTGAACAAATCCATAGCGGTCGTGAACAGCGGTCCGGTGTTCGTGGACTTCAACTACACCGAGGCGGGCGCCAGTGACCTTGTTGTATATCAATACAACGTCACCATGACAAACATGCTAAGGGTCTACTACCAGCCCGACCTGAACACCCTGCTGCGCTATCACATAACCTACAAAATCACGACTAACCTACCAAACTACACCATCAGTTCGATACAGTACATGAACTGGGGTTTCGGCAACAGCACAAAGGAGAGTATCTACAAACACATCACATGGAAGAACATAACTGGGGCTATAAATACACAACTAGTGGAGACAATAGTCTTTGACGACATCTGGAGCCCAGCGAGCCCCGTGGGCTGGTGGAGCTACAACGGCACCTCCACGCTACCCGAACAGACTGACACGCCAGCTGCCAACGTGGGTTTTATCCTCACCTACAGCAGAGGAATCATCGCGGGCCCGCCAACGCCCGACTACACTGTCAAGTTTGAGCACTCAAATCAATCAGGGATATACGGAGGCGGCCACCAAAACTATGAAAAGCTCGAAGGAACCTATAACGGCCTCCTAGGCGAAGTAATTGAGATGACGGGCTACATCGTCGTCACCACGCCAGTGGACGAGAACATAGCGCCAACCATGGAAGAAAAGGCGAAAAAACTGCGTAACCCCCTTGAATACACCGTCGGGCCGCAATTCGAAATTCCAGAGTTCCCGTTCACGGGAGCCATAATGATTCTAGTGTTGCTAACTGTCCTCACCGGACTCAGAAAACTGCCAATAGTCAAAAGGCTTAGATTGAAAGACTTCGAACGAACCCTTTACGAGCAGTAAGACATGGATCTACTTTATAGCCATCCATGTCTTACGTGCGGGATCACGAGGGGCCCCTCGGGTATGGCTACTATTTTTGCGGCGTTTCCAGCTTTCCTTAAGGCTAATGCTAAAGCCTCTTCAGGTGTGGATGCTGAGGTCATGAGCATGTCTTCGATGAGTTCATCCTTCACACCTTTCGACACCACAATGACCTCAGCCTTCTTTAGGATTCTTGCGAGAACCTGGGTCTCCCATTGATCGATAATGGGCTCTTCCTTCTTTATGGTTTCCAGCACCTCGTTGGGGTTCTTGGCTTCTTCCATGAGTTGATAGAAGCTTTCATGTTCGATGCCGTCGATGCACTCCGCCATGATTACAATTACCCCGCCCCTCCTCACCACGAGTTCGCCGGTGGCCATACCCTTCACGGCTTGGTACAGGTTTCTGTCCAGTGGGTAGCCGCCGTTAGTGGTGATCACAATGTCTGCCTTCCTTGGAGTGGGCACTCGGACCATGGCATCTAGGAGGTCAACGCCAGCCTCGTAGGCCTTCACGGAGTCTCCAGCAAATGCCTTCACGATTTTACGTTCCTTGTTTAAAACCACATTTACCATAAAGTTCAGCCTCACCATCTTGGCTGCTTCCATAGCATCTTCGTGTATAGGATTTCCCTTCAATATCCCGTATCGGGCCTTTGGGTGCCCGATCATTTGGAAGCTATGATTTTGGAACACGGATTTTCTGCCCGCCACCCCTGGCAGAATGCTTTTCCTTCCCCCGCTGTAGCCCGCGAAGAAGTGGGGTTCTATCAGCCCAGTGGCTATGACGAAGTCCGCCTCCACCACCTTCTTATTCAGGGTTACATCGGTGCCAAAGGTGGTTTTGCCTATTTCAGTCAGTTGTTCCTCATCTTCTGCGTTATGATTTATCACCTTTACTTTCCTCACCACGTCTTTCCCCAGCAATTCCTCCAACTCCTCCCTGGAAGCGGGTCGGTGCAAACCACTTGCGACCACTATCTCCATGCTCTCCGTTTTAAGGCCGGCTTCCCTTAATGCGTCTAACACTGGCGGAACCATCAGCGGATTAGGGGCGGGTCGGGTTATGTCACTAACGATAATGACAGCCTTAGCCTGCTTTTTTATGGCTTCCTTCACCCGCAAGCTTCCTATTGGATGATCAACTGCTCTCCTAACCTCCCCCTCCTCATCCCATGCAGCCTCCATGAAACGTGGCTCAATAACTGAGACCAGATTTGCCCGGGGAATATCCAATTTGAGGGAGCCTCTCCCAAAGGGAAACCTTAACATCATGCTGGCTGGCCTCCACAATTTATTAGGATTCCAATTAGGTAAAGTTATTGAAACATTTTTATGTCAAGTTAAGCGTGTGTGTGAAATCTAACGAAGGGTGGAATATTTCAGGTGGTTGTGTCCTGCTAGTCGTGTCTAGGCGTACCCTTTACTGTATTTGAACAAGCCTCTTTTGTTCTATCTCCCTTTGATAACCGGATTTGATGTATGCACTTATTGGGTCTAATGGCAAGCCTCTCTCGATCCTAGCCATACCGATAATAGGTCTAACATCCGTTAAGAAAGCATCGTTTAGGGTTCTGTTGGCCAGTATGATTTCATTCGCGTGTTGGTGCTCTACCAGGGCCCCTTGATCAACGATTAGTGCCTTTGCGTAGGAGATGGTAAGCGAGTCAACCGTGTGAAGTATTGCGTGTATCCTGTTTTCAAGCGCTGAGCATTGATCGATCATGTAGGTCCAATTCTTGGATTGATCCCTGTTGCCGATCACCTCCCCCTTGACTAGTTCATGGAATATTCTGAAGACCTGCATGTTTGGCTCCACGGAAAGGTCGTCGTCGGCTGCATATCTTGTGTTGAAGTGAACGCCCCCAGGCAAGCCATCTTCGACGAGCCTAGCCACAATATGTTCAACGTTTACTCCGTGGGCGTGGTGACCCAGATCAATCAAAACACCTGCCCTGTTGCCCAATTCTTTAGCTAAATCCTTGGCAACAGAAACATCTGAGACAACAGTGTGATAGGTTCCGGGTTCAAAGAGTTTGTACTCAATTAACATCCGAACGGATTCGGGCATCCTTTGATATATCTCTTTCAATGAAGCTCTCAAACGTCGCTCCGAACTACGCATATCTACCTGTCCGGGATAGAGCGACCCGTCGGGAAACCAGAGGGTTAACAAACCCGTTCCATGTTTCTGAGCCACCTCAGCAGAAACTAGGGTGTGTCCTATCAAACACTCTCGTGTTTTTGTTTCCTTCGCCGAAAGGCTGCCGAACTGGGTCCCTTCGAGAAAATAAGTGGGGTTGACAGCGCCAATCTCTAACCCAAGTTTACGTGCATATGCCTTCAACTTTCCGAACGAATCAGCCTGGATTTCATCAAATGGAGCCTCATCTGGATTATCCCACCCGACATGAATGGCAACCCGTGCGGTGGCTCCCGTTAACCTGTGGACCAACGCGGCATCATCAAATTTCTCAAACACGTTTCTCGCAGCACCAGGAGCTATGTATCCGCTAAACCTTCCACCGCCAAAAGGCCCAAAAACCCATGACGGCACCTCGACCTCAAACCTTGAAACCCTTTCTTTTACCAAATCAATATCAATTCCCTTGCCCGCCAATTCCTTCCCTAATAAGTCATACCTTTCCTTTACCCTTTCCTCATCTGAATTTGCCATACATATGCCTCCAAGTTACTCGGCATACAGAGGTGGATATTTTTAAGTCTTTTGAAAGAAAACAGCCGTTGATTCTGCTAACGTGCACGATTTGATGACCCCCAAAACCGATGACGGAGACCTTTGAGTCCAGCATTCCCCATTTTTCCTGTACCCAGAAGCATGTAACTCTCCGTCTAGGCATGTCCAGAATTTCCCTTTAAATTATAAAGAGTGAGCAGGGCGTTTAACGTTTCATAAAGTTATATCTTTAATAGACAAACATGCATTAAGAACCACATGTTTCTTTAGAGGAGGAACGCAATTGGTTGAGGAAACGGGGGAAGAGGAGCTAAAGTCAGAGATCATCAAATGCGCAATTTTGCTCTACCAGAGGGGCCTCATGACAGGGATAGGCGGCAACCTCAGCGCCAGAGTGGAGCCAGAAGCCAACGAAATCTGGATAACGCCAAGCGGTCTTTACAAGCCCAAACTGAAAACGGAGGATTTAGTCAAGATTGACCTTAACGGAAACCTGTTGGAAGGAATATTCAAGCCCTCCGCGGAATGGTACGTTCACGTAGCTATCTACAAAAAAAGGGCTGACGTTAACGCCGTCATTCACACCCACAACCCTGTTGCAACCGGGTTGGCACTGGCAGGAGTAAGAATAAAACCGATAACCGTTGAGGCGGCGCTAATGCTCACGCGAGTGCCGATCGTACCCTTTGTCTACCCCGGAACCAAGGAACTCGGAGAAACGGTCGGCGAACACATCATGGGCAACCGTCTGCTTCTCTTAAAAAATCATGGCGTCATCGCCGTGGGATACGACCTCACAGAGGCTCTCTCAGCTGTTGAGGTCCTTGAAGAATGCGCCACAATGATGCTTGTGGCCAGTCACTTCGGAGAGGCCGCGGTCATTCCGCCTCACGACATCGAGCTGATAAAGAAGCTGTACAAAATATAGGTGGTCTACGACGCTATGGTACACGGCTATGTTGGAAAACTTCTGCGGGTTAACTTGACAGAGGAAAAGACAAGGGCTGAGATACTGGACGAGGCTATTGCGAGGAAGTATCTAGGAGGAAGCGGCCTTGGAGCGAAAATCGTTTACGACGAAATCCCCCCGCAGGTAGCTCCCCTTGATCCTGAAAATAGGCTGGTTTTCATGACAGGCCCGGTTACCGGAACCATAGCCCCTTCTTTTGGGCGATATGTGGTCTGCACCCGTTCACCGTTAACAGGCATATGGGCGGAATCCCACTCCGCCGGTTACTGGGGCCCCGAACTGAAATTCGCGGGTTACGATGGGATCGTGTTCGAGGGAAAGGCTGATTCTCCGGTTTACGTCTGGATACACGACGGAGAAGTTGAGATTCGGGACGCCAAGCATCTGTGGGGCATGGGCACCTACAAAACGGAAACTACCCTGAAAGGGGAGCTCGAGGACGAAGGCATAAAGGTTGCTTGCATAGGTCCCGCTGGCGAAAAATTAGTCAAAATAGCGAGCGTTATAAATGATATGGGCAGGGCCGCGGGTAGATGCGGAACTGGAGCCGTTATGGGCTCAAAGATGCTCAAAGCCGTTGCCGTCCGGGGAACAAAACTATCCAAAATTCCCTCTGCAAACGAGGACAGGTTGAAAAGGTTCCTAAAGATGATTTACATAACTATACGATCCCACCCAACAGTGCAGATCTATGCCTCACACGGAACAGACGGCATCATGGATATGATGCACGAATACGGGGATGTGCCAATAAAATACTTCACTAGGGGATCGTGGCTTGAGGGAATCGAGAAGATCACCGGCGAAACGATGAGCAAAACAATTCTTCTGAAGCAGAAGGCCTGCTACCGCTGTCCAATCGTCTGTCGAAGGCATGTGAAGGTGGATAAAGGACCCTACGCCGGAATTGAGGGAGAAGGCCCTGAATACGAAACCTGTGCTTCCTTGGGTGCCCTCTGTCTCAACGACAACCTAGAATCCATAGCAAAGGCTAACGAACTTTGCAACGTATATGGCATCGACACTATCTCCACAGGCAATGCCATAGCCTTCGCGATGGAGTGCTACGAAAGGGGTTTGATAACAAATAGAGACACGAACGGAATTGAGTTGACTTGGGGAAATCACCATGCGATAATACAGATGATTCATAAAATTGGCAGGAGAGAAGGCCTCGGAGACCTCTTAGCCGAAGGTGTGAAGAGGGCTGCCGAAAAAATCGGGGGCGACGCAGAGGAATTTGCGGTTCATGTGAAAGGCTTAGAGGTCCCGATGCATGATCCCAGAGCGTTTAAGGGCATGGGGTTACAGTATGCTACATCCCACCGAGGAGCATGCCACCTTAGGGGTTTAGTGTATCACATAGAACAAGGGGAAAGGGTTCCTGATCTGGGAATTCACGAGCGTTACGAGAGATTTCCAACCGAGGGAAAGGCTAAGATCGTGATCGTCATGCAAAACTGGCACGACATCCTAGACTCGCTTATCATGTGCAAGTTTACCTTCCTTCCACCAGCTTCGGTTGCAGCCATTCTCTCCATGGTCACAGGATGGACCGTAAAACTGCCCGAGTTATTAGAAGTTGGCGATAGAACTTATAACCTAAAGCGGACGTTCAACATCCGGTGCGGAATCACAAATAAGGATGACATGTTGCCCAAGCGTTTTCTCGAAGAGCCTTTGCCCGACGGAGGATGTAAAGGCGAGGTCGTGAACATAGGGGAAATGCTGTCCGAGTACTACAAGCTCAGAGGTTGGAACGAAAAAGGAATCCCGACGAGGGAAAAACTGGAAACACTGGGTTTGCACGACGTGGCAAAGGACCTGTACGCCTAATGATCCTTCATGCGGGCAAGACAGCCATTTCATCAAACAAGCCCTTTAACCTTGGATACAACTTCTTGTATATCCTAAAATTTCTGTCGTACACCTTTTTGACGTGTGTATCTGGCGTGAATACCTCTCGTTCTATGTAAATCCTTTCCACAGCCTCTTCGGCGTTCTTGTATGTCTTAGCGCCGACGCCCGCCAACATGGCGGCTCCGAGGGCCACGGCTTCAGTCACATTTGGGACAACCACTTTTTTCCCACAGATGTTTGCTTTAAGCTGTAACCAGAACCTTGACCTAGCCCCACCTCCGATGGCCCTCAGCTCAGTTACGGGTATACCATAGTCTTCGATGGCTTCGATGTTATTTCTCAGCTCATAGGTGAGCCCTTCAAGGATGGCGCGAATAACCGCGTCCTTGTCGTGCGCAAGGGTAAGTCCCAGCAAAACGCCTCGAGCCTTTCTGTTAAACGTCGGGGTTCCGCTTCCCTCAAAGTAGGGTAGCAAGAAGAGCCCCATGGAACCCGGCGGGGCTGTTGCAGCTTTTCTGGTGAGAACATCGTAAACATCTATTCCCCTTGCCTTCGCCTCTTCCTTTTCTTGTTGAGCAAAGTGGTCTCTGAACCACCTTAGAACCACTCCAGCAGTAGGGTTGAAGCCAAACATGAAATACTTACCTTCGACAACGTAACAGTGAACCGCATAGCCCTCTAAACGCATTTTCTCCGTTAGGGTCAATCTCCCTTGGAGCATCCCGATACATTCCACAGTTCCGGTGGCGTCCATGGTCGGGCCAGTCTTAACTATGCCTGCTCCGAGGGCCCCGCAGGGCTGGTCGTGGCCACCAGTCACCACTAGGGTTCCCTCGGCGAGGGCTGTCTCTTCTGCGGCAGTGCGGGTCACCTCTCCAACAGCGGTGCCAGAGGGCTGAATCTCGGGAAGTAGGTCTTCACTTAAATCGGCAGCTTCGAGGATTTGGGAGGACCATTTCTTCCTCACGATGTCAAACATCATGGTTCGCGTTGCTACAGAGGGGTCAGTTACTGGTTTACCGCATAATTTCAGGTTCACGTAGTCTTCCCAACACAAGAATTTCTCAGTTTTTCTGTAGACTTCAGGCTCGTTTTCGCGGATCCATCGGATCTTCGGCAACGTGTATATTGGCATGGCTGAAGTTAAGGGTTGTCCGGTGATCTGATATATCTCGTCGGCTCCGAAGTTTTCCTCCCACCACGCTGTTTGGCTCCTCGCCCTCGCGTCGAAGGTGGTCATGCTCCAGTACAGGGGATTCCCCCTTTTGTCCACAGGAAAAAAGGCTTCCCCCAGAACGCTCGTGCTCAGGGCGGTGATTGATTTAGCGTCCACGTTTCCATCCCTAATGCTCGCTTTTATTGTGACCCTGAGAGTTTTCCAAACTTCTTCGGGGCTTAGTTCAGACCAGTTAGGTTTACGGTGACGCAACCTATACTCTTGCTGAGCCGAGGAAATAATGCTTCCATCGGGCGAGAAAATGATGGATTTGCAGCCGGTGGTGCCCACATCGAGTCCAAGCAAGTACAAACACAATTCACCTGCCACTGAAGGGCAGTGTAGTACAGTCATCTTAAAATTATTTTTGAACGCCGCGCTCGCTCAGTAAGCAGCCTTATTTTTGCTCTTCTTAGACCATGGGGAACAAATTGACAAATATTTGTCAAGTTGAGTTCGTCTGAGAAGTTCTCAGGTGGCATTCAATAACCGTATTAACCTGCACTGCATAATTAAGTAAAAGGAGTAACCGATATGAAAAAACTTCTTTTCCTGTTGACAGACGCAAAGTATGGCATAAGCATGCCGATAACGGCGACCCTTGCTTGGCTTGCAAAGGAAAGAAGAATCAATTTTGACGCCTATTTTGTGGGAAGATCGGCTCCTGAGGTCGTCTTGGATTCTTTTCCAGAGCACTACAGGAAATTTGTTAGGGAGGGCCTACCACCTGAAGAGGTTGGTCTCGGCTTTTTAGGCGGCGTTGCCCCGTTTCAAGAAAGCCACATTGTGGATGTTTATTCTATCTTGAACTGTTATGACGTTATCGCATGCACCAACGCTGTGGAAGCTCGAAGGTTTTGGAGTTCCCTAAAATCTCTTGGGAAAAAAATTATTTCCATGAGGAAACCTGAGGAAGTAGCGTCCTTTTATCATGACGCATTTTCGTACTTTAACATGAAGTTGCCGGAAAAGGCTGTTATGGTACTGTCAACTCCCTTCCAACTTAAAGGCATTTTGCTCATCGAAAGCTACTGCTATCCTGACATCTTTTTCTCTAAAAAACTTGGATTAGACACTTCAATCCCAGGAGGAGAACTTGACAAACTGCAGAAGCTTGGCTTAAAGGAGATAAGCCTTCTGTACTGTCCTGAAAACACGGCTTCAAAGCTAGAGCAGCAGGGGTTTAGAACGAGGATTGTCGATGCAATCAAGCCTGGAGACACTTATGGAACGGTTACAAAGCGCATATTTGAAAGATGGAAGGATCGCGCTGAAGGTGTTGCATACGGCGATCCAAACCTAACACTTTATTGGACCCCCTTCTTCTGTTACAACAATCTGATTTCAATATTCGACTTTGACTGGCAGAACTTCGCGTCCACGGTCGCAGAGTGCGCCGACCAAACAAACTCGACGGTTATATGGGGACGACAACTATGGGACGACTTCATTCCGCTTCTTTCGAAACACGACAAGATTTTTGCGATCATCGATGCGGCGAGTCCCGCAGCCACAATCAAGGGGAGGACCCCGTACGTTCCAGCTCCTATTGTTGAGAACCCGTGGAGCAATGAACTTTCTGACGATCACTTACTTCAGAAGGCGAAGGAGGGTTGCATCGCTGCAACTATTCTGTTGTATGCTGGAGATGTGCGTCACCTGACTATTGCGCCGAATCTCTTCCCATTGGCAGCCCTCATGAGAACAAAGGTAGGCGTTGCTGTTCCAGTGAACTTTTACGAGTACATCCCTGAGTGGATGGACGATGTCTACATCCCTTACGAAGATGGAGGATCAATGCCCTACGTGGAGCCAATGATATGCAGCGCTGGCCTAGGCGTAGCCACCGAAGCAAAGGGATATCTGTCTGAACGCACCCTTACAGAAAGCCTGAGAAAAACAAGGGAACAAATCTCAAAACAATGGGGCGAGGCCTCGGTTCCCATTGGCTATTATCCTTTCCAAGATGCTTGTCCATTTTATAAACATGACACGGCGGAGCCCCAGTTTGAAGCGGTACGTTCTGCTGGCTTCCAATACTGCGTGACATACAAGAATGAAGGTAAATTTCCTGAGGTCGTCTACGAAAAAGATGGGTTCGTTGCGGTTAACCAACAAAATACCCATTGGGCGAGGAGTCCCCTTGAAGACCTTCAGAAATGGGAAGAAAAAATTCTGAATAAGGGCGAACCTGGATGGATAATAGTCTCCATAGACTCTCCGTTTTTCGGCTTCATGTTTTATGAAATGAAAAGCGGGAAAATGTTAATAGATGCCATGAACTTTATCAAAAAAGGAGGGTCGTCCGGCAAACTCTTCAGCGCAACCCCCCATGAAATAGTGCGATATGCAGAGATCATCAAGAGAAAGGCTTCAGCCTAGAAGTAAAAGGAACCTATTTTTATTCTGCCATTCTATAATTGTAGTGGTCGCGTTCGAAAATCCTGCTGTTGTGTTATATCTGCTCATAGAGAGTTTGGACTTAGAAGGTGCGAAGATGGATTCGTATGAAAGATTTGTTAGAACTCTAAACTTCGAGGAACCTGACAGAGTTGCAACGTGGGACATGGTAAACAATGTGGATTTATACACCGAGCTAGGTGGGGCAGGACCGATTAACGAGGTTGTGCCTCGAACTTATCAGAGGCTTGGAATAGATGCTACGAGATGGCCGATTGGCTTGCCGCCAACCGAGTCAAAGACATGGTGCTCCGACAGGTTTGGCTTCCTAGTGTCTAAGAACCAGTTTAAGTTTAAAACAATCCCAGAGCAGGGAACAACTTGGCTCGTCGAGTCACCGTTCAAAACGCTAGGAGACCTAACCGATGTTCAGATGGAGCCCCTTTCTGAAAGCGAAATCCTTGACGAGTTCATACCGATCGTGCAGAGCTTCATGAAAGCCTACGAGAAATTTGGGGTCGTTTACATCTTCTGCGGGGCCACGATCTTCGATGACACCGTACTGCTTCTCGGATGGCCTCTATTTACCCGAGCTGTTTATCAAGAAAGAAATAAGCTTAGAAAGCTTCTAGACAAGTTCACATACGTTCAGGAAGTGTTGGCAAAGGGCTGGGCTGAGCTGGATCCAGCTGCTTACATGTACGGCGACGACATAGCCTATAAGCACGGACTGATGATCAGCCCAAAATTCTTGAGGGAGGACTGGTTACCCAGGGTGAAGAGGGTTATTGAACCGGTTAGGAAGAAGGGGATAAAAGCTCTGTTTCATAGCGATGGAAATCTATGGAGATTTATCGATGACCTTATCGAAGTGGGGTTTGAAGGGCTTAACCCAATCGAGCCAGCCGCGTATATGGATATAGGTGACGTTAAGGCAAAATATGGTGATAAACTCGTGCTGCTTGGAAACATCGACTGCTCCCAGGTTCTGCCCCTAGGCTCTGCGAGCGATGTTGAAAAAGCTACCGTGGAATGTATCCGTAAAGCAGCTCCGGGTTCAGGCTTCTGCCTTGGCTCTAGCAGTGAGATTATTCCCGCCATTCCCATGACAAATGCCGTTACCATGTATAAGACCGCAAGAAAATATGGTTTGTACCCCCGTGCACAAAAAAGAAATGCCCAGGTCGCAAGACGAAGAAAAAAGTTGACTGAGGTGTAAATTTTTTTATGTTAAGTAAAGTGAAGACGGCGGTTGTAGATTTAGATATTAGAGAAATTGGTGGCCTTGTAAACAAGGCTTTAAAGTCAGGTTTTAAACCTATGGTCATTGTTCAAGCTCTGCGTGAGGGCATGGAGGAGGTTGGTCGAAGGTTTGAGAGTCATGAGTATTTTGTATCAGAATTAGTCATGGCGGGGGAAGTCATGAAAGCGGCGTTAGGTATTTTAAAACCGTTCCTTAAATATGAGGGAAAGCAAACCGAAGCAAAGGTGATTCTGGGAACCATTGTTGGCGATTTACATGACATCGGTAAGGAGATAGTAAAAACCTTGCTTATTTCAGCAGGGTTCGGCGTGTATGATTTGGGGGTTGATGTGCCACCGGAGAAGTTTGTTGAGAAGGCCAGAGAGACCGGCACCCGCATTATTGGGGTTTCTGCTCTGCTCTCCACTTCTATCCTTAATGCCGCTAAGATTGTCGAGACCTTAAAGGAGGCTGGTCTTCGCGACAGGGTTAAGGTGATCGTCGGGGGGGCAGCCGCTCGGCCGTGGATGGTTGAAAAGTATGGTGTTGACGCCGCTGTTGTTGACGCCGTTCAAGGGCTTAACATAATCAAGGAGTGGGCCGAGGAAAATGGTGCCGCGTGAGAGAATATTAAGAATCCTGAACCATGAGGAACCTGATCGCATCGTGTGCACCGCGTCTGCTTCTCCGGCTTTCTGGAGGATATTAAAGGAACACGCGAAAGAGCCTCAACTGGCTACGTTGCGAGAATTAACTGAAGGCTATTGGCTTGTTGGTCCCGGGCCTTCAGAGGAGTTCAGGAAGATGGGTGCAACCTTTAACCCCTTCATTCATTACGGCGTTGGAATACAGGTGGGGCCCGACATGCTGGAGGATGAATGGGGCGTAAGGCGCCAGTTAACCGCCACGAAGACCGAGAGCCGTATCGTGTTTCATCCTTTGAAGGATGCCGATGTCGATTCTTTGGATGACTATTCATTCCCTGATCCATGTGCCGCAGGCAGGTTTGGAACGTCTGATAAGGAAATCAGTAAATTGAAGGATAATTACTTCATAATGGGAGGATTCGGTTTCGACACCTTCTTCAGTCAAGCTTGGTATCTACGGGGCTTCAATCAATTCATCCTTGACATGTATTCCAACCCCGAGTTCGTCAACAAGCTTCTGGATAAACTGCTGGATTATTACATAAGAAGTGGAAGGCAATTGGTTGAACTCGGCGTCGACGAGATCGGGATGGCAGATGACGTCGCTGGGCAAACTGGGATGATTCTCTCTCCGTCATTATGGAGGAGATACATTAAACCCCGCATGAAAAAACTGATCAACGCCATGAAACCAGTAAAATACATCCATTATCATTCAGACGGAAACCTAGAACCAATCATTCCAGACCTTATAGAGATGGGGGTTACGGAGCTTAACCCCATCCAACCGGACTGTATGGACCCAGCCAAAGTGAAGGAGCTTTACGGAGATCAATTAACGCTCTCCGGATGCCTTTCAGTGCAGGAGACGCTGCCACACGGAACGATAGAGGACGTGAAGAAAGAGGTCATAAAAACAATAAACAACTGCGCTCCGGGTGGAGGGTTCATTTTAGGACCTTCCAACCTGACGACACAAGACACGCCAATAGAGAACTTCCTAGCCATATATGAAACAGCGAAGAAATATGGGAGATATCCCATGGCATCTACACGCTTTTGGTGATTTTCATGGACTCCCATGAGCGGTGCTTGGCCGCCCTAGACCTTGAAGAGCCTGATGTCGTCCCAACTTTCGAACATTATATCAATCAAGTACACCTTGAGCAATTATTAGGCAGAAGAATAGCGAGGTGGTATGAAACTAGGGATAGAGACAGAGGGGTAGAGAGGAGGGGGAGCCCGATAAGTCCGGCAGATTGGGTTACGGCATATAAAAAAGCTGATTTAGATGCGGTTACTCTATGGTCCGGTACACCTAAGGGCTATAAGGTGACCTGGATTAACAGGGATGTATTTGAGGATGAATGGGGCAGGCTTTATCGGGTTCAGCGGGATTTGGACACTGTTTTTTGGGTTTCGGGCTCCATAAAGACTATGAGTGATTTGGAGGAAAAGATTCTTCCTCTTGATCCTTATGCGCCTGGAAGGCTGGATGGTTGCAAGGAATTGATGAAGGCTGCTCGAGCCCATAACATGGCAGTTATAGGGGTTACAGTGGGTGCATTTAGCGATGCATACATATCGTGCGGGATTGAGAGATTAATGGTTAGCCTATTTAGAGAGCCCAAATTTGCAACAAAGCTGTTTTCAAAAAGCACTGAATATTGGATAGGTATAGTGCGTCAAATGATTGAGTTAGGGGTTGATGCGATAATCGTTGGCGACGACTTAGCAGATAAAACCGGCCCTATGATCTCTCCGTCTTTCTTCAGAAAGTTCATCGTCCCCCAACATAGGCGATTGACCCGCGAGGCTCATTTGGGAGGGATAAAAGCCATACTCCATAGTGATGGAAACACTTATCCCCTACTTGATGACATCGTTGCAGCCGGTTTTGACGGCCATCACGCTATCGAACCGATCGCGGGCATAAACATTGGGCAGGTGAAGAGAGAATACGGTGATAGACTTTGTCTCTTGGGCAACGTTGATTGCTCCTATACTCTGTCACTGGGCTCAGAGGAAGACGTGGTAGAGGAGACAAAGAAGGTGATCCAACAGGCATCGCTCGGCGGCGGGCATTTAATAAGCTCTAGCAATAGCATCCATAATGCTGTAAAGTTCGAAAATTTCCTAACGATGGTTAGAACCGCCAGAAAATACGGTAAATACCCTATACACAAATAAAAGAGAAAGACGGAAGTAACAGTTTTCTTCGACCGCTTCCTGCAACTTTCTAACTTCCGCCGCTAAAAGTTAGATTGACGATTTCATGCGGGTTAATACTGGAGGACAATGATCCATGTGCAATTGTGAGGGGGCTCTTTATGTTTCCCTTCATGTTGACATCCCATGCCTTCGATGCGTGAGGAAAGTTTAACGCCAAGTTGAAGTCGGTCTTTTGCCCATAGATTTCGTATAGTCTGGCGGTGGCGCGGTTGGGCTGTGGGATCAAGGCTGAGAGGATGACGTTATTCTTGTCGACATTGACAAAACTCTTCTGTTTCGGCAAAGGCCCGCTGTGCAAGGATGTCTTCACAATAAGTTGAGGATTGTTATATTCTAGGGACTTCTGAAAGACCCGCCCCTCCATCCAATTTTTAGGGTGGGGCATGATAGCGTACCTATAATTATATGTGCCGCGTTTGGGGAGCCGCTTGGCTTTCGACCAATTGATTTCTGAACCGGGCGGGCTCCAAAGCCATAGGTTTAGTAGGTTCAGTGGTTCCCTTCCCTTTATCCAAAATCCATGCGTTCCACTGTGAAACACGCTGATGCCTTGCTTGCTGTTAGAGTAATCGATAAAGTTGAGCGGAAAGATCATGGTGGAGTCTGTCTGGCAGCATCCAAATGGATAATCATGGCATAAAGTTCCTTTGTCAATGTTGAAGATTAAGTTGTTTGCTAGGGAGGACTCTGGGTGCATGCACCACCAATAGACGTGTTTTCCGAGTATCGCGTCTGAGACTTTGATCTTAGTGTTAAAATAAACCTCTCTAGAACCTTTGTTCACTGTTATAGTTGTCCGATATGAACCTTGCCGGAATTGACCCCTGACAATAAAACTAGACTTTATTTTCCCCCTTTTTAAAGGCCTCAAATTAACTGGATGTTGTCGTGAGTCATCCCAGCCCTCTTTGTCATAAAGCGTTAGGAAACCTCCCTGGAAGACTTCCTTTGATGTGGCTAGGTCACGTATCCGGATTTCGCCGTTATCTTCGCATTTCACCCCAACCATCTCATTCCCGATAGCGTCACCTTTCCCTTTTGTGCGTACAGTTTGATCAGCGATTTCGCCAACGCGTTTGTAACCAATGTAATATGTGCTGTAACCAAAAGGAGGAAGTTCCGCCATGAAACACGCCTTAATTCTTTTCAGACTCCCATCAGGGTGCTTCTTTACATCTTCTATCTCGTAAGGGATGAAATTGTCGTCTCCATCGATTAGGGCTACTGTTCTAGCTTTCTTTGCTTCAAATGATTGATCAACGATTACAACGCTCTCTCTTCTCCATGATAGTTGATTAAAAACCACCAGCGGTATAAGCTTCCATCCTGAGACACGTAGATTCGTATCCACCCTTTCGGCTAAATAACTCAAGGCTTCTAGAACCAGTTTCTTAGCCTTTTTCGACACCTGCCTTAATAATTTGACAGACCATGCCTTAAGGCTATCAAGGGAACCGTCCCAGTAAATGTCGTGTGCCTGAGCTATGAATAATTTTTTCCAGCAGCTGCTTAGCTCTTCCACTTTAGGCTTCAATCCAAAAAAGGAGGCTACACTTTGATATTTCTCAGTAGTGATTAACAAGTTTTCAGCGCGTTTGTTCTCCTTAGGGATCTCGCATGCATTGCCAACATCGAGAAGAGTTGCGACCCGTGGTGCACCCAAATCGACAATTTTGGTTTCTGGTTTCCATTCTACTTCAGATAGCATATGTTCATGCTTCGGAACATTCTCATCAAAGAAAACCGACGCAGTCACAATTTTTATTTCCCTTTGCTTTAGTGCTTCTTCAATCCATTCTGACTTTGCCGCGCCCCAACTCCAGTCAGGCGTAGGCATTATAAGTCGGTTGCCTTGTTGTTTACAGACTTTGAGAATTTCCGGTATGTTCTTGGGGTCATTGGGAAGGGGATCCCAATACGTCTTAGTGACGGTTGGTATGCTGGTTCCGTCGACTCCTTTGCCTTGAATAAAAAGGTAATCATTCATGCATCCCAGAACGCAACTATCGTATCCCGTTTGTCTTAGGATTTGGGGCAGCTGTGGATGAATACAAATTCCCCCCTCTTGAACCGAGAAGGACTTTACGTTTACTCCTAAAAGTCGTTTGATAGCCTCTTTGCCCATGAGGATCTGCCTGATGCTAGATTCTCCATCAATGAGGATCATGGGTGGAGCACTGTAGGACCCGCCGACGATCTCAACTTGTCTCCTTTGCGCCAGCTTTTTCAAGAGTTTAAGACAATTCATGTTTCGGTTTTTTATGGCCTCGTAGGAATAACCGTCTAATTCGATGTTTTCTTTGTAGGATGGATGTTTTTCTAATATTAGCAAATGCTCTAGCCACTGATCTATTAAGTTGTAATCCAGTCCGGTTAGACCCCATATGATGTGCTCGTGCTGAAGCGCCGAATAGTAACATAATTGCTGTTCTTGCGACCGTGGTCTGGGAATCCTTAACTCCTCCTTCATTCCTCTATCTTCAATCATACTTGAGAAACTGCACTTATCAATTTCCCTGCGCGCGTTTGTTCCATACATTTTAAAAATAAAAGAATTATATTTTGCCTCTGTAGATCTGTCTTGGAGAGTGAGCCCGTGAACTCTAGAGATCGCGTTTTGACAACCTTAGAGTTTGAAGAGCCTGATCGCGTTCCGTTAACGGATCATATTTACATGCCCAAGTCACTGGAGGGGGTCCTTGGTAAGCCTGGGGTGCACATAGATACCCCTAAAGAGTATATCGAAGTCCACCACGTTTTGGGGCTTGACTTGATCGCCGCTTTCCCATCTGGTTTCTCCCTAACCCAAGTTGATAAATACGAATTCGTTGACGAGTGGGGTATAAAATGGAGAGACTCGGACGGCATGCCTTGGTATGTGGATGGTACACTGAAAAAACCTGAAGATATAGATAATCTTATGATTCCTGATCCCAGTGAAGCAAAGTGGTATGAGCCCGCCAAAGAGATAGTTCGACTAGCGAAAGAGGATTTGGCTATAGGCGCCGTTGTAGAAGGACCTTTCACGCGGAGCTGGATCCCGATGGGCTTTCAAACGTTTGTGAAGATGCTCTACACTAATCCTAGCTTAGTTCACAAATTCATCGACAAAGTAACATGTTTCTTCAGTGAGTTGGGAAAAGGCTTTATTGACCTCGGCATTGAAATAATATGGATACCTGACGACATGGGTTATGCAAATGGTCCCATGATGAGCCCAAAATTATTCCGCGAATTCATTTTTCCTTACCTTAAAAGAATGATTAACACATTCAAGAAAAGAGGGGTTAAGACTTTAATGCATAATGATGGGCAGATTATGCCTATCATGGATGACCTAGTAGAAGTTGGCATAAACGGCATTCACCCTTTAGAAAGGGCGGCTGGCATGAGTCTAGAAACAATGAAGGAAAAATACTACAACAAACTCGCCTTAATCGGTAACGTTAACTCCAAGACCGTTCTACAATATGGCCCCTTTGACATGATTAAGAAACAAGTTTTGGAATGCTTGAGGATAGCAGCTCCTGGTGGAGGATATATCTTAGCTTCCGACCATTCTATCCATGAAGGAATTCCCAGTGCTAACGTTAAGTTCATGTTTAAGACAGCCAAACGCTTTGGTAATTATCCAATAAGGCAACAATAAAACAGAGGCTAGAGGGCTTGGCCGCGAATATTGAGAAGAATATGAAGTCTAAGGTTAAAGGAAAAGAAAGCGGAAGAATCTTGAAGGAAAAATGGACCGTACACGTGGTTCCTCACTTCCACTTCGATGTTGCTTGGATTAAGACCTATGAAGAATATCTAGAAATTGCCCTTGCAAACATCCTCGACGTACTTAACTTAATAGGAAAGGAACCAGACTACCGTTTCTGTCTTGACCAAGTTGCCCTTCTACAGCCCTTCTTGGAAAGATATCCTGAACAACGCGAAAATCTTAGGAAGGCAATAAAGGATGGAAAGATGGAGCTCGTTTGCGGAATGTACTCTATGCCCGACGCAAACATTCCTTCGGGCGAATTCCTAGTTAGACAGTTTCTTTTTGGAAAGAAGTTCATGGAGGAAAACTTCGGTGTAGATGTCCAGTGTGGCTGGATGATCGACGCTTTTGGTCATCCGGCTCAAATGCCGCAGATTCTGAAAAAATGCGGTTTCAAATATTACGTGTTCGGGAGGGGGGCACCCGGCAAAATTCCAACCGAATTTTATTGGGAAGGGATCGACGGATCAAGAATCCTAACCCATTGGATGGTGGGAACATATGTAGCCGGCCGGATTCCTCCGTCAGGCGGAGAGAGCCTCCGAAAAATAGGGGAGGATCTTCCCTACGTGACGAGGGGATTGCTCCATTCCCAGAGTCTTCGCTGGCTTCCCGTTTCGTTAAGGGTAGGACTGGAAAAGATTGAGAGCACTTTTCAGTTATTTAAAAAGTTGGCGTCAACCAAAAACATCTTGCTTCCCAATGGAGGTGACTTCACTCCACCGCAGCCTCAAATCCTCTTAATCACAAGGAAATGGAACAAGGAAAAGAAAGATGTAAGGGCCGTCTTATCTACGCCGAGTTCCTTCTTCAGGTCTGTTGAAGCCGCCAAAAGAACGCTTCCAACTGTTTCAGGAGAGTTCAACCCAGTTTTCCAAGGGGTTTATGGTTCTAGGATAGGCATTAAACAAAAAAATAGAGAAGCAGAAAACCTTCTGTTAACTGCTGAAAAATTTGCTGTTCTTGCCAGCATCCTTGGATCGGATTATCCCGAAGTAGATTTGAAAGAAGCCACAAGGCTATTGTTGTTTAATCACTTTCACGATATAATTTGTGGGTGTGGGGTTGACGAAATATACGAGGATGCCGTGAAAAAATTTGAGGAATCAATGAAGATTTCAAAATGGACCTTGAAGGACTCTTTTGAGCGTATAACGGAAAGAATTGACACTCAAGGAGAAGGAACGCCCGTCGTAGTATTTAATCCCCTTTCCTGGGCAAGGACCGATGTCGCCAAAGTGGAAGTTTCTTTCGTCAAGCCGGGCGTAAAAGTTTTCTCCATTAAGGATCACGTGGGAAAAAATGTTCCCTTTCAGGTAACCGAAGAAGAACGTTACCCCGATAACACTTTGAAGCTGGCAAGGGTCGCTTTCTTAGCTCAAAACGTTCCAGCAATGGGATACAAGACATACTTCGTTATTACTAAAGAGAAACCATTGAAACTCGAAACCGACCTTAAGGCAGGATTCAATTCCATCGAGAACGAGTTTTTCAGGGTTGCAATAGACCACCTCCATGGAGGAGCCATCACAAGCATTTACGACAAAGAAAACGGAAGGGAAGCCCTCAACACGAAGCAATACTTCGGAAATGTCCTAGTCAGTGAAACCGATGTGGGAGATCTCTACGAGCCAAACGGATCCGCTGATGGTTTCGCTACCGTGAACACACTGAAGATAGAGCCGCTTCCAACATCGGAAAACGCCGAGTTCTCCTCAGATCATAGGGCATTCGTATTGATTGAAGATGGATCGGTTATAGCAAAGATTACTGTGAATGGGCAGATGAGGGATTTAGCCTACGAACAGCAGATAATGCTTTACCGCGGGATTAAGAGGATTGATATTAAAACCAAGTTGAGGTTTTTTGGGAAGCACAAGCGAGTAAGAATCTGCCTACCCATGAACGTTGAAAAGGGAGAAATTTACCATGAAATTCCATTCGGTGTTGTCAAGCGAGGGGAGGGAGAATATCCAGCCCAAAATTGGATCGATTACTCTAACGAAAAATATGGAATAAGCCTGATAAACCGAGGTTTACCGGGCAACAACATAACCAAAAACGTTGCGTTTGTCACGTTACTAAGGAGCGTTGACCGATTGTTCATCGACCACCCGTCAGGAGAAGGTGCACTGGAAAGGGGAGAACACGAGTTCAATTATTCGATCTATCCACACAAGAGCAACTGGAAGGAAGCGAAGTCCTATAAGACCGCGCTTGAGTTCAACAACCCCCTAATTGCGGTGAAAACCCCCGTTCACAAGGGCGATCTGCAAAAAGAAATGACCTTCCTATCGGTCGCTCCGGAAAACTTGGTGATGGCTGCCGTGAAAAAATCTGAGGGAGACGTGGTCGTGCGTTTGTATGAAACAACGGGAGAAAGGACAAGGGGAAGAATAAAACTTTTCACTTCCATAAAGAAGGCTTGGATTACAACTCTTCTTGAAGAAAAGGTAAAAGAGCTAGAAGTGAAGGGGAAGGATATCCCTATAGACGTTAAACCCTTCAAAATAACAACAGTGCAAATCAAAGTATGACTATTCGCTAGGCTAACAAAAATTATTAAAATATGCCTGCATAACAAGCATCGGAGGAAAACGTATGATCAAATTTCAAAGGGAGCAGAAAATTTTTGACATAGCAGGAGTTAAGGTCGGTGGACAGCCTGGAGAGTGCCCCACAGTTCTGATCGGAACAATTTTTTACGAAAAACATAAGATCGTTAGTGATCCCACTAAAGGCGACTTTGACAGGAAAAGCGCAGAATCCCTAATTGAAAAGCAGGAGGAAATGTCAAACTTAACCGGAAACCCCCACTTTTTAGATGTTTTCGCTTCTACCGCCGAAGCATTATGCAGATACATTGATTTTATTGCAGACGTTACTGAGGCTCCATTTCTAGTAGACAGCATGTCATCTAGCGAAAGGATACCAGCAATAAAGCATGCCATAGAAATAGGCTTGCGGGAGAGGGCCATCTATAATTCGATAGACTACTCAGTGAAGGAAGATGAGATTTCCTCCTTAAGGGAATTGGGTGTGAAATCGGCTGTTGTGCTAACTTACAACCCCACCAACGTTTGGACTGAGGGAAGAATCGACATCTTGAGGGGTACCAAATCTCAAAAGGGTTTACTTAAAGCCGCCGAAGAAGCTGGAATAAGAAACCTTCTTGTCGACACTTCAGTTTTGGATGTGCCCAGCATCAGTTTAGCGTCTAAAGCCGTTCACCTAGTAAAAAACGAGTTTGGCTTACCAGCAGGATGCGGTCCGGCAAACGCCATTACAACGTGGAAGAAAGCCAAAAAGAAACTTGGACCCTACGCATACGATGTGTGCATGGCTACTGGAGCCGTCATAACCCAGCTGAATGGAGCCGACTTCGTTTTATATGGGCCGATAGAGTTCGCTGAACGTGTGTTTCCCGCGTGTGCGTTAATAGACGCCCTCAATACCTATTATGGTCGCCGAACGGGAATAAAACCTCAAGTAAGCGAACATCCACTTGTCAAGATACTCTAATGATTCACAGCGTTCCAAAATAAAACTTTTTGAGTCACTAGCGAATCTTCATGTTGACGAATCCTATTGCCGGTGACCATGACGACGCCAAAGGTTAGAGTGGTGTTCCAACCCAGCGGAATGAAAACAGACGTAGATCAAGGGGTAACTCTCCTCCAAGCCGCCCATGAAGCAGGAGTGTTTATCCAAAGCGTGTGCGGTGGCGAGGGAAAATGCGGCAAGTGCAAAGTAATTGTTAACGGATCAACCAGAAACCTAAACAAGATGACACAGGCGGAAAGATTTCATCTCACACCCCAAGAAATGGAAGCAGGTTACCGCTTGGCTTGTCAAGTAAAGGCCACAGGGAATGTTACAGTAACAGTTCCCTTGGAGAGCCTTGGTTTAAAGCATAAGATTCTTGTAGAGGGCGCTGAAAAAGCTGTGGCGTTTGACCCGTTAACCAAAGTGATTCGTGTTGCAGTTCCTCCACCAACTATAAGTGATCAAAGATCGGACCTGACCAGATTAACGGATACGTTACGTGATGCAACCGGCAAGACGTTAAAATGTGACCTCAAAATTTTGAGGGGCCTGCCAGAAAGGCTGAGAAAAGCCGACTGGAAGGTTTCTGTAATAGTTTGGAATGACGAAATCCTCGATGTAAAACCAGCTGAAGAAAAGAGTTTGTTTGGACTCGCATTGGACATAGGCACGACATCCCTTGCAGGTTATCTAGTA
>Ga0315312_1000848_pt1 | contig 29039 bp, 34 predicted proteins | sample TDP7_MG_FD_203629 | JGI IMG/M metagenome (GOLD analysis project Ga0315312, IMG submission 203629) | Freshwater sediment microbial communities from Lake Towuti, South Sulawesi, Indonesia - TDP7 | ecosystem: Environmental > Aquatic > Freshwater > Lake > Sediment | place: Indonesia: South Sulawesi... | reverse complement strand
AAATAGATACGCTGAAGAAAGTTTACGGTATTTCCGAAAGAGAACTCGCTGCGACAACCTCAGCGAAAATGTCAATTGAGAAGGCGTTGAGAAACTCGATAATAGAAAGAATGGCAATACTCGCTACCCAGACGTGACCTGCTCCGACCCGGAAGGGTGCGAGGTTTCTTGCTCGACCCCTCGCTACAGAGATCTCCTCTCTCTTTCCGTGGAGAGAATGTCGTCAGGTCTTAGGATAGATATTCCCGAAAATTTGCCTAAGACCTCGACAAGTATTATTCTGTCCGGCTTCTCGAGGTTAACCTTCCTATCTATGCAACTGGCAATTGCTTCGATAATCTCTCTCCCGGATACGTTTGTGTGCCTTTTCTCCACACTGACCCGAAAGGTCTCTCCAACACTTATTTCACGCTCGAGATCTGCTGAAGCCTTCTTTATCTCTTCAATATCAGTTTGAACTACCCTTTGAATCGGCGTCACTTTCAGAGTATACCTAAATTCCCAAGGCCTCTCTTTGAGCATCGCCCTGAGTCTGTGAACCACATCTACGGGGTCAAGAACTGTCTTAGCAACGACAAGACCTATTGCTGGAGTCATATCGACTCGAGCACCTTTATCTCCTAGTTCGCCGAGGAGGTACCATAGTTCGCTGCAGGTATTCCGCTCATTTCCCCGTGAAGTTGAAACTAGTAGGTTAAATTCGTCCAGCATCTCTGTAACCAGCTCCTTCATTTGGGTCATACTATGATAGGGGCTTACTTAGATTTGCCGACAGACGCTTTTTCGAGAAAACTGTTTAATTACTTCTTTGAAAACTATCTTAGAAAATCTTGACGCATAACCTGTCTTACTGTTGTGACAGAGGCTAAGACATGACGAAACCCGATGTCTCAGTGGTAATATCATGCTATAATAAAGGGGAAACGATAGCTCAATCCATACGTTCTGTTCTTCTTCAAGAAGGGGTCCACTTCGAGTTAATAGTGGTGGACGACGGCTCGACCGATGGGTCGAGCAATATACTGGATGCCTTCTTGAGAGACGAGAGGGTCAAGATAATAAGAAAAGATCATAGCGGTATATCTGCTACGAAGAATATCGGAACGGCCAACGCGAGAAGCGATATCGTATATTTCGTCGACGGTGACTGCGTACTTGACCAGAATTCGCTTCCCAGACTACTGAGCTCTTTTACAAGCCCAAGAATTGGCTGCGTGGGCGGAGCAGTCAGAGCTATAAACAAGTCCAATTCGATAGCCAACGCTATCGAATTGATGCAGAACGAGGTTGAGAGAAAGTGGCCTTTTGGCGCAAATGTCGCTTATAGGAAGGATGTTTTGGCTAGAACTGGCGGGTTCGATGAGAGCGCTGAAGCTGGAGAGGACGTAGATCTATTCTTGAGGACAAGGAAGATGGGATTCGATTTCGCTTACAATCCGGCTATTGTCGCTCGGACAGTTAACCCTGAATCCTTTTCCAGCTTTCTCAATCAGCGCTATCATTGGGGGATAGGGTTTGCTCAGCTTGCAGAGAGGCACAAAGAAGTCTTAACTACGAGAATAAGAGTTTGTTTCGCCTTGACTGTACTCACTCTGTTTTCTCCAATCCTAGCATTGCTCGATACCAGAATGATTCTTCTTTTCCCGTGTTTCCTAGCTTTGTGCGTAGGTCGGTTTCTTCCTTCGACTTTTCGCATAGCTAAGAGAGCTAGCGATAGAAGAGGCATCGTGCTACTTCCCATACTCAGATTCCTCAACGGGGTTGCTTATCTCGCTGGTTGGTTTCGCTGGAAGGTTTGTGAACGCTTTGGAAAGAAGCATTGAGGCAATCTATTCTAGAAGAGACTCGATCTCTTTCAGACTGATTGGCCCTACTCGCTCAACTCTCAATCTTCGATCCGCCAGGTTGATCACCGTGGAACCCTTCCCCAATGTAGCTCGGCCTCCATCCAAGATGACATCAACTTTATCGCCGAGCTGACTTGCAGCATCCTCGGCTGTTACCGTCGACTTCTTTCCACTGATATTTGCACTCGTTCCAATTAGCAGGCCATCACACCGCCTAAGAAGTTCAAGGGCGACCGGGTGGTTAGGAACTCTAACGCCCACAGTATCGCGTCCGAATGTAACCATTTGAGGTAGCTGGGGTTTCTTCTTCAAGACCATCGTTAGCGGGCCAGGCCAGAACTTTCTCGCAAGTTTCTCAGCTGCCTCAGTCACTTCAGCAACGGTCTTCACATGTTCAATATCAGACGCCAAGATAGGAAGAGGTTTCTTTCTCTCCCCCTTCGCGTCTATCAATCGCTTGACGGCGAGCGTGTTGAATGGGTCGCATCCCAAACCGTAAACTGTGTCGGTTGGATATACTATCAGACCGCCGATCTTGATCACTTTAATCGCTTCTAAGATACTCGATCGCGATGCCTTCAAGATCCGCAACATCAATTCGCCTTCAATATGCTACTTCTAAACGATCGAACATAAGCGAGACGCGCTCAGATCGAGGTAGTCACATCCTAACCTACGATTCTTTGGATGAATACAGACGCAAATAGAAGAGCTAGACCCATCGACAATGCCAAAGGGAGGCCTGGAAAAATCTCTCTGGTTTCAAGCATCTTGAATCCTAAGAATGCGCCGACTATTATGCCGATTGAGGTCGCGACGAAGGGAAAGACACCGAAATTCGACATTGCGGTGCCGGCGAGCATCGAGTAGAAAACTATGTCCCCCATTCCAATCGTTAAATCGCCGTAGCTGAAGACAGCACCAACGAACTCTTCGAGTTGAGCATTCGCAGCAATCTTACCTATGGGACCCTTGTAGACAGCAAAGAAATCGTAGATCGTCAGGGCTGATAGCAAGATGATAGCGCTCAGCATAGGAACGGAGACGCCTAGAAACGTCCCTGTTAGAGCGCCGATCACCATAACAGCGACCATATAGCTAGCTCCTCTGGTTCGATAGGTCGCAAAGATCAATACAGCAGTCAATACAAGTGACCCGACGATTAAGGAGACATCGTACAGAGCCTCCGGCACTTCAATAAACGAGAGAGCTATGAAGCCATACCAGTTCAAGAGGATAAATGTGACGAAGATCAATGAAAACTTAACGAGGTTTCTAACTATCTTCTTGAAACCGTACTTCACCAGAAGATACATGACTGTCGCTGCAACGGCCATTAGAGCGATGAAAATAGATACATTTAGTGTAACTCCGCCGGGAGTTTCGGGAAAGAATGTTACGAAAGGAAGCTCAAGCTCTGACTGTTCGATCAAGAAGGCCAGTAGCCCCGTAAGCGATAGTGACCCGATTTCAGGTAGGAGGTAGATTGGGCTGACCTTGAATTTCTTGGTCAATCTAACGATTCCCCTAGAAGGCTGTTAGGCATCTCTCACAAAACCTCGCATTTTTCCGATCAGTGTCCGCTATGCTGTTAGAGAAGAACATTATACAGTCTGGATTCGAACAGTGGCCATAGCCCACAGCGTGTCCGAGCTCATGCATAGCCTCTTTAGTAATCCGTTGCATAAACAATTCGTCATCACGATCTAAGCGGTAGAACTCAGGTTTAAGCCTGAAAAGCGATATCAACGTGACTTTGCCTGGGCATTGAGCCTCGCCGAAGACGAAGTTCAATCTCGGAACAAATAAGTCGAATTCAGCTACACCCAGAATCTTGTCGGCGTCTATATCTTCAGACAGTCTAACTAGGGCTGCAAGAATCTTGGACGAGTTGTATTGCCGTCTACCCTCATCGTAGGCTTGATGCATGAGAGGCAAAGCCGCCTCAATCTTGCAAGTTATCTCGCCGAAGATATCTTCAAGCCGTTTGCAGAGCGACATCAAGATCTCCAGATCGACTCTGCCCAACGGAATAATTGCGATACTGGAAAAAAGTTTAGGTTTCGTACTCATCGCCCGGCCTAGGCGCCGTCGCTTCCAACCCGAGTTCGGTGGTAGCCCATGATGCCAGCTTACTGCAATTCTCTTCTGCGCCATGAACGACAAACACTTTCGTATTCTTATTGAGCTTTGATAAAACATCCTGAAGCTCCCGTCGCCCCACATGCGATGAGAAATCAAACTTCTCAACAAGCGCGTCAACTCTTCTAGGCCTCCCTTGTATCATGAACGTCTTCTTTTCGAGCAATATGCTTCCTGGTGTTCCAGGAATTTGGAAACTTACCAGAAATACCGCGTCCTTACTTCTCTTAGCAATCGACTCCATATAGAAGACAGCCGCACCTCCCTTCAACATTCCAGCCGGCGAAACTATGACTGAAGGCGTCTTCACCGCCCTCCTCCGATCTTGCCACCTCTCAATCCATTGAGCTTCACGTATAGCTCTAGCGAATAATTCAGGATCTCGAAGTGACTCTTTGTTTTTCATTAATAGTTCAATAGCATCGACAGCCATGCCATCGACGAATATCGGATATTCGAAGTGATACGCCTGGAGAACACAGAGTATCTCCTGCGAACGCCCCACTCCGAAAGCAGGGATGAGCACAGTCCCTCCGTCTTCGACGACTTCAATGGCTTTAGATATGAAATCTCTCTCAAGTCCCTGTCTATCAGTATGGTCTTCGTCGGCATACGTTCCCTCAATTATCAATGCATCGAGATCTCCGTAGTCTTGATCTGCTGGATTGAGAAGCCTCGTTGGGATTGTATTAAAGTCCCCTGTATACAGTATCCGGTCGCCCTCGCATTCCACCAGAACCTGCGAGCTTCCTGGAATATGCCCTGCGTTAAGAAGAGTAATCTTCGCGTCGGAGACGGCGAACTCAGGACCGTGCCTTGTGTTTACGCAATGGTCAATCATTGTTCGAAGATCTATATACTCATAGGGAAGGTAGTACCCACTCAAATGCAGAAAGTCCTTAATTAGAAGATTGCTCAACTGGAACGTCGGTTCAACCCCATAGAGCGGGATTCTCCCGCGAATATAGAAGAGTGGAGTTAATCCTGAATGATCTAGATGAGCATGTGAAAGGATAACTCCATGCAGTTCCTTCGGAGATATATGCATCGGAAAACCGACTTCGTGATTCATAATGACTCCGTAGTCCAGGAGAATGTGTTTCTCCTTCAGCTTAATAGCGAAAGCTGACCTTCCGACTTCTTGGCATGCACCTAAAAATCGAATCTTCATTCGTTCTCTTCACCAAATTGCACTCGAAGCCTCTATCGATTACGATGACCCTTACATTCAACTCCGCAAGTGTGTTATTCTAGAGGACTGCTCCCGTATGTTTCTCTCGTGTGTGCAAATGTTTGGAAACGATGGCATTAAAATGTTTCCAACCGTCTCCAACGGTATGTTTTTAGGTGGAAAGAATTATCTTATTCGCTCACAATTGAAAACCTTCGGGGTCATTTCAAATGCCAGTCTGTCTCAAAGTTCCGAAGCGCGATCTGAAAGATTGTACCCTTATAACCGGATTCCATGGCGTAGGAGAAACCGGCTACATCGCCTTGTCCTACCTCGTTCACGCTCTCAAGGCTGAACGGATAGGATTCGTCGAGGTGGCTTACCCTCCGCCGTTCATCGCAGCGACTGACAAAGGGATCGCAACACCATTCGAGGTCTATAAGAGGAGGAACGTGGTCTTGGTCAAACTTGAATTCTCTCCGCACCGTTCAGAGGAGGCAGAGTTCGCTAAAGCTCTCGCGTCGTGGGCTGTCGACCAAAAGTTTAACGATGCGATCCTGATCGGCGGTCTCGACTCGAATTTTCAAGACAACAAGCACCAATTGAGAGTGGTTCCTACTCAAGCGTATCTACAAGAGTTCAAGAATTTTGATGCGCCAACTCTTGAACCTGAACTCTTCGTGTACGGCCCACTGGCCGTTATGTTAAGCGAATTCGAAATGCGCAATTTTCCAGCATTAGCTATTCTTCCCTATGCTTCGGCAATGAGACCGGATCCTAGAGCGGCAGCAGTTGCGATAAAGGCGATGTCTAAAGCCCACAGATTGAAAGTAGATGTTTCAGGATTGGAGAAAGACGCGAAGGAAATTGAGGTTGAAATTGAGAAGAGGATGAAGCAGACTAGGAAGTCCTTGCAAGGTATGTACGGGTAGCTCATCCCATTAATGATGTCCAAACTTCCAATCTTAACTGGCAGCAAGGCTCTATTAGTAGAATGTTAACGTCGGGAAGAGCAAGTTTGTTCCATAGGAAAAGCTTTCGCAAGATCGATTACACCCTCGAAGCGCGCCGTCACTTTGCAAAGCCATCGATTACTAGGATACCTTATGAGATCTTAGGCTCCGTCTAAGTTTCTCTACGGCTTCATCCGTCCAAAATTCGATTCCAGAATATGAAACCTCAAACTTCCTTCTAGCCTTTTTGCAACCCTTCTTGCAAAGATCCATGAGTTTCTCAAAGCCAGGCTCGAATCTTCCATGCATTATCACGGAGTTATACGAGCTCTTTGCGATGTAGGCCACGATTGACTCAAAAGTACGCTCGACTGTCTTTTCGTCCGGTGGAAACGGCGTTTCGGTCTGCGACACTGGAAAGATATCGTCGATTTCAATGGGAACTACGCCAAAGGGGGCTGCGCAGACGCCTAAGTGCACCCCTCTCTTCTCACTTACTTCTCGGAGGATTCTTCTGACAAGACGGCTCTTGTGATACGGTTTATCGTTCTGGTACGGGATCAGAACTAGCACTTTGGCCTTCGTAGGAGGCTTGTACCTCTCGATGAGACGTTTCTTGTATCTCGTTATTTCCGGTCGAGGGAGCCCTTCATGGCCAAAATAGAAGAGCCCCTTCCTTTTTGTTGAGGGAGAATGTTTCTCGAGGAAGCTACTGTATAATCCTACTCTTTTGAGGGCCTCCAATAATGAAGGGTGACAATGAGCCCTCAGCTCAACGAGTTCCCAGAGCCTCCCTTCCAATATGGCTTGCCGTATTCTCCTCATTTCTTCCATGCATGCGTACAGATTGTGTTCCGCCAATAGTTTCTCTCTGAGTGTTCTATCCATCGCTCTAAGTTGACTAGAATCCTCTCGTACGCATACTGGGCATGTACAGGGAAGATACTCTATCTCATCGAGTCTTAACGTTCCAGATTCGGTCAAGTATCTCCCTGTCCTGGCATACAGCGCGTAGGCGGCTGAGTCGAAGAGATCACATCCCAGAGCCACGGCCAAAGCGAACATCGATGGATGACCTGCCCCGAAGAGATGAAAAGGCTTATTCAAGGGCAGATTCATCTTCGCCGTGGCTATCATGTCTACAAGACGTTCGAACATGTACTGCTCCATTATTTGAGTTGGGCTTCCTAGAGCATACACTGCGAAAGGACGCTTACTGACCTCTCTCGCAGACTCTGCCAGTATATCTAGATGTATTCCACCCTGTATGGGTCCAACCCAGAGCACATCACGCTTCTTTATCAATTCAAGCGTCTCATCTGCTCTTCTGAGGGTCTCTTGAACTGTCCATCGCGCAAATTCACGTGTCGCCTTCAGCCCAGTTGGAACATCTAGGATGACCGCTATATCTGAGTTAATTCGTTCTTGAAATATCGCTATTTCAGACGCGCTGACTTCGACATCGCCATAGGTCAGGATCTGGTATGCTCCTGAATCGGTAGCTACAACTCCTTTAAAGTCGAGGAGCCCGTGAATACTCCTTTCAATCGCCTCTTCTTCAAGATTCTTCTTGATGAGGTATGCATTTGTCATCACAGCCTTACATCCCATTCTTTCATAGATCTCTTTAGGGGATATCGGTTGAGTTAGGGGGTTCACAACGGGAAAGAGATGCGGTGTCTCGACCACGCCGCTCTTCGTTGTCAACCTACCGATTCTTCCGAGCACATCCTTCGACTCGACTTCAAACTCCATTTGACTCACTCAGTCAGTACGCGGCCGCAAACGTTTATGTCAGTTCTGAGGTATAATGTTAGACGGGTTCAAATAAGAATTGATAACTTCATTCGTCGAGAAACCAGAGCTTCATGATCCAATACTCATCGAAGGGCTGCCAGGAATAGGTTTTGTTGCCAATATCGCTTGTCTTCACCTCATCAACGAATTGAAAGCGAAGAAGTTCTGTGAGATTCACTCTTCTTCTTTTCAAGCTCTGTCACTCACGACAGAGAAAGGGCTAATGAGGCCTCCAGTTAACGAACTATACTATGTTCACGACGAAGGCTACAGCCATGACTTAATAATTCTATTCGGCAATACTCAAGCTCTGAGCGCTCAAGGACAGTATGAACTGTGCGACAAGATTCTCGACATAGCGGAAGACTGTGGTAGCCGAATGGTCATCACGATAGGCGGCTTGAAGAGAGATTACGTTCCTTCCTCACCCAAGATCTACTGCACTGCAACAGATCTAGATACGCTCCAGGAAACTATGAGGCTTGGCGCAGACAAGATTCAGGGAAGAGTTTTTGGGGTTGCAGGACTCCTCTTGGGTTCAGCCAAACTTAGGGGAATACGTGGATTCTGCATACTCTCTGAAACGCCAGGGCTGTACCCGGATGCGTTAGCGGCCAAGGTAGCTTTGGAATTTCTTTCGCGATATCTCGCAGTGGCTATAGATCTTTCCCGGTTGGACACAGCGGTGGAAGCTTTGAGTAAGCTGATGGGGCACCTTCTTCATAGCGATCAGTTAAAAAAGTCAAGACAGCCCGGATTCATTTAGCTCGTTCCTTCATAAATTCATCATAGACTTTTTGTACTCTTTCTGCTGCCGGTCCGCTTCCCTCAATAATTCCTTTCTCAGTGATCCTAATCTTGTCCATAACGACTATGACACCCGCCTCTTCGATCGTCTTGACCATTCGAGGGAATACTCTCTCCAGCCTCTCAGCTAGGCTACGTAGATCGAAAGGCTTCTCTACGCTCAGAATCTGAAGAACAGTCTGTCCATTGAGAAACAGCTTGTGAATGGGCTGGCCCGTCTCGTCTCTCGCATCGCTCAGACATATGTTCATCGTATTCGCATCAACGCCGGAAAGTATGCCAGTGTAGCTTTTTCCGGAAGATGTTTGAACTGTAACAGTCTTTTGGAGAAGGATCGCAAGTTCTTCCATAAATTTTCTTTCGGCAACCGACGCCATTCAGTTCACCAATTCTAACTATTTCAACCTGAATATGCGCTCTGTCATTTATTATTTTGCTGAAATCGTCCTATCAGACGATTTCATGCCATAGGGATGTTTAACCCGCTCTTACAAGCCTCTTCTTGTTTGCCACCAGCCATAATCTTGCTTCTCGAGCAGAATCGAACCTCGCCAAGATCCTCGCTTTAGCTATGCTGAGTCTCGACTCGCAGTATGGGCATGTTCTACTCTTCTCACTTGAGTGGGCCAGAAGGAGCCTGCCGCATTCATAACACCGCAAAATGCAATACATCATCTTCACTCTACAGAACCTCGATTTGAAAGCTCGTTGAAGTACTTTCCAAGCAGTCCCTTTCTTTCCAGAAGAACTAGCCAGTCGACTATCCCAACTCGCCTCTTCAATCGATTCTCCAGAACCTTCATTGCCTGAGCCACTGCAGCAACGGTCTTCTTTGCTGAAAGATCTATCTCGCACACTTGATCCAATCCGTAACTATTGACGGCGTCCCACAAGCAAACATCGAGAATTTCAGCTCGAACATTTTCAGCTATCTTCCTCTTCGGGATTTTCCTGCGTATCAATCGTCTCTTCAACTTCTCAGGGTGGCACCTGAGTACAAAAGCCGTGTCCAATAATTCTGATGGAACTACGTCAGTAGCAAAGTGGCCATCTAATATGACATTTCCATGGGAGTGGAGAAGAGCCTCTTTCAAAGCTCTTGCCATCTTCTCGGTATCGACTATGTAGGTTTGCCTAACCTTGTCAAATCCGATGATGAGCTTCTTTCGAGTAGCCAGCACGCCCAAATCGACGTGCACCGCCCCGAGTTTTTTCGCGAGAAGCCTCGAAAACCTCGTCTTTCCCACGCCGGGGGTTCCTGTCACAACTATTAGACGCGTAGACTCTACCGCCTTATCTAAGTCTGGTGCTCCGGGCGGGATTTTCCGCGAGAGCCCTCTCGCATTTGAACCCGCGCCTATGGCTGTTGAGGCAAGTCGCAATCTCCGCGAACCCGAGAGGCCACAATCCTTGACCGGGCTAGACGACCGGAGCACAACCTGTTAGGAACTACAGTTTTCCCATAAAGCTTTCTATTTCGTTATGAAATTTGTAAGAAGTCAACAGAGAACTGGTACACGATTTCGGAACTATGGTAGATCACCGTGCCCTCTGAACATAGCGGTGAGAGAGAACGTTAGAGCAGCTTCAGCAGCGATGCCTTCAGGAACTTTAGTGAATGAATTGAGTTCAGACCGAAACATAGAGCCCCGGGCGGGCTTCGAACCCGCGACCTACGGCTTTCTCAACGGCGGTCTACAAGGATCGACCGAAAACAAAGTTCCGTCCATCGCTCTACCAGGCTGAGCCACCGGGGCATCAACTCTCGTTACATCTGGGAAGCTATTTAAAAATGATTTGCGTAACAGATTGTACGTCTCCAATTTGTCGTGTAGGAGTGGCTGCATATGAGCGATCCTCTAAGGGAGTTTCGAGAATACCGTGAGAAGATGAACGCGAAGATTCTTGCGAGCGGGAACATAGAAATCAAGCAGTTCTTCAATCTAGACACAAAGGCATACCGGCCTGGAGCGTTGCCTTCAAAGACGAAGGAACTGCTCGGACTGGTGGCTTCCACCGTCTTGAGATGCAATGACTGCATAACATATCACATAATTAGATGCATCCAAGAGGGTGTGAGCGACGCCGAGTTCTTTGAAGCGTTGAACGTCGCTCTTGTTGTAGGCGGCTCCATAACAATTCCGCATGTGAGAAAAGCCGTCGAAATGCTTGAAGAATGCCGGAAGAGAGAGAAGACATAGCCCAATGCATCTGACCGCAGTTGTCAAAGCCAAGCTTTTTATCAAGATTCTCTCATGTTTCAATTTGGCCGGGGTGGCTCAGCTGTGGTTAGATGCTCGATAAGAGCAGAGTGTAGCGCTGGACTCATAGAGGCCTTCAGGCCTTGAGAGATCCAGAGGCCACGGGTTCGACTGGAAACCGAGAATCCCGTCCCCGGCACCTTTTACTTCTTTCTTTCCAAAACTTCAATCGTTCCGTTTCTCTTTCCTACGCAAACATAGTCTCAAGCCAGTCCAGATCTATCCTTCCGCCTCTATCTGCTCAAGCCGTTCCATAGCTCTCAGAACCTCTTCACGTATCTCTTCAAGCCTCTGCTCTGCCTTGCTCTTAGGTCTCTCCTTCGGTTGAGCCTTCTCTTTCGCCGCCGCTACTGCTCCTGACGCATCTGGAGCTCCAGCCGCCTCGGTCTCTGAAGGCGTTGAAGCCTCAGGCTTCTGCTCTTCAGCCTGCGAAAGGGGCACTCCGACAGCTGGACGAAGTGCGTTTATCTTCGAATCGATTTCACTTATCTTCGCAGAGAAATTCTTCAAAAGATCCTCTCTAGCTTTCTCCAATTCATAAAGGTCTATAATCTTCTGCGCTCCCGCGATCTTCTGCTCGAGCCTCTTCAAATCATCTTTGTATCTTCCTAGAAGCTGATTCCTTTCATTCTCGGTTAAGATTCCTTTTGCTTCCGCCTCGTAAATAGTTGTCAAGGCAGCACTTACTATGTCTCTCTCAATTGAGAGGAGCTTCAGATCTGCCCGAGCCCTCTGCAGATCAGCCTCAGCAACAGTCCTCTTTCCGGATGGAAACGTCTGGTCCCCGGTTTGAGGTTTGCTCTCCGATTGCCTACTCTTCTTCCTGAAGAAAGAGAAGAAACGTTCAGGGATGACAGTGTACGCCAAGAGAAAAGGCAAGGCGTCGTAATGAGGCACTCGGGTCTTCCCTCTGGTTCAAGCTCTATCTGAATACTATGTATATAAATAGGTTATGCGAATCGGAACGTCTTTAACATGTTCCAACCCATGCAGCATTGAAAGAAAGTTGGACTATGAGATTCGAAACTTGTGTTTCTGCTATTCAGCGACCTTCTTCAACCCTTGAGGATAACGATGTTCTGCCAATTCCCTGTAGTAGTTCTTGTATTTCATCCATTGCTGTTTATACTCATCATCTACTTCGCCTATGATCTTCGCTGGAATTCCAACGCATATCTTTTGTCTCGGGATGAGCGTCTTGCTGGTAACGACAGCGCCTTCGCCTACCACCCCCCATTCTCCCACCCTAGCGAAGTCACTTACCACGGCACCCATCCCAATCACGGCGTAGTTCTCGATCGTAGCCGTGTGAATTATCGCCCCGTGACCAATGGTAACGTAATCACCGATCACGCAAACGTCGCTTGGTCGAGCATGCACCACGCAGTTCTCTTGGATCGATGTATAGCTACCTATTCTAACGGTGCCGTAGTCTCCCTTGATTCTCGCGCCAGGTCCAATGAAGCATCCTTCGCCTATTGTGACATCTCCAATCACGTCAGCAGAATGGCTGACATACGATGTCTTTCCAATCGAAGGGACTTTTCCTTCGAATACGAATACTGGCAAATTTGTCACCAGATGAATCTCAAGAATGAATGTATATAATAAATAACTTCGCGGAGTATGCAAAGCTGGAAGTCACTTGGAGCCCCGGGCGGGCTTCGAACCCGCGACCTTTGACTGATTGGGTTTCCTCGCCTACCAAGCCAACGCTTTAGCCCACGTGAGTCTAACGCCGTTCACGCATCTAACCAGGCTGAGCTACCGGGGCTCAGTTACATAAGCTGGAACGGCATATTATATGCGTTATCCTGCAATTGATGAAAATGTAGAGCCGAGTTCCGAGCTTCTCCATTCGAACGCCCATCGCACCATTGATAGCGAGGAAAGATTGACGAAGTAAGCGTAATCTTGTTCAAGCCTCTCAACGGAAAAGATACTAATTTACAAGGATGAAACATTGGAGAGCGAGAAACATGATTGAACCCGAGTTTACAGATTCAATCTTACCTTTCAGAGTTAGGAAAGGCTTAAGAATTGGCCGATTGGTAAACTAGTATTCAAACAAGGTACAATGATGGAGGAAAAAGAATAGTGGTGAAGAAATGTATTTCATGCGGAGCCGACAATAGAGACGACGCAACCTTCTGCTCAAGCTGCGGAACATCATTTCCCGCCGCAGCGGTTAAACCGATTCCATCAGTCAAGGTCGTAACACCAGTAGTCCCTCCAGGCGCAGCACTACGCGTCCCGCCACCAGGAATGTGCTTCTATCACCCAAACCTCCCGGCCGTCTACGTATGCAATAGATGTGGACGAGCGATATGCAGAGACGACGCAAAGATGTATGCTGACCTAGTACTATGTCCACAATGCTATGCAGGAGTAGTTCCACTGGGAATGGCGCCAGGTTATGCACCAGCAGTTCCAGAAGCTGTGCCCGCTGTAGCTCCGATGCCAATGCCGATGGGAGTCGGGCCGCCGTATATGCCGCCGAGGCCCAGGGCGATATGGGGCTTCATCTTCTTGCTAGCAGCCTCAATATTGGTGATGATCAACGGCTTCTTCGTCTTCTACGGACTCGGAATCAGTGCGCCTTGGGTTGCAACATGGTTCTTCTGGCTTTGGTCATGGGCGGTATCATGGGGCGTCGCCACGACAGGCACAGTCGTCATAGGGCTAGGAGTCGTTCTAGGCCTCTGCTTGATGTTAGCCGCATTCCTAACATACGTGGGCTACGAAACCTTCGGAGGAATAATCGGTTTCATCTGCGCACTCTTGAGCATAGTGATCGGTGGAGGATTCTTCGCAGGACTCGCGCTCGGCTTAATCGGTGGAATTCTAGCCATACTGAGGAAGTAGATTTAATAAACTTCCTTCCTTTCTTTTATTAGACTAGTAGCCAGATCGGTGAATCTTATGTTTTACGTGAGCATCTCGAAAGGGGCATTGGAAAAAGTGCTCGATCATGCGAAGAGCACGCCAAATCAGCAAGTGGTAGGCGTCTTGATAGGCAAGATGAGCGATCAAACCATTGTCGTGGAGGATGCGGTTACTGGGGAGATCGAAGCTGAGGTTGGAAGAGCGACTCTACGTGGAGAAGCGATCGCAAAGATCGCAGACGACATAATAAGCAAGAAAATAGCTGGAAATGTCGTCGGATGGTATCACTCTCATCCAGGTTATGGGATATTTATGTCCGATATAGACATCTCAACTCAAGCTAGGCTTCAACAGTTCTCATCCTATATAGTCGCACTGGTAGTTGACCCATCGACGGGAGACAGAGGCTTCTTCACATTGGACCAGGGGACTGGAAATGTCTTACCCTTTGGCGACGATTTCGTTAGCGTATTCGGTCCTGGTGAGGAAGTGGTGCCAGCGAAGTTCAAAGTTCCCCCGACGCCACCCACACCGGAAAAAATATACCCGTACCGAGTCTACCCAAGACCTTTTGCGAGGCCTACCCCTCAAAGACCGACGGGCTACATAGTCGCCGTTGCCGCTTTAATCGTAGTTCTACTTACCACATCAGCATTCCTCGGCGTAACCCTACTTCAGAGACCGCCTGAGATCTTTCACATGCCAACGACGACGAGAGTTGCAGCTGGCACTTCCATCCCAGTTAACGTGACTGTCTACACGGGCGGTCTGGGCGTGCAAAATGCTACTGTATACTATAAGCCTTTATCGGGTAGCTCTTGGAAATCGGTTGCGATGAAATTGGATCAAGCGAAACTTGTATACTATGCAACTATACCTGCTGGAGACGTTACGCAAGATTTCGTCTACTTCATTGAAGCAAGAGATTACTATAATCGCTTCTCCTACACTCGATCGTACGCAGTTGCTGTACAAGACTTTACAATCGAATCTTCAGCCGCCAGCCTTTCGATGTACGTCGAAAGCACGAGCGGAAGCACGATAACTGTCAAATCGTTGCTTGATTTCAACTCAGAGGTGTCGCTCAGCGTATCGGGGGCCCCATCTGGTGTGACCACAGCTTTTTCGAAGACAAAGATAACGCCCCCGAAGAACGGATCGGCGACCTCCTCACTATCGATAACTGTTTCGTCGACAGCGCCTTCTGGAATCTACACCTTAACAATCTCGGGTGCAAGCGGGATTATAACGCATTCAACCAAGCTCTCGCTGACAATCCTTAGGCGGCCGGACTTCAGCATAACAGCTCAACCAGCTTCCGTAAGCATCAAGCAGAAACAGAGTGCGGTGTACGAGATCACATTGACCCCTATGTATGGAACAATAGATACAGTCTCACTTAACGTCACAGGACTTCCTCTTAAAGCAACATATCAGTTCTTGGCAGCTGGGAATCAAACATCGCTCGGCGGACCTATCAAACTGGTTTTCAAAGTTTCAACAACGTCCAAAACTAAAGTCGGGCAATACACCATCACGATAACTGCCACAGGAGGAGGAAGGACGCACTCAATAACATTGATGCTCGAAATCAAATCTTCATTCTAAATTCGATAAAGAATATATGGGTTACCCTAAGTATTTGGAGGTGAGTGGCAAACGATGAAACTATTCATACAAGCGCCGATAGGCCCTCAGACAGGTCTAGCTGAGATAGATGTTTTGCCGGACCACACTATAGGCGAGATCAAACAGCAGGTCTGCACATCGTTCGGTGTGGACCAGACCACGGTCGCGTTGATGTATGGAGGAGTCCTCTTAGACGACAGTATGACCGTGGCTAGAGCTGGAATCCCGGAGAACGCACAGCTGGCCCTAATGCCATACAATATCATCGGCGGTCAAAACTAGTGAATATATCGAACCTGTATAAAGAGAAGTCATTTCTTAATCATCAGTTTCCCACAGTTACAGGGCTGAATGAGCCGCCTACCCTTTATGAGGGTATACTTCGATGTGAAAAAGGAGAAGTTAAGGAGCTGGCTGAAAAGGGCTTATGGCCCTTCACAGAATACGTGAATTGGCAGCGCTTTAGAATGGCGCTGCCTGACGAATACCCTCTCAAACCTCCGGTCGTGACTTGGCTGTCAGAGATCTCTCATCCTAATATTGTACCCGACATCCCTGGAGCAGTCTGCATATCCATCCTAGGTGAAAACTGGAGGCCAGACCTGAAACTCGTTTCAGTTGTTAACGCTCTCCACTACCTCCTCTCAGATCCAAATCCGAACAACGTCTTCAACTATCCAAAAGCTCTTGAGGCGGCGAAAGTGTGCAGAAAATATGGTTTTCCAAAGAAAGGTTTCGAGAAGAAACCTAGTGCAGCAGATGACATCGTTCGGTTCAATGTGATCCCGGTACCTAGAATGCCTCAAATGCATAAGCCTCTAAAACCGACGGATGTGGTTCGTTTCAAGATCAGACACAATCCGCAGACTCGCTCTAGAAGCCCGTTGCATCAACATGAAGAGGCAGATCGATGAAGATTAAGGCGCACATACCTTCCGTGGAAGAACTCGAAGTTTACGTTCCGAAGGATTTGAAGATCAAGGACCTGAAACAGAGGATCTGCCGACGACTCGAGATAGAGCCTGAATCTACGAGACTTCTTATAGATGGAAAGATGCTGGACGAAAGAAAGAAACTGAGCCAGTTCGACGCAAGATCGAAGAAGATCGAAGTAGACTACCTTTGGGCGCGCCATTTGATCCTATGGGGGAAGAGAGGTCAAGCCAAGATTAGAAATTCAACGATCCTGATCGCTGGCGCTGGCGCTCTTGGAAATGAAGTTGCCAAGAACTTAGCAATGCTGGGAGTGATGCGCCTTATCATCGTCGATTATGATGTAGTTGAGCTCTCAAATGTCAGCCGAATGATCTTCTTCGATCCGTCAGATGCAGGGAAATCCAAGGCCAAAGTCTTAGCTCAAAAGCTCCACAGAAAATTTCCCCGTACTGAGATCATAGCTTATGACTGTGCTCTTGAGGACATACCGGTGGGCACGTTCCTTGAATCTGACGTGATGATATGTGGACTTGATAATGTGGCGTCGAGAATTTTCCTAACGTCTATCTCGAGGAAATATTCGATTCCTATGGTCGACGGAGGCATCGCTGGTTACCAAGCTAGGGTTCAGGTCTACGCTCCTCCGGATGCGCCTTGCCCCATATGCCCGCTACCCTCGAGCCAATATGCGCAGTTGGTCGGACTTAGAAATCCTTGCGATGCCCCAGTCGAGGAGGCGAAGACGCCGTCCTTGCCGACGAGCATATCTTTCGTGTCATCAATACAGACGCAGGAAGCTCTGAAGCTCATCTTGGGATATAAGGACTTCATGGAAAGCAAGACATGGCCTCAATATGTTGGGGAACCTTTAAGGGGTGTCCTAATAGCGGACCTGAAGTACAATAGGTATTCCAACTTAGATCTGCGTAGAAACGAGACTTGCATTGTCTGCGGGAAGGAAGGCGTGGGGAAAGACGTGGTTCAGAAGATAGAAATTCCGTTTAAGTCACTGAGAAACTCAACCAGCAGGCTATGGAAGCTTGTTTCAAGACAGCTAGATGTCGAAGAGCTTCAGCTATTCAAAATCGCTGCAGGAGAAAACATTAAAATCGACTACGGAACAGAATTGGACGTTTACGGCATGGGAATAGATGACGTAGTTCAGGCTATCTTTAAAAAGAAGCCAGATGAATATAAAGAAGCAATTGTGAGATTTCTATAGGAGAAGGAAGCCTATGGTAAACTGCCTCAAATGCGGCAAAGAGAATGCGGACATGGCAAAATTCTGTTACAGTTGCGGAACCCCTATAATATCGGTCGCGACGCCGATGCCAACGCCTCCCACGATGAAACCTCTGCCAGCAGTGAAGGTGATTACTCCCACTGGAGCCGCTGCTTCAGCGGTTGCACCTACTATCAGAGCGCCTGTACGTGTTCCAGCACCTGGAATGTGCTTCTACCACTCAAACCTCCCAGCTGCCTACGTATGCAATCGATGCGGACGAGCCATATGCAGAAGTTGTGGGAAATCTTACATGCAACTTGTCTTCTGTCCGCAATGCTTCGCAGGCATCGTTCCGGTTACAACCTACGCATGGACTGCTTGAAGACGGCCATATCAACCTATGTTTCAATTCAATCGAGCAACTTCGCAAAAGAAAAAGATACGCATCCGCCGCTAATCCGGCTTGGCTTTCTCTGCGCCCGTGTCATGTTCCAATTTGCCAGATTTCTTCAATCTTTCAGTAGCTGCCTGCAACTCCTCTACAGAGACCTTGAGATCCTTTGCAGCCTGTGTCCAAGATATTACTCCACCATGATCAGCTACGTAGTTGTAGACCCTCTCGTCTAGAGTCGTAGGAGGCATAGCGACAGTCGTTACTTTAACCTCTCCTTCTCGAAGGCCCTTTCCGCATCTAGGGCAGAAAGCATCCCTTCCAGATATCTCAGCGCCACAGTATTTGCAGTATTCAACTCCCTCTTTCACAGGCTTCCGCTCTACTCGCGCCTTCCTCACTCTTCTTGACCTCAAAAAGAAGACTAGAATGCCGACAAATCCACCAATAACGAATATTAGCAACGCAATGAATACGAACAGATCGATTACCGAGAGGCTCACAGAACTCTGCGCCTCCTCATGAGCTGGACCACCATTGTAACTTGCCTCGAAGATCGCGCTACTCATAATTCCAGAAGCATCAGGCGTATAGCTTAAAGATGTCATTCCACTCTTATCGGTGGTCGCAGATCCTATCTTAATCCTGCCTTCGCCAGATCTCAAGTAGAAGTCTATGACGGCGCCTTCGATCGGATTGCCCTTCGCATCCTTGAAAGTCGCACTCAATAATATTGGGGTACCCTTGAAGGCGATCCCCTGTGAGGTCAGTGTCAACGCTGTTTTCATCGGGCTAATCAATAGTGACTTGGAAATCGAACTCCGATCGTAATTCTTGGATCCTTCATAAACGACATTAATTATCAGGCTCCCTTTTCTATCGGGTGTGTATTTCACGGTCGCTTTACCATTCTGTTCAGTGGTAACATCCCCAACTGTTGTCGAGTTCGCTTCAACTCTTATTACTTGGTTTCCAACTGCCCTACCGGCCTCATCAGTCAATGTGACGTTTATCAGAAGTTGATCGCCAACCGTGGCGGCACTCGGAATATCCAATGAGATCGTCGTCGATAGGCGGCCAATAGTGAGGCTCGTTACATTCGAGCAAGCTTCGTAACGTGAAGATCCGCTGTACGTTACTTTCACTTGGAATTGCCCGGCCTCCTCGACTTTCAATTCAAAAAATGCGTTCCCAGATTCGTCTGTAACGCTTGATCCCAAGAGATTTGAATCCAAGAAGAAGTTTATCTCTTCGCCCTTCAACGGATCACCGTCACCGCTTGTTAAGCTTGCGGTGACCTTCACTGCTTCTCCTACTTTGATAGTGCTCGGATTGACGCTTAGATAGATTCTCGTCTCTTGTTTGACGACACTAATAGGCGCGGGCTTTGTTTCAACATGATGCCCGCCCTTGAAGTCATCATATTCTATTTTAAAACTCAGGGTATATTGGCCTGGGCTTAGCGTTTCAGGAGCTCTTATCAAGAAGCTCGTGGTCCTAGATTCACCTTTAGGTATATCGCCGAGAGCCTGAGAAGGCGGGTTTACTTCAATTCCCATTGAGTTTGCGATCGAAACGATCGTATTCCGCATATAGTCATTTCCCCCGTTGGTGAAGGTGACAGTTAGAGAGGTCGGGCTCGCGCCTCCCACTCGAATACTCAGTGAGAGAGGAGACCAGTTGGACACGAAGAGTTTGACAACCACAACTGTGAAAGTAGTTACGTCCTGAAGCGTCTGACTGGGGCTCGAATATAACTCAGCTCTAAGTCCGTATGTCTTCGGTCCCTCCCAGTTGGGTATCGTCACCTGACGTTGCGCTGTAGTTCCGTTTGGGCAAGACCACGCCTGTGCCGAAGACTCAGCATAGATAGCGGTTCCGTCCCGAATTATCTTCAGAAAGAAAAGTGTTTCCGCCGAGTTTTGGTTGAAAATCGTGAATACGAAGACCTCCGAGTCTCCATCATAGATTTTCGGAGTGTAAGATGGTGGGCCGAGGAACGTCGCGGTTTGAGCAAGTGCACAGGGTATATGGACAAGAAACCCCATGCTGAGAAGAATCAAGCATGTAATGAATATGACCAAGAGCCGAGGATTTTTCAAGTAGACTCTCCTTTTAACTTTAACGTAGCTCAAAGATTTGTTATCCGATGAATCTTAAAAACCATTCATCTTGAAGTCGTTTTCTTCCATTCAAGAATGAAGATTCCGTAGAGAATTCTACGTCTGGAAGATCGAATGGCTGGACGATTGGACATCACGTTGCAAAGGGTTGCGGAGCAGCCAAGAGAGGTGGAGAGGGCCTGTAGTAGTGGGATCCGAAAGCCACTATGCAACCTATCCAAGCAAGAATGAACCCATACGACGGGCCCACGCTCACCGCAAGATATGTCGGTCTCTCAAAGATAATTATGGCCCAAAGGACTGTTGGAGGGAGAAGACCGAGAAAACTGAGGGCGCCGCCCACTACTCCGTTCACAAAACAGACTACTCCGCCCGCGACCAAGAAGATTAGCGTCACCGTTGCGATGAGAGAGAGAACCCAGTATTCATTCGCTTGAGAGTAGAAGATGAAAGTCAGCAGGTTAAATTGGATGTCTGACATCGTGAGAAATGGAAGAAATGGAGAAACGATGAGCATCATTCCCGCAAGTATAGCGATAGGATTGATCCTCATCAGGCTTAACCTCAGGAAATATGGATTAGTTTAACGTTGAGATGCATTTTAAGCCTTGCTCAGGCCGCCCCGATGCGCTGCGCGAGTGGAAAGAGTTACTATGGTAAGTAGAGGATACATATACAGGTCGGTCATCGTAGGGGAGGAATATGGTATCAACTCCTTACACTAAGGGACGTTCTCGCGAATACCGTGTACTCAGAATACTTCGTAAAGACGGATGGCTTTGCAGTCGGAGTGCTGCCTCTCATGGGCCGGTAGATGTTTTCGCTGGGAGGAAAGGCGAAAGGCTGATTATACAAGTGAAAAGCGGGAAGGCCAGAATGTCTCTGAAGGACAGGGAGACATTGAAGGTTTGGGCTCAAGCATATGGTGCTAGAGCAGAGGTTTGGCATTTTAAGAAAGGAGGCAAGATTGAGAAAGAGTTGATTTATGACGGGCTTTAAACGGTCGAGCCACCAGCACATCTGAAATAGTCGGTTTAAAGGGTGAACGGCTTGGATTTCTTGGAGTGGTGGGTTCTAGGACTTGCTGAGCTGAGCATTCTCTTTCTTTTACTGGCTGTCTGTTTCATAATGAGCCACTACCATCTTAGAGCAGAAACAGCGGTTTACGCAATGCGTACCGAGCTTGATCCCAACTATCTCGATTTGAACGAGCTAGATGTGACATCTATGGAATACAATAGTCTCTATGCGCCTGTAATAAGAATTCGTAGGAGGTTCGAGTTTTGGAGTCGTCTAGCGACCAGAGTGTATCTAGTTTTGGTCGTTTCTTCCGCAGCGATCTACATAGTATCCGGGTTTCCCCTGTCTCCGCCTAGCCCGTTCTGGTTCATAGTTCTACTCCAAGCTTACGCCTTCGCTGGAGCATATCTTACCTATAAGACGTGGAGAAAGACGAAAGACTAGTGAGCTAGAAGACGCTCTCTCTCGAGAAGACCTCTATCCCGTTCTCTCCGATCTTGTATGGTCTAGGCTGTGTGTCTATGGGTGTCTCTCTCATCTTTTCTACTTGAACAGCGCGGACTAGCGATCTCCCAACTTGAATAGTCTGTAGAACTATGACCCCATGCGCCAAATACTCCTCCAATTGAACGCTCCTTTCGAGACCCACATATCTCATCCCCGTAGCTCTCAACTCAAGAGTTAGGATAGATGTTGCCCCTGTGCCAATTAGGGCTTCGATCAGGTCTAGGATTGCAGTTCGCCTCTGAACAACTTCAGGATACTGAAAGACGAGCGAAGCTATAGGGTCAACCACGATCCTTCTCGCGTCCAGAGTCTGGGCGCTCGATCTTATGCCCTCGATCAGGCTGATCATAGAGAATTCTCTCTTGCCGATCGTAAGCTTCCCTATCTTGACCTCGCCCGGAATATGTCTTATCGGTGAAGCGTCGAGGAACATGAACTTCCTCTGTTTTTCAAGTTCTTCCAAGTTCCAACCGAAGGTCATCGTTTCTCTATAGAAGTGAGTCTTGGTTTCATCTAAGCTGACGAAGAGGCCGTTTTCCCCGTAGTTCTTTATCCCGTTTACAAGAAATTGTGTTGCAAGGACTGTCTTGCCGCTTCCTGGCCCTCCTACGACGAGAATTACTCTTCCCTTCGGAAATCCTCCGGTTAGCATTTCATCTAGTCCGGATATACCTGTTGGTGTTCTCGCGATACGTGACAAGGTCTATTGACCTCACTTCCCGTGAGTCAAGAATATGACAAGTTTTGTACTTAAGAATGATGTATTGATAGCGCTTTCGTTAGAAAAACCCAGAATTCTCTCCCGTCTTGAGCTATCCTGAGCTAGCCTTCTTGACCCCCCTTGCTATCAATATACCGATCGCAGCGCTGCGTCCAGCCAGCGACACACCGCAACATTTGCTTCTCGCAGCCAATACTTCGATCGCCTCTAGGCGAGCCTCTCTAAACCATTCTTCAAGTTCGATTGATCTAAACCCGAGCCATATATCAGCCATCTCCGTCTTCAACCATTCTTCACCGTGCTCCTCAAGATCCGATAAGACGAGGCGCCCGTTGGTTTTCAGTATCCTCGCCATCTCTCTTATCGCGGACTTTGGTTCAGGGCAATGATGCAGTATCATATTCCCTATAACTGCGTCTGCAATTTCCTCTTCTAAAGGGATATTCTCTGCGTCGCCTATCTTGAATTCGACTTTTCCTTTACTGCCTATCTTAGTCATGTTCTCATCCGCTTTTTTCAGCATCTCTTCTGATAGGTCTATTCCTATGACTTTCCCTTCCCTTCCCACAGCCTTGGCGGCTAGAGAAGTGAGGAAACCTGTGCCGCATCCAATGTCGACGACCGTACCTCCGGGCTTGATCTTCGCCTGTCGTACTATCATCAGCCCCAGGTCTGTATCAAAGAATTCTTTTCGCATTTCATCCCATCTCTGAGCCGTTCGCTTGAAGTAGTCTTTCACTATCTGTTTTCTCGGACAGCAGTTTTCCATTCTTTCACCTTGTTCGATGCAGAGATGCTGACTGCATGTATTTACGGATGTTGATCACATCTTACTCGTCCCATATTCTTTTATTAACTAGATTTCGTTAACTCAATTCTTAGACGCGAGATGGCGTTTGAGAGAGTATGAACTTCTGTTCCAAGTGCGGAAGAAAGTTGGAAGTTGATGACCCACTGCTGGAAATCGATGGGAGGAGATACTGTCAGGATTGCTATCAGTTCGCAAAGAAGCTGGAGATCAAGCATGTCAGGGAGAGAATCGGTATGATGACTGAGGAAGAATTGAAGAGAATTGTTTCAGACGTTGAGAAGAGGTGGATTGCTCTTGAGCGAGAGGTTGAGTGGGATAAGCCTGCCTCTGAAGCATTCACGAGAATCCTAAGGTTTTCGATAGATCAGAACAGAGCTGTAATGGCGCAGAATGAGTTGATCTTGCGTGAACTCAAGAAGCTCGTGGAAAGCCTAACTAAGCGTTGAAGTCCACGTACTTGGATATCGCATAAAGATGAAAGCGCCGGCAAGGGACCGAGTATTCGCAGATCCAAATCTTGATACTCAGTCACAATCGACTTCGAGTGAGTCTCATAATTGACTTGAAGATATTCTAACTGGATATCAAAGGTTTAAGTTTTCGAAACACGTATGAAATCTTCGGGCGCAGAAATTGGGGATCATCCCAGACAAGCATAAGGAGCACTTGAAGCAGGAATTTGAGAATAGTCTGGTAGATGAGGTAAGGCTCGCAGTCTTCACGCAAGAGACTGAGTGTATGTTCTGCAGGGAGGCAAGAGAATTAGTGCAAGAGGTGGCTGCGATTTCAAACAAACTGAAGGTAGATATTTACGACTTTGTCAAAGACGCTGAAAAGGCTGAAGAATACGGAATAGATAAGGTTCCCGCGATCATAGTTTCTGGCAGAAAACCTTACCGGATCAGGTTTTACGGAGTTCCAGCGGGATATGAGTTCAAGCCGTTTACAGATGACATAATCAACGCTTCCAAGGGAACTACCACTCTCTCTGAGGTAACTAAGGAAAGACTGAAGTCAATAGATAAGCCTGTTCATATTCAGGTGTTCGTAACACCAACCTGTCCATACTGTCCTTCTGCTACAGCACTGGCGCATCAATTCGCTATCGAAAGCGATTTCGTTAAGTCAGATATGGTAGAAGTAACGGAGTTTCCTCACCTCGCTCAGAAATACGCTGTAATGAGCGTGCCCAAGATAGTGATAAACGAGACCGTACAGTTCGTAGGAGCCCTTCCAGAAGACCACTTCATTCAGCATGTCTTGCTCGCAGTGAAGCCCTCGAAGATATATATTTGACACGTCCTTGCGTAAGGCGAGACAGCTCTTCAAAATCGAAATACGTATTGATAAGTATCGTTTAACGCTTTCATCAGCATGACGGTGAGCCGTCTCGATATATTGGGCCGTGATCGAAAGTGAATCATTTCATGTACAAAGAAATCCTTGAGCAACCTACTGCGCTTGGCGCCACGCTTGATTTGGTTGAACGAAGGCTTCGCTCTCTAATTGACCAAATTCGCGAAAGAGACCTTCAACGCATCTTTCTGACAGGGTGCGGAACGTCCTATTATGCTGCGCTGATGGGCGAGTTCTATTTAGAGAAAATAGCTGAAATCCAATCCAGAGCATTTCCTTCTTCTGAATTCACATATTGCTTTCCTACAAGAAATGCATCGAGATGTCTGCTTATCGCTGCATCACGATCTGGTGAAACAACTGAAGCCATCCAAGCATTAGAAGAAGCGAAGAAACGAGGCGCTGCCACACTCGCAATCTCGAACAACCCCACTAGTTCCCTGGTGGAAGCAGCGGACCACGCTTTCCTGCTCGGAGTCGGTGAAGAAAATAGCATAGTTATGACGAAGACCTTCAGTTCCCTCGTCTTCACCCTACAGTTGCTAAGTCTCGAATTCTGCGGGAACCAGCGGAATGAAGAGGTCGCGAAGATAAGAGAGCAGCTCCATAAGATTCCGAGGCTTGCCGGCTCTTTAGTTGGAAAGTTCCGCGATGAAGCAGAGGGATTCGCCAAGAAATACTTGAGTCTTTCCCGGTTCATCTATCTCGGGTCTGGTCCCAACTATCCGATATGTCTAGAAGCTGGTCTGAAACTTAGGGAGACATCGTACGTTCCTGTTGAGGTGTTTCACACACTTGAGTTTAGACATGGCCCTATGGCTGGCGCTGACGAGAACGTTCTGGTCATAGCTGTCTTGACGAGAAGTGAAACGACTGACAAGCAGTTGAAAGTTCTCAAGGAGATCAGAGAACGGAATGCCCCCGTTTTGGCAATTTCAAACGTGCCCTCTGTAAGAAATCAAGTTGATGGAGTTGTGGATGTTCCGAATGAATTGGATGAATTATCTTTACCTCTCTTGAATTTGATGCCGCTCCAGCTTTTCGCGTACTTCTATAGCGTAAGCAAGGGCTTGGACCCAGATAACCCGCGAAGTCTGGTAAGATTTGTCAAGCTCGACTGACGCGAGTGAATCGACAGTTGTAGTTTGTGGGAGATATGGTCTCTCGAAGTGATCTGGTTGTTGTAGGAGAAGTTGGCGTCGATGTAATACTTCTAGGAGTCTCTAAGATCCCTAAGAACTGGTCAGACGTGGAGCTTGTTGAAGAAGGCGCTCTCCTTCCAGCAGGCTCAGCAGGCTACGTCGCCCAGTGTTTCTCAAAGCTCGGCGGTTCATGTAGACTCGTTGGAAAAATCGGCGACGACGATCTGGGGAGATATCTTGTGCGGCAGTTCAAGAAATATGGGGTCGATGTCAATTTCCTGAAGATAAGCTCCGACGAAGAGACAGAGATAACTGTCATCCTGATTTTTAAGGACTGGGAAAAAATACAATTCATAACGAAAATCCCGCCGCTAACATCAGAAGATCTTGATCCCAGCTGCCTCGACGGAGCTAGGGCACTTCACTTCGCAGGCTACCTATTAATGCCTGAGCTTTGGGGTGATGCTAGCGAACAATTGGCTAGACGCGCAAAATCTGATGGACTTTTCGTTTCGCTAAATACGCAGATGTGCCCAAGGGAAGACTGGGCATCTCCTCTGAAAAAGGTTCTGAAATATGTCGATCTGCTCTTGGTTGATGAGGAAGAGGCGAAGAGAATCTCTGGCGCTCAAGTGATTGAGAGCGCATCTAAAGCCCTTAGAGAATTGGGTCCTGAAATCGTCGCAATTAAGATGGGAAAGGAAGGTTGCTACGTTTCATCGAAGGAGGGTGAGATTAGAGTCCCTGGAGTAACAGTTTCTCCCATATGCACAGTCGGAGCCGGTGATGCTTTCGATTCAGCCTTCATACTAGGCGCGATAAACCGATGGGAAATTGGGAAGACAGCAAGATTTGCGAATTCCGTTGCGGCGCTCAGCACGACGAAACTGGGATGTAGCACCGCTCTCTTCAATGCGGACGATATGGCGAAGAACCTTGCGTAAACCACTGCGATTACATGCTTCCTCAATAACTAATTCTTGTTTGTTGAATTGCTCAGATCGTTGGCCTTGCAAGAGGAAGAGATTCTAACTTTCCCAGTGCGGCAGATTAATCCATGTTGTTCCATGGCCGGAGAATTTGATGGAAGATTTAAATTAGTAGATCCATTACACCGAATAACAAATTGGAACCGCCAAGGGGTTGAAGATGGTTGTCTGAAAGTATTGAGCCTTTCTCGACCAACTTGAACTTTAGAGTACGGTCAGTCTTAGAGAAATACAATCTGAAAGCAGAGATACGTTTGAGCAATCTAAAAGGGTTCTTCCACTATGAGGAAGATCTTAACAAGATGCTTGCAAGAGGAGAAGATCCGTTGATCTACGAATATTACGAAAACTCGCAGGCATCAGTTGAAGGCCATTTGAACTTCGGCGTGACGATCATATACCCCGGCAAGGTGGGAAAAGAGTACTTTCTAACTCGGGGGCACTACCACGCGAAAGAGGGTACAGCAGAAGTATACTACGGCCTGAAAGGCGAAGGGATAATGTTGCTCCAGACGAGGAAAGGAGAATCTAGATGGATTGAACTCACACGGGGTCAGGCTACGTACGTTCCTCCTTTCTGGGCGCATAGAACGGTTAATACCGGTAAGAAGAAACTCTACGTCTTGTTTGCGTACCCTTCAGATTCGGGTCACGACTACGAGACAATTAAGCAGAGAGGGTTTTCGAAACTGGTATTTGAAGAAAGGGGAAGACCCAAGATCGTAGACAACCCGTCTTTCTCGTAAGCTATCGGATTGCATAGAACTGGTTACCGTCGAAGACCCGGAGACTGAAACTGAGCGGATCTCCCTATCAGCATTGTAGGTGCTGACTGGAATCCGCGTACATCGGCGATTGTTGAGAAGCTATTCCTTCAATACCTCTTAATGCCTCCAAAGGAGAGCCCTGATGCATTCGAGTAAGGCCGATGTATGCGAATAAAACCGAACTGTAAGGTAATAAGATCATGACGGATGAAGAACGATTTTGGCGCCGCCGGAAGGACTCGAACCCTCGACCAACGGGTCTCTGCAATCCTCCAGAATCATTTTAACAGCTTCAGCCTCAATGGATGTTAGCCAATTGAGTCCGCTGCTCTACCACTGAGCTCTCGTCTATACTGCCCGCGTATAAACGGCGGCTCTATCTGGTCGGCGGCACCAATCTGTTGAAACTTTGAATGAAATATTTAAAGATTAATTGCATCGCTAACATTCTCAACTGCTGATGCATCTCTCGGGATCGAAGAAATACTTTAAAATAACCGGGAACTTTGACATAGAATGACAATAAGAATGGGCCCGTAGCTCAGCCAGGTTCCGATGCACTATGCACATCGCCTGAAAGAGCGACAGAGAACAAGCAAGTCGAAGCTCATAAGAACCTGGAGAAACCTGTTGGTCCCCGGTTCGAATCCGGGCGGGCCCACCAATTTTGTTAGAATGTGGCACCGGCAAGAACGTCCACGAATTCAGCGGTTCTCTTCAGGAAAGCCTTTTTCGATCGATTGCTCTTCGAGTGCATCAAGACACGCCGTTCATCGCCAACATTTCGAGAATAGCAGAATCGATTTTCTTTCGCTACTCTTTATATGCTTGTTCGTATTGGTATTTTCCTTCGCTGATTAGGGGACCTATTGTGCCTGCCGAGTTGCTTGATCCAGAAGAGTTCATACGCTTATCTGAACTTGCGACGGAGTGTCGAGTTAAGAGGCTTAAGGAGATCGTGAAGTTGAAGTTGAGAACACCTAGCAGGCTTTACACGATTAAGCTCGATGCTGGAAAGGCTGAGGAGATTATAAAGAGACTTAAGTGTGAAGTTGTAGAAGTATAGGAGAATCCCGAGCCTATCCGCCGTGAGAGATAGGAATCAAGACAATTTCGTCATTATCCTCGAGCTGCGTCTTCAAACCGTTGAGCGCACTTATGTCCTTGTTATTCACTATTATCAGTGTGTTCGGTGTTGGGTCATTCAGTTCCCGATCGACGATCGCTGCCTCGAATTCAGTTCTTCCAACGAGGTCAATGAGCTTCTCCACCACCTGAGCGACTGTTCTACCTCCTTGAATTTCAACCTGTAAAGAGTCTGTTCCCGCTAAATTCCGAAAGACTCCTATGAGTCTAACTCTCACATTTGCCACTTATTTTACCGGCCTAGGCTTCCTCGGCAATCACAGCTTCGATCACGGCTGTCGAAGTATTCACTATAGTTTCAGTCACAGCTAGAATGGTTTCCTTGTTCAATGGCGATTGAGAATCGGAGATATCACGCATAACCGCTTTAATCTTCAGTAGCAGACTGAGCAGAGGTTCTCGGCTTGACGGC
>Ga0315312_1000847_pt1 | contig 29063 bp, 18 predicted proteins | sample TDP7_MG_FD_203629 | JGI IMG/M metagenome (GOLD analysis project Ga0315312, IMG submission 203629) | Freshwater sediment microbial communities from Lake Towuti, South Sulawesi, Indonesia - TDP7 | ecosystem: Environmental > Aquatic > Freshwater > Lake > Sediment | place: Indonesia: South Sulawesi... | reverse complement strand
GAGCATCGAGAGGATGTAAGTGAATCGGTACGATCACGATTGAAAGAAGAGGCAATGAAAGGGATCGATAAGATCGCTTACTATAGCGATTTCGCTGATCGCGTCCGTGAAATACGAAATGCTTTAGTGGATCTACTCTGGGAACTTAAGCGAAGAGGAAAGACCATCGCTGCCTACGGAGCGGCAGCGAAGGCAACAACCTTACTAAGCTACTGTGCAATTGATAAGAAGCTTGTGGATTATGTAGTTGACTTGAATCCCTTCAAACACGGCCGCTATATGGGGGGCAATCATTTACCAATATTCCCACCAACGAAAGTTTTGGAAGATATGCCAGACTATGTTTTGTTGCTAGCATGGAATTGGGCAAAGGAGATCATGCGGCAGCAGGAAGCCTATCGGCAGAAGGGTGGTAAATTCATTATCCCAATACCAGAACCCAGAATTGTCTAATGAGGTTTCATTGAAGCAGTGCCGAATCGGATAACCGCGTTGTGAAACTATATCATTCGCAACTGGTTAGTTTGCCTCGGAGAATAAAAAATGAAAATTGCCTTTGTTCATCAGCCCTCTGGAATCATATCTTCTTCATTTCTTGGTGGTTCGATTGATATTTGGATATACGAGATTGCGCGTCGCATGGCTAGGTTTTGCGATGTCGTCGTGTATACAAAAAAGGGACGCCATCAGAAAAGAGTTGAGTACGACCAAGGGGTAAAGTATCGACGCATATCAGCAGCCGTTGACGAATGGTTTAATTACGTATCAAAAGTCGTCGACAAGCTTGGAAGATTTCCAAGCTTCCATGATGTAAGGCGTGCCCTCTTTTTCAGTAATGTTAGACGTCCCCTCTTTGCTTCCAACTTATATTACTTGACATATATTCTACAAGTCGCAAAGGACTTGCGAGCGGAGAAATGCGATATTGTCCACCTCCACAATTTCTCTCAGTTTGTTCCTATCATCCGTGCTTTCAACCCCAAAATCAAAATTGTCTTGCACATGCATTGCCAATGGTTGACGCAACTTGATCGAAAAATTATCGAACGTCGACTCCGAGAAACAGATCTGATTATTGGCTGCTGTAATTACATAACTGAAAAAATACGTCATACTTTCCCCCAATTCGCTGAACGTTGCCAGACAGTATTTAATGGTGCGGATGTTGATCACTTTGTTAGTAAGAACGGCCACAGTGCGAAGAAGAAAAACGGCATTAACCGATTATTATGGTTAGGTCGAATTTCACCGGAAAAAGGATTGCACGTGTTATTAGACGCTTTTCGTAAAGTTGTTGAACGTTACCCCCAAGCGCAGCTTGAAATCGTCGGTCCACAATGGCAAGTGCCCATCGAATTCATTGCCGCTTTGAATGATGATGCCAAGGTCTCTGGTTTGGCATTTTACTACAGGAATTCTAGCTACTTCTGCCAGCTACAGAAGCGGGTCGTTTCATTAAACATCGCGAATAACGTAACCTTTACTGGCTTTGTTCCATACCGACATTTGATCAACAATTATCGATATGCTGATGTGTTTGTTAACTCTTCGTTAAGTGATTCGTTCCCGCTGCCGATTCTGGAGGCAATGGCCTGTGAACTTCCGGTGGTAGCGACTCGCGTGGGTGGGATACCCGACGCTGTCGCAAATGGCAAAACCGGTTTATTGGTTGAGCCAGGCGATGCTGTTACGTTGGCCGAAGCGATGCTCCGCCTTCTCTCAGACGAGGATCTAAGGAAATCGATGGGAAAAGCCGCGCGTAAGCAAGCAGTTGAACTCTTTTCCTGGGAGCAAATTGTAACAAAGCTGTTGTACCTGTATGAGAATATCTGTGAGACTAATGAGTAGATCATTCTCAAAAGCTCACCCACGTCAGTTTTACAAGTGGATACTAAGGTCTATCAGTAGTGAGTATCATGAGGACGATCTGAGGCGGCCCGCAGTCGTTTTCTCACCCCACTTCGACGATGAGACGCTTGGATGTGGAGGAACCATCATCAAGAAGAAGAGGGCTAGAGCAGACGTCAGAATTGTTTTCATGACCGATGGCAGTAAGTCACACAGACTCTTGATTGCAGAAGATGAGTTGAAAGCAATAAGAGTAAGCGAAGGTCTTGCTGCGAGTCGATCACTTGGTCTGAATGCGTGCGACGTTTTTTTTCTCGGGTTCGAGGAAACAAAGCTTAGTGAACACGTGGATTCTGCTACTGAGAGAGTGACGGAAATCCTTTTGCGTCAACAACCTGATGAAATCTTCATCCCTTATCACAAAGAACCATCGTTATGGTCTAAAGACCATTTTATCACCAATAGAATTGTTGTGTCTGCGCTTAAAATGTACGGGAGAAAGGTAACTATCTATGAATACCCCATATGGTTTTGGCGTCACTGGCCTTGGACACGCATACCAATAGGTACCCCATGGGAAATCTTAAGCTTTTTGAAGAATAGTCTTGTTTCACCTTTGAGTTTACTTGGGGAATTTCGATGCTCCGTTTACATAGGGGATGTTTTGGAGCTCAAACACGTCGCATTGGGTAACTACAGGTCACAGATGACGCGACTTATTCCTAATCCACGTTGGACGACTTTGGGTGATGTATCCAACGGAGATTTCCTCAAATGCTTTTTCCAAGAATATGAGGTTTTCCGTCGATATGAAGAATGATTCTGTCATCTCCCATTTCGTTTTCTCTGACATTTTCTCCTGAAATAGAACTCGATGGTGGAAATGATGAAAAGCCCCAAGGTGATCGTAATCGGTTTTGATGGAGGAACATGGTCTCTAGTAAGACCATGGGCTGACAAGGGAGATTTGCCCACCTTTAAGAGATTACTTGGAGAAGGAGTTCACGGGATGCTGCAAACCATAATCCCTCCTATTACCGCACCCGCTTGGGCATCATTCGCGACGGGGAAAAATCCCGGAAAACACGGAATCTTTGATTTCATAAAAATGGACGGAAACAACGTAAGAATGCTTTCAACAGAAGATTTGAGATCCGATACCTTCTACGACATACTGTCAAGAGAAGGATTTAGAAGCATAATCGTAGGTCTTCCATTATCCTTCCCCCCAAGAAAAGATTTCAACGGCATCATGATTTCGGATTTTCTGTATCCACGAAAGGAGATTGAGCCAAAAGAAAAGAGTCAATACTTGGATGGTTATCAGGTATGGTCATTACAGAGCATAGATGCAATAGAGAGAACAGCTATAAACAGAATCAGAACGACTAAGAAATTAATCGCGAATGAAAGTTGGGATTTCTTATTTCTCCATTATGGTGAAACGGATTGGATCTCTCATAAGCTTTGGGTGGATATCCGCAACAATACGAAACTGAGCCGAAAAGCCAAGCATATATTCGAAATTGGTGATCAATTCCTAGACTGGCTGCTAAGATGGATGGATGAAAAATGTTATCTGTTTGTTATCTCGGATCACGGTTTCAGAGATTGTCTGATGAAGATTAATCTAAATCGAATATTTATTAGAGAACGTTTATTAAAAGTGTGCCCTAAGAAGACCTTGGGCCTCAGATCAGTTTATTCTAACTTATATAAAGGAGAAAAAACGTCCAGATTGCCCAAGTTCATCCTTAGATTCTTGAACTATGTAGAAACAAATAATTACAATTTGTATAGGAAAATATTTGAACTGTTACTCGCTGGCAAAGCCAGATCTAGGTATGAGATGGGAATAGATTTCGAAAATTCCAAAGTTTTTAAACCTAATGATGAATCTTTTGGCATCTATGTAAATGAACAAACGGTAGAAAAACGAGAAAAGATAGTGGAAGAGGTCATTGGAATATTGGAACATGTGCAATACAAAGGGAACAGGGTTTTCAAGAGAGTCGTACGTAGAGAAGAAGTCTACTCAGGAGCCTATATTAATGAGGCTCCCGATATTATCCCAATTCCGAATGGATTTTTCATATCAAAGGCTCTCGATAGACCCTTGTTTGAAAGGTATGTTGAGGGGGGTCAACACGATTTAAACGGAATCTTTCTTGCCTACGGACCAGATATAAGAAAAGGTATTGAAATAAAAAATGTGGGAATATGCGATATAGCACCAACCACATTACATATTCTTGGTCTACCTATCCCGAATGATATGGACGGGCGTGTCTTAGCAGAAATTTTTGAAGATCATTCTGAGCTGAAAAAAAGATCACTCATTTATGTTAGGCCAACCCGCTATAACAAAATTGTGAAGCAAAGACTAGAATTTAGAGAGGAAGAAAGGATAAAGGATAGACTTAGAGCATTGGGATATCTGTAACCGACTTCGATCGATTCCTAACCACCACAAGCGTGACGTGGTAGAATTCTACGAGGTACAGATGCTCCCGTCCACACTTGTGTAATGTTGTTTACGCGAGCGGAGGATTGATATTCCCACGTGTAGATATTGTGCTCGGCTTTTGTGAATATTGGCAACTACAAGGATTTCGACATTGTTGGGGTCATGAATGTCGCCCATCCCTCAGTCAAGATGTGGGAGAGTAAGCTAGATCGCGCGTGAAGGAAAAAGGATCCGGTGGTGGCCCGCAGTTAGATGAAACGAGTTTACGCGCGGTCGTGCTAGGCGTATCGGTGGTTGTCGCGATAGTGATCACCGTGTTATCGGCGTTTAAACGGCGCGCGCGAACATTAAATAGTCATTGCCCAAGAATTTTGACGGGGTGAGAGTTATCACGTTGGCGAAAAAGCTGTGTCCAAGCTGTGGTTCGAAAGAATTGTTCCTCTTTTACAAAGTGAGAAATGTACCCGTCCATAGTTGCATGTTGATGCAAACGCAACAGGAGGCCCTAGGGTTCTCCCGGGGTGACATCATCCTAGGCTTTTGTGAAAAATGTGGTTTCATCACCAATGTTGCTTTTGATCCATCCATGTTGGATTATTCAACAAATTATGAGGACCAACAGTGCTTCTCTCCAACATTCAATGCTTTTGCTCAGGATCTTGCAAATTGTCTGATCCAAAAATACAATCTGTACGATAAGAACATTTTAGAGATTGGCTGTGGCAAGGGTGATTTCTTAATGCTACTCTGTGAGCTGGGTCACAACCGCGGTGTAGGGATTGACCCCGCTTACGTAAAAGATCGTATCCAAAGCAAGGGTTTAGACCGCGTGACGTTCATCCAAGACTATTACTCTGAACGCTATGCTAACCATCATGGAGATATGGTGTGTTGCCGCCACACTCTAGAGCACATTCACAACACAGCTGGATTTATCAGTGGCGTGCGACGCGCGATCGGCAATCGTTTAGACACCATCGTCTTCTTTGAAGTACCCGACGTCACCCGTATATTGCGTGAACTAGCATTCTGGGACATCTATTACGAACATTGCTCCTATTTCAGCCCTGGATCCCTCATGCGACTGTTCCGTTCCGGTAAGTTTGAGGTCACTGATCTTTCCAGGGCTTTTAACGATCAATACCTGCTCATCGAAGCGAAACCCGTAAGCGAAGCATCAGGAAAGGTGCATGAATCAGAGGAAAGTCTCGAGGAGTTAGCGAAGGATGTGAAGTATTTCGCCGCACATTGCCGTGAAAAGTTGGACCACTGGAAAAACTGCTTGCAGCAAATTGATGCAGATGGAAGACGGGCCGTTGTATGGGGATCAAGCTCCAAATGTGTGTCTTTCATGACGACACTCGCTATCAAAGATGAAATCGAGTATGTTATTGATATCAATCCATACCGTCATGGTAAGTTCCTTCCCGGCATCGGTAAAAAGATCATGCCGCCGGAGTTTCTGAAGGAATATAAACCGGATGTCACCATTGTGATGAACCCCATCTACTGCGATGAAATTCGGCAAATGCTTGATGACATGGAGGTAACCACGGAGGTGGTCCCTTTTGAGTAGAACGAGAAGCATGAGGTCTTTGAGGTCCAAGCTGGATTCGTTAAGGAGCATATTTCAAGTCTATGATAACAGGTTCGGCATTTTGAGGGTTTACTTCCTTGGTGGTGAAACCATTGCCTCACTCCATGATTTACGTGATGGCAGGCTACCTGTCAAGGTATCTAAGGATAATGTCGAGAGAATTATTTCGCTAGGTGAAATATTGGCTAAGTTCCAAGATAGATATGAGGTGAGGAATGATGAAATTAGATGTTTACCCTTCCATAACATGATTAAGACCCTTAGACCAGATTTTACTACAAAGGAATTATACTTACTAAGGGTACTTTATTCATTAAGTGAGTATGTTACTGGCGTTGTTAGATTCAATGATGGTCATTATTTAGCGACAGATATTAATGGCGTTAAGTGGATTTTAAGGAGAGCGTCTCCTACATCATTGAGGGATGATGCATTGTTTGGACCGTTACTTTCTTACTATCAAGAACCTCGTGAGTATAAGTGGTTCACGAACGCTCTTCACGGAGACGGCACTTTTGTTGATGTTGGCGCTAATGTGGGTGGCTACAGTGTTAGGGCTTGTAAAATAGGCGTTAGGGTTATTGCTGTGGAGCCTGATCCCGATAATTATCGTGTTCTTAAGTTAAACTTAGAACTCAATCAGTGCACTAATGCTCATGTCCTAAACATCGCTGCTGGAAACAAAGAAGAAGCTCGTCAGCTCTATAAGGGTGATGAGGGTGCCCCTTCTGGCTATACCTTGGAACAAGGTGAGGATATTAGAGAAGTTAAGTGCTCTGTTGAGACTAAGCCCCTTGATGCTGCAATACCGCCATTGCTTAGTGATGAATGGGTTGATTTGTTGAAGATCGATGTTGAGGGTTTTGAGGTAGAAGTGATAAAGGGTGCCTCCAATTTACTTAAGAGAACTCGCTACGTGATTGTGGAGGTGATTCCTAGAACTAAGTCTAAAATACTTGAAGTGCTTAACCTATTAAAGCCCCTAGGATTTAAACTTATTGATAAGGCATGTAGGCAGCCATATTGTAATTTATTTCTACGTAAGTCTATCTAAGTACTATCTATTGATACTTAGTCTCGCACAAACAGACAAGTATTTTGCTACACTACTGCGATGGAATTCGAAAAATGCGCGCTGATATTTTTGAGGTAACTACAGAGGTGATCCTTTTTGAGTAGGACAACGGCGAAACATGTGAACACATTGTCTGAAAATCCGTGTCCCGTCTGCGCTACCAAACATTGGAAAGTTTTTTTTGAGATGTTAGATGTTCCGGTTCATTGCAATCTTCTATGGCCAAGTCGAGATGCTGCTCGGCATTGTCCCAAGGGGGATATCAAGCTGGCGTTCTGCCCTGTCTGCGGCTTTATAACGAATCTAGCGTTTGACCCAACCCGTCTCGAATATACACAGGCATATGACAACTCACTATATTTCTCTCCTCGTTTTCAGGATTACGCACGATCGCAAGCAGCGCGGTTGATTGAATGCTACGATCTGTACAACAAAGACATCATTGAGATCGGATGTGGGCAAGGTGATTTCCTATTTTTGCTCTGCGAGCTCGGGAATAACCGTGGGGTGGGCTTTGATCCAACCTACGTTAAGCGAGAAAAACATAGTAACGCAAAGGATCGGGTGAAGTTTATCCGAGATTTCTACTCAGATAGATACAAGAACTATAAAGCTGATCTCATTGTTTGTCGACACGTACTCGAACATATCCAGGACCCAAAAGACTTTCTAAACACGATACGACGGGCAATTGACAATCAGCTAGATACATACGTGTTCTTTGAAGTGCCAAACGCATTGCACACTTTTCACAAACTCTTTGTCTGGGACATCATCTACGAGCACTGCTCATATTTTACATCAATCTCCCTGTCGCGCACCTTCTCATCCTGTGGGTTCCATGTCTGCAAACTCACTGAGGAGTATGAAGGGCAATATCTCTGCATCGATGCTGTGCCGAGCAAACAAAGCGCGCTAGACTCAGGGCAAGAGCAGCATTACGAGGTCAACCAAATTGCCCGAGACATAGAATCATTTGCTTCTACTCACCGAAAAAGGGTTGAGAAATGTACACACAAAATAGAGCAGATAGAAGGCAGGGGGAAGCGTGCAGTAATATGGGGAGCAGGTTCAAAGGGCGTTACCTTCTTGAACGTATTCAAGAATTCACAGATCGAGTACGCGGTGGACATCAACTCCCGCAAGCAAGGTATGTATATCCCAGGGACAGGACAGGAAATTGTGCCACCTGAGTTTCTTCAAGACTACCAACCAGATGTTATCATTGTGATGAACCCGATATACAAAAATGAGATTCAAGAACTTACAAATAGGCTTGGATTAACCACAAAATTCGTGTGCCTATGAGTTACAGGTTTATCAGACATACGCTTCACTTTCGCTTAATTCCTTCTAAAGCCTTCTAATCAAATTCACTTAGACTAATCCAAGCCATTACAAGATTCTAAGCTATCCAAAATCAAACAATTTAGTTGATATCCTGAAGAATAAGGTAAGTCTATCCAAAATTTGAGTTTAGACTCAACCCGTTCAACTTTGATAATATGTTTATGCTATCGGTCGGCCAACCTACCGCCGCGTGAAAAGCACGATTCAAATCGTCGTGAATGAAGTACTCAAGTTTGATTATCTATGTGTCTACCGAATTAAGAATATTGGAAAAGCCTCAACCAGAGTGGCTTTTTCCTATTAACCTAGTCTTCAGCCTCCTCACGTAGTACCAAAGCTTCATATTAGCCCTGTTTGTCTCCAACACGGAGATCGGCAAGTACAAAACATCCATGAACTTCTACTTCTTGGTTCCCCCTCTCCTACTCCATAGCCACGTCCCTCTTTCCCGCCTTCTCCAGGCTATGCATTAAGAAGGAACGAAATATGGTGGAGAAGATGTTCGCCGCAGCTGGGATTGCGTCGACAGACAGATAGCTTTCGTATGAAATTTATAAACTCGTGGAGCACATAGCCAAAATGAAGCCTTCGCATCTCCACCTTCCACGTAACGAGATAGCATTAAGCATTAAAGCTGCTACCATACTAGTCGCAATCATAGCCATTTACTTCCAAGACCTATCCATAGTGGCAAACGAGGCTACACAAAGTGAACTAATGAGCCACACCGTAGCCATCCCCTTCCTACTCTCCTACCTCCTCTACCGAAAAAGAAAAATGCTCAGAGCCACAATTCCATCTGAAATAACTAACTCCACCCGAAAACTAACATACACTCATGAAATCGTTGGCGCCTTACTTTGTATAATCGCCTTCATCCTATACTGGCACGGCTCCTACACCTTCTCACCACTCGAATACCACATGATCGCGCTTCCCATATTCACCGCCGGACTCACCCTAATAATATTCAACACAAAAACACTCAAAGTCCTAGTCTTCCCCATAGCCTTCCTCCTCTTCCTAACACCACCCCCACTCGAAACCATCTGCCTAGCGGGCGCAACCCTTTCCACCATCAGTTCCGAAGCCGCATACAACGTCCTCAAAGCCATAGGATTACCCGTAAGTCTAGCAGACCAGTATGGAACCCCTGTGATAATTCTCCAAAAGCCTGGAGCCTTGCCACTCACCTTCGCCATCGACATCGCATGTGCAGGCATCTACTCCCTCGTAGGGTTCACCATCTTCACAGTCTTCACCGCATACATCACGCGAGGCCCCGCATGGAAAAAGGCAACCCTATTCATCGCAGGCTTCCCACTCATCTACGCCCTCAACATCACCCGAATAATCCTCATCGTGTTAATAGGCTACCAATATGGAATAGAACTAGCAATGCAGGTGTTCCACCGATTCGGAGGCTGGGTCCTCGTCTTCCTAGGAACGCTTCTCTTGCTATACTTATCAGAAAAGATTTGGAAATTTCAAATTTTCAACAAAAAATCCAAAACAAAACCATGTCCTAAATGCAGCGAAAAACAAGGGAAGGAAAAAATCTTCTGCCCAGCGTGCGGAAGACTCGTAAGATGGGGGGGCATCAAAGTCTCGAGACGAGACCTATGTAAAATAACCGCCCTAATAATAAGCGCGAGTTTGATCATGCTTCTTGATGTGCCTGCTTTCGCCCTAACGGAAGGAGCCCCAAAAGTTATCATTCAATTATTTGGCGGTGAACAGGTAAGCACGCAAATACTTCCCGATATTCCCGACTATAAGCTCCAATTTGTCGAACGATTTAAAGGATTTGAGGAAATAGCTAAACAAGATGCGTCACTAACCTATGCCTACATCTCCACCAAGGGGTCAAAAGCAAACATTTGGGTAATAATAGAAATAGCCGGTTCACGAACCTGTCTTCACCCGTGGGAAGTCTGCTTAATCACATGGCCTCAAACCGAGGGACATCAGCCACGAGTTACGCAGTCAGACCTGCGAGATGTCCAACTCTTAGAAAATCCCCCCATAATCGGACGTTACTTCGCATTCCAAGACACCGAATCCAACCTAACCCAAGTAATCCTTTACTGGTATGAAAACGCCATTTTCAATGCTGGCTCAGGTCTTAAGAAAGAATACGTGAAAATAAGCGTCATTACCTACGCCGACAACCCAGAAGACATCTCCGAAATCGAAGAGCAACTCCTGCCCTTCGGCAAAGCAATCGCCAGCTATTGGCAACCCATCAAGGCATGGTCTCGGATCGCTCTGGCCATTGCCCAGAATGGAAGTCTCCTCATAGCAGTAACGGTAGCTTTACTGGGGATCGTCATAGGAAATCAAGTCATAAAAAATCAAGAAGAAAAAAAATCCAGCCTTAAAGTGTACAATAAACTCGCCTCGGAAGAAAAACTCATTCCCAGAGCCGTATATGAAGTCGCCAAAAGAGGTAAAGCTACATGCGACGCCATAGCTTCAGCTTACCAAAAACTCGCACAAAACCCCATAGAATTAAACCTGATCCTTGAAAAACTCGAGCAGGCAGAGGAAGCAGGTCTCATAAAGAAGGAAGTCATCAGCCAAGATGACGAACCAGTACTTATTTGGAAGAGTCAGGTACCCCTTTAAACACACAATTGTACTAAAATATCCAAACCTTACATGAAGAGGAAAACCTTGCACTAATATGGCATGATTAGGTGACAGACAACTCATTCGTGCGATAACTTGGGTGGGCACCATGAGCCAAAATCCAAGGGTAAGCATAGGAATCTGTGCCTTCAACGAAGAAAAAAACATCGGCAGACTAATTGAAAACCTACTCAATCAACCTATTGGAAACCATGAACTGACTGAAATCATAGTTGTAGCGAGTGGATGTACTGATAAGACGGCCCATGTTGTGCAGACTTGGTGTAACAGAAACGAAAATGTGAAATTGGTTGTTGAACCTACCAGAAATGGGAAAACAGTGGCGATAAACAAGCTTCTCAGGACGTTTAAAGGCGACGTTCTCGTTCATGTTTCCGCGGATCTTATCCTTTCTCAAGACGTGCTTCAACCTCTCTTAAACCATTTCAATAATCCATCCGTAGGTGGCGTTTCAGGATATCAGATACCCTTGAACGAAGGTAAGTTCATGGACAAAATAAACGCTGTTATTTGGGGTTTACACAACGAAACACAAAGGCACTACAACCATCTTGGTGGAATAGGGCATTTAGGTGGAGACCTATTTGCCATCCGCAAGGAGATATGCAATTACGTACCGGAAGACATAGTAAACGACGACGCCTTCATGGGTATCGAGTGCAAACGCAAGGGCTATGAGATACATTTTGAGGATAAGATTACCGTGTTCTTTCAAGGCCCGAGAAACATATTTGACCTTCTTGTCCAACGAAGAAGGGTCGTATACGGTCACTTAAAAGTGAAGAGAGAGACGGGCGTATATCCCTCAGTATTAGAAATGTCTCCCCTTAAGGACAAATTCGTAATCTTTCGTCGTTGGATCCAAAAAAATTGGCGATTATTCCTTCACTTTATCGCTGCTTGTTTTCTCGAATTATATGCAAATATCTTCGCAAGGTGGGACATGCTAAAGAAGGAAAACCCACACAAAATATGGAAAGTGGCTACGACTACAAAAATCTGCTCTAATGAGAAAATGACTGTCAAGTTACACGGCAACGGATCTTAGAAGTGGAATCACTTTAAGTTAGTCGCTGGGCGCCGAACTTCGCAATGTTAAATTTTTAGTAGTGTTTAGACATGAAGATTTTGCATTTAACTCCTAATTATCTCCCAGCGATAGGTGGGGTTGAGATCAGTACACATGAGATTAACAGACGGTTAGTTAAAGATGGTTTTGAGATTGAAGTAGTAACACAAAAGGAACCAAATGCGCCGAGATACGAAATCAAAGACGGTGTGGGCATTGAGAGAGTATCGGTTTTTGAGCTATTGAAGTTGAGATACAGACTTAGTCGAATAACACCTCATGTGATTCCCAAAATTTTTCAAGCAGACTTTGATATCCTTCATGCGCATTCCTATGGATTCTTCCCAACTTGGGCGTCATTACTCAGCACAAAGCCAGTGGTGATTACACCACATAGCGATCCCACTGCTAAAATTTATCCTCTATGGGACTTACTTAGAGCCGTTCCAGTTCGAAGAGCGGATAGGATAGTTGCATTGTCAGAAATGGAAAGGAAGCGTTTGATTGAACAGGAGGTTAAACCAGAAAAAATAGTCGTAATCCGCAACGGAGTTACGCTTCCACCAGTCAAAGGAAAAGATGTCGGCGTCCATCCAATGATCCTTTGCATAGCGAGGATGGATATCATTCACAAAGGTCAAGATGTGATGTTAAAGGCGATGAAAAAAGTGCATAGAGTTCTTCCAGACATCAAACTTATCATGGCTGGAGACGGAAAGGATCTTCCATTATTAAAGGGCATGGCAAAAGATCTTGGTTTAGAAGACTGCGTCGAGTTCACAGGGTTCCTGTACGGCCCGGATAAATGGAACTATCTTTCAAGTTGCGATGTGCTATCAATAGCCCCGAGAATGGAACCGTTTGGAGTAGTCTATCTAGAAGCTATGGCCTATGGAAAGCCTATCGTAACGACAAATGTTGGTGGAATTCCCGAAGTCGTAGACGACTGTGCAATCCTTGTCCCACCTAATAATCCCGGGTTGTTAGCTGCCGCTCTGATCCAGATCTTAACTGATAAAAAGCTAGCGCAAACGCTAAGCCAAAAAGGGCTCAGGCGGGTTCAGAGCTATAACTGGGACAACTTAGTACAAAGGTATAAGGCTCTCTATGAGTCTCTCATGAAAAGGCGCAATAATAATTAATGATAAAGGATCGATGGAAAAAGGCTTCCTTGTCAGCTAGTTTTGTTTCTTAAATCTATTCGCAAATTTAGCGCGCTGTATTCCGATCTAGATAAAATCATTCTCATTGAAGCAGTGAAAACATGAAGGTCGGCACATTCCTTTGGGGGTTGCATTAGCTCAGTGGGATGTTGATGAAAAAGGGGGACGTAGTGGAATGAAAACGCGATCAATTAGGATAGTGTTGTTCCTCTTCCTCTTTTTGGCTTGGATTACGACCGCCACCGCCCTTCCACAAGTCTTTGCTACCCCTGCTCATAACGCCATAACTCTAACTTTAGATAGAGAGACAGTAAATTATCTGTTCAATATACCAAAGATGCACGCTGCCGAATGTTTACGGTTCAAATGGGATGTTCAAACAGATTCATCATACACGGGACAGATATCGGTTCTTCAATTTAGTCATGACGGTAAAGAATGGCGTAACCTGGCGAACGCAGCCGTGGAATCGAATGGAAAGACATCCCGCAATCAACCTGTCGACTCTGGTTGGGCGATCAGCGGAAGAAACTACCTTAGGATTGTGATAGGAAACGAGGTCTCAAACACTGTTGTCTTAAGGGTAAATGTGGGTTTTGGATACCATGTCGTAGCATGGTTAATTGTATTCATTAGTGTTTTGTTGGCGTTGCGGTGCACTTGGAAAAGGATGAGAATAAGAAAACCTCGAGCGCTCGGAAAACTCCAATCATATCTTCGTGCTCAAGTATCTGGAAGAGAGACGATAATATTTCTCACGTTTGGGCTACTCATCCGGGTTTTGTTTGCGCCATGGACTGAACAGAGATTTGATAATTACGTCAGCCGACTTTGGTGTTCCCTTGTTTACGGATATAATCTGTATCCCTTCGAGCCGAGTATTCCGCCTGATTATCCACTGGTGTTGCGTTATTCCTATCCTCCGGTTTGGTTCTTTGTCTCGTTATTTTCGTTCTTCATTTGGTGGGTGATAACAGGATTCGAGTTTCCAAGAAATCCCGCATCTTTATGGAGCCAATGGGTAGTCACAGGCAATATATTTGAGAGTTATCGGAGTTTCGTTCCACCGGCATTACCACTTCTTGATCTTCTCATTAAGCTTCCAAACATTCTGGCAGACATAGGAATCGGATATTTGCTTATTGACCTTACGCAAGATACAAGATATAAGAAGGCTATACTTTTTCTCTGGATTCTAAACCCTTTCACTGTCCAAGTATCCTCAATATGGGGGGTTTTTGATTCACTTTGTACTTTCTTTACTTTTTATTCGATCTACTTCCTTCGGAAAGGGAAATTCTTCTTGAGCGCTATATTCTTGTCTCTTGGGATTGCGACAAAAATGTACCCCATGCTCTTTCTGATTCCGATATTAATTTATGTCTATAAGAACCAGGGATTAAGAAGGAGTTTCAAATACCTCACCACTTCTCTCTTTGTCGGGGTGCTCATTTTCTCTAGCTTCCTTCTTTTCCCAGGTGGGTTGGAATTCGCGTATCGCCTCGTCACTTTTAAAGCTTCACCGGACTGGCATGGAAGAAACCTTATTGCTGGATTAACATGGACACAATTCCTCAACCTCTATCAATGGGAGAGAAACCAGCCTGTTTTTCCGCTAGTTTTTATTCCTATATTTCTAGGACTTACCTACAATTTTTGGAGAGGAAAAAATGATTTCGATTCCCTAGTTATCTGTCTTGTAAGTACCTTGCTGCTTACTTACCTTTCCTATACTGTTGTAAACCCCCAATATATCTTTTGGGCTCTCCCCTTCCTGCTTTACCTAGTTATAAAAGGGAGGTTCTCAAAGAAGCTTTATACGGTTTTCAGCGCCATCCCCTTAATCTACATGTATGGCCGTCATAACCCACTGTATTTCATCTCTCCAGCCATTATCTGGGAGGAGCACAATTGCCCACCCTGGAGTGACGTAATTCAGCAATTGTGGCCAATCATTTTCAACGATCTAACTATCCGTTTTCTATCTGTCTGCATGTTTCCCATCATCTCGCTTCTGTCTTTATTATTACTCATCAAAAGTAGTACGCACAAAGGACTGAGAAGCTTAATCCATGTCGACGATGGCCTTTCAACAAAAGAACGTCATCAACTAAGGGGTAGCTTAATATTCAGTTCTTGGAAAGAGAAATTGGGGATCGAAACAGGACAAGATCTATTGATTTTGGCTGTAGTTATGGGTGTTGCTGTTACCATGTTAATCGCATTAGCGTTTGCAGGTCTTGGATATATTGTTCCATTTCCATATTAGGTGAGTTAAATGATAGGTCCAAGTTAGAAAACAAAATCGGGAGGAAGAAGAAATGATAGAATTGATTGTATTTGCTATCGCAATAGCAACAACGGTTTTCCTTATTTTCCACTTCCTATACATGAACTCATTAATCTATACGCTTTACCACTTTGGGCTTCAATTTAGCTACAAATGGGCAAGTCGCTATTATTTAATGTTAAGGCTGGGTTTTGTATTGTTAGGCATTTTAGTAATAACATCGCTTAGTATAGTTATACTCTATAGGAGGGTCTTGAAAGCAAAGGTACCTACCGTAGAGAGAGAACGTTATGAGCAAACTTTAATGAAAAGGATTGAACAGCTGAGGCTGGAACTTTGGAAGTACAAAAGAAAGCCCTCCGGAGTGGCGGGGTACGTCCTACTGCTTTATGGCGCAATAGCGATTGCCTCATCCGTTCTCTATGCGTCCTCTATTCTAGCCTTTATTGGCTTGGGACTAGCCTTCTGGGGCGTCTTATTCTTATTCGTAAGGCCCGTAAGATACGTGAAATCGAGCCTCCTAGATTCTACGAGTTTTTCTTCGCTTGTGACCATTGATCGAGTAATAGCTGACCTAAACTATGAGGGTAAGGGAGTATACTTGCCCCCTCGATATCTTAAAGGGCTTAAGGAAGGAACCGTATTTATCTCCTCTGAAAAGGATATCACTGTCCCGACCATAGAAGAGGTAGCCAAAGAAAAGGTCTTCCTAAAGAATCCAGCAGGAATCTGTCTCACCCCATCCGGACTAGACCTTGCAAACCTCTTCGAAAAGGAGCTAGGAACAGACTTCGCCAAAGTCGACCTAAACTACTTACAAGACAATCTACCCAAACTCTTCATCGAAGGATTAGAAATAGCCAAAGCCTTCAAAATGAATGTGCGTGACGACACGGTCCATGTTAAAATAACTGAATCCGTTTTCAAAGACTTTTGCAACCAAGTTAGAACAAAACTATCAAACGTTTGCAGCTCCTTAGGCTGCCCACTATGCAGCTCCATCGCATGCGCGCTAGCAAGATCCTCCGGAGAACCAGTCATCATTGAAAAAATCAAACCATCTACCGATGGCGAAGTAATCGAAGCCTACTACCGAATTCTGGGAACTTTTCCATCTGAAAAGCAAACGGCGGTAGCCTCTATAGAGGCGCCCCCTACAGAGTTTTCCCCTCCAACTCCTAAGACAGTAGCTTCTGCCGAGGTTTCCACGGAAGAGGTTCCCCCCACACCTGTCCAGCCTACTGGAAGGCATCCGAGCTATCTCTTGAACAATTTGATCGGCTTAGTCCTGATAGCTCTCGGACTCTATACTCTGACCTGGGTTGGCTGGTTAACGTGGTACGACATAACCACATGGAGCAAAAGCCTCGATTTAGTCCTCTTTGGCTCCAGAACCGGTGAAGCCGTCAGTCTAGGAATTGGCATGAAGGTAATCCACTATTTTCTGATAAGCCTAGTTCTCCTTCTTGTGGGTGTATTCACGCTTTTCAGGAAAGGACGGCGGTTACCAAATTCTCGATGATTAGCTAACTCCATTACCGAGTCTATGAGGAATGAGAAATGCAGTTCCCCTTATCCTTCTGGGACATTAGTCTCTGGTTGGCCATCACCGCCGTCATCTTGCTCGCCACATCAGAGGTGATATCGCCTTACTATGGTCGAACGAGCCTAATTATCGAAAAAGGAAGACTGAGACAAGCGGCACTGCTGCTCGGCCTACTATTTATCCTTTCCGTCCTCATACGGATCTATATAGCGATGCCTTAGTTGGCATAATGAGTCGATACGACGCAAAATTCGAGATCAAACTTTTAATTGTGCTTTGATGTTCTAGAACATTGAACTTATTTTCTGGATTGATTTTTCATAGCCATATAAATAGGAGTGACGGTAACTGCAAATACTGGGTGAATATAGTTACAGGAGATGAAAAACTATGAAAGTGGCATCAACTCTACTACTGATAGTTGCTCTAGCTTTGGTGATAACACCCTGCGTTACAGCGGCTCCAGCAGTACCCAAAGTATGGCCAACCGACTCCCTGGGGAATCCAAAAAGTGAATTTGACGTATCTGACGATGTCTATGTGAGGGGTAGCGGCCTTCCAGCTAACACAAGAATAACGATCTACATCATGGACCCTCATCTTGGCATCGCTGTAGCAAGTAGCACTGTCACTACCGGAAGCGACGGCTCGATCCTTGCTACCTTAGTTTGGTCAGGCCCTCTGTACAAGATAACCTACATGGGAACTACCATATACCGGTTGAGAGACTATGAATACGAAATCTGGGCTGACCTAAACCGAAACGGCCAACGTGACGGTGGCGATGCATTCAACGTATTCACCGCCACATATCCCGAAAGTCACTCCCACAGTAGCAGTTCTGAGCCCACTCCAGAACCTACTCCAGAGCCCAACCCCGGACCCAACCCTGAGCCCGTAGTACCTGAGCCTGGAACAATAATCCTAATGATGGCCATGTTCGTCGCCCTCGCCACCGCCTACCTCGCCAGAAAACGTCTCTACTGATTCAGAAGAGCAAAACAGCATCATCGGTACTTTCTCTACTTTGTGAGAAAGGAGTCCTAAAACCAAAGCTATCCCACCATACGCGCCCATCCACTACCCTAACTATCTTACTAAACGCAACAAATTGGGGCCTCCGCTCGCCTCAAACTCCAGATTCTTAACTGAAACAATGCTGGCGTGGTGATTAGTCTAAGCTAAGTCATCGAGTTAATACTAACTTTAGAGGTGTCTTGGGACATTAGTGACCATGGATGTTTATTTTCATATAATCATAACCAGAAACAAAACAAATCTGAGGCATGAGTTTCATGCAAGATAATCAGCTTAGGTCTTTGGACATTGATGAGTTCATATATGGCACTGTAAAGAACAAACATCTGGAAACGGTTGAACAACTCGTCAAGCTGGTGCAACTAAAGTACCCTATGCCTGAACAAAGGATCATGGAACGAATCTTACACCTACAGAATCAGGGAAAACTGACCCTAAAGGAGTACCCTGCTCTGCTTCCTCCCACACTGAAGGGTTACCTCCTTTCCGCAAGGGCAGCGTGGTACTGGATCATCTTGACACTAGCCGCAACCACCACAACCCTCGTCTTCATCATTCCGGAAGACGCTTACCCCCTCATTTACGCGAGATACATGCTCGGGTCCATCTTCGTCCTATGGCTACCGGGCTACACTCTAATCAAAGCCCTCTTCCCAACAAAAGAACTTGACAACATCGAACGTACCGCTATCAGCATAGGAATGAGCCTAGTCCTTGTCCCCATTGCCGGTCTCCTCCTCAACTGCACCCCTTGGGGCATAAGAACCGCCCCCATCACCCTCAGCCTCTTAGCCCTAACTCTGACGCTTGCCACCGCCGCTATCGTCCGTGAACGCCAAGCTTAACAATAAGAGAACGCTGTCCTATGTTCCTTGAAGGTTACAAATATTTTGAAAAAGGCATTTCCTCAGAGAATCATGAAAGTGGGATGAGACGGTAGGGCGGCTCAGAGGGAGGAAATGATGGCGAGATTATAAAACTTAGTTACCACAGCCACGAAACAGGATGGGAATACAACATCTGTAAGGACATGGCACAACCACGAATAATGTCAAGCTATTTCAGACAGAACGGGATGACCCATGTTTTCGGTTGGACACTTCGCCTTGGGATACCTATCCGGAAGAGCCTTATCAAAACTTCTGAACGTAAATGTAGACGTTTCTCTTTTGTTTCTCGCCTCCATCTTACCCGATATAGATCTGATCATACCAGGCGTGGAACATCGTGGACCAATACACTCCATCATAGTCCTCTTTCTAGCTTTTGTTCCAGTGCTCATAACCTACAAGAAAAGAGCCATACCTTATTTCATAGCCTTAGCCCAGCACTCCCTCATAGGAGACTTCCTCACAGCAGGAGGCGTGCAGATGCTCTGGCCCATAACCATAACATGGTACGGCGCGAAAATCGAAGTAACAAGCCTAACAAACATTTCCTTAGAGTGGATCTTTTTCCTCGCCTGCCTCACGGTTATGCTCAAAACAAAGGGTGCTTGGACCCTATTCCATCATCATCCATCCAACATGCTACTGCCCATACCCATCCTCACAGTCGTCCTTCCCACTTTCTTTACCTTCCCCATACCTGTCCCCCTTGAACTAGTCCCTCCTCACCTAACATATCTGACACTCTTTAGCCTCTCCATCCTCGTAGATATAGAATCCAGCTTAAAGACAACTTGATACACTGTCAAAGTTTTAGGGTGCCAGCTTGGAAACCAACAACATAGCTAAGGGAACCCTCCAAATAACATCGACCAACGTCATTCAATACCTGATCATGGGACTCTTCTACATCGCCGTCACAAAAACAAATGCCCTAACCCCAACAGATTTGGGAGTCTTATCCGTCTTGTCCTTCCTCGCCTCCACCTTCTCCCTCTTCACCACACTGGCCCTGCCCACCGCCCTCGCAAAGTTTGCCTCCGAAAACCTGGGAAAAAATCAATTAGAGGAAGCTACCGCGATCCAAAAAACCGCAACAAGAGCCATCCTCGCGTTGTCTATAGCGGGCTTCGTGACAATAGCTCTCTTCTCAGAAATAATCTCGCAGTATTTTTGGGGCACCCCCGACTTCGCGTTCTTCATAGTTTTAATGGCTACTCACGCCCTCCTCTCAAACCTTTCCACTCTCTACCAGTCTAGCTTACAAGCCCTTTGCCTCTTCGGAAAAATGGCCGCCGTATCCATCATATCCATTGTCTCCAGTCGTACAATAGCCGTCATATTAGCGCTCATTCGTCTCAGCGTTTCAGGCGTACTTATCGGGTACATAGCTGGATCTCTCGTAGCAGTAATCGCTGCCATAGCCTTCACCCGAGGCAAGATTCCGGATCTAGCTAACAGTGCACCTATCAAGCCTCTGCTCCACTTCAGTTTCCCTCTCTTCCTAAGCTCCCTAACTTTACTCGTCCTAAACTGGGCAGACATCGTAATCCTAGCCTCGGTGACCTCCAACTACGCCCTAGTGGGAATCTACCGCATCGTAGTCAGCAGCATAGGTGTCCTCTCCGTGATCTATGCACCCATAATGGTCACCATATTACCAGTGCTCTCAGCCCGGTACAGCCTCGAAAATCCCGAAAGTATAGGCAAGATTTTGAGAACCGCAAGCCGATACCTATTCTACGTTATGATTCCTAGCTGTCTAGGGCTGGCAACCATAGCTCCTACCGCGCTAACTTTTTTCTACGGACCAGACTATGCGTCAGGCGCCAAATCCCTCGCCATACTATCTATCTCTGTAATCCTTCTCGCTCTCTATTCGCTTATTGCCACAGCGCTGACTGCCCTTGGAAAAACGAAGCAGGTACTAAAAATTAGCGTCGTCATGGCCCTCTCGACCGTTGCCCTACTCATAACCTTGGTACCGTTCTTAGAAGGGGTTGGGGCCGCCCTCACCCGCCTAACTGTGCAGGCAATAGGCCTCACCCTGGCGATCTACACGCTCCAAAAATATGTAAAAGTTCGACTAGACAAGGAGGCCGTATGGAAATCCGCCGCAGCCTCAACAGTAACCATTCCGATCCTTTTCATAATCGATTTCACATTTAGCGGGAAAATGCCCACAATTCAGATCCTTGCCGTAGAAATCCTAGCAGCAGCCTTCATCTACCTACTAGCCCTTTACATTCTCAAGGCCCTAAACAGCCAAGACTTCGAGCTGTTGAGACAGGCGTTTCCCAAGTCCTTGACCAAATGCATAAACATCCTAGAGGGTCTCATCGTTCAATAAGACGATCACCATCCCGCGGGTTTTCTAGGCGATTATTCGATATGATTTGGAGTAGAATCTAGAATCTTCTAGACTCCTGTTTTCAGAGAACAACCATTTTTTCAAGTGGAGAGCCAAACCCTCTCGCCCTCAGACTATACTTAGGCGGAGCAAAGGTCCTCTGGAACGTGCATTGGCTTCCTCCTTCCAAGCGCTCACTTAACCTTTTAACGGGGCTTTCACTGCTTTCCTTAGATAATTTTTGTGCTTTAGTCAAGGAAACCTTTTCGTTTTCAGTCTCCCAAAATTAAATCAAGGAACAAGCCGTCTCATACGCGCCTAATTTAACTCTTCTAGTCCCATTCCAAAGCTGCTTAAGTATCGACCGGTCATTCTGCTGGTGCATAAAAGGATTCCAGCGACCGGCGATACCTAGTGTTGACTTTATCATTTTTATCAGTCTGTCACTAATCTGCACTACTTATTGGTAATGGTCTTGTTCTAAAAATGCTAAGCTAATTACTTCCTAGACAAAGAATGCATAACCCTTTTCAAAAGAAAACACGCTGTCTGAGCTAATGATTCAACTTGATTTAAATGTATTGGCCATGCAGGGTAAAAACGAACTTTCGACCCGTTAACTGGCGCGTTCGATCGATTGTCGGCTAGCTTGAAGCCACTGTCCTGTCTAGAAGAATGATAATTCGATGAAGGCCGAGGTTGGTGGGTCTTCAGGCTTCAATCGACGTGGGCCCAAGCCTTAATTCCACTGATATCAACTTTATTGAGATCGCCTGTCATAAGATAGTTTCTTTACTCATTTTATAAAGAAAAACATCTAAGAAACTCCAAGAGTTCGTCGGCTATGAAGTCTAGCCGCTGCCACTTTCGATGGCTATCCAACCTATGGTTTCGGTTGCGTGGCGACCATCACAAGATTTATCCTCTTCTACGCGAGCTTGAAAGCCGCTTACCGATGGACTCCTTAAGTCTATGTGGCAGTTATCTCCGCCATTCTCGGTCATGATAGCCGCCACTATCGCTGGCGTGGAGCTGAAGGTAGACGGAAAGCTGACAGTAGCCCAATTATGGTCGGCATTAACTTTGCCAGCTATAAGCTTCGCGCCGTTGATGTTGTATGTGCCCGGTTCTAGGGCTATCCAACCTATAGTCTCAGTTGTGTGAGGCCCATCGCAGCCAACATCTTCTTCAACGCGAACTTGGAACCCGCTCGCTGATGGATTCCTCAAGTCTATATGGCAGTTGTCCCCGCCATTTTCAGTCATAATAACCGCCACTATAACTGGCGTATCACTGAAGCTAGACGGAAAGGTGACCTGCTTCCATTGATGATCGGCCGTGGTGGTACCAGCAATAATCTTCTTCCCATCAACCACATATACTCCAGACTCAACAGCTAACCAACCTATGGTTTCGGTGACATGCCGACCATCGCATGAAGTATCCTCCTCTACGCGAACTTGAAAGCCTGTCGCTGATGGATTCCTTAGGTCTATATGAGAATTATCCCCATCATTCTCGGTCATGATAGCCGCCACTATGACCGGCGCGGAGCCGAAGCTTGAAGGGAAGCTGACAGTAGCCCAATTATGGTCAGCGCTAATTTTGCCAGCTTGATACCGGAAGGCGCCTCCGCTCGGGCTGTAGGTGAAGCCCCAAGTTTCGGAAGTACCGGGATTATAGCCTGATTTCTTGGCTATAGCATACCAGGTATAGGTTTTGGCTGATGGAGGGTAGAAATTGTAGGAGGAATAACCGTTAGAATCTGAGGAAATCGTCCCCTTAAGACTGCCATCAACATAAAAGTTTACACTAGCGCCCTGAACAGCGCTCCCATCAGAGGTAACTCTGGCTCTAAGCTGTATGGGGCTAGAGGTAAGGGATGCGCCATCATTTGGACTGACCAAACCCACAGACAGCGAATTGACAGGATTGCCGCTGCCGCTCTGGATGGCTATCCAACCTATGGTCTCAGTTGTGTGAGGCCCATCGCAGCCAATGTCTTCCTCCACCCTAGCTTGGAACCCGCTCGCTGATGGATTCCTCAAGTCTACATGGCAATTATCTCCGCCGTTTTCAGTCATGATTTCGGCTACAATGGTTGGGGTGGAGCTAAAGCTAGACGGAAAGCTAACCGTGGCCCAATTATGGTTAGCGTTAACTTTGCCAGCTATAAGCTTCACGCTGTTGATGTTGTATGTGCCCGGTTCTAGGGCTATCCAACCTATGTTTTCGGTTGTATGCCGACCATCGCATGAAGTATCCTCCTCTACGCGAACTTGAAAGCCTGTCGCCGACGGATTCCTTAAGTCTATATGGGAATTATCCCCATCACTCTCGGACATAATGGTTGCTACTATGACCGGGGTTGATGAGAAGCTCGATGGGAAATTAACTTGCTTCCATTGATGATCGGCTGTGATTGTTCCAGCAATTACTTTTTTCCCATCAACGGTATACGTTCCTGGCAACGTGGCGAACCAACCAATCACCTCGGTTGCGTGGCTACCATCACGAGATTTGTCCTCTTCTACGCGAGCTTGAAAGCCTGTGGTTGATGGATTCCTTAAGTCTATGTGGCAGTTATCTCCATCGTTTTCGGTCATGATGGCCGCCACTATGACCGGCGTGGTGCTGAAGCTTGAAGGGAAGCTAACCGTGGCCCAATTATGGTCGGCGTTAACTTTGCCAGCTTGATATTGGAAGGCGCCTCCACTTGTCGTGGCGGAGGCCTCGTTCGAATAGCCTGAGTAGAGGTTGTCGCTGTGGCGGTGAGCCCTCACTCGATAATAATAAATGGTGGAGGGCCTCAAACCAGTGTCTTGATATGAAATCGTGTTCACTCCAACCGTCTTGATCTCGCTCCAAGTCCCTCCAGATCCCTCTTTCCGTTCGATGTGAAAGTCGCTCTCATCGGCGCTGTTGTCCGTCCAAGCTAGGTTTATCTGGGACGAGGAAACAGCCGTGGCCGTTAACCCGCTAGGAGCACTAGGAGGACTGGTGCCCACTGCTTTTCTTGCGTTGATCCTTCCGTACCCGTAGTAGATGTCAAAGCCGGGGTTACCCAGATCATCCGCTGTACTCCTTAGCCGAGCTCGCACCTGGTCTCTCGTCATGCTGGGGAACTGGCTCCAAATCAGGGCGGCAACACCCGCAGCGTGAGGAGTCGCCATCGAGGTGCCACTCCAAGACGCGTAGGAATCATCCCAAACCGTCGAGTAGATGCTCACGCCTGGCGCAGCGACCTCTACCCAACTCCCGAAATTTGTGAACGAGGCAGGGTTATCTGATTGATCGGTGGCTGTGACGGCGACCACCTCGTCGTATGCAGCGGGATATAAGGGCCAGTCCCAGCCCTCGTTTCCAGCCGCTGCGACCAGCAGAGCTCCTTTATTGTATGCGTATTTGACTGCATCATGCACTAAACTCGAGTCCTGATAGGAGCCCCAGCTGTTGCTTATGATGTCGGCGCCCGCATCAGTCGCATGGATCAACGCAGACGCGGCGTCTGCGTAGGTACCCCAGCCTTCTGCGCTTAGAAACTTTTCCGCCATGACTCTAACCTGTGCAAGTCCTGCTATGCCTTTTCCATTGTTCAGTACAGCCGCTATGATGCCGGCGACGTGAGTTCCGTGGCCGTGGTCGTCCATCGGATCCGAGTCATCGTTCCACCAGTCGTAACCTAAGGCAACGTAGTTAGCCGCAAGGTCAGGGTGATTCCAGTCCACGCCGGTGTCGACGACTGCTACGAGTATCGATTTATCTCCAGTTTGGGTGTTCCAAGCTGTGTCTGCTTGAATTTTCTTTGGGCCCCACTGATTCGACCACCCCGGATCGTTTGGCGTGAGGGTCAACATGACTTTTCCGTTGCGCTCCACATACCTTACCCAGCTGCTTTCTCGCATCTTTTCCATGAAGGCTTCGACCCTTTCCTCACTCACCTTCACAACCACCGCGGCAAGGGTGTCAAGTCGACGGATTATTGTACCACCTTTGCCCTCGATGAGTCGAGTAATCATCGGACGATCATCGGCATCTTTAAGGCCCACAATCACTTCACCAGGAACATATTGTACCGGGCTGGGCTGGATTGGGCCGACACCTATCGCTGTTACAAATTGGGAAACGGTGCTAGTGATTAACAATATCAAGAACGCGATCAAGAAAATTCGTTTCATCTCTCTCTTGATCAATTTTTCATTTCTCCTCCTTGATATTCAACAGTTGAAGAAGTTACCTGAATAGCGGTTCCCGGAGTCTGGAGGATTGTTGAGCTTCCGTCAACCGTGAATCTAGTCATCATTCCTATGACTATGTATGAGCCAAGTTCAAGATCAATCGCCCAAGTTAAGGATTGTTCAAGCGTTTCACCCGGCTTCAACGTGACCGTTGTTATCGCGGCTAGGAAAAAGCGTTCAGAGGACCATTTGTACACTTCTCTCCCACTATCATCGAGCACCTGAAAGTCGAACATTTGGGAGGTCGGAAAAACGAGAACAACCTCAGAATCACCTTCATTGGTTAATCTCAAGGCAACGTTCATCTGCTCTCCAGTCTTGTATGTGGTCGTGTCAAGCTCCATAACTAAGTTTAGTGGGTTGTTAGACGTTTGACACGTCTCATATGGACCTATGTCTACACCACTCCCCTGAGGCCTAGAGATGCCCTCTAGGTCACTGTTTGGGGCAACGGCAGGATTGCCCGCGTCCACCGCAGGGCTCTCAACCGTTAAGTGAAAGTCTTTACCCGTTGCATCGACAAAAAGGGGGTCCGCGTAAGCACTGTTGGCGTCAACTCCGGAAGAGGCATGCCAAGTTCCGTCCTTGATGTCATTGCTACTGAAGCAGCCACCGGCAAATTCGGCACAGATCACAGCGTCGGTTCTATAAGGGTTCCAGTAGATATTGTTATCCGCCGTGAGAACGGCACCCGCAGGAAAGTAAACCGTGGTCCCACCCATGACTGGATTGTCGTTGTAGAAGATGTTGTTGTAGAGAACTAGTGGGGTGGGGGTTGAAGTATCGTAACCGCCTAAGGTGGCAAGGTACCCGTAACTACTTCGACTCGCGAAGAGACAGTTGATGACATGGTAGCTCCCCCCCTCCGCCAGCACCAGATTGGTGAGCCCGCTGTCATAGGAAAGGGCGTTGATCAAACGGCTGTTCTCACCCCAAAGTTTAATGTTATTGCGGCCATTATCGTGGGCAACAACACGTACCAGCTGCGTCCCATCAGATTTAAAATCGAAACCGTCGCCACCATTGTATGACGCTTCGCAGTCTTCGACAAGAATGTTGTTGCCGCTCTCAAAGGCAAAACCGTCGGCCGCTGTTTCGCCTCCGACACCGTTGTACATGGACTGGACGTTTCGTAGCACGATGTTGGTGCCCGGACCTGGGGCACAATCAACTCCGATGAGGGAATTGTGGTGTAAGTACGCGTTCTCCACGATCCAGTCATCGTGGTGGTCAAACAGCCTTATGGCAGAGCCCGTATTATATATCTCAACATTTTTGATGACGATATGGTCGCTTTGACCCCAAGACACGATTCCAAAACCGTCCCAGTTTCGGATCACTAACCCGTCTATTTTGATGTAGGATTCGTATACCAGGTTGAAGCCATACTTCCAGTCAACATTCTCCCCGTCCAGTATGGGAGTCTCCCCCGGATAGGCAGCGTACGTAATGTAGTTTCCATAGCTTCCCCCTCGGGAAAGCTCCACGTACTCCTCATAAACCCCACCTCGAATATAGACCATATCGCCAGGCTCCAACGTGTCGGCAGCGCGTTGAATGGTTCGCCAAGGCTGATCAATGGTTCCGGGACTGGCATCATCACCATCCAGGGCGACGTAAAAAGTCTGATTTTTTGCTTGGGCGTACGCGATGGGCTCTTCAGAACCTACCTTCTCAAACCTCATCGACATCATGCCAAGACTAGCGCTTACCGCGAGAATAACAACTAGCGCAGACAACGCTTTTGCGCGCGTTGGCAAAGCCCTCTCCCAACTCTATATTAACACGTTAATAACCTGTTAACACTTTTATTAGTGTGAAAATAAGATATCGTTTTTGCAGAGACGTTCGTATACAATGGTTAATCTCTCGTTGAACAAGTAGTATACGGTCGTAAACAAGGTATTTTTTATACAAAATTGTGTCAATTTAAAGATGCAAAATTTTATTGAGGGAAAATGAGTTTTACTAGGTTTGAGGATTAGCGTAAACTCGCGCAGCTACAAAAGGAACCACTCCGCAGACGAAGAAACACATAAACGGTGTAAGTTCGCGGCTGGGGCTGTTCTAATGGGTTTATACGACGGAACGGTTGAAAGCCCCTGATAAACGCGTGATTCAACGTCTTAATATTTTGAGACTCCTCTTTAGAAGGCGTTCAAAAAAGGGTTGAAGTTATTTGTGGTGCCAGCTTCATAGAAACGTCAATCTCATTAGGTGTATGTTGGGAGCGCTGAAACAGTCATGAAAGTTTCCAAGGATGTATACGTCACTTTCCAGCAAAGAGCGCGTGGAAGAGGATGGAAAAGAGACATAAGAACATGCACCTATCCATGGAAAAACTAGCCAAAAACGTACGGAAACCAAAATACGACACCAAACAGGCGGTTGGGCTCGTCCCTAATCCCTTTTGACAAGTCATTACCATCCGCTCTGACTTACCCATCTAACCATGTCCTAAGCCGCTAAGTATCGACCGGTTATTCTGCTGGTGCACAAAAGGGGTCCAGCGACCGGCGATACCTAGTGACACGTCTATGTTTAACTGAATATGATGTTTTGGGCTTGAAAGGAGAGATAAAAAATCTTGGCTGGCATAAATCCTGTTTGAGGTTTTTCGGTCCCATCCTATGCTCGTTTCTAGTCTATTTTCACGGAGCTTAGGTTGCTTTTGTCTCCCCATTGGACTTTCATGAGTTTGGGTGTCCCGAGGGTCATCCCTTTAACTGCTCCTCCATCCTAGAGTAGAGGCTTCTAGCTTCGACGATATTGTTTGGGCCGCGAGGAGGGACATGTCATCCTTGGCTAGGTCCTTGGCTACGTCGGTGGTGTGGGTCATACCGAGGGGCTAGTGCGAAAGGCGTAGTGAGTACGTATTCTAGAATTGGTAACATCGGTTTGGGCGTTGTGAGTGTCAAAGTTGGAGACGTTTGGCTAAACTGGCTACCATGATTACAACAAGGACTTCTTTAATTTTAGCAGGCAGCTCCAATTATGCCGAGGAGAAACTTATGACATTATTAGTTTCGTGAGGAATTCGGGAACAAAGCAAGTTTTCGCTCGCCCCCTCTTTTAGGGACTTGCATTCGAAGATTCCTGCATAAGATTCCTTATAAGCATGTTTGCGAGGTGATGTTCATAGAAAGGATATTTAGTGAAATGGGCTTATTTTGGTGAAGAATATCTAAAAATTGGCGGAATATGGTTTTTCACTTTGAATAGTCGTTATTCTGTGAAAATGAGCTGAAATTTTCTAGAACATGGTTCTAGAAGTTTTTGTTTTTTGTCTAGTTTTGTGTTTTAGAACAGTAAATATATACAGATATGTGTAAATTAACCTTATTTTTTAACTATAACTTAACAAAACTATAGTTACTGTAGAACAAAGATACATGTTTGGTGTTCTGCTTGTTTCGGGTTGAGGATGCGTCGAAGTTTTCGCACCGAAGCCGAGTGGATATTATTGCGAACATTTTGAGTGAGGCGGTTGAGG
>Ga0315312_1000846_pt1 | contig 29098 bp, 28 predicted proteins | sample TDP7_MG_FD_203629 | JGI IMG/M metagenome (GOLD analysis project Ga0315312, IMG submission 203629) | Freshwater sediment microbial communities from Lake Towuti, South Sulawesi, Indonesia - TDP7 | ecosystem: Environmental > Aquatic > Freshwater > Lake > Sediment | place: Indonesia: South Sulawesi... | reverse complement strand
TTGGGCAAAGAGTTTAGCGTAAAGAGAGGCATTTTTACGGCGCTTTTCATTCCGCTCTGAAAGACTCCTCAATTTTACGCGCAAGATGCCTGCCTGGATGGCATCAAGCCTTCCATTATACCCTTCCATCTCATGATAATATTTCTTGTTCTGCCCGTGGTCTCGGAGCATTCGGATTTTTAGGGCTATTTCTTCATTATCGGTTGTTACAGCCCCTCCTTCTCCGCAGGCTCCGAGGTTTTTCCCAGGATAGAAGCTAAAGGCCCCGGCCAATCCCATCGAACCAGCTTTTTTCCATTTGTTCTCTTTTGAGGAATGATATAGGGACCCATGGGCCTGGCAAGCGTCCTCAATTACAATCAGGTCATAACGCCTGGCGATCTTTAAAATGGAATCCATATCGGCTGTCTGGCCGTATAAATGAACGGGAATAATCGCCTTAGGGCGATTAGCAGAGCGCATAGAGCATAGGGCATAGCGTGACTTGAGGTAATCTTCGAGTTTGTTGGGGTCCATGTTGTATGTTCGTTCGTCTATGTCCACAAAGGCTGGAGTTGCGCCCGCTTGTGATATTGCCTCAGTAGTAGCAATAAATGTGTTGGGAACGGTAATCACCTCATCACCAGCTCCGATGCCGCACGCAATGAGGGCAAAGCGCAGTGCATCAGTGCCGCTATTTACGCCCACACAATATTTGACCTCGCAATAACGGGCAAATTCTTCTTCAAAGGACTGAACATTTGGGCCACCGATAAACGAGGTGTTTCGAAGGCAGTCGCGGAAAACCCCCATCAGTTCTTCCTCAAGTTCTTGATGGCAGATTTTTAGATCTAAAAAGGGAACGATCATGGGTTACCTCATAAGGATAGCTAATTGTTCATAGGGCATAGCTCATGGGGCATAGCTCGTAGCCGATAGCAACATTCGCCGAAGGCTACAAGGCAAAGAAGGCGCTTACACGCTCACGACCTGCGCCCTCGCGCTCTCACGATCGGTGCTTTCCTGCTCTAAGAACCGGGTGAGGGCTTTTTTGGCGATGCATTTGGAGAAATGGGACCAACAGTTTTCTTTCCCGCAGTAGCTCATATCCCCATTTTCGTCCTGTTTGATCTCATGGAAATCGCAAAGGAAACAAGATTTTATAACCATTGTTAACCTCCCTTAATTCGTGAGGCGTAAGGCGAATAAAGAATAACGAAACAAAAGCCGTAACACGCGAGAGGGCAAGGCGTGAGGCGTAGGGCCAAAAAAGCATAGAGCAAAGAGCATGGCGCATAGGGTATAGATAAATATCGTAAGGCCTAAGGCAGGACGGTGAAAAAACATAAGACGTTCTGCGTAACTCAGCAGAAGCTATGTAGCTTTCCCAACCCACTCGCGCGCAACGGTCTCGCGCTCTCCCGATTCGATTCTTCTTAAAATTTTTGCAGGGTTGCCGGCAACAATGGTATTTGGAGGGACTTCTTTGGTTACAACACTTCCGGCCCCAACGATCGCGTTCTCACCTATCGTAACATTGCTGAGGATCGTTGAACCCGAGCCAATGGAAGCACCCTTTTTAACAAGAATTGGTTCTACTTTCCAGTCTTCCTCAGTCTGTAATCTCCCCTCATCGTTGGTGGCTCGGGGATAAGTGTCATTGATAAAAGTGACATTATGCCCTACAAAAACGTTGTCTTCAATGGTTACCCCTTCACAGATAAAGGTATGGCTGGAGACTTTGCAATATCTCCCAATTCTCGCATTCTTCTGAATTTCCACAAAACAGCCAATTTTCGTATTGTCACCCACTTCACATCCATATAGATTTACAAATTTGTGAATTTTTACATTTTTTCCGAGCTTCACATCCGGGGCAATCGACCGCAGCTCCATCTAATACCTCCCAATAACCTGCATGGGGCAAAGCGCATAGGGCATAGCGAAATAACAAGTACCGTAAGGCGCAAGGCGCGACAGCGTAAGGCGAATAAGAAACATAGTTAATTCAAAATACAAAGTTACAAACACCGCAAGGCAGAAGAGCGTTACAAATAAATGCAAAATGCAAAGTGCAAAATCCAAAATTCAAAAGCTTAGAGAACTGAGCAAATAGGTAGATCCTTTGCGGTCACTTCCAAGGGCTGGTCAGAGGCAAAGCATACCCATTATTTTTTGGCCTTTTTGGATTCATTTTCGTGCATTGTATAGTAACCGCCTTGCCGGAATTTTTCAGGGATTTATTTGCTGCCTCCAGGATGGAAACCACCCGTAAACCATTATACCCATCCGTGTGCGGCACCCTTCCTTCCCGGACACAATCGAGGAAATGCTCGCATTGTTTACGCAGAGGTTCATAATCTTCAATTCGAGGGCTGCGTATGTCACCATACCGATAAGAAAACTGGAAATCTGCATAGGTATCATAATACGGAGGAACTTCCACTCCTTTATCGTAGATCTTAATCTTTTCCTGATATTCTATGTCATCATAGACAAGCATTTTCCTGGTACCCACAATGGTTGTCCTTCGGATCTTGTTGGGATCGAGCCAACTGTTGTGGATGAAGGCAATTACTCCATTTTTGAAATTCAGTGTGGTTGTCGCTACATCCTCTATGTCAGGCCTGAAGTGAGCCTTGCCCTGGGCATTTACAGAAACGGGTGTTTCCCCCATAATGTAAAGAATGATGGAAATATCGTGAGGAGCGAGATCCCATACGACGTTAATATCGGGTTGAAACAGCCCCAGGTTGACTCGAATGCAGCTGATGTATAGAATTTTTCCCAATTCGCCACTTTCCACGATTTCCCTGATCTTGTTCACCGCCGCTGTGTACTCAAAGGTATGGCCAACCATCAGGACTCGCTTTTTCTCTTCGCCTAACTTGACCAGGTCTAAGGCAGTCTCGTAGGAATGTGTAAAAGGCTTTTCAACATATACATGCTTATCCCAGGAAAGAAAATCTTTAGCGACCGGGTAATGAGTTTTAACAGGAGTGGCAATTGCCACGCCATCGAGATCCTCCATCGCAAGAAGATCCTTATAATCGGTGATAATCTCTACCGATGGATAAAGACTTTTCATCCGGGCCAATCTCGTCGAGTCCAGGTCGCAGCAGATCACATTTTTGACCTTGTTCGATTGAATAAAATTTCTGACGAGATTGGGGCCCCAGTAACCACATCCGATAACGGCGATTTTCATTTTAACCTCCTGTCAAGGCCGATAGGCCTTAAATGCAAAGTGAAAATTGCAAACTGAAAAATGCAAATTGTGACAAAGTCGAAAATCACCGGTTTCTCTTAGCAGTGATGATTGATTTTGCAGTCATATTAGCAAGTTCATTACCTTCTTTTAAAAGCGGGCGAAAGACCTTCCATTGCAACTAAATCCGCTCTTAAGGAAACCCGTATCCAAAAGAGAGATTCACGTAATTCTTTCAAAACAATCTGGAGTTTATGTATAAAATCCTGCCGGCTTTCTGCTCTGCATGCTTCTTCGTAGTTGGCGCCAACTGAAGTCGCTGAACGGATGAGTTGTCCTGCAATGTGCCGTCCAGCAAACGTCCTTTGGATTCCTGGGATTCGTTTAATAACCTCTGCTGCATAGCCCTCAAGCCTTTCTGAGAGGTCATCCGGTATCTTCATTTTTGTCTTATTTTTCCTTTTCCGCTTTTCATTTTGCATTTTGCATTATTAACGCTTAGGCGGCGCCTCGGGGGTGAAGCACTTCTTTTACCGTTCTTACCAATATCTTTAGATCGAGCCAGAGGGACCAATTTTTTACGTATCTCAAATCAAGACGAACCATTTCGTTAAAGGTTGTGGTACTTCTTCCACTTACCTGCCAGAGCCCTGTAATGCCAGGCTTCATTTCTAAAATCCTCCGCAGATGCCATGGTTCATATCTCTCAATTTCATAGGGAATGGGAGGGCGTGGTCCCACTAAACTCATTTCTCCTTTTAATACATTGGAAAATTGGGGAAGCTCATCCAAGCTCAGGCTACGGAGCATTTTGCCCACCCTTGTAACCCGGGGATCGGATTTCATCTTAAAAAATCGATTCTCTGAGTCCCCCTGGTTAATGGCTTCGAGACGACCCTCGATCAGATTGGAGACATATTCCCGGTGGATTTGATCATCCGTATTGCAATACATGGAGCGGAACTTGTAAAATGGAAATCGCACCCCCTTCATCCCCAATCGGTTTTGCTTAAAAATGACCGGCCCCGGGGAGTCAGCCCTTACAGCCAAGGATATTATGAGCATCAATGGAGAGAGGATAATCAACGCCAATAACGATCCTACTATATCCATTCCTCTCTTAACAGCAAGCTGAAAATGGTAAGGTTTCCGATATTCATCCAGGTCAAGAGGGTATAAGTCTGGATGATTCTCTCCTTCCGATAAAAGCTGCTGGAAAAGGTGGTCTGGATAAGTTCGTATTATCACGGGAAAATTTGACTGCCATTTTCTTTCAAGAATTTTCTCGACGTAAGCATTCGCCCCTTCCGGTCCGGTGTTTGGCAGGATGATGCCGAGAACGTCTTCATCGAGCCATCCTTTGACATCCGTTTCCCGTGAAAATTTTTTCACATATCCTAAGAACTCCTGAATCATCCTTTTATCACTCCCATTATTTTGCCCTAAAATAAACAGAGCAATAGATAAAGGGATGTTAAACCGCTCGACCCGGCGCTTCTCCATTCGCAAATGATCGAGGAAGTGGGATCTAGTGAAAAAGGAATGTGTTGCGGTGATGCCGTGCTGCGTCCCTAAATTACGCATAGCGCATAGAGCATAGGGCAGAGAGCATCGAAACAGACCGTAAGGCGCGAGAGCGTAAGCCGCAAGGGGTGAAAATTCGATACGCTTCCGCCCTCTCAGTTACATTGGGTAACCTACAGGGAAAAATTTCTTAAAAAAGTTAGCCACGTAGATCGTGGGTTGAGTTAGTTAATGACCGTGCTGCAGTTACAAATTGCGCTAAGCGCAAAGCGCAGAGCAAAAATATGCCAGGTTTTAAGCGTTCAAGGGTTCGAGTGCAAAGGGCATAGGACAAAGAGAATTTTTGACCTAAACGCGCGCTTGCCCATTTGCCATACACCTCGATCCTTATAATTTCTTATCATCTCCCATGGACCGTTGAACCCTCTTCTAATTTATTCCTTTGAATACCCGTAATAATACCCGGGATAATTTTTTGACCGTTTCAGATCTTTCTGATTAAAAACAATACCGATGATCTTTTGCTTGCCAATTGAGTCTACAACCCTGCGAAGGGTCCCCCTCGGAACTTGGCCAGCCATCACCACCAGAATCACACCATCCACCCACTCTGACAACAAGAGTGGCTCGGATGTTGAAAGAACGGGTGGAGAATCAATAAGGACGTAGTTATCTTCACCAAATTCCCTTAGATCTTTCAGTAAATCCCTCATTTTTTTTGAGCCGATCAATTCCGCAGCTTTCTGCGAATGCGCGCCGGCAGGGATGACCACAAAGTTTTTGCTCCCATGGTTGACCAGAAGCTCCTTTAACGTGGCTTCATTCAACAAATAACTGGAAAGGCCCTTGCTGTTATTATTTCCTCCATAATAAATGCTAGTTTTTCTCAAGTCGGCATCGATCAGGATTACCCTCTTATGGATCTCCTGAGAAATAGCCATCGCCAAATTTATGGCGACCATAGTTTTCCCCTCTCGAGGAGCAGCGCTGGTGATCAAAATAGTTCGAGGAGGATGGGGAGACTGGCGGAATAAGAATGTTCTCAATTTCCGAAATTGTTCTTCGGCGAAAGAATCTGCAGGAGCGACCGCAATTGAGACCTCCTCTTTTATGGGACCTTCCATTCTTTCAATGTCTACAACAGGAGATTTTAGATCCGCTTCCTCTCTGGGTATTATCAACTCTTCTTCAAGTATCCCAAAGAGAGGCTCGTCCTTTTGTTCCCCGCGTTCTTCTTTTCCTGCTTTCTTAAGGGCGCGATAGACTTGGCTCATGAGATAACCATCCTAACTATCGCAAAGCGCAAAAGAAATAGCTGATAGCGAATAGGTCATGGCAAAAAGCTCATAGCAAATAGCTCACGGCGAAATACCGTAAGGCATAAGCACGAAAAACAAGCAGAGCGCATAGCGCTAAGGGAATCTAATTCACGATTGGAATTTCTCTTAACACACTTCATATATCAATCTTTATTTGAGAAAAATTTGAACCTCATTTGATAAAAAATCTCTAAAAAGCTGAACATATTCAAGAAATACACCAAAAAAAGTCCACATATGTTCCCTCAGGAAAACGAATAATAGGAAACCAACTGTAATGAAAATGATTGAGAGGAGCCAACTCCAATTGGAGATAGTTTTTCCCTCCAATTGCAAATCCCTTGCTGCCTCTTTTACTATGTTCTTATCAATATTTTTTCGTTCCAAGGCATATCCGCTCAGTAGGGAATTGTCGCACAATATGTTGATCAGCCGAGGGATTCCCCCTGATCTGCGGTAGACTTCCTTTATCGCTTTCCTCGTAAAAATGCGTTTCATTGCCCCTGCGACTTTCAGCCTTTTATTTATGTACTCCTTCGTTTCCCTTTCTGAAAGGGGTCGAAGATGGTATCGAAGATTAACCCGCTGTTTGAGCTGCCGAAATTCTGGTTGCAAAAGTGTTTTATTCAATTCAGGCTGACCCACCAAAACAATTTGGAGCAATTTTGATTTAGAGGTCTCCAGGTTAGAAAGAAGTCGAATCTCCTCAAGGAGCTCGGCGTTTAGTCCTTGAGCCTCATCTATGAATAGAATAACTCTCTTTCCATTCTCGTAAGCCTGGAGGAGGTTTTGCTGGAAGGTATGAAGATAATCCGCCTTGGTACTTCCATGACCATCCATCCCCAAATCTTTCAGGATATATTCGAAAAAGTCGTGAACGCTTAACTTTGGATTAAAAAGGAATGCTGTTTTCGTTTGATCAATTCCATCGAGTTTATCGAGGAGATAATGAACCAAAGTTGTCTTGCCAGTGCCGACTTCACCCGTCAGCACGATGAATCCCTTTTTCTCCTTCACTCCATAAACCAATTGAGCCAGAGCTTCTCGGTGGTTTTCCCCGAGATAGAGGAATTGGGGATCTGGCGTCATGTTGAAAGGACTTTCTTTTAAACCGTAGAAGGATTCGTACATATTAAATACCGTAAGGCGCAAAGCGCAAGAGCGCAAGGACCAATACATTAATCATAGGGCCCAAGAGCGTTTCTTGATTAATCATCCTTAGCTTTTCCTTTTAGACTACTGATCAAGGCCGTTAGCATTTTATCTATTCGCATTAGCAAACCTGGAATCTCTTCCAGTTTTTCGATGCTTAGAAAGCCGAGGCTAGAGGAAAGCTCTAATTGGGTGTCCAATTCGCTAATCGATCCCTGGGCCATGCTAAGGAAATTTTTAAACTCCTTCCTGCCTTGTCTAGCGGCCCCTTCTGCTATGTTGCTGGGAATACTGACTGCAGCACGGCGCATTTGGGCGACCAGGCCAAATCTTTCCTCTATAGGAAAAGTGCTTATCAACTTGTAAACCATCTTTGCTGCTTCCATGGAAGCCTTCCAAACATCTAATTTTTCGTGAGGTTTTTCCCTCCCCCTCACTCCTTCCGCCCTCACGCCTTGCGCTCTTGCGCAACAGATTAGGTTTTTTCTTCTCGCAGATTTGGAATTTGGGCTAAAACAGAGAGCTTCAGGTAAGATTCCAAGTCTGCTATATTGTAAAAAGATTGATCCATGGATTCCCGAATCCATGCCAGTCCCAGTCCAGCCACCAGGCCGATAAAGGTTCCTATGAGAAGAATCTTCTGCAGGTCTGGCTTGATGGGTTTTTCAGGCATACGCGCGGGATCCAAGATCTTAAACTGCTCACCCTGCTGTTTCCGTTCGAGATTTTCGGCCATCTGGGATTGAATCTTTTTGTCCATGAGAGATTGATAAGTAGCTTTCAAAAGATCGTAATCTCTGGTAAGGAGCAATATCTCCTGTTCCCGTTTGGGGGTATCTTCAATTCTCTTCTGATATAGAGAGATCTGCCCCTTCAAGTTTTTTTCTTCTTCTCTCAATCTCTTGGCCTCTAATACAGCCGCATTGTATTGATCCTTATATTGAAGAATAAGTCTTTCAATAGCTGGATCAACGTTAACCGGCAAATTTTCTGAGGAAGCTCTTTCTCGTCGGGTTCTAAGTTCGCGAAGTCGAGCCTCTTTCATAGCTTCTTGTTGCTTCAATAATTCCGTTACTTTTGGTTCCAGGTTGGCAACCTTTCTTTTTAGATCCATAACATCTGGATGGCTTTCCGTATATTTTGATTGGGCTATACTGAGGTCTCTCTTAAGAAAATAAAATTGAGTAATTAAAGGTTCCTCCCCAATTCTTCCATCCCGCATCTCTTCGGTACTCGAAGCTGCTTCTCTTTGCCCTCCCATTTGAATTGGGGAAGGCTCCGGTCTCTTTAGCTGTTCGATCTGGTTTTGAAGCAGTATGCTTCTGTCTTCCGCAGCCCGCATTCCTTCACTGGTCGTTTTGAGTTGCTGCTGCAATCGTTCCAGGATTCTTAAATTGGCATCCAGTTGTTGCGGGAGTTCGCCCATGTATTTTTGTCTGAAGTCTTTAAGGTCCTGTTCTTTCTTGACCAATTGTTCTTCGATTCCATTAAGTTCCTTGCTCAGAAATTTCGAAGTGCTCTCGGCCTGTAGTTCGCGAACTCTTAAGTTCTGTTCGATGAACAGGGAAGCCAGTTTGTTGGTCACCATCATTACGGTTCTGGGTTCTTCCCCTTCATACGAGATGGTGAAAGCATTCTGGGCCTTCTCGTTTCGGGATTGAGTTTGAATACCTTTCGTGACACTGACCTCAATGGCCTTGGTCATATTTTCGACGATTTCTTCCATGGCAAGCTTTTTTCGCAGGTCGGCATAGAGATTGAATTCGTTGATTACCTTTTCCAGGATAGTGCGGTTAAGGATTTCCTGGCTGATCGTGTTTAGTCGATCGATTACGGTGGCCGTAACCGTGGGGCGTACATAATTTTCCGGGACGGTTTGGGGTTGAACGAGAATGAGAGTGGTGGCCTTATAGACCTTCGGCAAAAATTTATAAACCCCAAAAGAGATTAGGATAGAGCCAACGAGCGGAAGGATAATGCACCACTTCCTCCGCAGAGCCTTCTCGATATAGTCATGAATGCTCGGAGGTTTTTGCGTTTCGTTCACTTTTGACTCCAATCTGAATTCGGCAGAGCACCAAGCGCAGAGAGCATCAGAATACCGTAAGTCGTAAGGCGCAAGTCGTTAGGGGAAATCTTGAAACCTCCTTTTAAATCGTGGCGCTGAGGCGCAAGGTTACCCGGTTTTCATAATAGTCTGCACCATCAACACTTGAGTCGTTTTCTCGGGTCAAGGCTTCGAGAGAAAGAACCAACCATCTGAATATTTGATAGGAACCATTCCCTCGAACCGCCCAGGCCCAATCTTTCCGGTCAAAAGTATACTCAGCTCTTTCTAACGTACCTGAAACCCCCAAAGTCAGCCTTTCTACCAAACGATGGCTGATGGTTCCAATTGCCCTGTAGTACCTGCTAAACCCAAGGTTTTCAGCTGCGAAATAAGTCTCTATATAACCCCCTTGAATGGAGAGGGTATAGGTAGTTCTCTCAGTACGCTGGGTAAGACCCGCATCGAAAGAAAAACCATCGATTGAAGAACCCCTCGCTGGATTCTGCCAGAAGTAACCGAATTGCGCCCTGCCACTCAATGCAGGAGTAAAGGCATGTTCGATGCCCACACTTGGATTGTGGACGTCATAATCGATTCCCGGAGATTCAAAATCGCGTTTCAAAAGGGTATATTCTCCAAAAATCGAAGTCCCCGGGTTGAAGCGATAGGTATAACGAGCTCTGCCCATATGGCCGACAAGATCCGGCGAACGTTCAAAATCCCCGAAGGTGAGGCCATATTCCAGCAATACTCCATTTCGGATGTTGAACCAGTAGGTTAGCCGGGGGTTTATGTAGTTTTCTTGGCTGTCTTCAAAGCTGGGACTCTGATTCTGGTAGATGTTGTTCCGATAGTTGAAGTCAAATCGGTCCTCTCTTCCAAACTGGTATCCGATCGAAGGCTCAAGGACATTGCGGATATAGATGGCTCGTTCTCTCTGGATTGCCAGAAGGAATTGCTCGGGTAAGGCCCCAGGGGCGAACTCTCTTTCTCTGGGTTCTTCTGACCTGATAAAATAATCTCGCAAACGCAAGATAAGCTTTCGATTGAAGGTGTACCAGGTGTTTAATGTCCCTTCATGACTGACATAATCATTCTCTTCTATCTTGGTGTGATAAACTAACCCCAAGCGATAATCTAAATCCATTCCCCATGGTTCCGCGGGGGCCTGAAGGATTTGGCCCGGAGTTGTGACCGCTGCAGGTAAGGTGGAAAACCTTATTCCAGGGGAAATGGTAGTGATCCAATCTTCTCGCCGGCTTGTAGAAGTTAAGTAGAAATTATCTGTGTATTCCTCTTGAACGGTAAGGTAGGGGTGAAATTTAGATAAAAAATCACTGATGTCGGCAAAGGCAACCGGACTAAATAGGGCAATGCAAAGGGCAAATTGCAAAATGCAAAGGGCAAAATACCCTTTTAATCGTGAGAGCGCGAGGCGCGAGGTCGTGACAGTGTGAGTCGCGAAAAAAAATGCAATAGCTAAAAGAACGCAAAGAGCATAGAGCATAGCGCGTAGAGCAAAAAGAATCCGAACAATCTCACGGCTTGCACCTAACGATCTTCTTGGAATTATGAATTTTTTATGTTCCATTTTTGATTTGAACTTGAATATATTTTTCGCCCCACACCTTACGCCTTCCGACTTGCCCCTCACGGAAAATTATGGGACGATAATGGTGTCTCCTTGCTTTAGAATACTGTTAGAGATTGGTTCCTTGCCTTTCACAATCTTTTTATAATTCACTTCAATTCGCTTTTCCTTTCCGTTATCATTCCGGATGATTAAAATTTTTTTCTGATTGGCCCATTCTGTAAACCCGCCAGCCATTGGAATGAGCTGCAGGATGGAGGTTTCAGTGCGCAGCCTATAAACACCCGGAGTTCTCACCTGGCCGGAAATATATACTTTGAAACTATTGGCCTCCATCACAATAACCGAGACATTAGGGTTGTCTATGAATTTCTTAAACTCCTTCACCAATGCCACTTTTAATTGCAGAGGGGTAAGGTCGGCCGCCTTAATCTCATCAATGAGAGGAAGGGAAATTTTCCCATCCATCCTCACTGGAACTGTGCGCGAAAGGGCTTCTTCTTTCCAAACATTGATGTAAATAATATCTTCCGGCCCAATCACATATTGATTGCTGTCGGCGGCGATTTCCGCCTGAGCCTGTTTCTTTGAAATACTTTTCTTTTCTTCCTGGCAAAAGGAAATTGAAGGAATCACCAAAATAATGCTCAACCCGATAATATAAATAGAAACCATTATTTTTTTCATATTGTCCACCTCATAAAAAGGGGTAAAATCGTCATAGCGTCATTGCGTCGTGGGTCACTGGATCCCTGCCTCATTAAGTCAATGAGTTATAGGAGCCTAGGGTTCCAGGATAATTGAATCAGGGACTATAATGGTATCCCCTCGTCTTAGAATAAAGTTTGAAACTGGCTCCTCCCCTTGCACAATTTTTTTATAATTCACCGTGATGCGCTTTTCCTTTCCGTTTTCTTTCCGAATGATTAAAATTCTTCTTTGATTGCCCCCTTCCGTAAAACCTCCAGCCATTGGAATGATCTGCAGAAGAGAAGTCTCACTGCGGATTCGGTAGACCCCCGGAGCTCTCACCTGGCCGGAAATATAAACTTTGAAGCTGTTGGCTTCCATGACGATTACCGAAACGTTGGGATTGTCTATGAATTTTTTAAATTTCTGAATAATTATTTCTTTTAAATGCAAGGGGGTAAGTCCGGTGGCCTCGATCTCATCGATGAGAGGGAGGGAGATTTTTCCATCCATCCTTACTGGAACCATCCGGGATAAAGCCTCTTCTCTCCATACATGGATGTAGAGAACATCTTCCGGGCCAATCACATACTGGTTGCTGTCGGCCATGATTTCAGCCTGAGCCTGTTTTTTTGAAAGGTCTGCCTTCCCTTCCTGAGAAAAGCAAACTGAAGGAAAGCTAAGAAGAATGCTTAATACGATGATTCCAAGGGCAGAGGGCATAGAGGTTCGATTCATAAGGGTCTCCGGGAAACTTTTAGGTTTACGAAAAAGGTAACCAAATTGGCCTGAATACTTTTCTAAAAATCTAGATTTGACCATTTTTATCAACACCATCCACCTTGCACTTTGGACTGTGATTAGGCTACTGGGACCCGAGAACTCTTGAACTAGCATTATGGCGCTTCTGGTTCCCTTATCCTTTTAATGAGGTCGGCAGTATCGGTTCCATCCACGGGAAAACAAATCTTATCAATCATGACTTCATAGCCCTCTTTTCTGAAATCGAAATATTTTAGGCTATTTTCAAAATGGGTTTTGGCAAGAGACCCGCCCGATGCATCTGCATAAGGGAGGAGGGCAACCAACTTATTTTCTCCCAGGAAACCAAGGATGTCGCTCTCGCGAAATTCTTCTTCTATTAAGTTAATTAATTGCTTATAGCAGGTCTCAAAGTCTTTGCCATTATCATGGGATGAAAGATGGTTAAGCTTCATGATGAGGAGGCAAAAAAAGTTTTGATATCGCCGGGCGCGCTTCACCTCAATATCTAAGAAATAGAGAAATACTTCCGGGTCCAGGATTCGACTCAGGTCCATATCTCCCCCTTTTTTCACAGACTCGCGTATAGCTTAAGCGATCTTCCCCCTATCTCTGCTAAACTTTCTCAATTCATCCAACCTGGTATTTCTGGATTTTATACAATAAAGCTTTGTAACTCACTTGAAGCAATTCTGCTGCCCTTTTTCGATTCCAATGGGTTTCCTGGAGGATCTTCTGGATCACCTCCTTCTCAGCAAATTCGGCCGCTTTTTTGCCTATCTGTTTAAGATTTGGGGGGGTTCTCCCCTTTAGGTTATTCTGCGATACCTTCGATATGAAATGATCCATCTTCCCGTCGATGGAATTCCCGATAGCCCCTGCGAGCGCCTCTTCCTCACCTAAAAGAATGATTCGCTTGACGGTATTTTCTAACTCTCGAATGTTCCCCGGCCAATCGTATTCCTGGAAGAATCTGATCGTCTTTGGAGAGAGGGGGGGGATAGATTTTTTATATTTCGCTCCGTACAGATTGAAAAAATATCGGGAAATGTGAGGAATCTGTTCTCGCCGCTCTCTCAGCGGAGGGACCATGATGTTCATTACATTGATCCGGAAAAAAAGATCTTTACGGAAACGACCCTCCATCATAGATTTTTCTAAATGGTCTTTGGTTGTTGTAATCACGCGGGTATCTACAACGATGTCTCCATCTCCACCCAAGCGAGAAAATTCACCATTCTGGAGCACCTGGAGGAGTTTGGCTTGAATGGAGACGTTGATTTCTCCAATTTCATTCAACAATATGGTTCCTCCATTGGCCAGTTCAAATTTTCCGGGTTTTTTTATGTGGGCACCTGTAAAAGCTCCTTTTTCAAACCCAAATAATTCACTTTCGAGGAGATCTCCAGGAATGGCTGCGCAGTTTACTTTGATGAAAGGTCTTGCCGACCGCTGAGAGGATTGGTGGATGGCCTCAGCTACTAATTCTTTTCCCGTCCCGCTCTCCCCTTTGATCAAGACCGTAATGTCCGTCTTAGCAATTTCATCCATGAGGGACTTAATTTTTTGCATCCTGGGAGAATGAGAAAAGAAGACCTGGTAAATATTTTTCATAACAGATCTATAAGGAGCAATCTCAATGCCAATTAAAAGGAAATCCTTTTATTAAAAATTAACCTTTTGTATTTATTTGGATAATTAAGAACTTTGGCCTTAAAATTCTTCATTTCTTTGCAAATGAACACGGGAAAAAGAGGAAATAAAAATGGAAAAAGGGGTAAAACACTTCCACTCTATGTCTTCAGGCGAGAGGCAAGGCAATACCGTGAGGCGCGAGAGCGTGAGGGCGGAAGGCATAAGGGGATATACTACAAATTGAAAAATGAAAAATGCAAAATGCAAAGTAAAAAGCCGTGAGCCGTGAGAGCGTCAGGGCGCAAGGCAAAATGCCAAATGAAAAATCCAGAATTAAAAATGAAAAATTTTTAGCTAAAAGCTCATGGCTCATAGTAAAAAACGGGAGCCGGAAGGGAAAGAGGGAAAGGAAAAAGGAGAAGGAAGAAAGGAAAAAAGAGAAAGAAAAAAGGAAAAAATACAGAAAAATTAAAGAATGGTGGAAGTTGAGCCTTTGTTTAGGCCATATTCTTTAATCTTATTAAGCAAGCTTTTGTAACTGATGTTGAGCAGATGGGCAGCCTTCTTCCGATTCCTATTTGTCTGCTCCAGGGCTTTGGCTATCATCTCCATCTCCGCCTTCCGGACAGCCTCCCGGTGGACATCTTTCAATGAAGGCTGACCCATTTCCCCAAAAGTTTCTTCACTTTTTTCCTGAGAAATATCTTTTCGGCGCAGGCTAACCAATTCCGCCATAATTTCTTCTTCATTTCCCAGGACAACGTACCGTTGAATCATGTTCTCCAATTCCCGAACATTTCCCAACCAGTTGTGCTGCAGGAAAGCTTTCATCAAAGAATCGGGAAATGGTTTGGTCTGCTTTTGATACTTCTCACGAAATTTATTTAAAAAATATTCCATAAAGATCGGAATTTCTTCTTTCCGCTCTCGCAAGGGAGGGATGGTAATGTTTACCACATTCAAGCGGTAATAAAGGTCTTCCCGGAATCGACCATCTTTCACAGCCTCCTCGATATTCTTATTCGTCGCTACCAATACCCGCACATCTACCCGCACATCCTTCTTTCCCCCCAACCTGGAAAACTCCCGATCCTGCAATACCTGCAGAAGTTTCGCTTGAAGAGATGAACTAATTTCCGCAATCTCGTCCAAGAAAATGGTGCCCCCGTTGGCTAGTTCAAATTTTCCCGGTTTCTTCCGATAGGCTCCGGTAAAAGCTCCCTTCTCATACCCGAAAAGCTCGCTCTCCAGAAGCTCCTGGGGCAAGGCCGCACAATTTACTTTCACAAAAGGTTTATCCCGGCGATTTGAGTTCTGATGAATCGAGCGGGCCACGACCTCCTTCCCAACTCCACTATCTCCCTGAATTAAAATGGTCACATCCGTATTGGCCACCTGGTCGATGATTTCCTTGATCCGGTGCATTTTATTGCTGGCATAAATGAAAATCCCATTCTCCCGGGGCATCATTTCCCCCACCTCGATAAAAGTAGAAAAGGATTCGGGGGATTCCAAATTGTCCTCATCTTTGGGAAGGGATTCTTGGGAATCTTTCATCAGACGCTGCATATCTTGAATTCTCATGAAAAAGCGAGCTGAGGTTAGAGCGGCCCCTACCTGGGTGGAAATGTATGCCAGGACCGTTTTATCCCCATCATTAAAGGCTCCTATTTTTGAATGACTAAGGTTAAACACACCCACAACTTGGTCTTTTTCCCGGATGGGATAGCAGATCAAAGACCCTATCTTATTATGCAATCCCTCCACTTTGACAAAGCGGGGCTCATCCCTCACATCATTTATCATCACAGCCTGACCTTCTTTTAAAACCCAACCGGCTACCCCCTCCTCGAGTCTAAATCGCCTGTCCTTTGCTCCAGGATCTGGATGATATCCCCTTTTACCGTCATTCTTTCCTCTGGAAGCCAAGAGGGATAGCTTGCCGGTGGTTGGGTCCTTCAGCATTACAGAGCATTTATCCACATCGATTTCATCCATCACTGCATCCAAAATGGCTTTACAGGTTCCCATGAAATCTGGAACATGACGCATGGCTCCCAGGACCTTGTAAAAAAGAACGAATTCTCTGGGTTTACCCGAAGATAGGATGCCGGAAAAAAAGGGGTCATCTCCCGGAAGCTTTGGGGGCAATTTTCTCGCCTCCATCTGTTTCCCTCCTTAAATCAAGTGCCTAAACCGAACAGAAAAGAATTTGTTTTTCATTCAGGACATAGATTTTCACTGATACTTGCCGGCCTACCCCGGGTCGCTTTTCCCCGGAGAAATTCGATTCAATTCCTCTGCCATTCTTTTTTTCTGCATCAGGTTCTGTCGCTGCTTTAACCCCTTGAGAAGATGGAGAAGGATTTTCTTCATGGAGAAGGGCTTTAGAAAACAATCATCCGTGCCCGCATCGATAATTTTTTCGTATTCTTTTTCCTGCATTTCAACATCTGTCAGCATCATAACGTATGCTTCGGGAAACAGTTTCTTAAATCTCCGGATGGTTTCAATGGTGGGGGCATCATCGATCCAATATTCTGTGATCAAGCCTGAGACTTCCAATTCTGAAAAATTCCTTAAGGCCTTTTCAATCGTATCCGCAGGGATGACCTCATATTCCCCGCTCTCTAACCAAGTCTTCAAAGCCCACTGGGTGTTTGCCTCTTGATCCAGGAGGATGATTGTTTCCTTCTGCATGGGGATGGGTATTCCGGAATTCTTATAAGGCAGTGAAATCAAAATATTTATAAAATTTGCGACAGGGAAGAGTTTAGCAAATTCCATACCGATTCAATGAATGCCTCATATTTCTTATAATTCCACGATTTTAAATAATTTTTCAATACGAAGGGGGTTCTTTACTAGGTTCTTAAACATTTAAAAATTGCCCTTTTGGCCCAATTTCAGAGCCAAAAGGGCCGAAAGAAAAACCATAAAGCGGCTGGCGTTAGGGGCACGTCGATACGAATAGCATAGCGCAGAGCGCATAGCGAAATACCGTTAGGCGCAAGGCGTGAGAGCGTAAGGCGAATAAAACAAATAGCTCATAGCAAAGCCGTAAAGCGTAAGGCGTGAAGCGTGGGAGAAAATAAACGTAAATCGCAAGCTGGGAGGCGCGAGGCGAAAAAGGCAAAAAGCAAATGAAACAGTATAAAAGGGAAAAGGGGAAAGGAAAAAATAAATTGCAAAGTGAAAAAGGCAAAAGGCAAAATAAAAACTGAAAAGTGAAGAGTTCTTAAAGGCTATAAAGAAAAGGAAAGAAGCGAGAGGATTTTTTAATGGTTAGTTATGAGGAGTTTCCTGGTTGATTTCTTCCAACACCAATCCCAGAGATTGAGGAACACCCCGCATTTCAGGATATGTAAAGGCCTGGAAAGCAAGGGCCGCCAGAAAGGGCCTCAGCGCATCATCCGATCGGAAAGGAGGGTGGGTTTGAATCATACTGGAAAGCCTTTCCAGCAAAGCCCTTGATCCAGCTTTGTCTGTTTCCGGAAGGAGAATTTCTAACCTTCCATTTTCCCGGCCAACGATATCTTCTTCTCTTGTGTACGTCCGTATAACTCTGGCCATTTCGTTACAAAAATTATCAAATGGGTCTTTCTTTCTCTCTTCCGGAGGGATCTTTATCAAGATGAGCGAAAGGGGGCGCCCGTGTCGCCTTGCTTTCTTCAGCTCCTGCCGGAGACATTTCTTGAAATACACCTGATTAAAAATATACCTCTGGGCGCGCAGGCTGCTCGGGTCAAAAACATTATATTTCTCCAGCTCTTGTTTTCTTAGAATCAGCTCCCTTTGTCTCAGACCCTTTTGGATGTGGACGAGAATTTTCTCCGGAGAATAGGGTTTCAAAATCAGATCATCCAACCCCGCCTCAAAGAGATTCTTATAGACTAATTCATCAATGGTTGTGCTGGTAACCATGAGGATATAAATTTCCGGTTGTTTCTGCTTTATCCGGCCGATGATCTGGCAGGTGTCGTCATGGGGAGGAAAATATTCCGTAAGGACGGTGGAATAATTTCTGGTAGGAAACAGATGGGAAGCTTCTCTTAAATTGCTTGCCGTATCAACCCCAAAATTCTCCGCCTCCAGGATCATGCGGTAGGCATTAATTAGGTTTCTAAACGGATCGATCAATAAAACCCAATTCTGGGGAATCATTGAGTATGGAGCTCCTCTTCTGGATCAACCTTTTTATAATGGAATGGGGAATCAAGAATTTTTATTTGCAAATCCTTTGCCAAATCTCCTAATCACGGGAAGATTCTCTTTTCGTTTTATCTAAATGATATTTTTTTACCCGGTTCGTAAGCATTTTTCGAGTGATCCCAAGTAGTTTCGCCGCCCTTTCCTTATTCCATTTGCTCTCTTTTAACTTTGCCAGAATCCACTTCTTCTCCAGCTCCGATACCATTTTGGTCAATTGGATCTTTCCCCTTGTTCCTTCCTGTACAGTTTCATGATGGAAGCGAAACTGAGGGGGCAAATCGTCTACGGTCAGGGTGCTTTTGTTGCTAAAAAGAGTCATCTGCTGAATAACGCTGCTCAATTCTCTCACGTTCCCGTGCCAGGCATAGTTTTTCATGCTTTCCAACACTGCTGGCTCGATGCGCATGGGCTCTTTCCCTTCCTTATATTTATTGAGGAAGTGGTTAACCAGAAGCGGAATATCGGAGACCCGCTCCCTTAAAGGGGGAATCGTAAAAGAAACGATGCTCAATCGGTAATAGAGGTCTTCGCGGAAATTCCCTTTCTTTATTTCCTCTTGGAGGTTCCGGTTGGTTGTGGAAATGATCCGCACATCCACCTTGATCGGCCGGCTGTCTCCTACCCTTTCAAATTCTTTTTCCTCGATGACTCTTAGAAGCGTCTTTTGGAGATGGAGAGGAACTTCCGAGATTTCATCCAAAACCAACGTTCCTCCATCGGCCGCCTGGAAACGACCAATCGTCTCTTTGACCGCGCCAGTGAAGGCTCCTTTGGAATGGCCGAAAAGTTCACTGGTAACTAAAGTATCCGTCAAGGCTCCGAAAGGAACGGTTGCCAATGGTTTTCCTTTTCTCTGGCTGTTGTAATGGATGGTCCTGGCGATGAGATCTTTACCAGTTCCGCTTTCCCCCTGGATCAAGACCGTCCTATCGCTCTTAGCCACCCGCCCGACGATTTCAAAAATCTCCAGCATTTTCGGGTGATTCCCTACGATGTTGGGGAAGGAATATTTTCCCCTGACTTCCTTCCGCAGATGGTCCAGCTCTCTTTCCATCTCTTTGGTCTTAAGAGCCTGATGGATGATGGCGAGGAACCGTTCCAAATTGTTAAAAATGGGTTTCTCGAAGAAATAGAAAGCCCCCTGCTTTAATGCTTCGACGGCCATGGAAACCGAGCCATAGGCTGTGATGAGAATAACTGGAATTTGCCCATCGGCTTTTTTAATTTCGGTGAGCAGTTCCATTCCGCTCATGTCAGGCATCTTTTCATCCGTAATGAGAAGGTCGATGGAGTCGGTTTGGAGTCTTTCTAAGGCTTCTCTCCCGTTTCGAGCCGAAATCGCCCTATACCCTTCATCGGTTAGAATCTGACAGATTCCGAAAAGGGAATTGGGCTCGTCGTCTACGACCAAAATGCGCGGACTGGGCATAGCCATCAATCTCCGAATAATTCTTTGAATGGATTAACGGGTAATTCCACTCTAACCGTGGTCCCTTTTTCTTCCTCACTCTCCACCTGAATTTTTCCATTGTGTCGTTCGACGATGATCCTGTAGCAGATGGCCAATCCCAAACCGGTTCCCCGAACCTTGGTTGTCTTGGTTGTAAAGAAGGGGCTAAAGAGAAATTTATGGTTTTCCTTTTTGATCCCCCCTCCACTGTCTGCAAAGAGGATCTCGACCGTTCCGGGATGAGGGTCTGGGCGGAAGCATGTCCTGATGGTGATTTCCCCTCCCTCCTTCATGGCTTCAAAACTATTTTTCAGAATGTTTAAAAAAGCCCGTTTGATCTCCTCGTAATTAGCATAAATCTTGGGAAGGGGAAGGGCTTTGTCCACCGTAATCTTTATTTTGGGGGATATTTCCTCAAACATATGGGAGAGGATATTGATCACGACAGAAATGACTTCGTTGATTTCAACCTCAATGAATCCGCTTTTAGCGGGGGGCCGGATAAAATCCAGGCATTCTTGGACAAACTCATTGAGGTGGTGGATCTCTTCCTGAATGATTTTTATAGACCGAGCAAGGATCTCGTCCCGCAAATTGGACCTTCTCTGAATGATAGCCAGAGCTCCCCCAATCGCATGGAGAGGATTCCGAATCTCGTGGGCCAGAAAGGGAAAAAACTTCTCTAAGGAAGGGAAGCGAGAATGTCTCTTGTCCTCAATGCGGGCATCCCGGATTTTGAAAACGCTTTTTAGAGAACTCAATAAAGCGTTATTCCCAAAAGGCTTCGAAAGGTAATCATCAGCGCCGGCCTTCATGAGATCCACGGCGACATCTTCTCCCCCATGGCCGGTAATGATGATTATGGCGATTTCCTCATTCATCTCCTTGATTCTTTTTAAAACTTCTTTCCCCGAGATGTCCGGGAGGACGAGGTCCAGAAGAACTAAATCTGGTGATTCGGATGATACTTTTTCAATGGCCGCTTGGCCGTTGAAGACAATTGAGACCTGGAACCCTTGATGCTCCAAAAAGCGTCTAAGCAGCTCTGTTACTTCGACATTGTCTTCGACGATCAAGATTTTTTTCTTCGCGGTTTCGGTTTCCATCATTCCTTTACTTGAGCGCCTGGAGCGCCGCTTTGGCTTCATCCGCCCCCGGAAACTTCGCCTCCAGGGCCAGGGCCTTGGTCAATTCTTTTTTGGCCAACTCTTTATTATCATTCTTAAAATAGGCCATGCCCAGGTGATAGCGGATGACGGGATTATCAGGAACTTTTTCACTCGCTTCTTTCAGGTAGACAATAGCCCGGCTGAAGATATTCTTCTTATAATAGACCCACCCGAGGGTATCGGAAATATGGGGATCATCGGGAAACTGTTCTTTGGCGGTCTGAGCCAATGAAAGAGCTACGTCAATATTTTCTCCCCGTTCGGCGTAAAGGAAGGCTAAGTTATTGGCAGCCGGTGGAAATTTGGGGTTGATTTTCAAAGCTTTTTGATAATATTCCATAGCTTGATTGTATTTTTTCTGGGAGTCATAAATCATTCCCAGGCCCATATGGGCAGATAAAGAATTCGGGTCTTTCTGAATCGCTGTACTAAATTCTGTTATGGCCTTTTCTGTCTTATTTATCCGCACGTAGAAACTGCCCAGGGAGACGAATAACTCTGGCACGTTGGGGTTGATTTCCACCGCTTTCTTGTAGTTGTTTTCAGCTTTGGTCATATCCTTATTTATCTCGTATAATCGCCCCAGCATGTTGTAGAAGAAAGGATTTTGGGGGGACGCTTTAATATGTGCCTCCACCTTTTCAATGGCCTTTTTGTTCTCCCTTTGATTGAGATGGACGGCCACGGCTAATTGGAGGGCATCTAAGAAGTTGGGATTAATTGCAAGGGCTTTCTCAAATTGGGCCAACGCCTCTTTTGGCTTTTTTTGGGCTAAAAAGACCCGGCCCATGTGAAAATATCCCAGAGGGTTATTGGGCGCTAAGCGGATAACTTCCTCAAATTCCTTGCTGGCTTTGGGAATGTCTTTCTTACTGAAATAAGCATTCCCCAGAATCAGGTGCGCCTGGATTGATTTTGGTTCCCCTTTCAGAATTTCTTGCGCCCCCTCGATGGCTAGATCAAATCCTCCCGTCTTAAGGTTTATATCCGCCAGCAAAATCCTGGGCTCCCCCCATCTGGGGTTTAACTTCAGGGCCTCAGCCAATTTAGTTTTAGCCTGTTGAATATCCTTATTTCCTAAGTGAGCGAGGGCGAGGAGATAATGACCCATGGAAGATTTTGGGTTATCTTTGAGATAAGGCTGAAGATACCCGATGGCTTCATTGAATTCCCTTTTGGCCAGGTGGAGTCTCCCTTTTAGAAACATTCCCTCGTGACTTTTGGGATTGATCTTGAGGATGGCTTCGATCAACTCGGAGGTTTCAGCATAATTCTTTTCATTTAAAGAAATTTCGGCAAGTTTTACCCTTGCCGAGATATTTTTCGCATCGATTTCAACCCCCTTTTTATAGGTCTCTACCGCTTTTTCTTTTTTCCCCCAAGCAAGATAGAAATCCCCCAGATGGATCAGGGAGGAAATTCTCTGGGGGTCAACCTCAATCGCTTTATTAAACTGCTTTTCAGCATCTTCCGGGCGATTCAAAGAGGCATAAAAATTTCCCAAGGTGAGCCAGGCGCTTACATCTTGGGGGACAATCTTTATGATGTTCTCCAATTCGGCCTCAGCCAATTTGATTTTTCCAATTCTTCTGTAGAATTCAGCCAAAGCATACCGGGCCCCGGTAGATTTTTCATCTACCTGAATTGCTTCCTGGAAGGCCCCTTCTGCCTTTAGGAGATCTTTTTTCAGAATATAGAGGTTGGCCAGATGGATGTAGGAATTAATTTTTTTAGGGTCCAGTTTAATTGATTTTTGGGCTTCGGAAATTGCTCCGTCTAAATTCTTCTCCCCTAAATAGACTGAGCTCAGCAAAAGATGGCCGGCAGCATTATTTGGCTCTTTCGCCAGAACCTTTTCGGCCTGTTCCCTGGCTTTGGGAATTTCTCTCGAGAAGAGGAAAAGGTTCCCCAACTGCAGGCGAGCATCGACTTGCTCAGGTTCTAAATCAATGCTCTTGGAAAACTCAGAATAAGCTTCCCGAACCTGACCCACCTTCAAGTAGGACAGTCCCAGTTTGTAGCGAGCTTTGGCATCTTGGGGGTCGATCTGCAGGACATTCTTATATTCAATGACTGCTTCTTTAAATTTATTTTCCGCGAAATATTTTTCTGCCCTTCCCCAATGTCGTTCCTTCTTAGCCTCTTTACTGCAGCTCGTTAGGCCTATGAAAATCAAACAGAAAAAGATTAAAAAGATAAATTTCAATTGCTTAGTACATGGAAACAAAGCCATTATTACCTCCCTAAATAGAACAGCTTGAATTTATCCCACATTTTCTGCAAAAGTCAAATAATTTATTTGCTTGGCGATCAAGACGTTATTTCTCCCTTAAAATTTCCCAAGCTTTTGCCAACTAATTTGGAGATGATCCTAATTTTATTGGGATAGCTAAAGGGGCGGTCTAAAAGATCGAAGGGAGATAGGAAAGTTCCCGAAATTGGGAAAAAAGTGAAAATTCTTTCCGAATTTTAAGGGAATGATTAGGAGGAATTTTCGAAAACCTTATTGAAATTAGTTTGTTATATGGACATAAGAATTTGGCTTATTATTTGCTGCTTTATCTTAAATACCATGTTGACCAGGCATGAAGTATTGGTGGAATTAAGAAGAATGGGTGTGAAAGAGCCATCCCTGCTCAAAATTTATCTTCGGGATTTTGAGAATTATATGAGCACCCATTATGGTCTAAAAATTGTCAAAAACAAAAAACGGTCGAATAAGCTCCCAAGGGTGAATCCTCATCCTCGCCCTGACTGATTCCCTTCACCCACCTCAGCCCAGCCTCCTTCACCGGAACATCTCCTTTTTGCTGCCAATTTCTATATATGAGACGCAGATTTGCGCAGATGCGCGCAAATATTAAGGGAAGATACTGAACAATCGCAAGTCGCGAGAGCGCGAAGGCGCAGGTAGTATAGCAAACACCTAACGGCTTACGCCTAGCGATTCACGCCTGAGGGTTGTAGAAAAATTCCTAAGTCAGGAAACCCGCTTCTTTCACTAAGTTGGAAGTCTCCTTGAAAGGACCTTTTCATCTCTTTTCCGGAGACCTCCAGTCGTTTTATGCGCAAAACTCCCTCCTTGAGTTGAATTTCCGCTTGGATTTTGTCAAAGAGGGATAGTGGCAGAGGGAGTGGAGAATCCTGAGCTCCCCGAATCTCTCCCCGTTCCAGCAAAGCCCAGGCCTGGCCATCCCCCTTTTCAAAATCATCACCCACCCATTGAAACATCGCTTCTCCGCTTAGCTTCATCGGGAACGAAATTTCTTTTTGGGAAGAAGCTTTCATCTCCAGATTGTGAAGGCGGATTTTTATTATATGTTGGTCCTTCTCTGACTGGAACTCTCCTCCTAGGCGTTGAGGGTTTCCCAAATCTGCCAGTTTGAAACGCGTTTTCCCCCAGAAAAAACCCGGAAGGGTTGGATGGAGGCTCATGTCAGGAACCTGAAATATAAGGGAGCCTGATTCAATGCGTACGTTCTCGATAAGAAGGTTGGAAGGGAAGGAAGGTCTTATCCTCCCGATAGAGAGCCCCAGAGGAACGGCCTCTTCGAATCCTTGAATGATTGCCTTTTTTACCTGGTGGTAGGGAAACTGCCACAAAAAAAAGAAATAAAATAGCAACAGACTGAAGAGCAAGTATCCCAAGATTTGCATGAGAGCTTTAGTCGCTCCAATCTCACCCCTGATAAAAAACCATTTGCAGGGAAACGTCCAGATACCGGGGAGTGGTGTATCGAGGTTTTATGGCCAGGCGAGCGATCCGAAAACCGCCAGGAGAAGATTGGACCTCGTAAAGAAACCGGGTCAACTGCGGAAGGTTGGCCTTCTCCATGAGCACCTCTACTATCATCGCTTCCGCTCCCGTCCCCGTTGTGGGGGAAGGTTTAATTGAGCGGATACTCTGGCGGAGGCCGGCTCGCTCGATCAATCCATCGAGCTTAGAGAGCGGTGCCAGAGCTCTCTCCCCCGCTGGAATCTTCTGGACCATAACTGCTCGCGTCTCCTTTAGGGAATCGAATTCCTTCCGAAGTAGACAGATTTCCTGCAGTTCCCGTTCCTTTTGAGGAATGAGCCGTTCCAGGGCTCGGGTCCGCTTAAAGGCAGGATATAAAGCCAATTGGAAAACCAGCAGGGCCCCCAGGAAGCAAAATCCGCCGATGATAAAGATTCTTTCCCTACCCGTGACTCTCAAACCTCAAATCCCCCGCTTCGTCTGAAACTTGAATTCAATCACATTCTCCAGGCTGCTGGCCCGAGCAGTTTTCAACTGCACCTCTTGAAAAAGTGAGGAGCGATCAAGCTTCGATTTTAGCCGGTTGGCCGTATCGAATGAATCAGCTTCGCCGCTTAGCTCCACCCCTTCAGGATCCAGGATGAATTCTGTGACCCTAACCTTCGAGGTGGGCTCGATCATCATGCTGAGTTCACGGAGAATTTCTAAGGGTGAACTGGCACTTGGCAATCCACCCAAAGCATCCAGCCGGGCTCTTTCTTCCCGCACCAAATTCTTCATCTGCTGGACTTCGTTGACCACCTTCTTAACCCCTGGCTGGGCCTGCAAAAATTCCTTCCGTATTTCGGCCTTCAGATCCTGGTATCTTCTCTCTTTCAAATAAAGGTTGGTGGAAAAAGTCGCGACTCCCAGGAAGGCCAGGATGATTAGGTAGGAGAAAAGCAGAGTCACCCGGGTCTTCACCTTTTTGGCTTTCTTGGGAGAAACAAATTCCTCTTGTCGAAAATTGATCCGTTCCTCTTCCCTGGCAGATTCCCAAAGAGCAGCGCCCAAGGCTACCGTGAGGGAGTGATGGTATTCCTGGGGGACATCCTGCAGCAAAGATGGCGATCTCCCTTTGATGTCCAAAATAGTCACGGGTCTTTTGAGAAGTTCCTCAAGAATTTTCTCGACGCCAGGTAGGGCCGCAGAACCGCCCGTAAGGAAAATATTTTCCACAAGCTGTCCTTCTGGGTCAAACTCGTAGCTGAGCAAAGTTCGCTGGATTTCGTTGGCTAAGCGGCGCAGGACAGGCGCCACGGCCTCTTCGGGGTCGACTTTTAATCCCTGCTCCAGAGCCCGGGACACAGCCCGGCCAGCTATGGGAACAGACCGAACAAGAGCTAATGTCTCACCTCTCCAGACAATCATCGTGGACTTCTCATGCCCCAAATCCAAAAGGGCACTGGCAGGTGCGCTCGGTCCCAGGTGCTTGGCCAGCCAGAAAAGGGCCATGGCCTCAGAAACCAGGCTCTCTGGGTCCAACCCTGCCTGCTGCATGAGGGAAAGTTTCTCTTTAAGCTCTTCCTTGCTGACAGCAAAGACCAGCGCGCCCTTACCGTTTCGACTTTCTTTGGAGGTGTAAAAATCAACCACCACCTGATCAATGGGAAAGGGGAGCAAAGGTTCAACTTCAAATTTGACCACCTGCTGGTTCTTCTTGCGATCCCGGAAAGGAAGGAATACCCGGTGGACCATTGTCTGGTGCGAGGCGATCGGAACGATTAATCCTTCTCCTCCTTTCTTTCCTTCGGGGAAAATCTTCTGCAGGGCTTGCAGCCTCTTTTCCCGATGTCGTTCTCTTTCTCCGTTGCTGATTGGGTAGAACCCGTAGTTTGTCACCCTGTAGCCCTGCCAGGTGCGGGTAAGTTCCACAGCCTTGATTGCGGTTGAGCCGATGTCCAATCCCCAAGTTTTTGCGCTCATGACTTACCCGGCCTTCCAGTAAAGGATTCTGGTTCGCTTCTCTTCCCTTTTTATCACCGTCTGCACCATGGCCCGCGCATCCCGGTAATTGCCCTGCACCTCTAAGAAAAAATAATTGCTCCGCACAGTGATCTCGCTGCTGATCTGCGGATAAATCGATTCCCAACCGGGGATGGACCGCAGGCCCTCTGTTCGGCGAAAAGGCTTTTGTTGGCGGTAGTCCAGCACAGCCTGGGCCATGGCCTGGTCCACCTTTGGGGAAAGGCTCATCAGAACCGGGAGGCTAGCGGTGTTGATGTTGATCTTTCGTTCGGAATAAATCGTCAGGTAGTTCCTTAACCCTTCCCTTTCTTCTGTCCCATGGAAAATGGAGGGGTCCATTCCTTTGATTAAAAGCATTTCCGCCAGAGAATCGAAAGGCCCGTTCTTTGGTGCATAGGGGTGCTTTGGAGCCGTATAATATTCTCTTTCTGCCCCCAGGGGCCTCTTCTGGTCGTCGGGGTCAAGCCAATCCAGGATAGCATCGATCACCTCTGGATCGTGCCGCAAAAGCGTGAGCAGACGTTCTAGTTGATTTTTCTTCTTTTGATCTACATTCCCATAAGGGTCGATAAGGCCATTGGGGTTGAACTTGGCACTCTCGTCCACAATCCGCCCATAGAAATGCCCCTCAGTGAAAAGCTGGTGAGAAAGATAAGCTAAAAATTCGAACTGGGCCCATCTCTCATCTAAGGCATCATAGGATGGCTCATCCTCCTGGATCAGGACCCGGGCGATCTCTACCCCTGATTGAGCGATATAGGAGGCCTGAGTCAGGTCCCTAAAGTTACCAGCTAAATTCGCCTCCACCCGTACAGCCCGATTGAGCTCCAAACCTGTGACAATGAGGAGCGTAAGAATAAGAAGGGTCAATACCAGCGCGACTCCTCTTTGCCGGTTTGGGGCCTCACCCAGTAGTTTCATCCCCTCTCCCCTGCCAAAGGCAAATAGACCTGAGTGCGAAATAAATATACCTGTCCGTTTGAATCTTCTAACTTCAATTGGATCTCTATCCTGCTGGGAATTTCATTTCGGCGAGTCCCATCCAGAGAGTTCCATTCTTTTTGCTTCCTCCCTTGACGGTCAAAGAATAAAAAACTTAAGCTGCGGATCCGATCGCAGACCGCCAGGACACGTCCTCCGTGCAAAAGGTCTCCATCTATCGCTTCGTCCTGGCGCCGAAAAAGCGTAAGCCCTTTGCCGCCCGGCTCATGATCCAAGAAATAACCAACCTCGCAGATGTCTCCTCTCCCCACCCGCGCATCCGTTTGAGCAGTGGCGAAGGTGGTAAAATCCAGGCGATCCATAAAATCGTCCCCTTCTTTACTCGACCGGCCAACCAGCCCGTAACGGAAAACTTGGGAGCGATTCTCTTGGGGAGAAATGAAGGTTCCCTTTAATTCTCCCGTCATTCTTTCAAGGATCAACCGGCCTTGCTGGACGACATCTGCCCGAACTTCTGTATTCGCCATGACGATCATAGATTGATGGAAGGTCATGTAGAGAAGGGAGAACACTACGCCAAGGATGGCCAGAGTCATTATGACTTCGAACAGGGTAAACCCTTTTGTTCTCATTCCAACCATTTGGAACTCTCCGCTATATTCAAACAAATGGAATCTGCAGCACGTGAAATCTGATTTCTCAAAAGATATCTCTCGCTTTCCCTATCTTTTAGCGAAATAGGCTGTAAGCTCCAGGCTGCGTTCCTGGGTCCCCTCCATCCAAAAAACCCGAACCAGCACCTTACGGAGGTCCATGATTTCCGTCGGGGAGACGACCTGCTCCCAACGGAACTGGGAGAATGCTTCTCCTCCAGTACCGGAGTTCCTCCCAGATTCAGGAAAACCGGCGCTTTCCAGTTCAGCCATCTTTTCCTTGGCCAATAACGTGGCCATGGAAATTTGGTTCGATTCATCAATCAGACGCAAACTGCTGGCCTGAGCCCTGAGGAAGGCTACCGCTACCACAGAGAGGATCGCCAGGGCGATCACCACTTCCAGAAGGGTGAAGCCGACAATAGCGTTTATCCGGTTTGTCTGGTTTATCTTGTTCATCTGGTCTATCTGGTTTGTTCGGTTTCTTTGGTCCATGGGCTGCCGAATGAAATCCTTTCCTATAAATCCATCCACTTGATTAACCTTTCACCTTTTCCAGATACCCATTAAACACTTCGATTTTTCCACCCAGCGGATGGACGAACAGGGTGAAGACCTCCTGGTCACTTTTTTTAAGATGGATCGTGCATTCCTCAGTCCAGCCTGTGGGAGAAAATTCCACGTAAGCAGTCCCTTCCCCCACCTTGCCTCGTTCAGCATGGGAGACATCCAAAAAAATTACCCCTGCAGGAAGGTAGGTAAGCTGCCCATGGGAAGAAGGCTCCCGCACGAATCTTCCTTTCACTCCCCCCATACTAATCCAATAAGCATTTTCTTTTATGTCCATATTTACCCGGTAATTCTGCTTTGTGGTAGCAGCCTGGCTCTGGGCATACCGGAGGGTCCCGACGAAGCTCAAGACTGCCCTTCTCATGCCCCCGGGTCCGATGAACTGCCGGAAATTCGGGAAAGTCAAGAGGAGCAGGAATCCCAGAAGGAGGAGAACGATGGCTAACTCA